>OIYI01000222.1_pt1 | contig 9313 bp, 4 predicted proteins | sample 1588301 | NCBI WGS metagenome assembly OIYI01 (sample SAMN03283247) | human gut metagenome | biome: human-associated habitat; material: feces | host: Homo sapiens | place: Peru | collected 2012 | reverse complement strand
AAAGTTACGGCTTTATTTGCAATCTTTCATTGTGAAATGTAACCAAGACTTTTTTCAAAGTTTCATAAAGCTTTGTTTTTGTTACATATTCTTTTTTCTATTGTGTATCATCTTTATTTCTTCATGGCATTCTGCATGTATTCTCTAGGAGAACAGCCATAGAGGTTCTTGAACATGGTGCTGAAACTTGCGGAATTGGAGAAGCCGCATGCGTACATCACTTCAGTGATGCTTTGCTTGCCATCCTTGAGCAATTTGGCTGCCTGCTGCAGTCGGATGTTGCGGATGAAGCTGTGTGGCGTCTGATTGGTCAGTTCCTTCATCTTGCGGTGCAGGTGTACACGACTGATGCCCACCTTCTGTGCTATCATGTCCACACTCAGGTCGGAATCGTTGATGTTTTCGTTGATAACCTCCATTATCCGTTGCATCAGGGAATTGTCAGGTGTCTGCATTTCTATCTGTTCTACCTGGTGATTCTGGCTTTCATTGCCCGTAAACTTATTGCGCAAAGTGCGGCGCACGGTGAGCAGGTTGATGATGTTGCGGTGCAGAATGTCCATGTTGAACGGCTTCAGAATGTAGGCATCGGCACCGGTCTGCAATCCTTCCAGCTGGTCTTCCTCACGGCTCTTGGCTGTGAGCAGGATGATAGGCACATCGTTGGTGTTGATGTTTGATTTCAGCTTGGCGCAGAGGGTGGTTCCGTCCATTTCCGGCATCATGATGTCGCTGATGACAAGGTCTGGCTTATTCTTCAGAATCTCGTTCAGTGCCACCTTTCCGTTAGGATATGTGCGAATCTTGAAGTCGCTGGAGAGCTGTGCTTTCAGGTATTCCTGAATATCCTCTTCGTCTTCCACAATCACGATTTCTGCCTTGGCTCCCTTGGCAGAGGTTGGGGTAGTATCGGAATTGTTCAAGGTTTCGGCTGGTTGGTCATTGTTTTCTGCCAGCTGTTCTTCCTGTTCTGCTTCAGCAAGTTCATTATTCTGATCTTTCTTCATCTCTTCTTCCTCGATGATCTCTTCTGGTTTGAGATGATCCTTGCCCAATGGAATGCGGATGATGAACTCGCTTCCGTGCTCAAACTTGCTTCCCTTCTCGCCCTCGTTGTTGCGGGCAGAGATGGTGCCGTAGTGCAGTTCCACGAGCGAGCGGGTGAGGTCGAGACCGATGCCCGTACCGACGTTGCGGTCGTTAGGGTCGGCAGGGGTCTGGTAGAAGCGCTGGAAGATAGTTTCCAACTTATCCTTCGGGATACCGATGCCGCTGTCCTTGATGCTGATGTAGGCATGGTGGTCGGTGTGGGTGAGCGAGAGGAGAATGTGGCCTGCCGTAGGGGTGAACTTGAAGGCGTTCGAAAGGGTGTTGATAATCACCTTGTCGAAGTTGTTCCGGTCTATCCATACGGGCAGTTCTTCGCTGTCGTGCTGGTATTCGAAGTCGATGTTCTTGGCCAGAGCCTGCTGCCTGAAGAGTTCGTATTCCTCGTTGATGAACGCCACCATGTCGGTCTGGCACATGCGCATCACCATCTGTCCCTTGTCTATCTTTCTCAGGTCCATCATCTGGTTGATGAGGTGGAGGATACGTTCCGAGTTCTTTCGGATTATCTCGTAGATGCCCTGTCGGTGAGGCTCCTTGTCTTCCTTGATGAGCGAGAGCAGCGGCGTGATGATGAGCGTGAGCGGCGTGCGGATTTCATGACTGATGTTCATGAAGAACTTGATCTTCGCCTCGCCCATCTCTTCGGCGTGGATGTGCTGCTGCAGGATGAGCTGGTCTTCCATCTGGCGCTTGCGGTGGCGCAGGTAGAGCATGATGGCTGCAATGAGGAGCAGCAGATAGAAGAGCTTTGCCCAGATGCTGGCATACCAGGCTGGGTGAATGGTGATGGTGAATTCTTTCACCGGTGTTTCGTAGCCATTGCAGATGGCCTTGATGCGGTATTTGTAGCTGCCTGGAGCCATGTGCGAGAAGGCAAGTTCGTTCTGCCCTGCTGGCACGGTGCGCCAGGCATCGCCGTTGATGCTGTACACATAGCTTATCTGCTCCACATCATTATAGGTGAGGGTAGAGAGCTGCAGGGTAAAGGTGTTGTCATCGTGCGAGAGATTGAACTCCCGTGCCACAGTTACCCAGCTGTCCGTGATGGTATAGCTGCCCGACTCCATGCCTGGGGTCACTGCCTTGTTGTTGACCACGAAGCCCGAGATAACCACCTTTGCCTGCCATGGGTGCTGCTTTACCCGGTCGGCCTGGAACCAGTTGATTCCGCCAGAGCCACCCATCAGAATCACCTTCTTATCCTGGGTGGTGCATACGGAAGCATCGCTGAACTCGTTGCTCTGCAGTCCGCTTTCGGTATAAAACCTGATGATGCTGCCATCCTTGGGGTTCAGCATGTTGAGTCCGCTGTTTGTACCCAGCCATATTTTGCCCTTGTTGTCTTCTGTGATACTCGCCACACCGTTGTCGCTGAGTCCTTGGGCTGTGGAATAATGTTTAGGCTTTATTCCCTTTCTGAAGTCGAAACAGAAGGCTCCATTCTCGGTGCCATACCATACGTGGTCTTTGCTATCTACAAACACGCAGTGCGAAAAACTGTTCTTGTTCAGGCAGTTGATGCCCTTGAAGGTGGAAACCCAGCTGTTTCGCTTGCGGTCGAGGCACGCCAGTCCCACAGAGGTGGCTATATACACGTGGTTGCCATCCTTTGATAAGGCCATCTTGATGAGGTAATCGTTGGGCAGGCTGTTGACCTTGAGGTTGTTATCTGCACCATATTTAGCCTTGTAGTTCCTTCGGCTTCCGTCTTTCTGCAGGCAGAAGAGACCTTCGCCCATGGTGGCTATCCAGATGTTGCCCTGTGGGTCTTGCTTGATATCGAAGATGCCCACCGACTTGCTGATGCCCAAATCAACAGGGTGGAAGCTTCCGGCTGCATCCATATAGCCCAGACCGTCGGTATAGGTTCCCACCCAGGTTCTGCCCTGCTGGTCCTTACAGAGGGTGAGCACGGTGCTTTGGTTTAGGAAATGCCCCTCTACGCTGCGGGTTGCTATATTAAATAGGTATAGGCCATCCTTGTCGGTACCCACCCACACCTGGTTGCCCTGGTTGATGCTGAGGCTGGTAACGCAGTTTTCGCCAATCACGTTGCGGTTGCCCAGGCGGAAGCCCATGTAGTTGAAGTCGTTCTGTATGTTGCTCTGCATGAACACGCCTTTCTGCAGCATGCTCACCCAGATGTTGCCCTGATTGTCTTCTATGATGCTGGTTATCTTGCTCTTGGCCAGGTTCACCAGTCGGCTGAAGAGAGGGTTATCCTGCAGGAATCCGGTCTGAGGGTCATATACATAGATGCCCAGTCCGTCGCAGCCGATATAGAGCTTGTTGTTGCGGCTGATATAGATGTTTTCGATGGGCAGGTTTCCGATGCTGCTGATTCGGGTAAAGACGTTGCTTCCTGCCCTGAGCAGATGTACGCCCTGGTTCTTGCTGGCGAGATAGATGTTGCCCAGGGCGTCCTGCTGGATATCCTGTGCGCCCACGCCTTCGGTACCGGCAAAGTGGGAGGTGACTCTACCGTTTGTTTCCTTGCGGTAGAGTTTTCCGTCTTCGGTGATGATCCAGAGTCTGCCCCGTTTATCTTCCAGGAGTTTGTGGATATATTTCAGTTTTTCCACCTCTCCCTTCATGGCATGGCATTCCTGGGCATCTTTCTTCTTAATCATGATGCCATAACCGGATGTTGCCACGGCTACGTCTTTATTCTTTAGGGGATATACCTGCTTTACGTAGGTGGCGAGTTCTTCGCCTTTGGAATCGAGCATAGGGATTTTTAGGAATTCGCTTCCCGTAAATTCCAATAGAGAGTTGTTGGTACCTAACAGGATATGTTCTTTCTCGTCTTGAGCAATGCTAATGATGTAGTTGCTGTTGAGACCCAAAAAATTTGACGTATCCTTCTTTATTACGGTGATGTGGTAACCATCGTAGGTGTTCAAACCGTTGCGGGTGGCTATCCAGATGAATCCGCTCTTGTCCTGGAACACCTGCGTGGCGAGGTTGCTTGATAGTTGATTGTCTGTATTGAACAGCTTACCGCTCTGCCCCCATGATGGGAGGATAGAGAAAACTGATAGAATGAGTATCAGAAGGATATTTTTCACGACTAACTGGTATTTTGTGTTCATTGTTAGTTTAATCATTATTGGTTTATCATGCGAGCTTATTGCAAGCTTTTTCTGAGTGCAAAAATAGTGTTTTTTTTTGATTATTCAAGTAAAAACAAGATTTTTTTTACTTTGCGTGATGAAAAATGTTACATATCGTAAAGTATTTGTTATATCCTGTAGGCGATTAGAAAAGAAATCGTTACTTGTAATAAAGTACATATTATATAATAGCAGTATCTTTGCAACTGAAAAAGAGTTTGTTTTTTTAATAGGTTAGGTTAATAGGTTAGGTTTAATAGGTTAGGTTTATTAATAGTTAGGTTTACTAATAGTTAGGTTTATTAACGTTTAGATTTATTTTGGTTTATAACATTTCAGATATCATGTTGCTATAGGCTCATGATTAATTGGTTTTCTAAGAATGGTGCGTAGTGATTACGCGCCATTCTATTTTACAAAATATGATAGAATCTAAAAACAATAACTATACTATATATGAAAAAGAAAATAATACTTGGCTTGGCGATGACCATGGTGTCATTGCTTGGCAATGCGGCTGCCAATCTTCCTGGTCAGCAGGTAGTCAAGGGCTACAAGGGCATCGTGATTAAAGAATAAACAATTATAAATAAAAAACTGAACGAAATGAATAAATTATCTTTCGTGGCATCAATGCTGATGATGTGCCTCCCGATGACGATGATGGCACAGAAAAACGGGGCGAAGGCGCAGGATAAGCCCGACCCAAACTTTCAAATTTATCTCTGTTTCGGACAGTCGAACATGGAGGGTAATGCCGCCATCGAAGACATCGACCGAACAGGTGTGAATCCAAGATTCATGGCAATGTATGCCGTGGATGATGAAAAGGCTGGATGGAAAAAAGGACAGTGGCATACTGCCGTTCCTCCTCAGGCACGACCAGACACTGGCCTCACTCCTGTAGATTATTTCGGAAGAAAGATGGTGGATAACCTGCCAGACAGCATCAAGGTGGGAACCATCACCGTGGCTGTGGGTGGTGCCAGCATCGACCTCTTCGACAAGCGTACCTGCAAGGCGTATCTGAAGAAGCAGCCCGACTGGATGAAGAACTTCGCTTCCCAGTATAACGGCAATCCATACGCCCGACTCATCGAGCTTGCCAAGATAGCTCAGAAGCAGGGTGTCATCAAGGGTATCCTCCTGCATCAGGGAGAAACCAACAATGGTGATGTCAACTGGCCCAACCGGGTGAAGACCGTGTATAACGATATTTTGAAAGAGTTGCACCTGAAGGCAGAAGATGTACCTTTGCTCGTGGGCGAAACCGTTCAGAAAGACCTGGGCGGAATCTGCTGGAAGCATATCGCCATTGTGGATGATATCGCCAAGACCATCCCTACCGCCCATGTCATCTCTTCCAAGGGTTGTCCGCAGCGTGGCGACGGATTGCATTTCATTGCCGAAAGCTATCGCACCATGGGTAAGCGCTATGCCAACATGATGCTCTCGCTGCTCGGCATCATTCCGGATGCCAATTATCCGCGTGTGGACAAAGATCATCGTGCCTATGTCAAGCTACATGCACCGGAAGCAAAGCAGGTTATCTTCGACATCTGCGGAAAGAAGTATCCTATGAAGAAGGATTTCGATGGCGACTGGTATGGTGTTTCAGACCCATTGGTAGTAGGCTTCCACTATTATTTTCTGAATGTGGATGGTGTACAGGTAGTAGATCCTGCAAGCGAAACTTATTTCGGCTGCTGCCGAGAGGCGAGTGGGCTGGAGGTTCCTGAGGGAGCCGAAGGCAACTACTATCGTCCTCAGCAGGGAGTAGCACAGGGTCAGGTTCGTTCGGTAACTTACTATGCTGCATCTCAGGGCAAGTTCCGCAGAGCCATGGTTTATACGCCTGCAGAATATGAAACCAATCTGAGCAAGCGCTATCCAGTGCTCTATCTGCAGCACGGAATGGGCGAGGATGAGACGGGCTGGAGCCATCAGGGCTATATGCAGCACATCATGGACAACCTCATTGCCGAAGGCAAGGCTGAGCCTATGATTGTGGTGATGGAGAGCGGCGATGTAAAGCAGCCTTTCGTGCCACGTCCGGGCAAGGATGTGGATGAGGAGCGCAAGCTCTATGGCGCATCTTTCTACGATGTGATTATCAAGGATCTGATTCCGATGGTAGATAAGAAGTTCCGAACCTATACCGACAGAGAGCATCGTGCGATGGCTGGCTTGTCATGGGGCGGTTGCCAGACTTTCAACACCGTGTTGCCGAACTTGGATAAGTTCTCTGCCCTGGGAACCTTCAGCGGTGCACTTTTCGGTGTGGATGTCAAGACCTGCTTCAACGGTGTCTTTGCCGATGCAGAGAAGTTCAACAGTCAGATAAACTATATGTTCATGGGCTGCGGTTCAGAAGAGAACTTCGGCACGGAGAAGATGGCGAAGGAATTGAAGGACCTGGGCATCAAGCTTGATGTCTATGTTTCTCCTGGCACTCATCATGAGTGGCTTACCTGGCGCCGCTGTCTGAAGGAATTTGTGCCACATCTGTTCAAGTAACAAGACAGGAAATCGATAAGATAATATAAAAGGAATCCCGACACTGCTTGGCAGTTTCGGGATTTCTTTTTGTTATATTTCTAATATCTTATGTTTCTTTTTGCTTTTTTTTATGTTTCGCAAAGTAATTGTAACATAAAAGAAAGTCATTTTACGAAATTGTTATTAATTTTGCAGCGTGCTTTGCAAAAGAATGTTTTTACTGAACACGTACACAATCATAAACTGATAAAATAAATAATTTAATCTATTTTCTTATGAGGAACTTAAGAAAGATTGAAAAGCCGTTAGCGTTGCTATCCTTTCTCTGTTTATTCCCAGCTGGGATGTCGGCTCAGAGTATTGTAAAAGGAGTAGTCACAGACCAAAGTGGTGAACCTGTCATTGGTGCTACAGTGAAGGCTGCTGGCAGCAAGCAAGGTGTGGTTACTGATTTGGATGGTAAGTTTAGCATTGATGCTGCACCTGATGCAACATTGACGATTACCTATGTGGGTATGGAGTCTAAGACCGTGAAAGCTCAGGCTGGTAAAACGCTTACCATTACCTTGAAGGATGATTCTAAAGTTCTGAATGATGTCGTTGTCATCGGTTATGGCGTTCAGAAGAAGAGCGACCTGACAGGTGCAGTTGCATCTATCAAGAGCGATGACATCAAGGGCTTGTCAGCTACCGATGCCGGTGCTGCCCTCCAGGGTAAGGCTGCCGGTGTACAGATTATCAACTCGGGTGGTCCGGGTGAGGCTGCCGATATCCGTATCCGTGGTTATTCTTCCAATAGTGGTAATATCGGTCCGTTGCTCATCGTCGATGGTCTGAAGGTGGATAACATCCAGTATCTGGATCCATCTATGATTGAAAGCATGGAGGTATTGAAGGATGCCGCTTCTGCTGCCATCTATGGTGCGCAGGCTGGTAATGGTGTCGTTATCATCACAACCAAGACGGGTGCTGCCAATGGCGGTAAGGCACAGATTTCTTATAGCAGCAAGTTCACTATCCAGTCGTTGGGAAAGAAGGCTGATATCTTTGATGCTCCTGAGTATATTGAGTATCATAAGTACTTGGGTGATATTGATGATGCCTTGCTCCAGAAAAACGGTTATAATGGACAGAATACCAACTGGTATGACGAGGTATTTGAGAATTCCTTGGCTCACCAGCATAGTCTCACCTTGCAGGCAAGTAACGGTAAGGGACGTTTCCTCGCCAGCTTGAATATCTTGAACAATGATGGTATCGTTAAAGGTAGCAAGGATACTTATAAGCGTTTCACTGGTCAGATCAATGCCGATTATGATGTTTACAAGTGGTTGAACATTACTACCAATACATCTTTCGAAAAGTGGAAGACCAAGGGCGTGACCAAGGGTTATGGTTCATTGCTGAACTCTGTGGTTTCTATCGATCCTTTGACTCCAGCTTATATCAGTAATGTGGAGGATTTGGCTCCTGGCATGAAGGCAAAGGTAGAAGCCGGTGGCCCAGTTCCAAGAGATCCAAGCCATAACAATGACTACTATGGTACTTCTAAATATGTAGAAGATGCTACTGGTAACCCTCTCTATCAGCGCGACCGTCATGATACATGGAATTCTGGTATCAATGTACGTGGTACCGTTGCTGCCAATATCAAGCCATTCAAGGGCTTTACATTTACTTCTCGCTTAGGTTATCGTATCACTCAGAGTAACTATCATAACTACGAGACTCCATATTGGTTAACATCTATGGCACATAGTGAAAACTATACCATTGAAGCGAATACCAATAATGGTTTGTACTATCAGTGGGAGAACTTTGCCAACTATATGAATACATTCGGCAAGCATACAGTGGGTGCGATGGCAGGTATGTCGTTTACCAAGAATCATTGGGATAACAGTTCCATCAGTTCTACAGGAGGTAACATACTCACATCTTATGAGCCAAACTTCCATTACATCAACTACTTGTTGGCTGATGCAACCAAGAATGTAGGTAACGCTCCTTCAGATGCAACAGAGTTATCTTACTTCGGACGTTTGAGCTATAGCTACGACAACCGTTACTTCCTGCAGGTCAACTTCCGTCGTGATGCCTTCGATACATCCAAGCTTTCCAAGAAGGCTCGTTGGGGTAACTTCCCATCTTTCTCTGCAGGATGGTCTATCAGCAACGAGAAGTTCTTCAAGGATCATATCGATCGTGATGCCGTTTCCTTCCTGAAGCTCCGTGCATCATGGGGTCGCAATGGTAACGTCAATATCCTGAACGGTTATCCATATTCTTCTCCTATTGCACTCAACCAGAGCTTCTATCAGTACAATCCATCTGTCGGTGATGGTAAGTTGTCTTATGGTTCTAAGCCAACAGGTCTTGCTAACCCAGATTTGACTTGGGAGACTTCAGAACAGGTAGACTTGGGTCTTGATGCCCGTTTCTTGAACGACCGTTTGACATTCTCTCTCGACTGGTATCGCAAGAACACCAAGGACCTCTTGGTAGAGATAAATCTTCTTCCGGAAATTGGTGTAAGCAAGTATATCATCAACTCTGGTAAGGTGCTTAACTCAGGTTTCGACTTCGAGTTG
>OIYI01000218.1_pt1 | contig 9336 bp, 7 predicted proteins | sample 1588301 | NCBI WGS metagenome assembly OIYI01 (sample SAMN03283247) | human gut metagenome | biome: human-associated habitat; material: feces | host: Homo sapiens | place: Peru | collected 2012 | reverse complement strand
TGGTATCATGGACGCAGCTTCGGTGGTCCACGTCCTGGCGGTCATCCAAGAGTTGGTATGCGTGACGGATTCAACAGAGGAGATTTCGGTCGTGGACAGAGTTTCGGAAACATGAACCGAAATAATGGAAACTTAAATCACAACAACGGACAGAGCTTCGGAAACATGAGTCGTGGCAATGGTCAGAGTTTCGGAAATATGAGCCGTGGCAATGATAATCGCCCTCAGAGCGTGAACAGACCACAGAATAATGGTGGTTTCGGCAACCAGAGCAGCAGTTTCGGCAACCAGAACCGTCAGTTTGGTAATCGCCAGAGCAGTACTCGTACTACTGTTACCCGCGAGAATCCATCAAACAATAGCAGACCTGGCGGATTCTTTGGAGGCAACCGTGGAGGCTTCGGTAGTGGTTCTTCTATGATGCGCAGCTTTGGCAGTGGCAATACTACCAGTCCATCCAAGAGTTTCACTCCTCGCTCTAATCCAGGAAACGGTGGTGCTTCTTTCGGAAACAGTTCTCGCTCCTTCGGTGGTGGCAACCGTTCTATAGGTGGACCTACAAGAAGCAATGGTGGCGGTTCTCACGGCAGTTTCGGAGGACGCAGATAATTTTGAAAACATTAATTCATAAGATATAAAAACAAAAGAGTTATAAAAATCAAGTAAAAACAAATAAGAAAGTTATAAAACTCAAGTAAAAACAAAAGAGAGTTATACAATACGCTGATAATAAGTTAAAGAACAGACCATTTATATGCGTAACATTTACCATGCTGAATAATTAAGTATAGTAAAAGATGAAAGTTCAATAGGTTCAACATAGGTAAAAGGACCAATAGAGAGTTATTTACAGAGGCTTCCCCTTTCTCCTGCAACGGAGAATACGGGAAGCCTCATTTTTTTATATTAATCAAACGTTTCTTTCAAGATAATAAAAACACGTATGATGATTCGTTCAAGAAACTGTTCTTATATCAGATACAGAACTGAATAGAACAACTGGGCGGCGAATACATAGAGCACGATGAGAGGAGAAACCTTAGAAATACCATACGACATACAGCGGAAAATATCCTCCACTCCTTTCAGGTTATCACTGATAACACCGAAACTGCAGCAGACTACGGTTACGGCAAAAGCGGTATAAGGTATGATGCTCTGCGTAAAACTGCTTGGAAAGAGACCGCCCATCACATTCAGCAGGATGGCATGAGGCAGCAGGGTGAGTGCCAGCATGATAATCACAAACACACCCAACTCGAAACTTGCCACGCCCATCGCAAAGCGCTGACGATATTCATCTGGCTTATAATGGACAATACCACTTCTACAGAAAGCTCCATAGGCGATACCACCCAACACCAGCCAAACTAATACGGGCGAAGCTAAATGATCCTGGAACTGACCGAAGAACCAGCGGATGCCCTCAGAACTCAAGAGCGAACGGTTATAGTTCTCCGGCATCGCAGCCGTCAATAGCCACGAAGTCAGCATCAGCAGGATTTGCGCCACGCCCAAACCTAAAGCCAAATACGAAAACACCTTCATTTTCTTCATCGTTCTCTCTATTCTTTTCCTGATTAAATCCTATTCTATATCTTTCTTGATGCCGCAGCTTATTCTGGATCAGCCTCGAGATTGTCGATATCTAAGATGCGAAGTTCGCAGGCTCTTACCACCAGACGGGTAGCATTGATGCCCATACCATTGTTGCCATCAGGGAAGAGTTTCTGTACCAGTTCGTTCTGTCGCTTTTCCAAACTCTTCACACCGAAAGGCATACCTCGCAAATTGGTAATCTGCTCCTTGGTATAACCGAGGGCGAGATGACGAAGGAAGCGCTCGTCATATTCGTCAATCTCATAATTTACCAAAGCCTCCTGGCGCATCAACTGACTATTGACACTTTTCTTGAAACGTTCTACGATCTTCTGCAGAATCGGCTGATTGAAAACCATCTTCTTACCACTCATGCAGGAAGCCACATCGCCACGGGTCAGGAGTTCCCCACTCTTCAGGATAATACCATCGCAACCTGCATCAAGAACATCCACCCAGAGCTTCTCATTCAGGATTTCTCCCGTGAAAATCAATACCTTTACGTTAGGATACTGTTCCTTGGTATAGCGGCAGATTTCTACACCCACCGTAGTGGAACCGCCCAAACCAAGATCGAGAAGCACGAGGTCAGGCAACTGCTGTTTGATGAGTTTCCAATAGCTCACCTCACTGTCAGCTGTTCCGATAATCTCAGCTTCAGGTATATCGTTTTTGAAAATTCCTTCCGTACCTTTCAGTTCCAAAGGTACATCCTCTACTATGATTACTTTAAAATTGTCCATCATCGTTTATTTGAGTCTATGTTGAATTTATGTTTTAACTATCTTTGATTCTATACTAACATCCCCGGCAACACCACCTCAATGACCAGGAATCCATCATCAGAAGGCTTTGCCTGGATACCGCAGCCACGAAGATTGGTTGTTTCTCCCATTTCCCTCACTATCTGGCGACAAACTAAGAATCTCATATCCACGGTCAGCGGAGTGAAAAGGCGATGATGCAAGGAATCGTCGTATCTCAATTCTGAGAAGACAAACTGGCAGGTGGCATAAGCCGTATGCACAGTTTTGATTTCCTGTTTCACTTGCGTGATGGCAATACCATGCGCCTTGGCAAGATCCTTCACGGTTTCCTGTATCAGTCGGAAGAGATAATCCTTCAGCGCAGCATCACACTTCAGATTGGTTTCCACCTGTTCCATCGCCTGCGCACTCAGCATCAGATAGATGGATTTATAGTAATCTACCAATTCTTTCAGAGAAGCTACATCATCGGGGGATGCCTCTATCAACTGTCGGATACGTGACGGATAATACATCGTCTCATGCTTCAACGTAGAGAGGCAATTGTCTAATACAGAATTAGATACGTGCAAGCGATCATTCTCAAATCGCACCCGTCTCAACTCATCTTCCAGCAGTTGATTATCTGCCTCCTTGCCATTCGATAAATCCAGTCCACGTTTCAGTTCTTCCTCAATCTCATGCACCACCTCATCCAAACGGAAATTGGCACGGGTATGCCGGGACTTCTTACTCCATATTTCCCTGATGCGCTTCAACTTCTCCGGTATAGACTGGTCGCTGAGCAACAGAAGATTGATATCACGGATGCGATCCACCGCAAAGCGATAGGTCACTACATGGCGATAATAGAGCAGATAGTAGGCTATCGGCAACTGCAACAACAAGAGAAAGAGCAGGATGACAGCTACCGTCTTGGAGTTTTCCGAACTCTGCATCGTGCGGACATACTCAGGCAGTGTATTATCAGTACTCCGTTCCCGGAAGAGTTTGGTATAAACCTTATTGTTTCTATCATACAAAGTCCATTGATGCAAGGCAAGCGCAGCCACCGCACTCTCATTTCTGATGTCGAGAATAATGCTGTAGTCGGTCGTCACACTATCAGCAAACCATTTCAGTTCGGCAGCTTGAGAGAGTTTTGGACTGCTCACCATCAGATTTTTACCCTGAGGATACTGGCGCAGATAATGCTGATTGAGATAGTAGATGGCAGAATCTGCAAATGCCAAGGTACGCTGGTATGTACCATTGATATTGCTAAAATAAGCACTATCGGCAAAGGCATCAGCCAAAGTGAGTTCTCGGGAAACCTTTCCGGTAGCCAGGGTATGATGATGTATCTGGGATGCAAAAGACGACACGGATGATGCCAACAAAAGAATGACACCAACGATCATCCGTCCGATTCCCTTAGGCAGTCGGAAACGGAACACACTACCCTTTCCCACTTCACTCTCTGCCTCAATATGACAAATATTGAAGATACTGCTCACCTTCTTATATTTCTCGATAATACCCTTGCAGTTGAGGAGTCCGAATCCATGACCGCCCGTATAGGTACGGTCGAAGACATGAGCCAATTGTTCCTCATCCATTCCCTTCCCGGTATCAGCGATGACGATTTCTACGTATTTATCATGTTCCTCTGCAGAAACAGTAACCTTACCTCCAGCAGGAGTAAACTTGCGTGCATTGTCGGCTATCGTATTGATCATAAAGAGCGTCAGGGTGCGATCTGCCTTCACCTTAGCTGCAGTTGGCTGCACATCGAGTTTTATCTTCTTCATCTGGAAACTCATCTTGCCCTTTGCCACAATATCGAAAAGCGGTTGGAGAGGGAAAGAGACGATACGGAGATTCAAAGTTCCCTGTCGCATCTGAATCCAGTTGGTCAGGATGGTGTTATACTGGTTGATCTTATCCGTCAGTTCTGAGATATACTCATACCGCTCCTGTTTTACCTCATCCGGGGTACTTTCATCATCCTCTGCCAACTTATCCACCTCATGAATCATGCGGTCGATGAAAGGCGTGATACTGTTTACTAAAGAGACCTTGGCACGCTGCTCCAGATTACGTTTTTTATTGTCATCAAGATGCAAACGGGCTATAGATATCTCTTCATCCAATTCTTCTGTTATTTCATTTATATCATTGATATACTGTGCATTACGCTGCTTCCACTGCTCTAAAGGTTCAAGCAGGGAAGACAGCGGTTTAGACTGTATCTTTCTTCTTCGCATACGGTCGAAGAGATACAGGAGGATGACCACGAGCAATATCATGACGAGTACCGCTGCTATCATGAGATTGAGCTGCAGAGCATTATCATCAAGCAAGGTGGCGCGAGCTTCCAACTGCCTGTCCTGACGGGTTCGCTCCTGCAAGTCAAGATAGATATTGCGGTTGTAATCACTCTGCTGTTTATTGTCGAGCGCAGAATATACCAAACAAAGTCGTTCACGGATAGAAGCCACCAGATCGGGAGCCGCCTTGATATTCTTGCTCACTTGCAGGGCACGAAGCAGACAGTCGCCTGCAGAATTATAATCCTCTATGGCGAAGTAACATTCAGCCAGCGTACGGTAACCACCCGCTATCTGGTAGGTATCACCATAAGAGATGAAAAGGTTCAGCGCACGCTGAGCTAAATTACCAGCCAAGAGCGTATCTGGCATCTGTTCAACATTCAGATACTGGATAGCCGGCAAATTGTTCCGGATAAGAAAATCTCGCATCCTTCCATTCTGCAGATGTTCACTGATAGCCTGAAGGGCATTAGCCTGCCAGTAAGGATAGCCGCCAGCCATCGTTCCATCAGACATGACGACTCGTCCGGCTGAAGCCAACATATAGCATTGTATCAGATAGTCAAATTCCGTCTGTGCTATCTGTTCAGACGTTCCATTGGTGATCGCACCACCCGAACCGATATTATATAGATAGTTGAGATACTGGGCAGTATCTGCTTCAAGTGCATCCGCATCGATATCATTCAAAGCCTTCTGCATCGGTTCTTCCAGACCGACATAATAACAATAGGTGGCATCAACGATATCAAATTCGCTATGAGCATAGGTGGCACGTCGGCGTTCACGGGGTGGCAGATTGGAAGCCTCCTCGCCCAAGCGGCGCAAGCGCACCATCGCTTTTTCGCGATAGGAATAAAAATCTTTGTTGTGAGATTCCCGCTGACAGATGCGCATCATCTGCACATCAGCAATGAGAAGCTCCAGTTGGTTGTTGCTCTTTTCTTCCACAAGACCGAGCCATCGGCGAGCCTCCTTGTAGTTCATCTTTGCCATCTCTACGAATGCTAAGTTATTACAAGCCTCAGCATATCCGGCACTATAGTCATCAGAAAGAGCTAAAGCTCTCTGTGCCAACATCTTAGTAGAATCAAGATCACGGTAGTGATAGGCGTATGAAAGTGTATTCAACCGATCCACCTCCTGCTTATGAGAAGGACCACAAGCTGAATAGAAAAACAGCGCCAACATCATCACAATGAAGGCGCTGAACTTTTGCGTGATATTAATTTTGGCCATTAAGCCATTAAATTCTCAATTAACCACGAGCCTTGGCAATATAGCCAAGAGCCTCTTTACACTTAGCAGTAACTGCAGCCCAGTCGCCAGCAGCTACAGTCTCCTTAGGGAAGAGCTTAGAACCCATACCTACACAGAGAACACCTGCCTTGATCCAAGGAGTCAAGTTCTCTTCAGTTGGCTCTACAGCACCAGTAACCATGATATTGCTCCAGCGCAAAGGTGCCATTACATTCTTAACGAATGAAGGACCACCTACGTTACCTGCAGGGAATACCTTAGTTACATCGCAACCTGCAGCCTGAGCATTGTTGATCTCAGTTACAGAACCACAACCAGGAGAATAAGGAACCAGGCGACGGTTGCATACAGGAGCAATCTCCGGGTTGAAGTTAGGACCTACGATAAAGTTGGCACCCAACTGGAGATAGAGAGAAGCTGTACCAGCGTCAACGACTGTACCAGCACCAAGGATCATCTCTGGGCACTCCTTGTCAGCCCACTTTACCAACTCACCGAAGATTTCGTGAGCGAAATCACCACGGTTAGTAAACTCGAATACACGTACGCCACCCTCATAACAAGCCTTGATGACGTTCTTGCAAATTTCAATATCCTTATTGAAGAATACAGGAACCATACCAGTCTCTTTCATGGCTGCCATGACCTGCATTTTGCTAAACTTTGCCATTTTTTATTTAAATATTAAAGGTTAAATAGGAAGAGCGCAAATGAATTCTACACTCTTCACTTAAATTATCGCTGAACGCGACCATTAGCGTTACCACCAGCAAGACTCTCTACCTCGTCAACAGAAACCAGATTGAAGTCGCCAGGGATAGTGTGCTTCAAAGCAGAAGCAGCTACTGCAAACTCCAAAGCCTCAGCCTGAGTATTCTTAGTCAAGAGACCGTGGATCAAACCGCCAGAGAAAGAGTCACCACCACCTACGCGGTCGATGATTGGGTTGATGTCATAATGCTTGCTCTGGTAGAACTCCTCACCGTTGTAGATAAGAGCCTTCCAACCATTGTGTGTAGCAGAGAGAGACTCACGAAGTGTAGAAACTACATACTTGAAGCCAAACTCCTTCATCATACCCTGGAAGATACCATAGTATCCCTCAGCGTCAGTCTTACCACCCTCTACATCGGCATCTGGCTTGAAGCCCAAGCAGAGCTGAGCATCTTCCTCATTACCAATGCATACATCTACGTACTGCATCAATGGACGCATAACAGAGATCGCCTTCTCTGAAGTCCAGAGCTTCTTGCGGAAATTGAGGTCAACAGATACTGTTACACCATGACGCTTAGCAGCCTCACAAGCCAACTTGGTCAACTCAGCAGCCTTGTCGCTGATAGCAGGAGTAATACCACTCCAGTGGAACCACTGAGCACCCTCCATAATCTTGTCGAAATCGAAATCAGATGGATCTGCCTCAGCGATAGAACTATGAGCACGGTCATAGATTACCTTAGAAGGACGCATAGAAGCACCTGTCTCTGCATAATAGAGACCAACACGGTCGCCACCACGAGCAATGAAATCGGTATTCACGCCATAACGACGGAGGGCGTTAACTGCAATCTGACCAATCTCATGCTTAGGCAACTTAGATACGAAGTAAGCCTCATGACCATAGTTAGCTACACTGACTGCTACGTTAGCCTCACCACCACCAGGGATGATACGGAATGATTCACTCTGAATAAAACGATCATTACCTTCTGGGGACAAACGAAGCATGATCTCACCTAATGTTACAATTTTTGCCATTGCTTGAAATGTTTTTTAATTTGTTTCTTTATAGTTGTTCTTCGAATTCAGTATCAAATAATTTGCATTCTGTTCCGAATATCGTGGCAAAAATAATCATAATTTCTCAAATAACGAAACAAAATCGAGTTTTTTTTTAGATTTTGTGCAAAAAAGTTGCTGTGCATTCGCACAATTCAATTTTTTATTGTAAATTTGTACCGAATATTCTATATGTGGACGTACACTCGAAAATTGGAAGTTCTCAGAATTGCCTTCTTCGCACAGTACACAAGCGTATCGACATATATTATATTAATGTACGCACGTGAAAGAAAGTGCATCATGGACGAAGTTTAATAATAAATGGGTTAAAAACCAGCAAACGCTTAAAACATGGCCGAAAAAATAAGAATCAAGGATATCGCCGAAAGGGCTGGCGTATCTGTAGGTACTGTCGATAGAGTTCTTCACGACCGCCCTAACGTCTCCAAACCTGCCCGCGAAAAAGTGGAACAGGCGCTCAAGGAGATGAACTATCAGCCTAACATGTATGCCAGTGCTCTGGCATACAACAAGTCATATACCTTCTACTTGCTACTTCCGAAGCATGAATCTGAGGCTTACTGGGAGGAGATTGAGGAAGGTGCACGAAAATGTGAGGAAAGCAAACGCGATTTTCACATCAACGTGAAGATCAACTTCTATGAGCGCTCCTGCGAGGAGTCTTTCATCGAACAGGGAAAGGCTATCATCGAAGAAAAGCCGGAGGGGGTCATCATCGTACCTTCATCTCTTGAAATAACCAGAGCGCTTACCGACCAGTTGCATGAGTTGAACATTCCGTTCATCTTGCTCGACTCCTACATGCCTGATCTCCGCCCACTTTCCTTCTTCGGACAGGATTCTTTCTGCAGTGGTTTTTTCGCTGCCAAGATGCTCATGATGCTTGCTTTTAAAGAAAAGGAGATTATGCTGATGAGACAGACAAAGAACGGAATCGTGGTCAGCAAGCAGCAGGACAATCGCGAGGTAGGGTTCCGTCACTATATGCACGACCATTTCCCAAGCGTCAAGATCAATGTGCTCGACCTGCCACTCGATGGTTCCCGCGCTGAGTTCATGAAGATGCTGGAGAAATATTTCGCTACATATCCTGATACACATCATTGCATCACCCTCACCTCGAAAGCTCATATCGTGGGGGACTTCCTGCTGAAGACCAACCGCCGTGATGTTCAAATTATGGGATATGATATGGTGGAGAAGAATGCAAAATGTCTGAGAGAAGGAAGCATCTCCTTCCTTATCGCACAGCATGCCTACATGCAGGGATATAACTGTGTGGAGACGCTCTTCCGGGCACTCGTTCTCAAGAAAAAGGTAACACCCGTGAACTATATGCCTATCGAGTTGCTGATGAAGGAGAATATCGACTTCTACCGCCGAACTCAATTATAGAAAGATAGTAGGAATTAATAGAATTTTATGTAATTATAAATATTAAAAAACATAACTACAGATGAAACAATCAAGCTTTATCAAAATTAACCCTGCCGACTCGGTAGTGGTTTGCTTGTGCCCTATGAAGAAGGGCGAGACCATCGAAGTAGATGGTAAGTCTATCACCCTCTTGCAGGATACTCCTGCAAGAGGGTGAT
>OIYI01000214.1_pt1 | contig 9425 bp, 6 predicted proteins | sample 1588301 | NCBI WGS metagenome assembly OIYI01 (sample SAMN03283247) | human gut metagenome | biome: human-associated habitat; material: feces | host: Homo sapiens | place: Peru | collected 2012 | reverse complement strand
TACCTACTACCCGCCCTACAGCCGTAGATTCATGCATGCTCATCCTCAAGGATTGGAGCAACGGTATCTCTCTTACCAAGGAAGCCATCAATGACGAGCGCGATGTGGTACACAATGAGTACCGTATGCGTATCGTAGGTCAGCAGCGCATGATAGAGCGTTCACTTCCTAAGCTCTATCAGGGCGAAAAGTATGGCTACCGTTTCCCTATCGGTTTGATGAGCGTTATCGATGGTTGTAAGCCAGAAACTCTCCGTGCTTACTACCGCAAATGGTATCGCCCAGACAATCAGGCTATTATCATCGTGGGTGATGTAGATGTAAATCATATCGAAGCTAAGATTAAGGAACTCTTCTCAGGTATCAAGGTACCTAAGAATGCCGCTAAGATAGAGAAGGTACAAGTATCTGATAATGATTCAGCCATCTATGTTATCGACAAGGATAAGGAGCAGCAGGTTGATCTCTTCCAGGTTTATATGAAGCACAATGCTGTGCCTGATTCTCTGAAGAGCAACATGAGCTATCTCCTGAAGGGATACATGGATAACGTGATTTCTTCTATGATTGCTGCCCGTTATGCTGAGAAGGCATTGGAGCCAGACTGTCCATATCTCCAGGCAAATGCCGGTGATGGTTCATACCTGATTTCAAGTACTAAGGATGCTTTCACCCTTACCGGTGTTGCTAAGCCAGGAAAGATTAAGGAGGCTTATGCTGCTGTTCTCCGCGAGGCACAGCGTATGCATGAGTTCGGTTTCACAGCTACTGAGTATCAGCGTGCCAAGGATGAATTCATGAGCCAGGTTGACAAGGCGCTTGCCAACAAGGATAAGATGAAGAACGAGCAGTTTACCACCCAGTATGTGGATAACTTCACTTCTAACGAGCCTATTCCGTCAGTAGAAGAGGAGAGCCAGATCTGGAAGATGGTAGTTCCAAACTTGCCTCTTGAGGTTATCAACAGCTATGCCAAGCAGTTGGTTTGCCAGAGCGATACCAATCTTGTTTCATTGGTTATGATGCGCGAGCAGGCTGGTGCCGTTTATCCTACAGAGCAGGAACTCTCTGCCATCGTAAAGCAGGTACGTGCTGAGAAGCTCGAGGCTTATGTGGATAATGTTAAGCAGGAACCTCTCATTGCTCAGGCTCCTAAGGCTGGTAAAATTAAGAAGACTGTTGAAAACAAGAAGTTGGGCTTCAAGGAGTTGACTCTTTCTAATGGCGCTAAGGTGGTATTGAAGAAGACCGATTTCAAGGACAATGAGATTGCTTTCGCAGCTTCAGCCAATGTGGGTTATTCTACTTTCGGCAAGAAAGACTACCTGAATGCTGCATTTGCAGCAGATGTGCTCGATGCTAGTGGTCTTGGCGATTTCTCAAGCAATGAGCTTGATAAGGCTTTGGCTGGTAAGCAGGCTGGTGTTTCGTTCAGCTTCAGTCCTTTCAATCATGGTTTGAAGGGTAATTCTACTCCTAAGGACATCGAAACCCTGATGCAGCTCATCTATCTCAAGATGACCGCAGTAAGCAAGGACCAGAAGAGCTTCGACAATATGAAGAGTATGATGGCTACTGTTCTTGCCAACAAGAGCAACAACCCAAGCCTCGTATATCAGGATTCTGTTCAGAGCACCCTCTATTTGGGTAGCAAACTTGCCCGTGTGCCAGAGGCAAGCGATATAAAGGATATCAACTACGACCGTATCCTGGAGATTGGTAAGCAGTTCTACGGCAATGCCAAGGACTTCACCTTCTATTTCGTAGGTAACTATGATGAGAAGACTCTCCTCCCACTCATCGAGCAATATATTGCCAGTCTGCCAAACAATGGCTTCAAGCTGAAGAACAAGCAGATTCCTTATGCTAAGGGTAAGGTAAGCAATGTCTTTACCAAGGCAATGGAGAACCCACAGAACCAGGCTACAGAAATCTGGTCTACCAAGGCTCCATTCACCTTGCAGTATATGGTTCTTGCTGATGTTTCAGCCCGCCTTTTGGAGATGAAGTATTTGCGTACTATCCGTGAGGAACTCAGTGCTGCTTATCATGCAGGTGCAAACTATGGTTTGCTTCGCGATTATGATAACAAGGCTGCCATCTCTATTTCAGCCGTGGCTCAGCTGAACCCAGAGAAGTCGGATATCGCTATTCCTTACTTCTTCAAGGGTATGGACGAGACCGTAGCCCAGCCAAATGCAGAAGATCTTCAGAAGGTAAAGGAGATCCTCCTGAAGCAGGCTGCTGTTAGCGAGAAGTCTAACGGTTATTGGCTTGGTGCGTTGAGCACATACGAGCGTATGGGTGTTGATACTCATAGCGATTACAAGGAGATGGTGAAGAATCTGAAGGCATCTGAGATTTCAGACTTCCTGAAGAATGTCATCCTGAAGAGTGGTAATCACTTCGAGATTATCATGAAGGCTGTGAAGAACGAGAAGTAAAATCTCGGACTTGATATAATAAACGTAAAAATCCCGTTGTACAAGCCAGATGGCTGACAACGGGATTTTTACGTTTTTTTCTTTTCCCAAAATTTTTGAAACTCATCATTTAAGAGTCGTTTCGAAAAATCTCTCTTTAAAAAGAAAGGATGCGTCTTTATATTGTATAAGAGCATCATCTTTCCTCCTTTACTTCTTGTTTCTGAAGAGTATTAACCTCTTCTCTTTGCCTTAGAGGCAAGAGCCTCGCGGCGATCCTGAAGAATCTGTTGGCATCTATCGATAGCCTGATTCTGATTTTCTGAATTTACCTTAATTAAATCATTCATAACCTATTGATATTTGTTAACCGCTTGCAAAGATAGGGGTTTCTACCTATTTCTAGGTACAAAATGCATGAAAATACGTGTTTTATTCGTTATTTTTTGATTTATGTCAAAAAAATGTGCAATCGTTTGAACAGTTTCCCCCTTTAGAATGATAATTGGTATTTCCTGAACGTTTTTTTTCATTATCTTTTAAACGAATTGTCATCGCAATCGTCTATAATAACGTAAAAAGAGCAGAAATGCTGAGTTTTTAGGGAGATTCATACCGCGAAATAGGGATTTTTCTTATCGTATTCCCGATTTTTTTGCGAACTTTGCACCCGAAAGAACAATAGGAAGTATTGGGTATATATAAATAAGAGTGATAAAAATAAATATATAGAAAGCAATGAAAAAGGTATTTCTTTTGGCTGCCCTCGTGCTCGCATGCACAGCTGGCAGCAACGCAAGCGCTATGAACGAGGCAGCGCTCAATGCCTCAATGTCTGAGATGATGCCGGTTAAGAAGACGGCTAAGAAGACAACAAAGAAGACAACAAAGAAGACTTCTAAGAAGACTACGACCAAGAAGACTTCTACAAAGAAGACAACTTCTACAGCATCTAGCACAGCATCTAACACGGCTGCAGCAAATACAGCAGCAACAACAACCAGCAATGCCGCTGCTTCTACCAGTACAATCAGCAATGCAGGTTCTGCCGTAGCAGGTATCTTGGGTGCTGTACTGGGCGGAAACTCTAACAGCAGCAGTTCTGCAGGTAGCAGCATTATCAATGGCATTCTGAATAATGTAATCGGTTCAGGTACCTTCAGCAAGCAGGATCTCTGTGCCCATACCTGGAAGTACAGCAAGCCGGGATGCGCCTTTACTTCTGAGAATCTCCTGGCAAAGGCTGGTGGTGAGATTGCTGCCAACAAGGTAGAGGAGAAGTTGAGTGAATATTACAGCAAGTTTGGCTTCAGCGGCTCTAACACCTATTTTACCTTCAATACTGATGGAACTTTCACCTCAAAGATTGATGGCAAGTCATGGAAGGGTAATTATACTTTTGATGAGAAGACTCATGCTATTCAGTTGAAGGGCATGCTCTTGAGTATGTCGGGCTATGCTACCAAGACAACCAATGGCATCAGCCTGCTCTTCGACCAGACAAAGTTGCTCAACCTCATCAAGACCATGGGTGCCCTCAAGGGCAGTTCTACCCTCAGCGCTATCGGTACTATCGCCAATAATTACGATGGTATGCGTGTAGGTTTCGAGATGACTAAGTAATCCTGAAGGATAGAATCCATTACTGAGCCTTCTGTTGGAGTGGGCTCAGTAGATGATAATCGCCCTGTAAAAAGTAAAGCATCTTTCAAGCTATGCTTTGCTCTTTACAGGGCGATTTTTCTTGTTTATTTCACGTTCAGTTTCATTGTCTTTACATCCTTGCTGTTGGTTCCTATCATAATCTGGAAGTCGCCTGGTTCTATCACGTGCTTCAGATCTGCGTTGTAGAACTTGAGCATATCTGGGGTGATATCAAAGCTTACCTCCTTGCTTTCACCTACTGCCAGATGGATGCGCTGGAAACCTTTCAGTTCCTTTACAGGGCGGGAGATGCTGGCTACCTGGTCGCGGATGTAGAGCTGCACAATCTCGTCGGCATCGCGGGAGCCATTGTTCTTAACGGTGACGCTAGCTGTAATCTTCTTGCCATCCTGCCATTCGGTAGCCTCCTCATTGCTGATGCCGGCCTCCTGGCTGCTCAGGCGGAAGTTGCTGTACGAAAAGTAGGTATAGCTCAAACCGTAACCGAAAGGATAGAGCGGACCATTGCTTACATCCAGGCAGTTGCTGGCATACTTGGCAAACTTCTCATTATCGTCTGGTACAGGGCGACCGGTGTTCTGATGGTTGTAATAGAGAGGCTCCTGGCCGGTAGTCTTAGGCATCGAAGTGGTGAGCTTACCCGATGGCGATTTGTCGCCAAAGATGACATCGCAGAGTGCATCGCCCATCTCTGAGCCTCCAAACCATACATTCATGATGGCTGGTACATGGGCTTTCTCCCAAGTAAGAACCGTAGGACGGCCCGCAAAGTTGAGGAGTACTACAGGTTTGCCCGTCTTCAGGAGTTCGGCAAGCAGTTCGCGCTGTACGTCCGGCATCTCCAGGTTGGTACGGCTACCGCATTCGCCGCTCATCTCGGCACTTTCGCCCATCGTACATACTATCACATCAGCCTCATTCGCAATCTTCAGCGCTTCAGCCTTCATCTCAGCCTCATTGCCCCAGTTGATCGGCTTACCGAATTCTCCGTTTTTCTGCAGTTCCTGATTGCGCCAGATATTGCATCCCTGTGCATATAATAAGGTGGCTTTTCCGGCAAGTGCATGCTCCATTGCCTCCTTGATGGTGGTATATTTAGATGGTGCCTGAGCCACGCTCCATGTGCCGGCTATGTTGTTTCGGGTGTCGGCAAGCGGACCAATCAGGGCTATCTTTCCTTCCTTCTTCAGTGGCAGGATGCAGCCTTCGTTCTTCAGAAGCACGAAGGTCTCTGCTGCTACATCGCGGGCTGCCTGACGGTTCTCTGCGGTATAAATCTCGCTCTTGCTGCGCTTGGTGTTGCAGTAGCGGTAAGGGTCGCTGAACAGGCCCAGTTTATATTTCGCTTCCAGAATGCGGCGGCAGGCGATGTTCACATCCTCCTCGCTCACCTTTCCTTCTGCTATGCTCTTTGCCAGATGCTTTACGAAGGCATTGGAGCACATGTCCATATCGGTACCTGCCTTCAGTGCCTGTTCTGAAGCCTCCTTGATGTCTTTAGCCGTTCCGTGCTGCTGAATCTCGGCGATAGAAGCGTAATCGGTAACCAGCAAACCTTTGAATCCCCACTGCTTTCTCAAGACATCGGTCATCATCCATTTGTTGGCTGTAGCAGGTATGTAGTCGATGAGATTGAATGAAGACATCACGCTGCCTACGCCAGCCTTCACCACTGCCTCGTAAGGTGGCAGATACTGGTTCATCATGCGCATGCGGCTCATATCTACCGTGTTATATTCCTTGCCGCTCTCAACGCCTCCGTACAGGGCAAAATGCTTCAGACAGGCCATGATGCGATTGGCTCTCAGAATCTCTTCTGTGCGCATATCCACGCCCTGGTAGCCCTGAGTCATCGCTGCTCCCATCACGCCGCTCAGATAAGGATCCTCGCCATTTCCTTCGCTGATTCGTCCCCAGCGGGCATCGAGTGCAATGTCTACCATAGGAGAGAATGTCCAGTTGATGCCGTCGGCACTGGCTTCCTTGGCCGATACTTCGCCTACCTTCTTCATCGCCTCGGTATCCCATGAGCAGGAGAGGGCGAGAGGGATAGGAAACATCGTCTCGTAACCATGAATCACGTCCATACCTACGAGCAGCGGGATGCCCAGACGGCTGTTCTTGATGGCGATTTCCTGCAGAGCCTTGATTTTATCGAGCCCTTTTATATTGAAAACTCCGCCCATGTTGCCCTGGGCGATATCGCCGCCTACCTGGGTGTCAAGTGCGCCGCCGGTGGTGATGTCGCCAGCTACCATCAGGTTCAGCTGACCAATCTTCTCCTGTAGCGTCATCTTCGCCATCAGTTGGTCGATATACTCCTTCATGGGTAGAATCTTGCCTTTCTTGGTTGTGGCAGTTACTTTTTTCTTAGGGGCTGCGGTATGGGCGAAAGCAGGTGCTGCCATAGAACCAGCCAAAAGAAATGTGAGTGATAAAAGTGCTATTCTCATTGTTTATTATGTTAATTGTTATTTTATAAAGTTTATCTTCTATTAAGACCTTGCAAAGATAATAAAAAAGATGATACGATGCGCGATACGAATGTTAAAATGTGGATGAATTTTTCTTTTTAGATAGGAATGTGTCTGATAATGAGATGGATAAAAAAATGGAGAGTATATAAAAAGTGGATGCGGTATAGACGAAAAATACGAAGGAATCTACATTTCTTCTATATCAGATTTTGTCGTTTCCGATTTTTTTATTACTTTTGCACATGAAACCTCATGAAAATAAATCAATCTTAAACGGAATCAAGTTGATGTATCGCGTAAATGAATTATGGGGAAAGGCATTCTTCTTCCTGCTCTTTGTCTTGATGCCTCTTTCTCTTGCAGCAAAAACAACAGATAATATAGAGCAGCTTTTTCAGAGTCTGGACAACGCCATTGCCCATTCGGCTGATTATGTGAAGGTACGTGAAGCCCGAATTCGCGATTGGGAGCAGAAACTGAAGACCGCCAGGCGCCTAAGCAGTAAGTATGATGCCTGCTTTGCGCTCTTTGAGGAATACCGCTCCTACAAGAACGACATGGCGCTGAAATACATCAACCAGTGTATGGAACTTGCCATCAGAATGGGCGATAAAAAGAAGGTGGGGAATGCCAAGGCGCTGCTTGCTTTCCAGGAATCTACCACGGGCGATTATGCCGAATCGTACGACCTGCTGAAGTCTGTCAATATCGCTGATCTTGATGCTGAGGGCAAACGCAACTACCTCTGGGCTTGCCAGCACCTGTATGGCGAGATGGCATATTATTCCAACGTTCCTTCCTTGAAGAAATATTATGCCGGCAAGCATAATGCCTATCAGGCTGCAATAGACAGCACATTCAGCCATGATGATGACCTTTATCTGCAGATGCAGGAGGTGAGGGTACGCGATGCAGGCAATATGAAGGAGGCTTTGCGATTGAGCGATAAGCGGCTGGCGATGACGAAACCGGGCACCCATCAGTATGCCATCGTACAGTTTTATCGCGGCTTGACCTACAATCAGTTTGGTGATAAAGAGCAGTTCCTCCGCTGCCTCTTGCGTTCTGCTATCTGCGATGTCCAGTTGGCTGTGATGGACCAGGGGTCGCTCTGGGAACTCGCCAATCTGCTTAACGCCCAACCGGGCGAGCAGAAGCGCTCTCACGAGTATATCAAGTTTGCCTGGAAGTCGGCTACCGTTTTCAATACGCCTATCCGCAGCCGCCAGATCATGCCTGTGCTCACGCAGATTGAGGAGGGATATCAGAAAGAACTTTCTTCGAGCAACCAGCATCTGCGGCTCATGGTAGCGTGTTCAGCCTTGCTTCTCTTTGTGGTTATGCTCTTGCTCTACTATGTCAACAAGCAGCGCAAGCGCATTGCTGCTGCCCATCATAAGCTGAAGGAAACCAACCATGCCTTGCAGTTGGCAAATGAGCGTCTTAACGAGATGAACCAGTCGCTCAACGAGATGAACCAGTCACTCAACGAGAGTAACAAGATGAAGGAAGTATATATTGGTCGATTCCTGCGCCTTTGTGCCATCTATGTCGACAAGATAGAGACCATGCGCAAGCGAGTAGTGAAACTGGTGAAGGCAAGAGAACTCAACAAGTTGCTGGAGCAGATGCAGGCTGGCGAGGCCTACATGGGCGAGCTGTATGAGTATTTCGATTCCGCCTTCCTGAAGCTCTTCCCTGACTTTGTTGAGGAGTTCAATGCCCTCTTGAAGCCTGAAGAGCGTATCGTGCTCGAAGATGACAGCCGTCTTTCTACCACCCTCCGTATCTTTGCCCTTATCCGTCTGGGCATCGAGGACAGTTCTAAGATTGCCGAGTTCCTTCACTATTCTGTGAACACTATCTATAATTATCGCGCCAAAATCAAGAATAGTGCCATCTGTGACAGGGAAGAGTTCGAGCAGCGTGTGAAGCAGATTGGCATGAAATAAGCCTTTCTGGGCGTATGGCGCAAACTTGCGAAAGCTTAGGAGTAAATGCTTCAGGTACCCATACGTTGTGTTTTACAACATCAAGTGTGTTAATCGTCTGATAATCAAGATATTGATATTTTTGAAAATCCCCGTTTCTACGAGTTTGTCGATGGATGAAAAGCAGGGGAAAACAATAAAAGTTTGTTACGGCGTTTCACCGTAACAAACTTTTATGCGTTATATTTATTTCTTCCCTCCGTTCAATTTCTCAGAATCGAATCATTCTTTTTAAAAGAGCTCGAAGGCTTTCTTGAGCTTCAGGTTATCGGCTGCATTACCAACAAGAGCTTCAAACTTTCCGGCTTCAGCCTTCCAGGATGAAGATGCCTCATCGTAGAAACTGAGGGCCTCTTTGCTGATGGTGATGCTGATATCCTTGCTCTCGCCTGGCTGGAGATAAACCTTCTGGAATCCCTTCAGCTCCTTCTGAGGGCGGTCTACCGATGCCTCGACGTCGTGGATATAGAGCTGAACCGTCTCGGCTCCGGCACGCTTACCTGTATTCTTTACGTTTACGGTAAAGGTGATTGTGCCGTCCTGCTTCATCTGCATCTTGTCGCTGCGGAGATTAGAGAGGGCAAACTGGGTGTAGCTCAAACCGTGACCGAATGCAAAGGTAGGCTTGATGCGCTCCTTATCGGTCCAGCGGTAACCTACATAGATGCCTTCCTTATATTCCTCATCAATGATGTTGCCCTTCGTGCTGGCTCCACCTTCCTGACGCCAGGTTCCCGGATAGGTATTGAGTGCATGAGCACCTGTTTCCTTCAGCGAGTTGACCCATGTAAACGGCAACTTGCCGCTAGGGTTTGCATCGCCTGTAAGGATGCTTGCAAGGGCTTCGCCGCTCTCCGAACCGATGAACC
>OIYI01000213.1_pt1 | contig 9438 bp, 5 predicted proteins | sample 1588301 | NCBI WGS metagenome assembly OIYI01 (sample SAMN03283247) | human gut metagenome | biome: human-associated habitat; material: feces | host: Homo sapiens | place: Peru | collected 2012 | reverse complement strand
CGTGTTTTCCTATATAAGAGAAAGTATAATATTGCAAGATACAAGCTCCCACGTTACCATATATGTAAGTGTGAGATTATTGAGAAATTTACGAATAACGCCGGGGAGATACCAGAATACAGACAAGCAAACGATATGCCTGTATGGGTAATTGACACAAGCGACAACAATACAGATAAAAAGATAGACAAATTGCCGTTATGCAAATATTGCGCTGCACTGCTCGGAAACATTAATAAGAACACAACTTCGGATGAATTTGTTGAGATTCTTAAAAAAGCTCATCGTGCTCCTACAAAACCAAGAGAAAAAGTTGAAGTTGATGTGAATGGCTATACCAGAGATTGGAGAGAAATCAGCCAGAAGTATCGGGAGAAGCATAACTACACATGTGAAAGATGTGGAGTCAAAGTTATGAATCCGTTCGAAAGCGAGTTCATGCAGACCCACCATAGAAACGGCAAGAAAGAAGATAATCGAGAAAGTAACCTAGAGTGTCTTTGCATTAAGTGTCATTCCGAGGTTGATGATACTCATAGACGAAATTTCAGCACTCTAGCCCAGCAAGGTCTCATCCAAGAGTTTCTGCTGAAATATGGCTGTGGAAGATTCAAAGGTAAAAGTGGGGAGCTGTTTTAGCTCCCCATCCTTTTATGATAAAGTCAGCGACTTAGAGTTCAAGGTCTCGCATATTAAAGGTTGCACCTCAGAAAGCTTGGGGCTGCCTAACTATGCTCAAAAACTGCTGTCCCGTTTAGAAATCTTCCGGTCCGAATAGGCTCGGCATATAGTAATCGGTTGACTCTTTATCGGGAACAGTCTTGTTAAATAATTCATTAATTGGGGTTTTATCCGTAAGGAACAACCCGACGTTCTTTGAAATTGTGTGTAAAGATTGATTCATGTGCATTTTCTTTTTGGTTAGAGCCAATAGAAGGTATGTACAAACGGCAATCCAAATCTGGAGATAGATAGCATTCTCAGATGTTCCATAGAAGGATTTGATGTGCAAGTGTTGCTTGATTTATTTGAAGAAAAGCTCCACATTCCATCTTTCCCTATAAAGTTCTGAGATTGTAAGCGCTTCGTACTCCATGTTGTTTGTGAGAAATCGATAGACATTGTTGGTAGCATAATCTTCATAGGTAACCATCCTTATTTCTTCTGGATACCATTGTGATGTACGTAGACCGATGAGTTTTATTTTCTCATCTGCAATGACACCTGTAGACTTGTCAACTTCACAGCAGGCGGTAATATCAAAACGCATATTGTCCTTTGCTCGGGTTACGAAGAATGCATTCTTTTCATGAATGAGGTGGAACAAGCGATAGAAATCAACATATCCCTTGTCCATCAAGTATATAGCAGATGGTTCAATATAAAGATAGTCCAATGCTTTTACATCATGAACTGATGCTTCGGTTAGATAAACTGATACTGGTAGGTTACCTCTCAAATCTAATAATGTATGCATCTTGATACCTCCTTTATGCTTGCGAAACTTAGTCCAAGGGCAAAGTTTAAGACAAAGGCTGATGGTACTGCTATCAAAAGCATAAACCATGTTATCAAAATCAAGGCGAAAGTCATCCTTTGCATAGAGAGGGCGAACCTTCTTAACAAGAACTTGAGCGAAATCGGCATAGATTCTCCAGTCTCTTTTCTCATTAGCCTTGGCAAGTGTGTTACGAGGAACAGCATAGCTGATACCGCAATGATACAGTCTGCTTGACAATGCCGTTAGACAATTTTCAATATCTCTCAGGCTACCACGATTAGTTAGCTGAGCATAGCTCATCACAAGAAACTGATCCTTGCATGTAAAGTTCCTTGATCTGTAATTGCCCTTGTATCGGTCAACACAAGCCTTGAATTCTCGTTCTGGGATATTTGACATGATTTGAGAGAATATTGTTTTTCCGTTGTTCATCGCACGCTTCTTTTTAGTTGCGTGCAAAGATACAAAATCAAATCGAATACACGATTTTAAATGAATAACTAATTGATTATAAACAAATTAAATAGATATCGTCTCGTTTAAACGGGACACTAGTGGTTTGCATTGTAATTATCTACAATTGCACCAAGGAATTGTAGATTTCTTCTAATTCGTCAAAATCAAGCGGATTCTCTATTCCTGCTATACCGATATGAGTTGCCCCACCAGATAGTCTTGAATAGCTATTTTTCAAAACATCAATCATTTCCTGTGTAACATTAGCAAAATTGGAAAATTCATTCCATTTAATCGCATTATCACGAAAGCCTCTATATTTACAGGGTGTTAGATTTAAAAATATTTTTTCATCTATCAAATTTTCGATGGCATGGCGAAGATGGTCTGCTGCAATCAAGGCATCTGCATTGACAAAAGGCATTCGCTCCAAACATCTTTTCACAATAGAAAGATGAAAAGACGAATTTTCCTGTTCATATTCTATTATTAATCCCTTCTCATTTCTATGTGAATAGACCTTATATGCGAAAAGATGCTTTTTGGAAGAGGTTCGTTGTGCTATATCTGAATTTATTGAATAAACATTGACATTCTTTGCCTCCATCAGCATGTTGGAAAACCAATAATTATGTGTAAAGACAATAATTTGATTGGGGAGTTCTAACAACCTGTTCACAAATCTTTGTATAATTTCATTATCCAAGCTATTGACAGGGTCATCCAATACAATAGGATTTACATCCTCTCGCAACTTTATTTCTGCAAATAGCAAAGCCAATGAAACACATTTTCGCTCTCCCTCACTTAGAATTTCATTAACATGATAGGGCTTGTCAAGCCTAACTGTAAAAGAAGGTCGGTTTTTCTCAAAGTTGACAGACAAAATTTCAACATGAAGTGATCTGTTTATTAACTTTTTAAGTTCTTCCTTAAATTCAATTGCCAAAGCCTTTACATATTCCTCATAAATGACATCCATATTCAATTTTGCAAGTTCGTGAACCTTTAAAGCAGGAACTTTATCTTTACAAATACAACCAACTCGATCGCTCAAACGTCTCAAATTCTGCCTCAAATAATATAAATCAAAATATCCATTAGCTCTTAAATGATAGGTATTATGAGAACATTCCCTTATATACTCATTTGCATACAGTGAATCGAATAACGTAATTCTTGAAAAAGGTTCTATTTCCCGTTCTTGCTCATCACAACTACAATCATAGCTTTGTATCCCAGAACCATTTACAGTGTATTCAAGTGATACCTCCATAGCCTTAGGATTCTGTTCGTTAATATTGGGATACAAAGGCTCTTCAATAAAGCCACCACCAATATGGTTCAAGATACGGAAATATCCACTTTTACCAGATCCATTGCTACCACATAATAGTGTAATTCCCTCTGGACAAAAAACAATCTCACTATTTTCAACCAAAGCATTTACACCTGCGGTATGAATAAGTTTAGACAAAATCAATTGCTCTGTTCCTATCCCTTGAGGTTCTTGCATAACAGCCTCTCCATCAGAAATAAAGATGTCGCAAACCTCCTTTAAACTTTTCTTTGCCAGATACCCTTCATCGATAGTCCGATAACACAATTCCTTTAGCCAACCAGGGATATTTGTTGTTCGGGTAAACTCTATGAGAATATTTTTTGAATGTACAATATTTGCCATGACTAAAATTCTGTTTTTAATAAGCTATCTGCATATTTAGAACCATGTAATTTCATAAATTCCAAGATATTAACTACGTTATTTCTATATAATTCCACTTGTCTTATATCATTTTTATGAGTAGAAAAAAGATTTCTAACCAATAAGTCCATGACATTTATAACCTCAAGATCTTTTTCCAATACCATATCTGGGCAACGATTGAAGAGGTCGCTTAGTATTTTTAGAGATTGTTGCCAATGAGATTTTGCGATTGTACAAAAAACGACAACCAAATTGTAGAGAACAATAGAATCATCGCCCTTATCAAGAGCAACTTTTGAAAAGAACTTCATATCTCTCTTCTCTATTACAAACCAATCATCCCCCCAATCTTTACAGAAAAAAGGATTCAGCAAATAGGAATTAATAACCTCTTCATGCAAGTTCCGCTTTCTTTTCTTCATAACTTCATCGTACATCGCAAACCAAGATTTCCAAAACAGACTATAGCAATGTTTTCTTATTGTTTCAAGTATAAAAGAATCCAACAACGATGTATCATGCTTATGATTATATAAAATAGCACCAATTTCACAAGAATACTTTTCGACTTCACTTTCTGGAGAAGACAATATATAACGAGCCAACAGTTTTGAATCAATATGCCTCCTAGTAAAATCGCCATCATAAGAATTAGGAGTTTCTTTCCATAACAGTAAAATTTGGAATATACATTGTGAAGCCATTTCTTTTACATTATCTGGACAAGAGCCTACAGAAATAGCAGATAGTAAGATCTCAGCATTGTCAATTTCATTTGCCGAAATAACTTTTGTTAGTTCGCTTATATACATCTGCATAAATTCATGATGGCATTCCCAAAATTTTCGGCAGTCAATAACAATAGAAACGATGTCACAACACCGAAGATTATTCACGGTTGTGCTCTGAGTGGAATATTTCAAGAAAATATCCAAGACTCTTTTCTCCAAATCGGGACTATAATCCAAGACAAAGCCTAAGACATCAAATACCGTAACCAAACTTGTCATGCTTGAAGACAACATAAAATCTATATCATCTAAAGCCTCTAAAACAATGTTGACACAATATGATTTTTCTTCAGAACTTAAATCATTTTGGAAATCACGTAGCAATGTTGCGCAAACTAACGAAGGAACGAATTCGTCTCCAGGAAGGATATATAGACCATCAGATCGTTGTTCCAATTGCTTTTTGATATTCTTTGCCCCAGATAACGCGAGATGAAAATCTTTTTCAAATAGAGAACTTTCGTATTGTTTTTTCTGCCCCATTTCTCTCCCTTTTGCCCACATACGCAATAAAGGTCCTTGCATCATCAGATTACTATTATCAAGCGTTTTTTGGCTTAATGCTTTTTGCTCCTCTGTTAATTTAGGAGTAATTTGCAAATATGATACACCATTTACATCCACTTCTTTCTGCTCCATCGAACGATAATCTATTCTTGATACGATGAAACTATTAATAGATTGCATTTCTTCAGTTTCATTCTTCAGCTGTAATTTCAAGTCATCTATTATCTCATAAACTTTTTGAAGTTTTTGCTTGCTTACGCAGTCATCTAACATATCAAACCTTAGTTGCAAAGTCAGTATCACATCTTGGAGGTCTTCTTTCCTATGTGACAAAGCATTGGACTTTTCTCGTTCTTCAAGCAAGGCTTTATTATCATTGAAAGCAAATGCATAAGGAGCGGCATTTATCTCATACGTCTTGCGTGTTTGATCAAGATTAAAAAACAGTAAATTCTTAAACAAAATCAAAGACTCATCAAAAAACTCTAAAGGATATGCTGTTATAACACTGGCAACAATTGCATATAAAGATGCAGAGTTTGAGCTATTGATAATCTCATCCAAACATTTCTTTACCAAAAGTTTATTTTCATATTCCATCGCAGTCATCAGAAAAGACTCCAATGCCATATGAATACATTGCAGCAAATCTGGTGTTGCCATGCCAGACGTTCCACGATATAAATTCCAAATGGTCGAATTCCCTATTATCTTTTTGGGAGTGCCATCCAGTTTGATGGTATTTATCACTAAGCTATCATCATGGAAAAAATTACTCTTGGAATAACAAGCAACACAGTGATTCATTAAATGAATGATAAATTTCAATGTGTCAATAGGGTGATACGCCAGCAGATATTTGATACAAGTTTGATTTGCACTTGCTGGGAAATAGTGGATTGTACAGTTTCTTTCATTCAATCCCCATGCTTTTTCACATTCCATCCCTAGAGAATCAGCATAAATGCTTTTGGAAGGTCGCTCCCAATTTTCATCCATCCAGAACAATTTCATCAAGGTCTGAATCTCAGTTGCTGCAGATTTGTATAAAGAAGCACATATTCCCATACCTTGTTTCTTTACGATATAATCCGTCAATTCAAAATAAGGATCCAAGTGATTTGTCCAAGCATTTTTTATCACCTCATTAAATATATTTTTTAACTCATCTACGATACTATCACAATAGCTATACACCATAGAAGCATGATTATCTGGATTTTGAAAGAAACAATACTCTTTACGCTTACGTAGATTAGCAAAATAAATATGAGGTTTTAAGGCCATTAAGCCAGCTTTGCGACGAGAGCTTTGCTTTGCACTCTGCATAAAAGAGTATCCTTGTAACAAAGAATAGATTTTATTTCCATTCGTAGAATACAACAAATCATAATGTTCATATACATAGTCGATAGCTGCATTCCATCCAGAACCATAAGGAACCATCAATGGATATTGCTTTCCATTATATGTAACATATGAATGTAATCGCTGGCAAGAAATCATCAAAATTCTCAACACTTTAGATAACCACTTATAGTTGTTATTTTTTAATTCACAAGAATATTCCTCAAAAAAATGCTTTCCACAATTTGAAGATGACAAAACTGAAGCAACTATTGCATTAGTATATCTTTCATAAGATAAACCTTCAAACAATTGCTCAATAAACTCATCTGCAAGATTCCAAGAATCTGTTTCCAATAAAACCGAGAACCATTTACAAAAAGCGTTTTGGTGTCGAATATCATCAGGCAATCCTTCGAAGAAGTCTTTTACATTTTGAGTTTTATGCCAAATTCTATCTATAAGTTTTACCAATGCCAAATCAGTATAAAGATCATGAGCTATATAATATCCATAAAAACCATCAACGGCAACTATTCCTTCTTTGATCAATTCAGATACGGCATTATAATCCAAATTCTCCTTTGGAATGATATAATTACCTTTTTCCAACTGAGTTTGTACCATTCTCAGAAAACATTGCTCTCTTTTCTCCTGATTTGCCAAATCTTCTATTCCCATACCTCTCACTTTAATATTCCAAATCTGGTTTCGAAATTGAGTAAGGGAAATATTAGCGGAGGTAGTACATTCTAAATATTTTGCTAAATAAAATAAATTATGAAGATCTTTATACAAGTGTGGCTGTACTGGGATTTTACGTTGATTTTTCTCTAATATATCTTCCAATTCCTTATCATTTAACAGCGGAATATCTATATATTCGAAATCTGTCAAATCCTGTTCTTCCAATAGATTCTTTACTTGCTCTGTATAGTTTTCCCTTATCGTAAGAATAAATCTCCAACCAGCCTTGTTAAGTTCCGTAACAAATAATTTAAATGGTAATTTATTTCTTATTTCAGTTATTTTTTCCACAGAATCAAGAATCACTATTTTACGAGAAGCATCTTCAAAATAAGATGTAATATCATCTATATCATAATCTTTTTGTAATCCCAATATAGAATTTATTTTAGAAAACTCAAATTGAGAAGCACTCAAATATAGGAATACAGAATCATCTTGATGGGCAAGGAAATACTTTTTGGCAATCACAGACTTACCAGAGCCACTATCACCCATAAGAATACAGTTATTACCACTAGAAACAATCTCATTGATTCTATTGATGTATTCTGTTCTATCTACAGAACAATCGCTATCCTCTATCAAAAATTTATCTACAATTGTTTTTGAATAAAGTTGATTTGCTGCATCTATATGTTTGGGCAGATGCCAAAGATTAGAATTTAAATCAAAGAAAATATGATATGCAAGTTCGTTTTTAGCAACTAAATCCAAAACATTATCGCCAAACATCCATTTTATCTTCAAATGAGCATTCAAGGCAAACTCTTCTATATCCTGCTGTCCCTTTGTTTTTTCTCTGCCCTTTGGAGGATTACCAAACTCTTTATTTGTATATATAATAATTTTTGTTTGCGTGGGATTGTACTGTATTGCTTTCTCCACAGACATTTTAATCTGCTTAGCATCAATTTTTCCTTCAAAATATTTAGCTTGGAAGCCAACAACCTCCCCATCAATTTCAACTGTGTCTGTTTCATTTCCTGGATGTTTTTTATAATAAGGTAAAGAATCACCTAAATGATATTTTTCCCTAAACAGAAAACGAGCCAAGGCTTCAAATGAATGTCTTGTATCATCCGAATTTTTCCCTACAAAGGAATCCCATGATGGATATTTCATAACGATAAATATTTTGTAAGTATCCGCTCAACGCCGTATTGCATATCTCAAAATAATATTGTAACTTTGCACGGCGGCATCATTTTTCTAATTTTGAGACAAGAATACAAAGTTTAGCCCTCCATCAGCACAAGCTAATGGAGGTTATACCTTAATTTGACTAAATTTGAAATTCATTTTTTATTGTTCCTAATCTTCCCAGAACTCAGGAAGAAGAGTATAATACTCATCCTCAGGCATAGAATCTATGTGCTTCAACACATAACAAAGCCAACGCTCAGGATTTTTATATAGCACCTTACATGCTCCAAACAAGGAGTACATCATTACTGCACGCTTACAAGCATCCAAGTCACGACAGAACAAATAAGCCTTCTTACCCATCACCATGTCACGGATCAGGCGTTCGGTTTCATTATTGTCCAAAGGCCTATCAGGGATGTCAATATAATTGGTCAGCTTATCATAGATGATTTCACGTTCTTCCTTACTAAAGACTACCCGCTCACGCTTATCCAAAGCCTTATTATCACCGATTACAACCTCGGCGAACTTTGGCTTGCTGTTTAATTGTTTCTTGCCTTGTACCAAAATTTGAATAATTTACAATTACGATGCAAAGGTACAAAACTTTATTTAGGCGCACAATACGTGCTTTCACCGATACTTACCAAGCACCTATATCCACCTTTCCAAATAACATTTAAACTCCTCTATGCCTAATACTTCCACCTTTGGAAATGGAATATTTTTCAACACCCTAAAATGCTTATCTTCAGTAACAATACACTTTGCATTAGCAGCAATGGCACAATCTACAAACTTATTGTCATCCTTATCAGCCTCTATCAAAGCAAAAGTATAATGAGGATCTTTACGAATTACATTGGGTCTAGACAATATTGCATAAACTATAGCCTCAGAAACTTGTGGTGAAATATTGCGAGATAAAACCTCAGAATATTCCTCTATAATTTCATTGGACACACAAAGGTTATAATCGCCTTTAAGAAAAGCATTCCATACCTTTCTATACGGACTTTTAGGGGCGATTGACATAATTAAACTATTTGTATCCAATACAATGTTCATAACCTAATGATTATAAAGACGGTTTATTGTATGGAGTACGTTCATGGAGATGACGGAAGCTCTCGATACGCTCTTCATTCAGAGTTCCTTCATTCCACATTCTATCTAATTCAGCATCAGCCATCTGAACAAAATAATCAGAGATTACCTTATTCAAATCACGC
>OIYI01000208.1_pt1 | contig 9562 bp, 5 predicted proteins | sample 1588301 | NCBI WGS metagenome assembly OIYI01 (sample SAMN03283247) | human gut metagenome | biome: human-associated habitat; material: feces | host: Homo sapiens | place: Peru | collected 2012 | reverse complement strand
GCCGCCGCTTCGCGTGCCGTTTCTGGCAGTCCGTCGAGCTGTGCTTCGTCTGTAATGTGCAGCGTGAACGCCTTATTCTCCTTCAGCAGGTTCTGCGAGAACTGCAGCGAGAGCAGACTTGCCTCCTCCGTGAGGTTGCGCAGGCGCTCCTTGCCCTCGTCATCGAGCAGCGCACCGCTGCGCACGAAACCATCATAACAGTTGTCGAGCAGCATCTGCTCCTCGGCGGTCAGCTCGCGATGGTTCTCGTATACATACTTGATGCGCTCGAAGAGGCGCTTGTTAAGCTTCACGTCGTTGGCGTGCTTTGTGAGTATCGGACTCATCTTCTGCGCCAGAGCATCCAACTCGTCGCAAGTCTCGGCACTGAGCATGCACGAGAACACGGTGGACACGCGTGAGAGCAAGTCGTAGTAGTTCTCGCCGTTCTCGTTGTCTACACGCACAATGGTGTTCTCGAAAGTAGGGGTTTCGGGGTCGTTCACGAGCTTCTCTATCTCCTCGTCGTCGCGGCGTATTCCTTCGATGAAAGCCTCCTCGTAGTCGCCTATCTCTATGCGATTGAACGGAACTGTGTCGTGTGGGGTGTTATAAGGTTCAAAAAACGGATTCTTGCGCTCCGTTTGTGCTGCGTTATTCTCCAACATACTAATTTCGAAAAAATGTGTGATATATCACTGCAAATTTACAGAAAATATTACAGATGCGTTCCGTCCTTGTGGTTTTTAACTTATATTATAATCGTATGTGTATATTAAAATCGCGCGTTCATTTCATAGTGTGAAGAAATAGCTGTAAATTTGTAGATTGAAAATCAAAATAATGATAATGAAACGATTACTATTTATTTTTACAGCATTAGTCATGTTTGTTACAAGCATGTCGGCAGCCGAGAAACTGTCGATAAAGGACATCACAAGCGGTAAGTTTGCGGCTAAGACCGTGAATGGTATCAACCCTATCGAAGGCACCGACACCTATGCGCGCATCAGCGACGACGGCAAGCGTGTGGAGAGCTATTCGTTCAAGACGGGCAAGAAGATTGCCACGCTCTTCGACGTGGACAACACGATGGGCAAGAAGATAAAGGACTTCGACGGATACATCCTCTCGCCCGACGGCACACGTATGCTCATACAGACCGAGACGGAGCGCATCTACCGCCGCTCGTTCCGCGCTACGTACTATATCTACACCATCGCTTCGCGCAAGCTGGCGCGCCTTTCGGACGGCGACAAGCAGCAGGCACCGGTGTGGTCGAACGACGGATTGCAGGTGGCATTCGTGCGCGACAATAACATCTTCCTCGTGAAGCTGCTCTACGACAACGCCGAGATTCAGGTGACGAAGGACGGCAAGCGCAACGAGGTTATCAACGGCTTGCCCGATTGGGTGAACGAGGAGGAGTTCGGCTTCAACCGTGCCATGACCTTCAACGCCGACGGCACTATGATTTGCTGGCTGCGCTACGACGAGCAACGCGTGAAGACCTACTCGCTGCAGATGTACAAGGGCTTGAAGCCCGAGAAGATGGAGAACGATATCTACCCCGGCTACTACGAGTACAAGTACCCGAAGGCGGGCGAGGACAACAGTCTCGTGTCGGCCTGGAGCTACGACATCAAGTCGCACAAGATTTCGAAGCTTGAGGTGCCGCTCGACGCCGACGGCTACATGCCGCGCATCAAGGCTACTGTAGACCCGGCGCGTGTGGTGGTATACACCATGAACCGCCATCAGGACGAGCTTTGCCTCTACGGCGTGAACCCGCGCAGCACCGTTGCGCAGCTCATCGTGAAAGAGTCGGTGCCCAAGTATGTTAAGGAGGAAGCCATGGAGGGCGTGAAGTTCATCGGCAACAACATACTTCTGCCGAGCGACCGCTCGGGCTACATGAAGCTCTACGTTTACAACATGAACGGTCAGTTGTTGCGCACTATCGGCGAGGGCAACTACGATATCACCGAGGTGTACGGCTACGACGCCAAGACGGGCGACGTCTACTATCAGGCGGCTGCGCTCGGAGCGGCAGACCGTCAGGTGTTTGTGGCGCACAAGAACGGCAAGACCGAGCGACTCACCAATCAGAAGGGATGGAACTCGGCTCTCTTCTCGGGCGACTACCAGTACTTCATCAACACATGGAGCGACTACAACACACCTTATATATATACTACTCGCACTCGTGAGGGCAAGGTAATCTCTACGTTGCAGGACAATGCTGCGCTGAAGAAGCTCGCGGCTGAGTACGGATTCTGCAAGCGCGAACCGTTCGAGTTCACCACTTCGGAAGGTGTGAAGCTGAACGGATGGATTCTGAAGCCGCAGAACTTCGACCCGTCAAAGCGCTATCCTGTCATCATGCACCAGTACAGCGGACCGGGCAGCCAGATGGTGAAGGCCGAAGTGGATGAACTCCTTGTAAGCGTCGAGTCCACCGATGCGGTCGAACTCCTCCTTTATGAAGTATTCCACAGCCTTCACGTCGTGGTTAGTTACTTTCTCGATGTCCTTCACGCGCTGTGCTTCCTCTTCGCCGAAGTTGCGGTAGATGTCGCGCAGCTGGTCGAAGAGCTGATGGTCGAACGAAGCAAGCTGCGGCAATGGCAACTCACAAAGCGTGATGAAGTATTCGATTTCCACACGTACGCGGTAGCGTATCAGTGCATACTCTGAGAAGTAGTCGGCAAGGCGCTCGGTCTTGCCACGATAACGGCCGTCAATCGGCGAGATGGCTGTCAGCAAATCAAGTTTCATAATTGGCTATTATATATAATTATGTGTAATTACGGATGCAAAATTACAAATAAGTTTTTATTTGTGTGTTGTTTTTATGTGAAATTATGTGATTTTGTTTTCGCGTGTATACGATTTTTGTGTATATACAAAAAAGCGAACAAGTTTTCAACTTGTTCGCTTTATGTGGGCGTTGACGGATTCGAACCGCCGACCCTCTGCTTGTAAGGCAGATGCTCTAAACCAGCTGAGCTAAACGCCCTTACGTTTCGTAAGCGGGTGCAAAGGTACGAACTTTATTTCATTCCACCAAATTTTTCTGCAACTTTTTTCTCTTTTTCTTCAAAAAACTTCATTTTCTCCTAAAAAATCCCCCCTTTTCCCCCTATCTCATTTCTCATTTGTAATTTCTCATTTCTCATTTTAAAAAAAGGAGGATGTGCCACGCCTTTATGACACATCCTCCCTTAAGATATATATCTAATATAGATTAGTCTGCAATCTGAACAGTAGCACGACGGTTGAATGAGATTGGAGAAAGCTCATCTGAACCACCGTTAGCACGAGTTGTGATGTTGCTCTTCTCTACACCCATCTTAACGAGCTCTGCAGCAACAGCCTCTGCACGACCCTCAGAAAGCTTCTGGTTGATTTCTGGAGTACCAGTTGCGCTATCAGCATAACCATTAACGAGCAACTTAGAACCATTCTGCTTAGCGTACTTAGCAAGAGCATGTACGTTAACCAAATCCTGCTGAGAAGCAATGTTGGTCTTGTTGATGTTGAAGAATACAGAAACTGGAGTGTTAACAAACTCCTTAACTGCCTCTGGAGTAGCCTCTACTGGCTTCTGCTCAGCAAGCTTCTGCTTCAAACGATCGTTCTCTGCATTAGCATCGTTCAACTTAGCATTGAGTGCATCGAGCTCTGACTGATGGAGAGCGTTGATAGCATCTACGTCTGGAGTCTTCTTCCAGTTAGACTTACCAAGATTGAACTGCAAACCTACCTCTGCATAGAGGTTGTTATCATGAGAATCCCAACCGCGGTGTCCGTCCTCGATACCACCATCGATATCACTCTCGATACGGTTCCAACCAGCCTCAAGATAAACATTGAGGTGCTTAGCAACCTTCCAAGTTGACTGGACACCTGCACTGAGGTCCATTGAATACAAGTTGTGAGTCATTGTACGGCCAATACCACCACCGACGAATGGAATTACATTCCAAACACGGTTCTCATTATAACCCCAGATCAAATTGCTGACGTTGAACATGATGTGCTCATTCAAAAGCCAATACTTATTGAACTTACCCTGTGCACCTGTTTCAGGATCATAAACTTCCTTACCCCAAATACCCTGCAACTTGGTACGCAAACCAAGACCAGGAGTAAACCACTTACCGATTGCAACAGAAGCACCAGGATTAGAACGGAACTTCTTGAAAGGGCTTGTTGCGAAATTCTGACCGTGCTCCTCGCTTGAATACCAAGCATTCCACTCAGCACCAGCCTGAATAAACCAATTACTCCAGAAAGAGTTTGTAGCAACACTATACTTCTCTGTAGGAGTTGCATCCTGAGCAAATCCACTCAATGAAAGACCAGCAAATGCCAGTACAGCTAATAACTTTTTCATAACTTTAATATTTAACAATCAATATATAATTCATCAAAACAAATCACCTTTTATATTTACGGGGCAAAATTACTACTTATTTTTTAATTTTTCCCTATTTTCATAAAAAAAATGCACTTTTTTCTAAAAAAAGTTGTCTTTTTTCCATTTTAAACCCCATTTTAGCCTAAAAGATGCTCAATTTCCTGCTGTTTGAGAATACAAAGCACATTTTTGCCATCCGGAGTATAGTTGACGTTGCTACATGCAAACAGGTCATTGACAAGGGATTCCATCTCTTCGTTGCTCAATACCTGTCCCTGCGGAATGGCTGCATTTCGTGCCAATGTCAGAGCCAACGACTGATGTACTTCATCCAGAGCCTTCACGCCCTTTTCCTTGGCAGAGAAAACCATATCCTGTACCAGATGTAGCGGGTTTACGCCATCCAGTCCGGTAGGAATTGCATTGACGGCATAACTTCCTCCACCCAGATCATCCAGTTCAAATCCCATCTTGCTCATCTCCGGCAAAAGTTTTTCCAAGATTACTTCGTCGGAAACCGGGAATTGAAGTACCTCCGGGAAAAGAACTTTCTGGGAATGACTCGTCTGTTGCTGAATCTGCTCAAGATATCGTTCATAAAGCACTCTCACATGTGCCCGATGCTGGTCTATGATCATCAGTCCCGACTTCACCGCAGTCATCACATACTTACCTTTATATTGATAATGTGCTGGTGACTTTTCGGCTAAAATACTTTGGGATGTATTGATTTCTGTTTCATTTTCCGACTCAAAGATATCGGCTTCTCTTTCCACCGAATCCTGATCATTCAATCCTTCATACAACTGTTCCCACTGTTCATCCACCGGCTTTGCTGCAGCAGGTTTCCCGGATGACGGGGAGGACTTGAATGGATTGTAATGCGGATTTAAGCTAATCTTCGGGGCAGAAGCAGAAGGTATCATATCCGGATTATACACCGGAATATCCGGTTTGTCTTCTGTATCAAAATCGATGGAAGGCACATCATTGAACATTCCAATGGACTCCTTGACGGCTGCCATCAAGATCTGCCAGATAGCCTGTTCGTTTTCAAACTTGATTTCTGTCTTGGTAGGATGGATGTTGACATCGATGTCGTTGGGATTGACATCAAAGTACAGAAAATAAGGCACTTGTTCGCCCTGTGGAACCAATCTGTCGTAAGCAGTCATCACCGCCTTATTGAAATAAGGATGCTTCATATATCGTCCGTTCACGAAGAAGAACTGATGGGCACCTTTCTTGCGTGCAGCTTCCGGCTTTCCTACAAAACCGGAAATCTTACACATGGTGGTTTCTACGTTGACCGGCAAGAGGTCCTGATTGATACGCTTTCCAAATACATCGATGATGCGCTGTCTGAAATTACCAGCCTTCAGATTAAACAGTTCTGTATTGTTGCTGTGAAGCGTAAAGGCAATCTGCGGATTGACCAGTACGATGCGTTCAAATGCAGTCAGGATATTATTTAATTCCGTAGAATTGGACTTCAGAAATTTGCGGCGTGCTGGGACATTATAGAAAAGGTTGTTTACTGAGAATATGCTTCCCACGGAACAAGAACAAGCTTCCTGTCCCTCAAAACGTGAACCGGAGATGGACAACTGGGTTCCGACCTCATCGCTTTCCTGGCGAGATTTCAGAACCACCTGAGCTACTGCTGCAATAGAAGCCAAGGCCTCACCACGGAATCCATTGGTATGCAGATTAAACAGGTCTTCTGCCTGGCGAATCTTGGAAGTGGCATGGCGCTCAAAAGCCAATCGGGCATCCGTTTCCGACATGCCCTTTCCATCATCGATCACCTGAATACTGGTTCGTCCGGCATCAACAACGGCTACATCTATTTTTTTAGCACCCGCATCAACTGCGTTTTCCACCAGCTCCTTAATCACTGAAGCTGGACGCTGGATGACTTCTCCCGCCGCAATTTGATTGGCGACAGAATCAGGCAATAATTGAATGATATCGCTCATCTTTTATAATATTACTTTTTCAGAATCATCGAGACGGCTCAATCTCCCGGAGCCGTCCCGCCTTTGTTTTCGGAAAGTATCTGTAAAGGCGCAGCATGGCGCTTGATCACCTTCAACTGCTGGTCTTTCCTCTTTCCTCTCCATACAAAAATATCATTTTTATCCTTTGGACGGATATCGTCAAACCAAGCGAAATTAGGGAGTTTCAACTTGGCTGGCGGCACCTGGGTTATCGGATAGAAGGTGCCTACGGACTTATTGGCCCATATCTTCTGCAACTGTCTTTCTGAAGACAAGTACATTCTCATCGTATCGGTCTCCATATAGTTCATGCCGACCAGTGAACTATCCTTATCATTGGTAAGGAAATAGATGGTCTGCACATTTCCTATAGACTCGCCCATCCGCGCCTGTCCGTTTTCGAAGTAGGCCTTCATCTCCTTGGAAGTTACCTGATTGAAATGCACACTGTCTGGCATTTCATCTACAGAGAGGGCTTGTCCGATGACATGAGCCATGCGCACCGTGGAGTCATTCATGTAAACCTTGATGACCTCGCCAAGAAGTTGACGATTCAGATTCCATACAATCGGGTCTTTATACATCGTCATACATGAGTCCTGGGAATTAAATACCATGGAATCACAAACTGCCTGGACATCCTGTCGGTAAGCTCGCACTTTGCTGTAAGCATGCACCTTGCGATAAACAGAATCGGTATTGATATGGAAGGTATAAATCTTCATGGTATCTGAATGCACCCACAAAGTATCCTTCTGTGAATAATCAATGGCTACCGGATTGCGGGTGGCAAAACCATATCCTGTCTTTTCATTATAACGCAAATAGTTGCAGTGAAGGGTATTGCGGTTTCTCTTATCATTGTAAATCACATTACCGAAGCCCTGACTGTTTCCGTCTTTCACATAGTAAAGACTATCACCCGTAATGGTCTTGTTCTTATCCACTAAAGTGGAGCGGCCATACAACCGGGCACGATCTGTCTTGGTATTATAATATCCATCAGCAGTTTTGACCACGCTGGAGCCGGAGACAATTCGGGAAGGACCTACCATGTGGGCAGTTGATTTCCTCACATCATAATATAAGGTATCTGTAGTCACGAGATCCTTGCCACTACGGAGTTTCACATTGAAGACAAACTTAGCTTCACGTGTTTTGGTATGATATTCACCCCAATCTGAAACAAGACGGTCTTTGCCATCAATCAGCGTTCCACCTTCGAAGAAGTTGGCCATTTCATACAAACGGTCATAATCCAAGCTATCGGTACGGAGGACTTGTCTGCGATGGTGCAAAACCACATTTTTGCGGGCTCTCATCATCTGCATCAAACCGTCATATTCTGCCCTGTCACAAACCAAGGACAAAGTATCACCCTGACGGAAATGCACATGTCCGAATGCCTTCACCGAATTGGTGTTTTGATAAAAATAGGCACTGTCGCAAGTAAGATGCGCTCCCTGATGAAGAAACGAAACCTTGCCTTTGACAATCTGCGCATCAGGATTATTACCAAACATATCATACTTCAGCTCATCCGCATGAAGAAGGTAAACACGGTCGCCATGTGGACGATGAGCCTTTTTCTTAGGACTCTGCATGGCTTGCACCAAACAAAACCCAAATAGGCATAGAATCAGCAGAAGCTTGATTCTATGCCTGTTATTATTGAGAAAGTTCTTACTTATCATTTAACCCAGCCTTGATATTCAAATTTACAATTTTTGTAGCGATCGTTCATACGCACATAAGTACGCTTGATTTTATCAACCACCCAATCATGCAAAGTTTTCTCACGTTCTTTAGCCAAGACAACATCCTTCATCACCTGGAAATCCTCTGTAATGGTAGCACGATGACCTTCCACTTTATTGAGAAGTTTAACGATAGCACAAGTTGTCTTTCCTCTGGAATTGATCATGGTGAAAGGTGCAGAGATTTCTCCTACCTTCATCGTGTCAATAGCACGAGCCACCTCTGTAGGAAGGTCCTTCAACTGGAATCGGGATGTACGAGTTCCGCCCTGGGTAGTATTGGCCATCAAACCCTTGTTGGAACGGGTATCCTTATCATCAGAAATGACCGTTGCTGCATCCTCGAATGTGAACTTCTTGTTTCTGATGTCAGTAGCTATCGAATCCAATCTTGACAAAGACTTATCAATGGCCTCCTGAGATACATTTGGCTTCAGAAGAATGTGGCGAACCTTGATTTTATCACCTCGCTTATCTATCAACTGGATGATATGATAACCGAACTCAGACTCTACGATTTTGGAAATCTTCTTAGGGTCAGTCAAGTTGAACGCTACATTGGCGAATGCAGGATCCAACATACCACGACCTACATAATCCATTTCACCACCCATGCGTGCAGAACCCGGGTCTTCAGAATAAAGACGCGCCAAGGTGGCGAAAGAAGTTTCACCCTTATTGACACGATCGGTAAAATCACGCAACTCGTTCTTGACACGAGTGATTTCCTCCATGGAAATCTTAGGCTGGTTGGTCAATATTTCCACCTCCACTTCTGTTGGCACAAAAGGTATGCTGTCGGCAGGAAGATTCTTGAAATACTGTCTCACCTGTGCTGGAGAAACCTTGATATCCTTGACCAATTCTTCCTTCATCTTCTGTATCAGCTGACGATTCTTGAAATCATCATGCATGGATTGGCGCATCTGTGAGATGCTCTGCTTTCTATATTCCTCCAACTTCTCACGAGAACCCGCAAGCGAAACCCAGTAATTGATTTGCTCATCAATGCCATTCATAACCTCCGACTCCGATACCTCAATACTATCGATAGCCGCCTGGTGCAAGAACAACTTCTGCAGGGCTATCTGCTCTGGGATAGAACAATCCGGATCGCCTGCATACTTGATGCCTTCAGCCTCACTCTGCAAACGGGTAGCCTCAACCTCAGACTTCAATATAGGTTCGTCACCTACTACCCATATCACCTCATCTACAATACTGGCTTCATTAATCACCTGACTGTCACCAGGAGTTGAATCCACTTGAGAAGAGTCTGCATCCTGCGCAGCAAAGCCACGCAATGCTTTGTTAGCATTAGCAGAAATACCAACCAAGAACAACAAAGCAACAAATGCCAGACCTATTTTATTTTCAAGATTCATGAATTTTGAAAATAAAAT
>OIYI01000206.1_pt1 | contig 9601 bp, 10 predicted proteins | sample 1588301 | NCBI WGS metagenome assembly OIYI01 (sample SAMN03283247) | human gut metagenome | biome: human-associated habitat; material: feces | host: Homo sapiens | place: Peru | collected 2012 | reverse complement strand
CTCCATTATATAACTTCAAAACCTCAAAAAACTGAGTAAAAAATCAGATTTTTGTGCATGGATGTAATAACGAGTACTACACAAAGCTTAGAAACAGACACATAGCATGAATAAGCAAATGCTGAAAAAAAGTAGAAGTGTATAGATATAAAAAAACCTCTGAACTTCAGAGGCTTAGTGTTAAATAATTCGCTGGTGCTGATACCGTGAACAGCATCAAATTCGGTCATCATACCTTGGTTTTCTAAATTCACCATGCTATAATGCCTTTACTATATTTATTAGGCTCTAAAGCCTTTCAGTTATTACGTTTAAAAATCGAGCTTAAACAGTTTTCTGTTTAGGCTCTTTTTTTACCCTTAGTAAGATTGTACAACAAAAATTCCAAAATCTCAAAAAAAATCGTAAAAAATTGCAAAAATATCTCCTTATTTTATAAAGAAAAATTCTCTAATATCTTGAATTATAAGGTTAAAGATTTTTTACAATTTATTTTACATACGTGTTATTATCATTATAAATCATTTGCATTTATTTTTTATATATGAAGAAGAAATGTTATTTATCGAACGAAGCTATACTTGCAAAAGTTGAAAATCCACAAAGCTTTCTAAATGCTGTTGATGCCCTGGTAGATGCAAAATACTCTAATTTGCCTCCTAGAATGAGATACAGCATTAGACACTTTGTTAAAACACAGAACCTAGAACAGATTTGGATGGCTCTAAATGTACAAATTTATGTCATGGATAACCAAAGCGCAATTAAAAATCCTAAAAAATTCTCTCTTAGAGAATGGGTATAAAAATATCTTTATTTATCTTATTTTTCAATAAGTTATTTTTGTTAGCACGTTCTCAAAATCTGAACAGTTTTTTAAACACGTTGTCTATACTTCGATTGTAATATATTTTGATATTTTTATGTAACTTATCATAGAATTTTTTGTTGTAACCGTTATTGTCATGCCTAAAATCATCGTTCAAACTAAGGCTGCTACTGTAAAAGCACTTATCAAAGCAATTATCAAAGCAAATAAAGAAAAAAAGGAAAGGGGGGAGAAAGTACGCCCTATAATACGTTCTCTTGGAGGAGGTAATGGTCTTGTTCTTAGAATTACAAATGAAACTGCTTACTATCAAATCAGATATTCATGGCTAGGTAAGCAAAAATTCTTCACAATCGGGAAAACGGATTTAATTTCTTACCCTAATGCTAAAAAGAAATGCTTAGAATGTAGAAGAATGGTATTTAACGGACAAGATCCTGTAATAGTTAATAAGCAAAAGAAAATTGAAGAGAAAGCTGTAAATAATCTAAACATAACTAAGCACCCGTTTTGGCAAGTATGCGATGAATACCTTATCTTCAGGGAAGAAAGCGGAGCTTTTAAGCATTCGAGTAAAGGAAAAAGTGACTTTTCAGCTATGATGGTCACCTATGCTTATCCTGTCATTCAAAATAAAGATATTGCAGAAATTACCTCTGACGATATTTTGAAGATACTTCAAGATCCTTATGTAAATAAGCCAGCAATGGCTCAAAAGCTAAAATCTCATTTAAAGGGAGTTCTAAATCTTTCTAAAGTTAAAAACTATAGAACAGATGAAAACCCAGTAACATCGGACTCTTTAGAAGTAGTTCTAAAATCGTTAAATCCAAAGAAAAAACAGCCATCACATAATGCTGCTTTAGACTATAAAGAAATTCCAAAGCTTATTAAAGCTTGTTTTGATAAGCATACGGTACCAGCTTATGAGTTGATCTTTTCTATACTTACCGCAAGTAGATCTAAAGCGGTGAGACTCATGAAATGGGCTGAAATCAATTACAAAGACAAATCTTGGACCATTCCTCTTGAAAACGACAAGATCAAAAAAGAGCAAGCAAATAGAACAATCTATCTTTCAAAAGCTGCAATTCAACTTTTGAAATGGATAGACAAACGCTCTGAATATGTGTTTGTTTCAAAGTTATGCAAGACTTACACTGATTCTGTATTCAAGTCTGTTATTTACCAGCTAAATGAAGATCACTTTAGATTTAATACTCCTATTTTTGTTGATAGATCAATTATCGATCCAAAAACAAAAAAGCCAGCAGTAATCACTCAACATGGAACTGCAAGAGCATCTTTCAAATGTTGGGCTAGTGCTGATGAAAATGCTAAAAAAAGATATAACGTTGATGCTGTAGAAATGTGTATGCTCCATGAGAGAAAGGATCCTCTAAAAGGTGCATACGATAGAACAAAACACATTTCAGAAAGGAGAAGAATTATGGAAGACTGGGGAGATTTTTGCGTTTCTCTTATTTCAGATAAGTTCTGGGATAAGTAATTTGCATTACTTTTTACTGCTTTCTTTTGGCTTCATATTATTATCAAGCTTCGACATGGCTTTAATCTTCTCAATAATTATCTTTTCAGATTCTTTGTTGAGAGGGTTATAGCCAAAGCCTCCATTTTTAAACACAAGAATTGTGTCTTCAGGACTTGGCTTATATGTCATTATTCCCATATTCACCTTACCTTTCTAAGTCAGGAGATGATTTTGTCTTCTTATTTGATGCTGGATCTTGTGCTTGTTGTGCTTGTTGAGAGTTCTCCTGTGATTTAGATTTATTTTCTGAAAGCGCAAGAGCAGTTTTAGCTAAAGCAGAATCAATACTCTTGATTAAAGATCCTCTTTTATTAAGAAAAGCTGCTGTTTGTTTATCTAAAGGATACTCGATAGCATAACGATCCATATAAGAAACTTGCAACTGAGAATAAAGAGCTTTTGCCCTTTGTAAAGCTTTCATCCTAATGTTTAAAAGATCTATATAATCTAGAGAGATAGAATTGCCAAAATTCAAGTTGCGAAGAGAAGTAAGACAACTATGAAGACTTTTATGAACACTATCCAATGGTAAGCCTAAAGAAAATTGCTTATCTACACCAGGGACTGAATCATAAATTACAGGTAAATAGCTTTCATATGATTTATACCATTCACAGTGACGTTTTATTTGCTTTAAGCAGTCAATTTGCTTAGAAAAATTCTCCAAAGTTCCTTGTTGATTTTCTTTTTTTTCTGATTGCTTACATAACTCTACATAGCTAGTAAAACCAACCAAAAAGCTGTCTAGTTCTGCAATTTTTCCAACATTATTTTCAAGTGCCACTTTTTTAACTATTGAAGAAAGTGCTTTACAGCTTTTATCAAAGATAATCAAATTTGACGCTCTTCTTCTTTCTAAAAAAGATCTGTAGGAGTCTAGACCATTTTGATTTATTACAGATAATTGTTTCTTTTCATCTTGAGAAATAAGACTATAAGGAAAAGTCTGTGTCTGTGAAGAATACCATTCTAAAATAGAAGCAATATCAGAACTCATTAGGATATACCTTTTTAGCCTCATACAGATTAAAATACTTTACAGCATCAAATCCCCCTGCAATTTTTGACGACATTGCTAAAAATGGGTCAACAGGAATTTTAAAAAGCAATTCACGGGCCTCTTTTTCAAAACCTTTTTCAAATAAATCACAAGCTTTATCTCTAATTTCCCATTTTTCTTCTTCGGTCATTGCAATATCATACTTTTCTCTACAAGCGTAATAATCTTCCCACTCTTCTTTGGTCAGTTCAGGAAAGTCTCTGTACTTTGGAGGGTTAGGTAATTTATCAGGAATCTTCATATATAAGCCTCATTGTGTTGTTATTTAACTAAAAATAAAGCCCTGCCGTAATAACAAGGCCTCATTAAAGCTAGTCAGCTTTTTCTTCTTTCTTCCACTTTTCAAATAACGCTTGTGGAGCATTTTCGCATTTCTTAAGTGCATCTCCACTAATTTTCTTGTCTAAAAAGTCCATTTTGCACTTATATGTATTTTCATCTAAATTTTTAAATTCTTCACTATAAGAGCCTAATTTCTTAGTTTTACACTGCTGCATAAATTCATAAGCATTATCAATTCTTCCCTTTTGAACAAGTGCTTCTAGCTCTTCTCTATCAAAACCACCTGCAACTACAGAAGATGTGCAATAGTAATTATTAGGCTCAATTTTCTTTTCACCGCAACCTGATAAAACTACAGTTGAAGCAACTAATGACAAAGCGATTAAAGAGAACTTTTTCATGTTCAATATTCCTTGTTAACAAAACTAAATTAAATAAGACCAACTATTTCATCAGGTGATATATGTTTTTTTCTTTCAATCAATTCTAATACTAATTCAACTAATCTTGTAGCCTTTAGACGATAAATTAAATCAATATTTTCTTGAACTTCTTTTAACTCGTTAAAAATATTGATGATTTCCTGGCTGCTCTCCTTTGAAACAATATCAGCTTTGATCATGACTTCTAATGCCCATAAGATCCTGTTTAAAGTTTGGATCTTATCTATAAGAATCATTGATTTTGTAGTAAAGACGTTGACTTGTTTAGAAGTTAAAGCTGATTTTAATGCGGTTCTTACTGAATCAAGCTCATTACCTGCTTTATATATTTCTCCAAGAATGAAAGCTCTATAAGGATTTAAGGGACTTTCCATAGCAATCACCTCTTGAATGGATTAGAGCTGGATTTTGACTTAAAAGGATTCTTTTTTGTGCTTTTTTTAGTTCCAGAAGTTGCACCATCAGGAAGTTCAATCGTCAGCTTTGATGCTTTCTCTACGAGCTGTAGAGCAAAAGCTTTTTGCTTTTCTTCAAACTGCTTATATGTAATTTTTCCGCTTTCTACAAGTTTTAGCTGTGATTCAAACATTGCTGTAAGCACTGGATTCTTACATAAATCAGGTAACTCTGATAAAAGCTTAATACCTACAGGAGTTGCTTTGATTTTCTTACCTTTGAGCTCTAAAAAGCCTTTTTTCTTAAGTTCAGCAATAATGCTTGCCCTGGTTGCAGATGTTCCAATACCATCACCATCTTTTAATACTTTCTTGAAAGGGCCATCTGGCACAAAGTTATAAATATTTTGCATTGCCTTGATAAGTGTACCTTCAGTGAAAGATGCTGGAGGCTTTGTCTGGGCAGTGACAGGTGACACCTGCAGAACATCAACGATTTCACCTGCAGATAGCTTTGGAAGACTTTGAGAGTCTTCCTTTTCGTCATCTTTGTCTTGCTCTGCAGTATCATCTTCACCACCATAAACAGCTAAATAGCCATTTTCAACTATTACAGAGCCTTTGCAGGCAAATACTTCACCTGAAACATCCATTTTAATGGTAGTAGCTAACAGCTTTGCAGGAGGAAAGAACTGGCTTAAATAACGCTTCACAATAAGCATATACACCTTTCTTTCATCGTCTTTTAACTCAGATAAATTGCCTACTTGCTGTGTTGGAATGATGCCGTGGTGAGCTGTTATTTTGCTATCGTTCCATACTTTGGATTTTAAAGATGGATTAGCCTTTGAAATTGTTGATTTAAGCTCTGTGTGAAATGAGTATAAAGCTCTTAAGACCTTAGCTGCATCCTGATGTTGAACTGTTGGCAGGTACTCACAATCAGAACGAGGATAAGTAGTGAGCTTGTACTTTTCATAAAGAGCCTGACAGATATTTAGAATTTGCTCTGCAGAGTATCCATATTTAGCGTTAGCTTCAGCTTGAATTGATGCTAATGAATACACTAGAGGTGCATTCTTATCTTTATTTTTAGTCTCAAACTCAATTACTTTAGCTTTCTTTACAGAAGAGAGCTTTTGCTGCAGCAATCTTGCAGCATTAAGATCAACAAGTCTGCCTTCACTATCCAAGCCTTTTTGAGCATCTCCATACTGCAGTATAGCGGTGAAAGTCTTATTTGCTGCTTTAAAGTTGCCTTTGAACACATAATAAGTCTGAGGCTTGAAGTTATTAATTTCATGATCTCGTGTAGCTACAAGGTTAAGCGTTGGAGTTTGCACTCTTCCTACAGACAGAAGTGAGCCATTACCGCTTCTTCTTGATGCTAAAGTAAAGGCTCTTGTAGCGTTCATGCCTATAAGCCAGTCAGCGTGACTTCTTCCTAGTGCAGCGTATCTCATGCCTACAAACTTCTCATTAGATTCTAATAATGACAGTGCTTTTTTAACTGAAGCACTATCTACAGCTGAGGCCCAGTAACGCAGAACAGGCTTTTTATTGCCAATAAAAGACAAAATTTCATCAACTAAAAGCTGACCTTCACGATCAGGATCACCACAGTTCACAATAGTGGTGATATTTGATTTTTGTGCAAGCTTTTTGATGACATTAAACTGAGCTTTACAGTCAGTTTTAACTTGAATCTTCCATCTGTCTGGCACAATCGGAAGATCTTGTTCACGCCATACCTTTGATCCGCTCTTTGTTGTAGGAACATCGTCAGGTAAATAAACATCTGGAGTAGCTAACTCCATGAGGTGCCCAAAGCACCATGTTACAACATCGCCTGACTTTGTCTCACAGTAGCCTTTATCTGATTTTGTTTTGCCTAAAGCTTCAGCTATAGCCTTTCCTACAGATGGCTTTTCAGCAATAAATAGTCTGTTCATACTTAACTGCCTGTTTGCTATCTGTAGTAACGTTCGCCGACTGTTTTGCCATCTACACGCACTTCAGAAACAGCTTTATATGGAGCTGTCTTTTCTGTATAGTCTCTTTGACCAATATTGATAGTCTTATACTTGTGTGTAGGTGTAGCTGATTCAAAAGTTCGTGCTGGAGTTGTAGATACTGCTGCAACTACCTGATATAAACGCTTGTAGCATTTATGATTTTCTACCTTATCACAGCCGTACTGAAATGATGATTTCTCTTCATATACCCACTCCCAGCGTGTAGCAGTGTTATATGCAGGCATCTTAATTTCATAATAAGTGACATATGCAATGTCACTCTTTGGCACATTTACAGTCTGCTGCAGTTTAGGCTCGTCATCCTTACAAACACCAAAGTTTGGAATATCAGTATAACGTCTTACACCTTTATGACTTATGTCTGTTACTCTGCTTATAAATGCACGGTGAGCAGCAGAACAACCAGGGCCAGCAAAACCTGTTGGAAGACACAACCAGATAGCACATTCATTCTCTCTGTTACTCTTAATTCCAGAAGAAATAGCAAGTGAAGCTGAAGAATATACAAGAGCTGATAAGGCAATAAGTTTTAGGATCTTCATAAAAACTCCTTTATAAATCTTTAGTAGCATCGACTTTAGACTGTACCTGAGACTGCTGAGGCTGAGCCTGTGATACCGTCTGCTCATTCTGTTTTTGCTGCTCAAAATTGATACCTTTTAAGCCTTTTTGTGATAAATCAAGCATCAAATTGTTGGCATTAAGCTCTAAAGCAGTCTGTTTTCTCATTTCGCCTGTTTTCTGATCTTTAAACTCATATTCATGAGAGGTTAAAGAGCCACTTACTCGTAACTGCATACCAGGCTGAATAAGTGAGGCTAACTGCTTAACGTTGTCTTTAGCATCACCATACTTTTTAAGAGTCATGAATGTAGGATCTTTCTTGATGAAATCGCCTGATGTAGGATCAATTTCATAGTTTCGATGCAAGACCTTAACGCTTAATACATCAATCTCTTTACCAGCATTTTTTCCTGACTTTGGCACAATGGTATTTAGTTCAGGCTCCCTATAGACATAAATCTTATAATTCTGGACTTTGTCTGAAGGCTGCTGCTGTGAAGCTTGTGATTTATCGTTCTGTTCTGTCATTTTTAAATCTCCATTTTTAAAAGTAGATAATTTATGGTTGGTTAACTTTTCTAAATGCTCTTTGAGAGCATTTAGCTCTTGTTGTTTGTCATTGATTACAAGCTGATTTGTCTTTAATCTGATGTTTGTTACAAACTTAGCTACATCATTGATTAAATCAGGTTCATAAGTGGTCATAAACTCTCACCTATGCACTCAAAGCATTACCAAACATAGAAGCTAATTGAGCATTGATGTCATCAAAGTTCTCAGGTATCTCATCTGCTGTCTTTGCAGTGTTAAAGCCAAAATGAGATAAGACATCATCAACAAGCTCCTGCTTTTCTGTGTCTGAAATTTGCTTAGTTTCTGCTTTTGGAGCAGGCTCTTCAGCTTTAGAAGGTTCTGCTACAGCAAGATCTTGCATAAGAGCTAAAGTCTCTTGCTCTTCTTCACTCATGCCGTTTGTAGCTTCGTCATTAGCTACAGCATTTGAACTTTCTTCATTTGAAGATTCAATATTGTCTGTAGCTGTAGAGGCGTCATCTTCAGCAACACTGCCAAAGAAGTCAGCTAACATCTGATTCTTGTCAGATTCTGACTTTCCGCCATAATTTAATTTCAATTCAGGGATAGTTATCTTTGTTTGTTGAGACTTAGCAAAATTAGAAATAAATTCTTTTGCTTTGTTTTCAGGCATTCCATCCAAGCTATTGATAAGTTCATCTTGTGAAGGAACATCATCTGCTCCAATAGAATCAATATCAGGTGTTTGCTGCTCATTTTTAGCTGTAGCAGGCTCTGTTAAGATCTTTGCTCCTGCCTTTGTGTTCTTAATGAACTCATCAAGATCAACTAAAGGAATTTCAGGCACTTTCCAATCAACACGAGCTGTAAATGTAGGATCTTCAAAGTATTTGATTTTTGCGCATCTAATAGGCTTTGTATGCTCAAGAGACACAATCTCTTCCCACATATCCATCTCTTTTAACTCTTGAGGAAGCATCAATGCTCTCTTTTGATCAGAGGTTGAATCTGAGCGTGAGCCCTGCTTGCCAAAAGAACGAGAGTGAGAGGTGTTTTTTACTGTCTGATAGCCCAACATTTCAGAGTATTCATTAGCATCAGATTGCACTACAGGTGATGGAGCATACATGATCATTAAGGCATGGTTAGACATCAGAGTTAAAGCACCTGGCTTGCCATAAACATCTTCTAACTGAGATTTGTTCTGAATAATAGTCAGAACTCTCATGTTGTAACCTGCTTGATACGAGATTGACTGTGAAATCTGATTGATTTTGCCTGCTGCTGTAAACTCATCTAAGATCATGAGGCACTGGTATTTAAGAGACTTGTCTTGTTGAGGCAGTGTCTTAGTATTCAGGTTAATGAGCTGATCAAAGAAAAGATTGATGATGTTCTTAGCTTCAGCAAGCTTATTAGGAGTAATGCCTACATAAATAGTCATTCTCCTTTTACGAACATCTCTTAAATCAAAGTCGTTGGCACTGGTTGCAGCATCTACACGAGCATTAGCCCATGGCATTAAAGGCACCTGCATTGAGCCTTTGACACCAGCAAAAGTGTTATCAGATAGAGTACATACACGGCTAATAGCTGCTACACATTCATCAGAATATGGCCTGCCTTCAGCTTTTGCCTTTTCAATCATCTCATTTAGATGCTCAGGTAGTGCTTTACCATAGCCTGAAGACTGTCTGAATACTTCGCCTAAAGTATGAGGAATACCTGGAGTCTCTAATACAAGTAGAGTGATGCCACGGAATAAGTCTTTAGCCTGCTCATCAAAGAACTTGTCTTTAGAGTTTGGGTTGTTGTAAAAAGCTTGTGCAATAGAATCAATATCACCGATTCTGTCTACAGGATCTTCACTGACATAACCTAAAGGGTTATAGCGGTGAGTTCTCAT
>OIYI01000203.1_pt1 | contig 9680 bp, 12 predicted proteins | sample 1588301 | NCBI WGS metagenome assembly OIYI01 (sample SAMN03283247) | human gut metagenome | biome: human-associated habitat; material: feces | host: Homo sapiens | place: Peru | collected 2012 | reverse complement strand
GCTTATAGATAACATAGCTGTTACCTTGGATACAGCAGGCTGTATCCGTAAAGGTAAATTAGCTAAAGCTAAAGAAGTAATTTCTAACGCAATCTCAGAGTGGTTCTCTAGTATTACTGACTACATAAAAATGTACATTCAGTTACCACAAACGTCTTAATAATCAAAAATCATATTTTAAAGAGCAAATGCAGTGTTAAACCGTATTGTTATCTGCATTTTGAATTAAATTTCAAATGCAAAAGTTGAGTAAATAAGGTAAAAAACTTGTTTGGGCATTATACAACTGGTGTGAGCTTTTATCAAAAATAGGATTTGCTTTGATCATTTTTGAAATCAAGCCACTAAATTATATAATCTTGTCATTTTTCATTACTATTCTGTTTAGTTTTGTAGCTCTTCTAGCCTTTTGCAAGTTTTATATATCCGAAACGATAAAATAAGTCACAACTTGTAAAAGAGTGATGTATCTTCCCATAATATTTTAGAAAATAGGCAATATCTTAAGAAGGCTATGTAAGAGTTAATTTTAAATCAAAACGATTTGGTTTAAAGAATGTCTTAAAAAATTAGCTTTCTTTGAGTGTAACAAAACATAATCAAACAATAAAAGGTGCTTTGCCGTAAGATGCCGACTGAACGATTAACAAAAAAATTTTTATTTTAACTGGAGATAATAAATGGACTACAGATCCGAATATGAATGTTGGCTTCAGCACGCTAATGCCGATATCAAGGCAGATCTTGAGAAATATGATGATGCTCAGATTGAAGATTCATTCTACAGAAACTTAGCTTTCGGTACTGGTGGTTTAAGAGGTGTAATTGGTTCAGGTACTAACAGAATGAATGTTCACACTGTTGCTAAGGCATCTCAGGGGCTTGCAAACTACTTAGTTGAAAAATATGGTGATAAATCTTCTGTAGCTATTGGATATGATAGCCGTATCAAGTTCCGACGTTTTTGCAAAGACAGCAGCAGGCGTATTTGCAGCTAACGGCATTAAGGTATACATTTGGCCTAGATTACTTCCAGTACCAACAGTATCTTATGCAGTGCGTTATTTAAAGACTTCAGCTGGCGTAATGTTAACTGCAAGCCACAACCCAAGTAAGTACAACGGTTATAAGGTTTATTGTGATGATGGTTGCCAGATCACCACTGAGGCTGCAGCTGAAATTTTACCTGAGATTGAAAAGTTAGATATCTTTGCTGATGTAAAGCAGCTTCCATTTGATGAAGCTTTCAAGTCAGGCAAGATTACTCTCATTAAAGAAGAAGTTTTAGACAGCTTTATCGCACAGATTAAGAAGCAGTCTGTTCTATACGGAGAGAATGTAGATAAGAACGTAGCTATCGTGTACTCTCCATTAAATGGTACAGGTTTAGAGCCTGTAACTAGAGTATTAAATGAGGAAGGGTACAAGAACATTACCATTGTTGAAGAGCAGAGAAATCCTGATGGTAACTTCCCAACCTGCCCATTCCCAAATCCTGAAATCAAGGAAGCTTTGCAGTTAGGTTTACAGTACTGCAAGAAAACAGGCGCTGACTTAATGTTAGCTACCGATCCTGATTGTGACCGTGTTGGTATCGCAGTTAAGGATAATAAAGGCGAGTATCAGTTATTAACTGGTAACGAAGTTGGTATGTTACTTTTAGACTATATCTGTTCACAAAGACAGAAGCACGGTACCTTACCAAAAGATCCTTTATTAGTTAAGACTATCGTAACTATTGATATGGCTGAGCGTATCGCAGCAAACTACGGCTTAAAGACCATTAACGTATTAACAGGCTTTAAGTTCATTGGTGAGCAGATTGGTTTCTTAGAGAAGAAACATGAAGAGGACCGTTATGTATTCGGTTTTGAAGAGTCATATGGTTATTTAACCTCAGGTTATGTAAGAGATAAGGATGCTGTTGACAGCGCTAACATTATCAAATCCAGATTTAAAAATTTGCAATTATGTTCCGAATCTATCTTAAAGGTTAAAATTTTTTATTAAAAATATTATAATTTTTAAATTAACCTTTTAACTTTTTGTTAAAAGTATATTATAATTATCTTATAAGAGAAATATATTCTCAAAAGGGGGATAAGATAATAAATTAGGAGAATTTTAAAATGGATCCGGATAAAAAAGAAAAATTTTTTAAGGATTTAGATAAGACAACTGATCAAACTAATTTAGTTATTAAGGATGAATTAGGATTAGTTTGGGAGGGAACATTTGAAATGTTTGACAATAACATAATTGAAGATAGGGGGCATATTTTAAATAGTGAAATACTAGATTACAAGTACGACGAAAAAAGCGATACATTTGAAATTATAATAGACTACGCAAGTCTAGAATAAACTTCTGGATTGTGGATGTATATATAAATATTAGAAAAGAGAGTTTAAAATGATATACATCTACAATTCCTTAAGAAAAAATATTGTTGCTACTTTGAACTTTTTTAACGAGGTAAAAGTTCAAAATCAAAATTCTGAAGGTGATGTAGTAGAGAAAAATATCCCTGTAGAATTTTCAACAAGAGAAAAATTAGATAACCTTTCAATTTTAAAAGAGAGCGGACTTTTAAACGGAAATATTAATTATCTTCCTATCTTCCTAGAGCATTTTGACTTTTAATGATCTTAGTCGAGATGAGTCAAGGATGAGGAATAGAAATAACAAAATTAATATTTTACATAAAGAGTCCTCAATCGAATATCAGTATAATTCAATTCCGTATACACATGATTTGTGAAATGTTCAGCTACTACAAGACTCAAGGTTTAAGCTTACTAGACAAATTAAAAGAATTATATAAGAAGTATGGCTACTGCTTGAACACCTTACACAGCTTCGAGTTTGATGGTTCAGCTGGTATGGCTAAGATGGCTGATATCATGCACAAGTTCCACGAGAAAGTAGGCACAGGTTACACCATTGCTAACAAGAAGATTGAGATTGTTGAGGACTACTCAAAGGGCTTAAATGGTCTTCCTAAGTCTGATGTATTAAAGTACAAGTTAGAAGGTAACTGCTCAGTTGTTGTAAGACCTAGCGGTACTGAGCCTAAGTTAAAGACTTACATCAGCATCAGTGCTCCTTCAAGAGATGCTGCTTTAGCTGTTGAAAAGCAGGTTGTAGCAGAACTATCAGAGTTCTTTAAGTAATCAGTTCTTACTGTTTACTTCATGAAAGACCATTACAATGAAAAATAGTAGTGGTCATTTTGTTTTTCTCTTTAAAATTATAAGCTGAATTCTTCAGCTGTTTCCCTTACAAAAGCTTTTAGGATAGTAAGGCTATCGTCATTTCTAAAGTAGTTGTACTCAGGATGCCACTGCACTCCAAGCATAAAGTTGTAATCAACAGCTTTGATACTCTCTACAATGCCATCTTCACTTATGGCATTAACGCTTAAGCCAATACCAACATCTTTAATGCCTTGGTGATGCACGCTGTTGACTTGCAGTTCATCTTTTTTCAACAGCTTGTGAAGATAACCATCAGTGTTTAAAGTAACTTTATGTGAAGTATTGTCATAAGGTTTGTTTTGGTGATGTTCTATATGCTTGCCGTTGTTTGACTGATATTGAATATTAAGATCCTGATACAAGGACCCTCCAAACAGAACATTTAGAATCTGACAACCTCTGCAGATACCTAAGATGGCTTTGTCTGAGAATTCAGCATCTTCAAAGACAACTTTGGTTAAGGTATCAAGAGTAGGGGAGAGTTCTCCACAATATGGCTGCTTTTTCTCATGATAAAGTTCAGGTGAAACATCTTGGCCTCCAGTAAACAGATAACCATCGCATAATGCGCTTATAGTTAAGATCTCATCTACATCGCTTGTGTAAGGAAAAATGAGAGTATTTGCTCCTGCTTTTTCTAAGCCTTTCTGATAGCCAGGTAACATCCAAATGCTGTCTTTTTCACTGTCATACAATGGCAAGATGCCAATAATTGGTTTTGTCATAGGTTTATTACCATTTCATTGTTTCTTGATAGTTAGCTTGTGTTTTCTAATTTTAACGATAATGATGACGAAATCTAATAATGTGTTTTTTGTGTGCAGATGAATGCAAAGTTGATCTTTTATGGTGAATCCTCTGAAAATTACTCTCAGATCACAGATTATTGACAGTTATAATAATGGATCTAATATAACAGATACAAATTAACTAATAACAATAGGTAAAATTGTATGTCTAACGCATTAAGAACTCTTGCTTCTATAAGTGCATTCTTTAGTAAAACTTTTGCCCTATGGGTAATTGCTTTTGCTTTAATCTCTTATTATTTCCCTCAGGGATTTTTATTCTTATTACCATATGTATCAATCCTCCTAGGTGTTGTTATGTTTGGTATGGGCTTGACCTTATCACCAAAAGACTTCTCTGAAGTGTTCCACCGTCCTATTCAGGTTATTATCGGTATTGTAGGTCAGTTCGTGTTAATGCCTTTAATTGCATTCTTCTTAGTAAAGGCATTTGGCCTATCTGCAGATCTAGCTGCAGGTGTGTTACTGGTAGGTTGTTGCCCAGGTGGTACCTCATCAAATGTAATGTCCTACTTAGGTAAAGGTGATGTCCCTCTATCTGTTACTATTACCTCATGTACAACAATCTTAGCTCCATTAGTAACTCCAGGACTATTCTGGTTATTTGCTCATCAGTACATTGAAGTTGATCCTGCTGCTATGTTCTGGTCAATTGTTAAGATTGTGCTTTTACCTATCATTGGTGGTGTAGTTGTGAATGCCTTATTTGGTACAGTTGTAAAGAAAGTTGTAGTTGCATTACCTTTAATCAGTGTATTTGCAATTATTTCTATTGTTACTGCTGTAGTTTCAGCTAGTGCTGAAAGAATTGCAGAAACAGCTCTTATTATCTTCTTAGTTGTAGCTTTACATAACTGCATCGGTTACTTATTCGGCTACCTATTAGGTAAGGTATTTGGCATGAAGCTAGCTCAGAAAAAGACACTTGCAATCGAAATCGGTATGCAAAACTCAGGTCTTGCTGCAACCTTGGCTGCTAAATTAGCAACAACAGGTGCAATTAACCCAATTGCAGCTGTTCCTGGAGCAGTGTTCTCAGTATGGCACAATATTTCTGGTCCTATCCTTGCAACCTTCTTTGCAAATTTAAAAGACAAAGATGAGAATGCTCAAGATTAAAACTAATCTTATCTAGATAAAGTAAAGCTCTTGGTTTTAAATCAGGAGCTTTATTGTATCTGCAATTTGAAATCTAAAGTCTTCAACTCAAGCAAACGCTATCTTCTCATCTTGAGAATAAGATTTTTTAAGATCAAAGCTCCTTTTTTAAATTCTTCTTCATTAACGTAAGCATAAGACAGCCTTAAAGAATTGTTTGCCTTAAAGTCATAGATATCACCAGGATTTAAGAGTAATTTTGCTTTAATAGCTTCTTTAAAGAGTTCATCCATTTTTATAGGAGCTTTAAAGGTAAGCCAAATGTAAAAGCCTCCTTTTGGCGTTGACCAACTTGCTAGATCTTTAAACATCTCATCTAAGATCTTAAGCGCATTAGTTAGTCTGTGTCTTAAAGTTTCTTTTAAGCTCAAAAGGTAGCTGTCGTACATGCCAGACTTTAAAAAGTGCATGAAAACATATTGAGATAAAGAACTTGCTCCATAATCCATCTGCATTTTAGCGTCGCCTAACCTTTGAACGATAGCTTGAGGCGCTACTAGATAACCAATTCTAAGTCCTGGTGATAAGGTTTTAGATGCTGTGCCCAAGTAAATAACCATGTCATTAGTATCTAATGCCTTTATAGGAGTGTAAACCTCATTCTCATAGCAGAGTTCTTGATAGGCACCATCTTCAATTACTGGTAATCTTTGCTTTAGACAAAAGTCCAAAAGCTCCTGTCGTCTTTTATTGCTCATGCAGCAACCAGTAGGATTGTGGTTTGTAGGAATAGTATACAGAACTGAAGAGCAGTCATTGAGGTTAGAGGCTAGTCCTGTTTGATTTTGTTTATTGAGCTTTTGCAGGATCTTCCAATACTCTATACCGTCTTCATCCATACTAATACCAGACAACTCTAAACCTGCGGATTGAAATACTTGAAGAGACTTTAAATAAGAAGGTGCTTCTACAAAGACTTTAGATCCATTTTTTAGCAAGCAAACAGAAATCAACTGTAAAGCTTGCAGTGATCCTGATGTTATTAGAATACAGTCAGGTGTAGTGTTAATGCCTAGCTTTTGCAAATGCTTTTGAATCTCAACTCTTAGCTCATAAAGTCCTAATGGTTCAAGATAACCTAAGTCAGTGACCGTATCTGCGGTAAGCAAAAGAGCCTTTTTTAAGTAGTCTTTAGGAAAAAGCCTGTGGTCAATTTCACCTGTACCTAATCTTAATAATTCTGGCTGAAACTCTAGTTGATTGATCGTTTGAAGAGTAGAAATGTTCTCTTTAAAGGTTCCTGATAATAAATGTCGTGACCAGTTTTGGTTACCTTTTAAGAGTAAAGACCAAGTATTGCTCGATATTTCAGTACCAGCCCCATAACTTCCTTTTAAAACGCCGTATGAAGAGAGCTCGGCTATGGCAGTACTTACAGTCGATCTGTTTACCATAAAGATCTCAGAGAGCTTCCTTTGGGAAGGCAATTTCATGCCTATTGGAAAAGCCCCGGAACTGACAGATGACAAAAAGAAATCCACTATTTGCTGATAAGCTGGAACTGCTGAACTTTTATCTGGATGCCAGTTTATTTCTAAAGTTTGTTTTGTGTTCATAACTTGGTTGGGTAAAAAAGTAACTTTTGGTCGGTTACAAGAAAATTAAAAAAAATATAATGTAATCAAAATCGCATAAGAACATAGATGTTTAGAAAAATAACATCAGACTTTATTAAAGTATAGATTATTTTTGGTTGGTATTATTAAATGTACACCTACTTTTTTCAAGGGTTAACTATGGGGCTTGCTTATTTGGCTCCTATTGGCATGCAAAATCTCTTCGTTATCAATTCTGCTTTAAATGATTCTAGAAAACGAGCTTTTCTTACAGCCATTATTGTGGCCTGCTTTGATATTAGCTTATCTGCTTCATGTTTTTATGGTATTGGATCTATCATGGAAAAGTATGACTTTGTAAAACTTGCAATTTTACTTATTGGAAGCATTGTTGTTATTAAGATTGGTATCAGCTTATTAAAGAGTAGGACCGAAAATGTTAAAAGAGAATGTTCTTCAATGCCTATTGGTAAAACTATTACCTCAGCTTGTGTAGTTACCTGGTTTAATCCTCAGGCTATCATTGATGGCACTATGATGTTAGGAGCTTTCCATGTAACTTTACTCTCAAGCCAAGCTCTACCATTTATGTCAGGCATTATCTCAGCTTCATTTTTATGGTTTACAGGCTTGATTTTTGTAATCTCTCTTTTTAGCAAGATCTTCAGAGGCAATAACAGTTCTAAGGTAATGACAGTTGTTAATAGAGTATGTGGAACTGTGATTATTATCTACGGACTGAATCTTTTAAAAGTATTTTTTACAATGTTAGCTTAGACTGAAGATTTGAGAGAGTTTTGAGAACGTTAAACAATAAGGCAAGCTTTATAAAAGCAAGCCTTATTGTCGCAACTAATCATCAATTAGTTCTTAGGAAGTGCTTTAAATTTCTGTGTAGCAAGATAATAGATGTTAGATAAAGAATCCTCTGTTACTTTCTTGTACTGAGCCTTTGTAGCAGTTAGAGCTTTTCTAGTTTGAGTATTCTTTAAATTCAAGTGTCTCTGTGTAGCGCCATCCTGCATATAAACATCAAGTTCAATTGCAGACTTAATGCTAGTGTTTAAATTACCTTTTTCAGGCCATGCCCAGAATTTCTTAACACTGATAGCTACATTGATGACACCTTGGTCTTCAGCTGCTGCATTTTCAACTACGCTGTAACCACTGTCAGCTAAGGCTTTTTCAATTGTCTCTTTTACAACTGAAGCTACGGTCTTGTCATTAGGTAGTAATAAGCCACCTGCAGGCTCACCAATTGCTGTCTTTAATCTAGCGTAAGCTCTTGAGGTGTATTCTTCGGATAAAACGGATCCTGATGGAGTGTCATCTTTACTTCCATCACCAATAAATACACGGCTATCAGTTACATCAGATACACAAACTGTAGGACCGTTGCTCTCTTCAGCTACAACTCTTACAGGATTTGATAAATCAAGATATTCATTAGATGTAGAGCAACCAGTTACAGCCATAGTGAAAAAAGCAACTGTGCCTAATGCTTTAATAAAATTCATAATCGCCTCTAATAAGGATGAGATTTAGATGTCTCATGATTCATGACTTGTGTCATGGAATTTGTCAGAAGCATTTTATTATTACTGAACAATCAATTCAACGAAATAAAGAAAGCTGATTAAAACTGTCTACAATTGCGCATTTTTCTGTACTGAACCATTTTTTATCTCTTATAGAGAGAGGCTTATTGTTACGTACTGATTTTATACAGAGTACTAAGTAATTAGTAATGTGGAGGAGGAACCTCATCTTTCATCGCTCTCGTAGCGTATGGATCTCCAACCTTTGAATATAAAATTTTAAACTGTCTTTCAAGTTTATCCATTTTGTCATAGATGTTATTAAGCTCATTTGCTTGGGCATCTAATTGTTCTTCAAGCCAAGCAATTTTTTCTTCAAGAGCAATTATTTTTTCTTCTTTTTCCATAAGTTCCTGTAATTAGTACATGTGTTTGCTATATTTGTGGAAGTTGAATAATATTGAGTTATTGAACTATTGCTGCACATTATATATGCAAGACTATTTTGAACAAAGAAAAAGGTGATTTCATTCACTTAAAAGGAAAGATTATGTCCGCACAAGAGTTAGTAGACATTGTCGATAGAGACAATAATGTCACAGATACAGTTACCAGAAAAGAGATGCGTCAAAAACAACTTCCACACCGAGCATCTTACATAGCAGTATGCAATAGGGGAGGTAAGTTTTTAGTTGAGATTAGAACTTTATGCAAAGATTATTCTCCTGGTACCTTTGATGCAGTAGTTGGCGGTGTAATGCAACATGGTGAAGAATATGTGGCAGCTGCAAAACGTGAATTATTAGAAGAAGTCGGTATCAATGCTGATGATAAAAAGGTAGATTTCTATCCACTAGAAACATTAAGAATTGAAGATGAGAAAACAGATCATTTCTTCTATGGATATTTGTACCTAGCTATTGCTGATGTGATTACAGTAAGACAAGCTAGTGAAGTCTCTGGAGTAATGTTTATAGATAAAGAAGATGTATTAAAGCAAGCTAAAAACTGTAATTATGATTCAGTGGTAGCTTTCAAAGAAATTTTAAAGAGAGCTAAAGCTAAAGGAATTATCTAAAAGTAATCATTTTTTGAATTTGATGTTGAGGTTGTGCAAAGAGTTAATTTTTTTTGCACAACCTCAGTCATCTAACTAAATAAGATCTAATCAATGTTATTGCAGACTACAACCAACCTTTCTTTCTAAAGAACAGATAGGTAACAGCAGCAGACAAGATCATCATACCAATTGAAAGAGGGTAACCCCAATACCAAGATAACTCTGGCATAAACTTAAAGTTCATACCATAAACAGAAGCGATCCAAGTAGGAGGCATGAACACAACCGCAGCCACCGAGAAG
>OIYI01000202.1_pt1 | contig 9745 bp, 9 predicted proteins | sample 1588301 | NCBI WGS metagenome assembly OIYI01 (sample SAMN03283247) | human gut metagenome | biome: human-associated habitat; material: feces | host: Homo sapiens | place: Peru | collected 2012 | reverse complement strand
GACTGTTTATCTAAACATATACCAAATGATTTCTGGTCATTACTGCTGCATACAGGTTACTTAACTGTAGATTGGGATAAGACTGATACCTTAAATTCTGAAGACAGTAGCGCAGATGATATTGCAGTAAAACTGCCAAACTTAGAAATTAAAGATTGTTTTAGAGAAAATATTCAAAAAAGATTCAGTGACGTCTTTGTAAATCTGAAGTTGCCTGGTAAGTTTATAAAGGCTTTAGTTAAAGGACAGCAAGAAGATATTAGCAATATCCTATTTGATATGTTACAAAAATACGTATCAATTAGAGATACAGCTACTAAAGCTCCTTACGAGAACTTCTATCATGGCTTTATCAACGGCATCTTTACAAGCTGTGAAGGCATCATTTCTGAATATCATTCTAACTATGAGTCTGGTAGTGGATATCCTGATATTACCTTTAAAGCAGAACGTAATACTAAAGCTGTAATCATTGAGATTAAAGCTACCTCAAAGGCAGAAGATATGGATGAATTAGCCGCAAAAGCTTTAAATCAGATTGAAGAGAAGAACTACGCACTGCCATTTTTAAAGCAATCAAAGATTACTGATATCTATGCTTATGGTATAGCTTTCTGTAAGAAAGATTGCTCTTTAGTAGTAAAAAATCTTAAGACAAAACCTTAATGGTTTATTTTGAAAAGTGGCAGCCCCAGTAGGAATCGAACCTGCAACTAGCCCTTAGGAGGGGCTTGTTATATCCATTTAACTATGGGGCCAAAACCAACGGTATTATATCAATATATTGACCTGATACAATACCGTTTTTTCTATTGTAAAGTTACTACATCGTTGACGTTTACATTCAAAGTATTGTTCTGTAAATCAACAGGATGTAATTTAGCTGCATGTGGGTAAACAGATACTACTTTATAGACACTGTTACTTTTCTCATAAGCACTGTAATTATCGCCATTAGGCCCTGACATAGAAGCTGCCTGAACTAAGGTGAACTTCATATTAGGGCTGATGCCGTTCTCTCTACCAACATTGATTACTACATCATCCCCATCAAGATCTATGATCTTGGCATTAGCAGGTTTACATTGAAGTTCTGCAACTAGATCTTTGGAGACCTCTGCAGCTAGACCGTAAACTCTCTGACCGTATTCTGAGCTCTTAAATCTGTCAGATCTTAAATCGATGTACTCACTTTGTTTAAATGGCCAATCAGCTTCAGCAGTGTAATTTCTGTGGAAGATGATTTGCTCATTGATTGCATCATAGACATCAATATCAAAGTTAATAGTTCTTGTAGGAACGTACATCAGCTTGGTTAGTACATTGTTACCAACCTCAGAGGTACTTACTGAATTTATAGTGCCTAGAATAATGTACTGACTGCCATAACGATCTGCCAAACTAGAAAGGTTGGATACCTGGAAGGCATTTGACATATTAGGTGAATTTGAAGTGTTCAGATTAGCTCTTACCAGAGGTCTGGTTACAAAGGATGAGGTGTTATAAAGATTCTCCATAACAAGTTTATCTAGTTCTTTACTGATACCTTCAATTCCAATACTGCCCTGATAGGCCTGAGAGTCAGCAAATCTGAATGACACTGGCAGTACAGCTTTATGTACAGCCGCCCCTGAGCATCTTGCTTTGGCAAATCTTTCATCAATAAATGCTTTGATGGTAACAGTTACCTTACTAAAGGTTGTCTGTTCTGACATCACTACCAGCTTTTTGATTGGTGATCTGCTCATAATATTGACGTTATCGCTTCGTAAAACACCGTTTTTATAGTTTTGCTCGATTTTAACGTCAGCTCCTGCCTGTAACATGACATTACGGATAGCATCATTTACAGCATCGTTTCTGTCTGAGCCGGTGCCATTTGCTGTATACCAGGTAGCAAAGGCAGTAGAACTCATTACAGAAAACACTAAACAGCATAAAATTTGAATTAATAATCTTATTTTCATAAATCACCTTTGTGATTGAATTTTGTCACATGGCATTGAATTTGCATTATTCACACCAAGATTGACAAAAACGTTAAAAATTTAGCGTTTTATAATTCACGGTTTATTGATTATACAAATAAAAGAAGGTCAGGATGGAGAGAAAATTACTTAAAATGCTAAGCCTTGCAGTTTGCCTAGTAATCGCAGGCTGTTCGGCAAATCCTGCCCAAGGTGGCAAGACACAACAGGCTAGTGTTGTACCTACAAAGAGCAGTGTCTATGACCAAAAAGGCATGGAAATCAGCAAGATCGTATCTAATATGTCTGATATCTTGTATCAGACTATGATGAATGATCTGTCAAAAGATGAGTCCTCTAAAACCACTGTAACTGACAGCGATGGTAAGACTGTAACTTATTCATCTTTACCAAAGGTAGCTGTAACCTCATTTGTAGATACAGATACTTATGAAAATGCAGGCTATTTAGGTCGTGCCATGGCAGAGATGTTTGTCCATGAATTAGACAGACGAGGTATAAGCGTTTTTGAATATAAGCTTACAGGCGCTATTTCAATTACTAAAGACGGTGAGTTTGTCTTTTCAAGAGATTGGAAGAAAGTTGCCCGTCAGGCCATGGTAAGACATATCTTTGCAGGTACTTTAACTAGAAATGATTCAGGAATCGTTGTAGTTGGTCGTGTCATAAATATGTCAACCCAGACAGTTGTAGGTTCTGCTACAGGCTTTATTCCTTATGAGAGATTACCTTACTGCTATAGAACCGGTAAGAAAGATTGTTCTATAAATGGTGTTACCTCATATTTATATGAGCCAGGTACTATCACTGGTAACGGTAATGTAACTGATACAGTAGTTAAAAGAACTGTAACTAAGACCTCTGTTAGAGCTTCTGCATCAACTACAGATACTCCTGTCTATGCTATGACCGATAAAGAACGTCGTAAAAGACAAGAGCAGCAGTTTAAAGATAACTATTACAGAACAGACTCTGATGAGTTCAATGCTAAATATTACGTAAAAGGAGCTAAGGTACCTGCAACTTCATCAGGTAACTATGAGCACTATATGTATAACAAAGAGCATTCTTTCTTAGGATTTGGCAATAGAGGAAAGTCTACAGTTATATATCCAGCTGATACTTACATGTATCAGGAAAAGTTGGTACGAGATGTGCATGACCAAAGTCAGTACTCACGTACTAATGATTAGGAGGATCTATGAGACTTAGAAGATTGATTACAACTTTTGCAGTAGCAATGCTACTGCCAATGGCTTTGTGCTCATGTTCCTCTGTATCTTTTGTAAAGAATTTAACCATGACAGATGATGGTGTACACAAGCCATCAGAGTATCCAGTCTTAAGAGCAACCGGTTATGCGTCAATTTCTCGTCAGCCGGGTGCAACAGATGCCATCAAGCAGATTAAAGCAATGAGAGCATCAAAGATTGAAGCTTATAGAGAATTATCTGAACAGGTTAATGGCATTTATATCAGAGCCACCGATACTTTAAATTCAAGCAATATTGAAACCTCAAATTCTGTAAAGTCAGAAGTTGATGGTTTTGTTCATGGCGCACGAGTCATAAGACAGTACGCAGTAGGGGATACCTACGCAACCGAACTTGAGCTTGATACAAGGGTAATCTACGATCTTTATCAGATGCGTGGTGCGATGTAGGAGAGAATTATGAACACCTCACGATTTGTTTTTAATAAAACTACTCCACAAAACACAGTACGTCCTTTAAAAGACTATCTGGATGGACAAAAAGATATTTTAGAAAAGCTTGAAAAGGTAATTCAGGCTGAGTATGAATCTCTAAAAGATAGACATCTTGAGAATTTGAAACCTTTATCAGAGATGAAATCTGATCTGATGTTAAAGTTACAGTCAAATGATCAGAGGATCAAACTTCATCCTGAGGTAGCAAAGCTACATACTGAATTTTTACCAGAGGTTACCATCATTAAGAACATGATGAAAAAGTGTCAGTTTAGAAATGAAATTAACGGTAAGCTCATCACTATGTGTATGCAGTCAGCTAATAAGCTGCAGGCAGTTCTACTAGGTGTACGTGACGTGGTAACTCGCAACATGACCTATACAGCAAAAGGTTATGCTACTGCACGTGGCCCTTCACGTTTGTCTGTAGACGCTTAATTCTATCCTCAATAGCACTTTTGTTTTTCTAAAGCCTTCTGCAAAACATAAAAGTGCTATTTTTATTTCCCTTTAAAATCAATAAATTCACATCAAAATTTTCTATAAATTTCACTTTTTATCAGTAATTTTTAAAGTTGTAAAAATTGTCTTTGTACAATCTGTTCGCAATTTGAGCGCGCATAAACTTAAAAAAACAGATCCTAAAGCTTCGCTTAATTGCAGTTGTTAAGAACAAGCTCTTATGACTTTGTTCTTATAAAGAATAATTAAGACTTAAAAAGTGAATTATGGATATCAACAAAGTTTATTTAACAGGAACCGTAAGTACTGTTTCCTATAGATCTCAAAGAAACTCCTTCAAGTTGAAGTTTAGCCTAAAAACTGAAGGCAAAAATTCAGTATCTCAAGATGATGTCAACTCTAAAAACGAAGCTAAGACCTCGCCTAATTCATCTTTATATGCTGATTACCACGAAGTGTATATGTTCAATCAAAAGAATGAGACTGAGCTTAAGAGACTTTATCAAATTGTCAGATGTGGAAACAGAGTTTCTGTATTAGGTCAATTACGCAATTTTAGGATTACAGATTCTCTAGGAAAAGTAGCTCTAACCAGTAAAGTTTTAGCTAGAGAAATCAAATTAGGCTCATAAAGATGATTTAAATGCATAACTAGGAAAAGCAAATTATGTTTAATGTAAATTTAAAGAAGGTATTCAACTCCGATAAGATCGTGATTGAAGAGTGCGAGTTAGAACCAAGCAATCTTATTGATCATATTCCTAACTTAGATAAGAACTATGTTTTTGAGCTTAATGTTCTAAATGAAGTTCTACTCTACCTTATCTATCCTTTTAAAGACTGTCTGTATATTAGTGGTCCGTCAGGTTGCGGTAAGACAACCTTGATCTTGCAAATTGCAGCTCGTCTTAACTGGGGCGTAGAGCAGATCACTTTATCTAATAAGTGTGAGTCATTAGATCTTATAGGGCATACCACTTTAAAAAGAGGTGAATTGGTCTATGAATACGGTCCGTTAACTAGAGCGATGCTCTATGGAGAGATCTTAATCTTAAATGAAATCGATCTGATGTCACCTGGTGACTTATCAGTATTAAACGATGTTCTAGAAGGTAAGCCTCTTACAATCCTTGCTAATAATGGCGAGGTAATCAAACCGCATCCTCAATTTAGAGTAATTGCAACAGCTAATACCAAAGGTTTTGGTGATATGACAGGCTTCTACAATGGCGCACGATTATTAAATCAGGCTTTCTTAGATAGATGGCGCTTTATTGAAATGGGGTATCCAAAGCCAATCGTAGAACTTGAGATGTTAAAGAATAGTTTTCCTGATCTTGGGCTTGAGATGAGCAAAAAGCTGTTACATTTTGCTCATGATTTAAGAAATGTTGTTGAGCAGGGAATTGAGAATGGGGTAAGGCAGATCTCTGCTCCTTTTTCTACAAGAACGCTATTAAAAATTGCTGCTTTGTTGTCTGTTGAAACTCCATATACAGTCCACAAGATCATCAAGATGTGTTTTGCGCTAAGACTACCTGATGTAGAACATGAGTATGTAATGCGTCTTTGTAACGACATCTTTGGCCATGAAAAGCAAATCTTAAAAGTTACTCAGAAAAGTGATTTAGGAAATGATCTTGAGGTGAGTGAGAACAATGAAGATCTCTGTACAGAGTCTGATTCTGACTCAAAAGAAGTCAAGGTAGAAAAGAAATCAAGACGACGCAGTAAAAACTCTACAGATAAAGAAGAGAGTGTAGCTTAAGTAGTTAAAAGGTAGAAAAGCTCTGCAGGTACTGTAGAGCATTTATTGGTGTTTGGTCAATTGTCTTAGAGTCATAGGTATAAGTATGTTTTACGGATTAAGTAAATGAAAAAGTCGTTAGAACCTGGTCTTTTTCTGATAAAAAAGGAAAACTTGAGTTTAAAGGAAGAAAACTCTAAACTCAAAGCAAGAGTGGAAAATATCGAAAATAAGCTAAGAGAAGCAAAGCTTTTTGAGCTTTTGTTTCCTGTTGTCGTTGCGTCAATGTTGACTGTTTGGGAATATGCTTTTTTATTTTTCTTTGATGAGTTTGTATTTGAGGAAAGTAGAAATGCAATTTCCGATTTTCATTTTGCGAGCAATGAAGTGTCTCTTTATATAAAAAAACTAGAGTTTGCTATTATGGTAACGTCTGTCGTTATTTTATTTTTTTTCTCTTACTGTATCTTTAGAAAGAGGAGTAGCTATTAATGATATTTGCTACAGTTTTATTTATTTTTGTAATGCTATACGGTTTTGGAATTATCTCTTTGATGATTTATGAGTTTTGTAAGAATAATAAATCATAATAATGAAATCTCCTTAAGGAGACAAAAGCTACGTCCTTTTTTCTTCGGCTCTGTTCCTACTATCAGTTGATATAAATCTTTGTAACAAAATTTAAAGATAAAATAAAGCCAAACAGGCTGTATGACAATATTCACTAGTCTGTTTGGCTTAGTTCTGTTGAAAAATATAATTAAATTCTATCTCCGTAAGGTAAAAATTTTATATAATCTTCCATAAATTGCCAATCTGGTTCATATTCTTTCGTTTTAGAATTTAGAATAACAGGAAGTTTAATTCTATGGTTTTTGAAATTTTTTAATCTGTATTGTCTTCCATACTGATAACGATATGCATCTTGAGAAATAATTGTACTGATAAAAATAGAAATAAATTGAGACAATTTAAATCCGACTTTTTCTTTAAGTGTGATGATATTGTCATCAAAACTAAATTCACCTTTATGATAAAAAGAATTACAGAACATATCTATTGTAATAGCGTCGTTTGCAATTATAAGTGGATTAGAAATATATGATTTCACGCCTTCATTAAACTCACCCGCAGTGACAAAAGGAATATTACCGTTAATTCTGTCTTCTTCTGTTAATCTGTCTCCTCTTACAGGATCAAACATATCTTTAAGATAAAATTCTTTCCATTTTTGTATCTTTAAATCTATTGAATATCCTTTATTTTGTGTTGTAATTGGTTTGTGATGAAGAGATTTGATGTAATCTTCCATAAATTGCCAATCAGGTATATAACCATCGACTGAATATTCGTGGTTATCATCAATTGTTATAGAACCATCTTTGTTATGTTGTACTGGCAGTTTTATCTCTATAAAAGGTAGAGTTTTGTTTGCCTGTCTACCATAGTTATATTTATATTTGTTAGCCTTTATTAAGGTAATAATAAAAAATTTTGTTTCGTCAGAAATATTTTCTTTTGCATCTAAAGTATATAGATCACGACCACTATAAAAGGGCTTATTTTGAACAAAAGTTGATAATACACTACCGCCTCCAGCGACAGTTATAAGTCCTGCCTTTTGAGGTTCAACTTCTGGAATTAAACGGACTTTTGCTGATACGCCGTTATTTGATTCAGTTCTGCTTACAAAATTAATCTCATCACCAACAATAGCTTCTTCACAAGTGTTTAATTCTAAATTAGCTCCATATCTAATATTAAAAATATCTTGTAATAAAAATGTTTTCCAATAAGACATATCAAGATTCATAAACTTTTCCTTCTTTAATTAAGTAAGAAAGATAATCATTTAAAGTTCTTTGAAAATCGTCTTTTGTGAGCAAGCTATAATCTGTCTTCATGTATGCTTCAGCGCACCATTCATCATAAATAATTTTCTTACCCTCAATATGAGAAGACATTTCATGTCTAACAGATAAGCCTTCAACTTCCTCTAAGTTGTCATAAATAGACATCCATTTATTATGGATTGCTTGATATTTATTTTTGTAATCAACTCTTCCTAGATTTTTTTTCTTTTCAAATCCGTCTTCTCTAAAATATCCTAGCCAGGTTTTATAACCTTTATTAGGTTTATTTGCTTCAAATACCATAATACAAGTTACAACTCCAACTGGATAAAACAAGTCTACAGGCATTGATAAAACAGCTTTTAAACGATGTTTTGAGAGAATACGCTGTTTTACTTCATTAAGTTTTTTATCATCTTTAAATGCACAGCTTTGTTGAACGATCGCAACGACTGTTCCTCTTTGAGGGGCTACAACATTTAATGCGTGTTCAACAAATTCCATTTGATTTGCCAAACCATGATCATAAGGAGGGTTTAAAAAAGCGATTGTTGGTTTATGGTTATTTTTAATAAGTTGTTCATAAGTAAAACAATTTCCGTTATAAATATTGCTTTTTCCATCTCCTCTGAATTTCATATTTGAACATGCATATGTAAACATATCTGGTCTAAGTTCAACGCCACATATTTGTTTTTCTCTAATATTTTTTCTTAAAGTTTGATCATTACCTGCCAGTTTGAACATTCTTTCAAGAGAAGCTACGAGAAAGCCTCCAGTTCCACAACAAGGATCATAAACAACATCATTAGTGGTTAAATGCACTAGATCACAAAACAGCTGCGTAATATGTTGAGGAGTTAAAACTAAACCTTGTTTTTGCTGTGATCCAGCATATCTTATAAATTCTGTGTAAAATCTGCCTAAAAAATCGTACCCAATATTTGGGTGAGCAATTAAGGGATAAACATTTCTTTCTAAATATGAGATAAAAGTTTTTACAACAGTAACTGTTAGTTCTTCTTCTTTTTTCTTCTTATGTTTAATCTTTTGTTGAGAAAAAATAGGTTCATTTGATAATTTTGAATACTCGGCAATTAGAGCATTTTTATTTCTAACAAGATTTTCTTCGGATTGCAGAACAGCGTCTATAGATGCCAACATTAGTTCAATTATCTCTTTAGAAGAATTCTTTTCTTTGTATTTATCAAAAAATGAACGATCTAATAATGACATTAAGACAGCACTTACAAATGTGCATCTTACCGTTGTCGGTATAGAGTACGCTTGATATTCCTCATTAAGCTCTTTTGCTTTACTTGATATATCTCTTGTATAGAAGTTCGATATAAAAAATTGATCTTCAAATAACTGCAAATAGTCTGAAATAGATAGTAGTTTTACATCTTTTGTATCTCGATACGTATCGTCATTTTTTTTCCAATAGAAATTAGATACTTTTAACTCAGATTTTGTTTCTCCACTTACAGCAATGGCAACTACATTGAACTCTTTAGATAAGAAACTAGCATAGTGCAATACACCATCAACAGCATAGTCTTTAGGATTATTCCTTCCAATTGATTCGTGTTTTGTTGTGAGTGCTTTACACTCAACCACAATTAAATAATTTGAATTTGTTGGAAATGAGATAATAAATTCTGGATAACCGTGTTTTTTCTTCTTAAAAAATTGAGTGTCAGCATTATTTTTTGAAGCAGAACTTAACAATTCATCAATTAATTTTATTGAGGATTTTTGTTCGTCCCATTGAACAGATGAAAAAACAGGATCGCCCTTAAAATGATCTCTTACGAATCCCTCGGTTAATCTTTCATTAGCCATGATTAAACACCTCTCTCATGGCTAATTTATTCTCAGAAAAAAAGCTTGACTTAGAACAAGCAACAACTAGGCTACTAGTGAGTGAGTGAGTGAGTGAGTGAGTGAGTGAGTGAGTGAGTGAGTGAGTGAGTGAGTGAGTGAG
>OIYI01000198.1_pt1 | contig 9862 bp, 8 predicted proteins | sample 1588301 | NCBI WGS metagenome assembly OIYI01 (sample SAMN03283247) | human gut metagenome | biome: human-associated habitat; material: feces | host: Homo sapiens | place: Peru | collected 2012 | reverse complement strand
GCCTGTGTTGGCGCTGAGGGCTCGACGGTTGGCGATGACCATGCAGCAGGTTAATGCCTTGTGACCGAGGAGGAGAGATAGACCGGCGAGGGCTGAACTCTCCATCTCGAAGTTGTTGACACGCAGACCGTTATACTCGAATGCTTCAATCTTCTGATTAAGTTCCGGATCGGCAAGTGGGGCACGGAGTTCTCTGCCCTGTGGACCATAGAAACCGCCACAGGCTATGGTGATTCCACGAACCATATCATCGCCGGCAATCTGGTTGAGCAGTTGCGGGTCGTTGTCTACGCAGTATGGGTTGCCAATCTGGTCGTTCCATTTTACCTGGCGCTTGAATTCTGCCTCTGTTTCGAGGTCGCAGATTTCGTTGCGGCGGGCATAGAAGTTGATGAGTCCGTCGAAACCGATGCTCTTCTGTGAGGCTACGAAGGTTCCGGCAGGGCAGTTGAGCTGCAGGCCGCCGCAGGTTCCGATGCGCACGAGGGTGAGCGTGGTGTGCTCGGGTTTCTCGGTGCGGGTTTTGAAATCGATGTTCTTCAGCGCATCGAGCTCGTTGACTACGATATCGATATTATCGCATCCTATTCCGGTGCTCTGCACGGTGATTCGCTTGCCTTTATATGTGCCGGTGATGGCGTGAAATTCCCGACTTGAAACTTCGCATTCCTTCTCATCGAAATGGGAGGCTACGAGGGCTACGCGACCTGGGTCGCCAACGAGGATTACTTTATCTGCCACTTGTTCCGGGCGAAGATGAAGGTGGAAGCAGCTTCCGTCTTCATTGATTATCAATTCTGATTCTGCAAAATATTTGCTCATGGTTCTTTTGATTTTAAGTTATACATTATTTATATCAGGGCTTTTCGCCCTTTGTTTTTTAAGATTAGCAAAGATACGAATAAAAAATGAAATGCAATATTTTTTTAATGATTTTAAACAGTAAAAAGCACGAAGGACAGGTTCCGGAAATGGAACTTGCCCTTCTCTTTCAAATCTCTCTTCTTCTATATCTAGTGTTCAAAGTTTCGCAAGTGAGGGAATTGATTGAAGTTAAAGAAGTTATCACTCCCTACGGTCGTTCGGGAAGTGAAGAGACAATAGTCTTCTTTCGTAAAACGTAGGACATTTGTCCCTTAACTTCCCTCTAACTTCCCTAACTTCCCTTAACTTCCTGATATGCGAAAGCTCAGTTATGAATTCATAGAGAGCAGGAACTCTTCGTTGTTGCGAGTATGCTGCATGTTCTTGTGGATGGTGCTCATCGCCTCGATAGAATTCATGTCTGACAGATACTTGCGCAGAATCCACATGCGGTCGAGCGTTGTCTTGTCCTGCAGCAAATCGTCGCGACGGGTTGACGAAGAGATGAGGTTGACAGCAGGGAAGATGCGCTTGTTGCTGAGTGAGCGGTCGAGCTGCAACTCCATGTTACCGGTTCCCTTGAACTCCTCGAAGATGACTTCATCCATCTTACTACCTGTATCGATGAGGGCAGTAGCGATGATGGTGAGCGAACCGCCGCCTTCGATGTTACGCGCAGCACCGAAGAAACGCTTAGGTTTCTGGAGGGCGTTTGCATCCACACCACCGGTGAGTACCTTACCAGAAGTAGGAGCTGTGGTGTTGTAGGCACGGGCGAGACGGGTGATGGAATCGAGGAAGATGACAACATCGTGTCCGCATTCTACCATTCTCTTAGCCTTCTCGAGCACGATTCCGGCAATCTTGACATGGCGCTCGGCAGGCTCGTCGAAGGTAGAGGCGATAACCTCTGCATTCACGGTGCGTGCCATGTCGGTAACCTCCTCAGGACGCTCGTCGATAAGCAGCATCATGAGGTAAGCCTCAGGATGGTTGGCTGCGATAGCGTTGGCAATATCCTTCATGAGGATGGTCTTACCGGTCTTAGGCTGAGCCACGATGAGCGCACGCTGACCCTTACCGATTGGTGAGAAGAGGTCTACGATGCGAGTACTGAGATTGGTGGTTCGGCGGTCGCCACAGAGATTGAACTTCTCGTTAGGGAAGAGTGGGGTGAGGTGCTCGAAAGGAACACGGTCACGAACCTCTGACGGGTCACGGCCATTGATCTTGATGATGCTGGTGAGCGGGAAGTATTTCTCGCCCTCGTGAGGCGGACGCACCTTGCACTCGATGACATCGCCAGTCTTCAGACCGAACTTCTTGACGAAGCTGGATGCTACATAAACATCATCCGGTGAAGAAAGGTAATTGTAATCGCTGCTGCGCAGGAATCCGTAGCCCTCTGAAATCACTTCGAGCACACCGTTGGATTTCACGAGATTGCTGAAATCGTAGGCTGGTGCTTCCTGCTTGTTCTTGGCTGCAGGGGCAGCAGCAGGTGTGTGCTGGTGAGAAGTCTGTGGAGTGGTAGGACGGTCGAAGATGTCGACTGTAGGAATGGCAGCCTGGTCTTCGATAGGAATGTCGACTACAGGGATGAAATCGGTTCCATCGCCCGGATCACCCTTCCAGGTTCCGTCTGCATCGAGTTCTACCTTCATACCTTCAGTATAGTGGATAGGAGCTGACTCCTGTTTCTTATCGGTTGCAGTTTTTTCAGTAGCTTCTTCCTTTGCCTCCTCAGCTGGAGCCGGAGCGGCTGCCGGAGCTGGAGCTGCTGCGTTCTGTGCATTCATCTTAGCCTGGAGCATCGCCTGCAAATCGCCGCTGATGTTAGCGCTCTCTGCGTTTCCGGCAGAGAACTGCTCTTCAGGAACGGCTGCCTGCTCAGGAGCTGCTGCCTGCTCAGGTGCAGTCTGCTGGTTATCGGCTGTTGCCTCTTCCGGCTGTTCTGCCTCAGTAGCAGCCTGCTGGTTAGCCGTCTTCTGTGCATCTTTCGCCATCTGCGCTTCTAGCTCGGCTTTTACCGCCTGATGCTTTCTGATGGCAGCTGCTCTGGCTTCTGCAATGGCTTCGAGTTCAGCCTTGCTTCTTCTGCCGCGGTGTTTCGGGAAGTTGGCAAGTACCTGAGCCTCGATGTCTTCGCCTGATTGGTTTAGAGTCTGCTTCTGGGCAGCTGATTGTAAACTCTGCTCTGCCGGACTGAACTGGATTTCTTCCTCAACCGCTGGGGCAGTTTCGCTCATAGCCTGAGGAGCAGTCTCGCCGCCGTTAGGACCCAAAACCTGGTTCTTCTGCACGTCGAAATTCTCTCCTTCATTACCGTGTACGGAATAAACACGGTCTTCTTTCTTGGTTGCAATGCGGGTGCGCTTGCGCTTAGGGGCTGCTTCAGGAGCTGGCTGTTCTGCCTGGGCGTCGAGAATGGCGTAGACGACAGCTTCCTTCTTATCGCCCGACTTGACCTTGACTCCTAGTTCCTTTGCAATGTCCTTCAACTGAACGACACTCTTTGCTTGTAATTCTTCTTTGCTATACATATATTATATATTGTATATTAATGATTTTCTTTCTGAAATGTCGCGTTTCTGAATGGAAACACGGTATTGATTGATAAATTCGTGTGCAAAGATAATTAAAAAATTTGTTTCTGCCAAATATTTTGCCTATCTTTGCACAAAAAAAATAAAAATGGCTAGTCAAATACCCTATTTAGACGTTCAAAACCTCACCAAACGCTTTGGTGCACAGGTTCTTTTTGATAATATTTCCTTCTCTATCGCTGAAGGACAGAAAGTGGGACTCGTGGCGAGAAACGGCACGGGAAAGTCTACACTCATGTCGGTGCTGATGGATAAAGAGGGCCACGAGAGCGGAGACATCATCTACCGACGCGACTTGAAGGTGGGCTATCTGGAGCAGTCGCCGCAGTTTGATCCGGAGGAAAGTGTGCTGCAGGCATGCTTCAATCATGAGGATGATCCGGAGAAGGTGCTGAAGGCGAAACAGATTCTCACCCAGCTGCACATTACAAACCTGGATCAGCCGATGGGACAGCTCAGCGGCGGACAGCAGAAGCGAGTGGCGCTGGCAAATGTGCTGATTACGGAACCCGACTTCCTGATGCTGGATGAGCCGACCAACCACCTGGACCTGGAGATGATAGAATGGCTGGAGGGTTATCTGAACCGCGGCAACAAGACCATCTTCATGGTAACGCACGACCGATTCTTCCTGGACAAGGTGTGCAATACGATTCTGGAACTCGACGACCGCACCATCTACACCTACCGCGGCAATTATGCCTATTATCTGGAGAAGAGGCAGGAGAGAATGGACAATCTGAGAGCCGAAATTCAGCACTCGAAGAATCTCTACCGCAGGGAACTCGACTGGATGCGCCGCCAGCCTCAGGCTCGCGGACACAAGGCGAAATACCGCGAGGATGCTTTCTACGAGCTGGAGAAGGTGGCAAAGCAGCGCATCGAAGACCGGCAGGTAAGGCTGAAGGCTTCTACCGTTTATATAGGTTCGAAGATTTTCGAATGCCAGTATGTGAGCAAGGCTTTCGACGACAGGGGACAGAAGAAGGTGATTCTCGACAACTTCTACTACAACTTTGCCCGCTTCGAGAAGATGGGCATTGTGGGTAATAACGGAACGGGAAAATCGACCTTCATCAAGATGCTGCTGGGCGAGGTTCAGCCCGACAGCGGCAAGTTTGACATCGGCGAGACGGTTCGCTTCGGCTATTTCTCGCAGGAGGGACTGAAATTCCGTGAAGACCAGAAGGTGATTGACGTGATTACGGAGATTGCTGATTACATAGATCTGGGCGGCAAGCACATGACGGCTTCGCAGTTTCTGCAGTTCTTCCTCTTTACGCCCGAGGAGCAGCACAACTACGTTTACAAGCTGAGTGGCGGCGAGAAGCGCAAGCTTTACCTCTGTACGGTGCTGATGAGGAATCCGAACTTTCTGGTGCTGGACGAGCCTACCAACGACCTCGACATCCAGACGCTGCAGGTACTGGAAGAATATCTTCAGGATTTTGCGGGTTGCGTCATCGTGGTGAGCCACGACCGCTATTTCATGGACAAGGTAGTAGACCATCTGCTGGTTTTCAAGGGCGAAGGCGAAATACAGGATTTCCCTGGCAACTATACGCAGTACAGGGAATGGAGCCGGATGCAGGCGAAGGACGAGGCGGAACAGGCGAAACCGGCAAAAAGCGGAAATGCAACGGCAGAAAGCGACGGAGCTGGCACGGCCAAGCGCGACGCCAACTTTGAGAACAAGCGCAAGATGAGCTACAAGGAGAAGCGCGAATATGAGCAGCTGACCCAGGAAATAGATGCGCTGACCGAGGAACAGAAGAAGCTGGAAGAGGAACTCTGCAGCGGAAATCTGTCGGTTGAGGAACTGACGGAGAAAAGCAAGCGCCTGCCTGAAATCAAGGATGAACTTGATGAGAAGGAAATGAGATGGCTGGAACTGGCTGAAATGCTCTAGACTTTGAAGTACGGGCTGAAGGCACAAAAGTTCTAACGCCTCTCGCCCTAAAAGGGCGTGTGGAGCTCACTTGCGAAACTTGAAAATAATAAAAATAATAAAGAAAATAGAAAGAATGGAAATTAAGAAATCAGAATTTACAATATCGGCTCCACGAGTGAGCATGTGTCCGAAAGATACGAAGGCTGAATATGCTTTCATCGGCAGAAGTAATGTGGGAAAATCGAGCCTCATCAATATGCTCTGCAACCACAAGGGTTTGGCTAAGACTTCAGCCACACCGGGTAAGACGCTGCTTATCAACCACTTCATCATCAACAACGAATGGTATCTGGTTGACCTTCCTGGCTATGGTTTCGCCAAGCGTTCGAAGACCGTACAGAAGCAGCTGGAACAAATGATAAGCAGTTATATTCTGCAGCGCCAGCAGTTGGCTAATGTCTTTGTGCTCATCGACGTGCGCCACGACCAGCAGAAGATAGACCGCGAGTTTGTAGACTGGCTGGGCGAGAGCGGCGTTCCTTTCTGCATCGTCTTTACCAAGGCCGACAAGTTGGGTCCGGTCAAGGCTCGCATGAATGCGGAGAAATGGATGCATGCGCTGGAAGACCGCTGGGAAGCACTTCCACCTTATTTCATTACCAGTAGTGAAAAGAAGATGGGACGCGACGAGGTGCTCGACTATATTGACGAAATCAACAAATCGCTCGCCGGAGAATAATCTTTCGGGAGAGAATAAACCAATAGAGAATGAAACAGATAAACTGGGGATTTATCGGCTGCGGAGAAGTAACCGAAAAGAAAAGCGGACCGGCTTTCAACGAAGTGGAGGGTTCGCAGGTGGTGGCTGTGATGAGCCGAAGCGAGAACAAGGCACGCAGCTATGCTGAGCGCCATCATGTGCGCAAATGGTACACGGATGCATCGGAATTGATAGAAGATCCCGATGTGAATGCTGTTTACATCGCCACGCCACCTTCTTCTCACGCCACCTTCGCCATCATGGCGATGCATGCGGGCAAACCCTGCTATATAGAGAAACCGCTGGCAGCGAGCTACAACGACTGCATCCGCATCAACCGCATCAGCGAGCAGACGGGTGTTCCCTGCTTCGTAGCTTACTATCGCCGTTATCTTCCTTACTTCCAGAAGGTAAAGGAGATTATCGAGAGCGGAACCATCGGTAACGTGGTGAATGTTCAGGTGCGCTTCTCGGTTCCTCCGCGCGATCTCGACTTTCAGAGCGGCAAGGAAATGCCTTGGCGACTGCAGCCAGATATTGCGGGCGGCGGCTATTTCTACGACCTGGCTCCTCATCAGATAGATTTGCTCCAGAATCTGTTTGGTGTAATTACCCGTGCGCACGGCTATCCTGCCAACAGAGCGCATCTTTATCAGGCAGAAGACACACTTTCGGCGTGCTTCTTCTTTGAGAGCGGAATTCCGGGCAGCGGAAGCTGGTGCTTCGTGGGACATGAGAGTGCGAAGGAAGACTGCATCGAGGTGATTGGCGAGAAAGGTTCGCTCTCATTCTCGGTGTTCACTTACCAGCCGATAGAAGTGATTACGAGCGAAGGAAAGAACTTGATTACGGTTCCGAATCCACCTTATGTGCAGCTGCCGCTCATCAAGAGTGTGATTCAGCATCTGCAGGGAATAGGAAAATGTGACTGCACCAGCGTTTCGGCTACGGCTGTCAACTGGGTGCTGGACCGAGTATTGTGGAAGAACTGATTTTTTACAAAATCATCATCAGGATTAGAGCGTAAGTTATGAAGAGATGTTTCTGTATAGTAGGATTTATCTGTTCCCTTGCCTGCACTTCGGCAAGGGCAGGGGAGCCCGTGGATTCTACCATGCTGGGAACGCTCTTCAACAAGACGATGTTCATGTCCAATTCCCAGGACAGCCTCGTGAAAGAGCGCCATCGCAAAACCTTCTTCCATCAGGTGGGAGATGTGTTCACCCGGTTCTTCAGAGAATTCAACAGTACGGATTCGGCTTATATAGAAGACCAGCATTACAATTATACGGTGATGCTGCAGAACACCAATACCTACGAGGAGTATACGCTCAGAAACAGAGAAGGACAGAGCATTTCCTTCTCGCCTGATCCTTCTTACCGCCTGGGGCCTTATCTGGGCTGGCGATGGGTGTTTCTGGGTTATACGTTCGACCTGAAGCACATTAATTTCAGGAATAACCACACTAATAAAAAGGAGTTTGACCTGAGCCTCTACAGCAGTCTGCTGGGAATAGACCTGTTCTGGCGACAGACGGGAAATGACTATCATGTTCTGCGGATGAATCTGGGTGAGCACATCGATTGTGACCCTATCCGCAAGGCTCCTTTCGACGGTTTCAAATCGAGCATCAAGGGATTCAATCTTTATTACATCTTCAACCATCGCCGCTTCTCTTATCCTGCTGCCTATTCGCAGAGTACGGTGCAGCGGAGAAGTGCCGGTTCCATGCTTCTGGGAATCGGTTACACGGAGCATGAACTGGAGGTGAACTGGGATAAACTGACCAATCTTGTAGATGAACGGCTGAATAAAAATCTGATAAACGGGGGAACACCGGAAGCCAAGATAGACAGTTCGCTGATGTTCAGCAAGGTGAAATACAGCGATGTGAACGTAACCTGCGGCTATGCTTACAACTGGGTTTTCGCCAAGAACTGGCTCTTCAATGCTTCGCTCTCGGTAGGTGTGGCTTACAACAGCTCGAAATCGGATAATGAAAGGGAACATCTGGACATTACCAACTTCAGTTTCAAGAATGTGAACCTGGATGGAATAGGCCGCTTCGGTATTGTGTGGAACAACACGCATTGGTACGCGGGCGCCAGCACCATCATCCATTCCTACAACTATAAGAAAAAACAGTTTTCTACCAACAATTCGTTTGGCTCACTCAATATTTATGTGGGTGTGAACTTCGGCAGGAAACGTCATCATTAACATATAAAAAGAGAAGAGATGAAAATATTTACGAAAATGGCAGCTGTTGTGCTGGCTTGCGTGCTGGCTGTTCCGGGAGAAGCCAGGGTGAATGTGGTTTATCAGCGGCAGGACAGTCTGCGGATTGTGGGGCTGCTGCAACAGGCAAGGACGATGAAGAAGAAACCAGCCAGTTGGATGCTCTGGTTCGGCAAGCAGATGGCGGGCGTTCCTTATGTGGGCGGCACGCTGGACCGGACGAAGGAAGAGGTGCTCATCTTGAACACCCGTGAGCTGGACTGCACCACATACGTAGAGATGGTTACAGCGCTCACCCTATGCGCCAAGAAGAATGAGACTTCTTTCTCGGCTTTCTGTGAACATCTCCGAAATGTGCGTTATGTGGGCGGAGAGATTTCCTATGTGAAGCGCCAGCATTATTTCACGATTTGGATGGATGCAAACGAGCGCGAGGGAATCGTGAAGAATATTGCGCCCAATCCTCCTTTCTCGGCCGTTCAGACCGTGAACATCAACTGGATGAGTACGCATGTTTCGAGCTATAAGATGCTTAAGGCTCATCCGGAATGGAAATCGGGAATCAGAAAACTGGAACAGAGTGTGAACGGCAAGCGTTACCGTTATGTTCCGAAGGGCAAGATTGCCAACACGGCAGTTTTCCGCAACGCTATTCACGATGGTGACATTATCGCCATCATCACCAACAAGAAGGGTCTCGACACGACCCACATCGGTATTGCTTCCTGGCACAAAGACGGATTGCATCTGCTCAACGCCAGCAGCATTCACAAGAAGGTGATTGATGAACCGATGACACTTTATACTTACATGCATAAACATCCGGTGCAGATAGGAATCAGGGTTTGCAGAGTTCAGTAAAAAAATATTAGAAAAGAAAAGATAAATGGAAGAGAAAAAGAATTTTGAAGCGATTTTCAAGGAAGATCTTTATCAATATCTGCTGGGTATTGATAAGGTAGATGCTCATTTGCCGGAGGCTCCTGATTTGGAAGAGCTGTGGCAGAAAATAGGCGAGAGTTATCTGCCTGATGCGATTCGCGAGTTTGCCAAATATCCAACGGTTTCATTGGGTTGGATCATGTATGTAGGAATGGCGCTTGCCAAGTATTGGGATGAGGATTGGGAACTCTACAGCAAGGTAGAGAATCATTATGAATATCTTCGTGACAGAATAGATTTCGACCACATGGATGATTACATCTGCGAAAAGGTTCTGCTGCTGAATGAGGAAGCACATAAGGCTGTTACGAATGTAGTGGCAGAATGTGCTTCGCGCTCTTACAGCAAGCTGATTCATCTGAATCTGCAGCCTGGAAGCGAGGAAGCCTTCCGGGGGTTCGTTGCCGCCCTTCACCAGATGTTCCTCATGGGAATAGCCGTAGAGCTAAAAATGCTGGGTTACCACATGACAAAAATGTAAAGACTGAACTTTCGCATATCAGGAAGTTAAAGGAGTTAAGGAAGTTAAGGAGTTAAGACGTATGTCTTGCTGCTTAAAA
>OIYI01000189.1_pt1 | contig 10085 bp, 9 predicted proteins | sample 1588301 | NCBI WGS metagenome assembly OIYI01 (sample SAMN03283247) | human gut metagenome | biome: human-associated habitat; material: feces | host: Homo sapiens | place: Peru | collected 2012 | reverse complement strand
ATGGTCTTGTCTTTGGGTACGGCCGTGGATGCTAACGTGCTTATTTATGAGCGTATCAAGGAAGAACTCCGTTCTGGTAAGGGAATGAAGCAGGCTGTAGCTGCCGGTTATGGTAATGCTTTCTCTGCTATCTTCGACTCTAACTTGACATCTTTGATTACAGGTGTTATCCTGCTTGTTACTGGTACTGGTCCTGTTCGTGGTTTCGCTACAACCTGGATTATCGGTATTGTTGTATCATTCTTTACTGCTGTATTCTTGACTCGTTTGGTTTACGATTATAAGTTGAATCACGACAAGTGGATGCATTGCAAGTTTGATACTCCAGTTTCTCACAACTTGATGCAGGGCAAGAAGTACAAGTTCATGTCTATGTACAAGACTACCTTTACTGTAGCAGTTGTAGCAGCTGTCGTATTTATTGGTAGCTTTGTAGTTCGTGGCTTGAGCAAGAGTATTGACTTCACCGGTGGTCGCAACTATGTAGTTCAGTTTGAGAAAGCCGTAGAACCAGAGCAGATTCGTACTGTTCTTGGTGATGCATTTGTCAATGCAGATGGAACCAAGGCTAACACAAGTGCTATTGCTATCGGTACAGATGGAAGAACCATCCGTGTATCTACCAACTATATGATTGAGAGCAACAGTCCTACAGTAGATGATGAGGCTGAAACAATCCTCTATAACTCATTGAAGAAGGCTGGTTTGGTTTCTCAGCAGAATGTTGAGGCTTTCAAGAATCCAGATGTACGTCAGGGTGGTTCTATCATCAGTAGTACAAAGGTAGGTCCTTCTGTAGCTAAGGATATTACAATGGGTGCTATCTACAGTGTGCTTTTCGCATTGATAGCAATCTTCCTCTACATTTTGCTCCGTTTCCGCAACGTAGCATTCTCTGTAGGTTCTACTATCGCTCTTGCATTTGATGCTTTGACTGTTGTTGGTTTCTACTCACTCTTGTGGGGTCTTGTTCCTTTCTCATTGGAGATTGACCAGACCTTCATCGGTGCTATCCTGACCGTGGTTGGTTACTCTATCAATGATAAGGTGGTTGTGTTCGACCGTATCCGTGAGAACATGAAGCTTCATCCTAAGGGTGATCGCCAGCAGCTTTTCAATGCTTCTATCAATGAGACATTGGCACGTACTATCAATACTTCAACTTCTACCTTGATTGTGTTGCTCTGTATCTTCATCCTCGGTGGTGACAGTATCCGCAGCTTCGCATTCGCTATGATTTTGGGTGTTGTATTCGGTACATTGTCTTCTATCTTCATTGCTTCTCCAATGGCTTACATCGTTCTTGGTCGTAAGATTAAGGAAGAGCCTGCTGAGGCAGAGGTTGTTGCTGTTAAGTAATACTGGGCAGATCAATAACCATATAGAAGCGAATTAACATGAATAAATTCTCCGTCTGGTGAAAACCAGATGGAGAAAATGTTCCAAAGAGAATGTGAATGTTCTAAAGAGGATATTCTATGAAGTGAATATTTTGAATGAAGGACATTTCAATGATTTGAGGAACTGAAAGATATAATAAAAGGTCGCATTCCAGAAAGGAAGCGACCTTTTATCGTTTCAGCTTGAATGCTGACAACTATCTCCATGTGATTCCACCGAGAATCGAACTCGGATCAAAGGTTTAGGAAACCTCCGTTCTATCCATTAAACTATGGAACCCTTTGTGGATAGTTTGGATTGCTTGTAAGATGGCATGAACAGCAATCTGTCTGCAAAGATAATGTAAAAATCTGACTTGACAAAGAGAATAGGCAGAAAATCAATACTATTTTGTTGAGAAACCTTCTAAAATTTGTAATTTTCATGTGTGGATACGACTTTAAAATCTCATAATTATGTTTTTATCTCTTCTTTTATCTTCCTTTTTCACGTTTGTAGAGTTGAATTGTGAAAATCTTTTCGATACCGTACATGATTCTCTGAAGAATGATACGGAGTTTCTGCCAGAGAGTGATTATCACTGGACAAGAACCCGATATTGGAAGAAAATCAATCATCTTTCCCAGGAAATTATTGCTTTAGGAGAGTTGGCTACACCTTATTATATATATAATGGCAGTCTAAGCCAGAGTAAGAAAAATCAGTTGCAAGGTAAGGAACGCCAAAATCAATGGCATTTGCCGGATTTGGTGGCTCTCTGTGAAGTAGAAAATGATTCTGCCATGATTGCTTTGACCAAGCGTTCTCTGTTGCGCAAGGCTGGTTATGAATATGTGATGACCTCCTCTCCTGATGAGCGTGGCATAGATGTAGCGTTGATGTATCAGCCTTTTTCATTCCGTCTGCTGCACCATCATGCTATACGTATCAAGCGTTTGTCTAATACTCGTCCTACCCGTGATATTCTTTATGCCAAGGGAATTTTGATGGGGAAAGATACGCTTCATGTTTTTGTAGTTCATGCTCCAAGTCGCAGAGGAGGCGAGGCTGCTTCCCGTCCTTATCGTCTGCAGGTAGCCAGTCAGTTATCGCAGGCTGTAGATTCTATCTATTCTTTTAATAGTGATGCTAAGATTATTGTGACGGGTGATTTCAATGATTATTCTGATTCTCCTGCATTGCAGTTCCTGGAGCATCATCAGTTGGTGAACATCAGTCAGGATGCGCATGGACAGAATGGAGCTAAGAGTACTTATCGTTACCATGGAGAATGGCGCAGTCTTGATCAGATGTTGTGTAGTCAGTCTTTGGTAGGGCAGAAAATCGCTTGTGAGGTGGGAGATTTGCCTTTCCTTTTGCAGGAAGACGATAAATATGGTGGTAAGAAGCCATTTCGTACCTTTTTGGGTCCCAGGTATTTAGGAGGCTATAGTGACCATTTGCCACTGGTAGCATGGTTTAAGTTATAGGTTGTTTGGATTGCCACCAAGGGTGGTCTTTCGAAATTTGATAGCTATGATGTCAAAACGTATCATCACTATTCATCTTTTCCACCGATATCTTTGCCCGTGAGATGCTGATGAGCCGTACGAGTCTCTACACCAAGATGAAGGCTCTTACTGGAGAAAGTGTCAAGGAGTTTATCCGTCGCATCCGACTCAATACTGCAGCGGAAATGATTCTGCGCAATGAACAAAGCATTGCCGAAATCAGCTTCCTGGTAGGTTTTGCCACTCCTTCCTATTTCACCACAAGTTTCAAGAAATACTTCGGATGTCTGCCTACTGAATACATCAAGAAACAGACTGAAGGGGAAACAGAGGAAGAAGAGCGGAAAGAAAACTGAACTTTAGGTTGAAAAACTATTTTTCAGTTGGGGAAATCCGATTTTTGGATGAACATAAAGATAAAAAAATAGGTACGTCAGATGATGGTGTACCTATTTTTTTGTGTTAAATAAGAGAGAAATCTTGCTTTTTCCTATATAAAGTTGTATCTTTGCCTACGGATAAGTTATGTTCAGCGTCGTTGAATATAAGTTCAACGTTGCTGAATGTAAATTCAACGTCGTTGAACATAGGTTCGCCGTTGCTGAACATAACTATCTCGTAGGAGAAAGAACAACTGAATAGAGTTGTAAGGATTATCCTACTTAAGATTATAAACTTTAATAACAAAGAAAGGAATCTATGCCAAAGTACAAGTTAGTAGAGATGACAGACCTCCGTAATACGGGCAAGCGCAGGGTCTATCCCAAGATGGTAGTCAATCGTACATTGTCTCAGTCAGAGTTCATCGACAAGATGAAAATGTATAGTCGTGCGTTGCCTTCCAATATGATAGAAGCAGTGGTGGCGGATGTGCGCGATATGCTCGTGCGTCTGCTTTCCATGGGTTACAATGTAACCTTCGATGAACTCGGCACCTTTTCTCTCTCGCTCGACTTCGAGGATGACAAGCCAAGGGAGATTCAGGACGATAGTGACAAGATGATATATCGTAAGGTGGGCGTGAAGAGTGTCAACTTCAAGCCTTCGCCAGAGTTGGTGAAGGATGCGAAACTGGCTACCGACTGTGATCTGGAGCGAGACATGAGCGGCGTGAAGGTGATTCGCAAGGAAATCTATACCCGGGAGCAGCGCATCGCCCGAGCCTTGAAGGTTATCGATGAGAATGGTTTCATCGGTCTCACCGACTATGCCTATATCAATAATCTGAGCCGTACTGCAGCCTCGCTGGAACTTCGTGAAATCTGTGCTGCTGCTGATTCGCCTATCCGTTCCACAGGTCAGCATAGCCATAAGGTTTGGGTGAGGAGGAAGGAATGAAGCCAATAAGTTTTTATAGAACAGACTAATTGACATAACAGAATATTGCCCAAATTGTAGTCCTTAGTTTGGGCACTTGTTGCCCGCCTCGTGAGCACCGGTTGCTCGTCTCATGTTCACCGGTTCCCCATCACGTGGTCCCCGAGGGACCGCTTGGAGAGCATGGCAGGAACTTCTGGAGGGGTAGAGAATAATGATGTAGTTTCTTATATTTAGTTGACTACATTAGCTTTTGGTGAAGTCGATTTCATCAGAGAAGTGTTCGAATTCAACATCATGATATCCGTAACTATCGAATAGTTGTTTGATGTATTCCTGTTGTTCTGGCAGGAGTTTGAGTTTTCCCAATTTGTATCGGTAGTATTGTCCTTTGCTTCCGAGATATTCTCTCATTTTGGCTCGCAGGGCAGGCGCGTCTTTCACTTTTGTTTCGGCAAAGAGTTTGTCGAATCCCCATGCCATTTTCACGACACGCAGCGGTGCGAAGTACTTGCATTTTCCGTCTTTCAGAGCATTTGGAAAAATGGTTTCTCCTCTATCCTTCTTGTCTTTATCGTAGAGTGCAGATAGATAGTGTATGCATTTGTCTTTCATCGGACATGGTTCGGTGAAGCAATAGGTGATGATACTAGGTACGTTTCCATACTCAAAAGCTTGTTTCAACAATTCCTTTTCATCCATAATGGTTATGTTTTTATTTAAAAATTTCTATCATAACGCAGAAAACTTGTGTTTATTGTCTAAAAGCAAGGGTTTTTATGAGTTTTACGATTGATAGAAGTGCTTTTGTGATGTATTGATGCGAATTAATGATGCTTTAATGAGTCTTCTTTCTTTTTTTCCGAGAAGTTTCATTCTATAAACATTTTGGGTTTTAAATATATACCCTTTATTTTTCTCTGAATAATGAGACTTTGACACTTTTTCTCGAAAAACATTTATACGTATACGCATGATGATTTTTTTTTGCGTGATTCATTCTGTTTTTTCGGAATGATAGCTTTTCTGAGTTGCGTTTTCGCCTTTTCTGATTTTCAACATCATTAGCAACCGTAAAGATGATGTGAACTAGCCATATTCCCTTGCCTATGCGGGTGCCCTATTTATTCAACTTCATCCTCAAAGCCTATTAAAGAATGTATTTACTGTGATATAGCCAAGGAGTCCTTTGGGGTTTAATAGAACATACCTATCTCAAAGAAAGGTTTTCGAAACTTTTTTTATAAGTAGTACTTACTTCACCGATACAGTAGTACTTACTCTGCCCATGCAGTAATACTCACTCTGCTGTTGCAGTAGCATATGGGAACAATTCCAATTTTCAACCGTACAGTTAGAAACTTTTTGAAAAAAATTACGCTAAAATCTGCCGAATAGCTTAAAATGAGCGATTTATGAGTGTTTCACCTCAATGGAGGTAATGATTTGGCAACAGGGCTATTTTCTGCAATGTGCATAGGATTGCTTGTCAAACAACTCTTATCGTTTGCAAAACTACTAATAAAATTTGGATTATTTTATAAATCCATTATAATTTTTGTTTTTTTGCTATCCCCTAAATATAACGATTTTTGGGGGCTCTTTTTCAGTTTCTTCTAACTATTTCATGTGCCTTTCTGAATAGGGAGTGAATTGTAATGCAAAGCGTTTATGTGCTGCTTTAAGATATGAGTCGTAGGCATGGTCAGAATGGTTATATTTATAAGGTACAATTTTCCCTTTTCTTAAGCGGACAATACGCCCTTGTTCGTCTATTCGATAGAAGAAAGTATGATAGTAGTTGTCCAAACATGGATTTTGGTCTTTGTCAAGCCATGAAATTTCTTCAAACACCTCTAATTTTAGAAGTTTACTTTGCTCGTAATATACCCATTTGCTTCTTTGGATATCCTCCATAGGAATATGCCGTTTGCTGTTGAAACTGAACTTTACAAATGTAGGTTTAATTTCGTTCATACCTAAATACAACACATCTGCAATTTTTCCTTCATGTCCATAAGTAACAAGAAATGTTTCATTTGTTTTCCATTCAAAACCAATGCTCTTTATGTTAAAGGCACAGACAAGAACTTGGGCGTATGGTTGACTAACACCTACGAGCCTAACCTCTCGATTTTGTGCTTCCTTATGATGATAGAAAATGTCTCCGAGAAGTTCTTTTGCTATAGTGTCTTTTAGTAGGACACCACTGTCTGGCGAAGCTTGTTGTAAAGTGTAGGAATAAGAATTTATGCTATCTATTTTTTCTACAAGATTCAAAAAACTTACATACCTTGGTTGACACAGACAAGAGGATAGCCCCATTGTTATGACCAAGACTATAACGATAGTCAACAAGGAATGTCTCATATTAACTTATTACTTTGATATTTAGAACTTATATTTTTTATCTGTAAGAATATTAATCATTTCCATATCTTCAATTTGCTTTGCGAAATCTAAAGGAGAGCGTATAGCATTATTTTTACTTAGTGCATCCGCTCCGTATCTTACAAGCAATTTCACTAAACGATAATCATTGTTAGCATTGAATACAGCATACCATAATGGATTATTGCCATAGCAATCAGTGACATTTACCTTTGCTCCATTTTGTAATAACAATTCTGCAATGGTTATATTGTTGTATTGCGCACAGAAATGTAAAGGAGTCATCTCCTTTTTATCTTGATGATTAATATCAATGCCTTTATTCACTAAATCAACAGCAATTGTATTTTCACAAGATACAATAGCTTCTTGTAGAAGATTTCTGCCATATGCATTGCTATAATTTATATTTCTTTCATGTATATTTTTTTGTTCATAGATTCTCATTTCAAGAACATTTTATTTATGATAAATCTGTATGCCTTTAATATCTGCGATACCCTCAAACATAATGGTTTCGTCATCGACTTTATTGATTTTATTTACGTATTGTCTTCCATTTATGTCATTGAGATATAAGGAATCATTTTGCAAACAATAGGTATATCTGTATAGGGTATCAGCTCGTGAGTATAATTCCACCGTACTATCATTGAAAAATTCAATCTCAGGATAATTGATCTGTCTTTCTCCACCATTCAAAGTCCAATGACCAACCAAATCCTCATTAGTGCAAAATTCGGTATTGTCTATTTTCGGAGCACTGATTGTACTAATTGAAAATAACAACCTAAGAATTAATATTGGTACTATCGGACATAGATAATAAAGCCAAGTTGCTCTTAAGTTCTTTGAAAGTTGAAACATAAATCTCAACAAAGGGAACAAGTAGATAGGATACAAGCAGATGGTTATAAGCATACCATAACGACATATTTTGTCTACATCAGAGCGAACAGGGGCATCAAAGAAGAATATAGAAACATAGCATCCCAAGGGCCATAATATCAGCGAAAATGCCATAAGTATAAAGAACACCTTCTGTAAAATAGTGGGTGTTCCTCCTAATATGCGAGCTATTAGCCCTTTATTTTGTTCTTGTTTTATTTCTTCTTTATTCATATTAAGCATCTTGGCTCGTTATTCTCGATTATCTTTCAATCCCTTTTCCAATTCCTCAATAGTCGGCATGGAAGATTTGAAGTCTTTCGGGAAGAGTTTAGAGAGCTGATATTCCGATATACCCATTGGTTCCTTGTATGACTCCAAGGCATATTTAGCCACTACGTTGTCCTTGTCCTTACAGATAAGCAAGCCAATGGTAGGATTGTCTATATCGGTCTTGAATTGGTGGTTGATGGCAGATACATAGAAACTTAGTTGTCCCAAGAACGATGGATGGAACGACTGGGCTTTTAGCTCTATGACTACATAGGCATGGAGGTGGGCATTGTAAAACAACAAGTCTGGGAAGAATTCCTGTTGTCCTACCTCCAAGCGGAATTGTCTGCCCATATACGAGAAGCCTTTTCCGAGTTCCAAAAGAAAACGTGTTACATTGTTCACCAATTCTTCCTCAATGTCATGCTCGTCATATTTCTCCCTTAAGTTAAGAAAGTCCAACTGATAAGGGTCTTTGGTTATCTGTTGCGCCAAGTCGCTTTGTACAGCAGGAAGCGTAGCCTGGAAGTTGGTGATGGCCTTGCCGTCACGCTCATAAAGGTCTGTGTCAAGCCAATTAAGCAACGCATCACGTCCCCAATTATTTTCCCATGTCTTTCTTACAAAGAACAAAGCCTTATCCATATTGCCCTTGCATTTATCTATGATACGACGATGGTGGTCCCAAGGAATAAGAAAAAGCAATTTGAAATCGTCCGCAGTTTGCGGACGATTTTTACTTTGTGCTACAACTCGCTGAATATCTGCAATATACAAGTCCTCTATAAAATTGTCCGCAAGCTGCGGACAATTTGCCTGTAATGGTGCATAGAGCTTATAAAAGTAGCTCATGTACTTCAAATTAGTTGGTGAGAATCCCTTCACCCCTGGCATCTCGTCCTTCAAGTCCTGACTGAGATTCTTATAAAAGCCAGAGCCATAAGTATTAGTATATTGCTTAGCTTCAATGTCTCGTCCCAACTTCCAATAGAAGTCCAACAAGTAGCCATTGGTGGCACATGACGCTTTGAGGCGATGGCTGTAGAATCGTTCCTTGAGTTCCACAAGCCAGTCCTTGTAGTCGCAATCATCATGAAGGACTACTGCTAAGTCTATATTTTTCTTTGCCATAATTCTAAAACCATTTAATGCTACAAATATAATGTTTTATCTTGATAATCAATCAGAAAAAATGAATAATTGGCATATATTGCTACTATTTAGACAAATTAAAATTATTATCTGTAAAATTGCCCGACTTAGGAGGACAATTCGTTTGTTCTTTCAAGAGTAACTTGAAAGGTTTCGAGTAACTCGAAACATACCTTGCTGTGTCTTTGTGGACACAATGTTTTGGCAAGAATAAAACCTAATACCATTGAAAACACTGCGGTGGTTCGCTCAAGTGGCTGGAGGCGCAAAGCCTCCAAGGAACGACTCGTTTTTCGCTATGTCCAAAGGATGAAACAAATAAATCCCGAAGAATGGGGGACATAGAATACCATTCCTCGGGATGAACAAAAATGTATTCCTGCATGTCATACGTTTTATATGTCATACGATAAACATGTAAAACGTATGACATCAATGTATATATGCTTACACTATTCTTTGCATGGATACTTCTTTATCAAATTACAAGCACATGTCCCTTGATTCGACTTTCAAAGACAGAAATATCATGGTCAAGTTTGCTGCTTGTCACCTTGGCGTATATCTGTGTCGTGGTGATATTCGTGTCACCGAGAATCTTGCTAACGCTCTCTATTGGCATACCATACTCCAATGCTAAAACAGCCCAACTATGGCGGGAGACATGAAATGAAACTCGTTTCTTGATGCCACACATTACCGCTACTTTTTTGATGCGCTTGTTGATGCTGTCAAGGTTGCCAATGTTGAACAAGTGATTACCGTTTCTGAAAGACTTGTATCTCTCAACAATCTGCATGGGAATATCCATCAGCTTGATTTGGAACAGTACGCCTGTCTTCTGACGCTTGGACACTATCCAAGGAGCACCGTTTACCATGCTGATGTTATCTTCCGTCAAGTTCTTGATGTCGATGAAAGCTATACCTGTCCAACTGCCAAAGATAAAAAGGTCTCTCGCAAATGCCATGTTGGGGTCTTCCAACTTTATCTCAGTCATGGCGGTAAGCTCGTCCAAGGTCAAGAACTCACGTTCCTTGTGGTCTGGATCAACGTGGTACATGGCAAACGGATTTCTCGGTATCTTGCCGTTGTAGTGTGCCGCCGTGACGATATGTTTCAGAGGTATGGAGTAAATCCAAATGGAGGACTGCGCAAGCCCTACCACATTTT
>OIYI01000187.1_pt1 | contig 10135 bp, 7 predicted proteins | sample 1588301 | NCBI WGS metagenome assembly OIYI01 (sample SAMN03283247) | human gut metagenome | biome: human-associated habitat; material: feces | host: Homo sapiens | place: Peru | collected 2012 | reverse complement strand
TATCGAAACCTGCATACCAGAGCTTACCGCCGAAGCCGTATGTGAACTTAGGCATGTAGTTGCCGCAGATTGTACGGTCTTTATCCAAATCCAACTTGCCGTCTCCGTCAACATCAACGAAACGGAAGTCACCTACTTCTGTATTGTCGAAGTGAGGATACTTTTTCAAGTCTTCTTCTGTAGCAAAGATGCCGTCCTGTACCAAGAGGTAATAGTTACCGATAGGCTTTCCTACCTCTGTAATATAATAAGCATGACCTACACTACCCGAAGAAATGATAGGCGCATTACCAGGACCTAACTCTTTCACTTCATTGGTGTTCTTGGCATAGTTGGCATTAAATGAATAGCCGAAGCCATTAGTAAATGTATGCTGTGATGTCAAAGCTAATTCCCAACCGCGGTTGTTTACCTTACCCAGATTCTGAAGTGAGGTGCTGTAACCTGTCAACAGAGGTACTGGTACATAAAGCAACATGTTTGAAGTGTTGGTATTGTAATAGTCTACAGAGAATCCAATGTAGCCGTCAAACATCTGAAGGTCGATACCGGCGTTGATCATCTGGTTCTTCTCCCAGCTCAGGTCGTCGCGCTTGATGTTGTCTGGTTTATAACCATAATGCAACAAACCTCCATTGGTACCTAAGATGTAATTGTCTGTTGACATGGTTGCCAAATGGTCGTAGTTACCAATCTCAAAGTTACCGGTTACACCATAGCTGGCACGAATCTTCATATCATTAACGAAAGACAACTCCTTTATGTTCTTGAAGAACTTTTCGTCGCTGATACGCCAAGCTGCTGAGGCTGATGGGAAGTAACCCCAACGGTTGTTCTTACCGAAACGTGAAGATCCATCAGTACGGATGGCTGCAGAAAGCATGTAGCGTCCTTCGTAGTTGTACTGAACACGAGCCAGGTAAGAAGCGATAGACCATTGTGTCTTGTCAGAACCACCCTTGGTTACCGTACCGCCATTTATGGTCTGGATGTAATCATTAGGGTAATCGGTTGCTGTTACGTTGTCGGTCTTCTTGGTTTCTTTCTGAGCAGACTGTACAAGTATGGCTGTAATGTTGTGTTTCTTATTGATAGTTGTTGTGTAAGTCAACTGGTTTTCAACCAACCAGTTAAAAAAGAAACTGGAAGAACTGTAACCTATTGGGTTTGAAGGAGAATCATAGTAATCCTTCCCCTTCAAAGGCAGACCAGACTGGCGATATTTATCATTATGAGCACCATAATAATCACCACCCAAAGACAACTTATAGGAAAGTCCCTTCATCAGTTCCAATTCTGCATAAGCCTTACCTGTAATAGACATGCGGTCGGTAACATTAGACTGCAAGCGAGCCATCGCAACAGGGTTCATCACCTCGTTGTGCTCATAGTCTGTACCAATTCGCCAATATCCATTACCCTGGAAATTATATGAACCGTCTGCGTTGTATACAGGGAAGGTTGGAGGCATCATCAAAGCAGACTGGACGATACCACCTGCACCTGATGCATCTACTGAATTCGAAACCGAATAAGAAGGAGCGAAGTTTACGCCGAATTTCAGACGCTTGTGCTGACCTGAGAGATTCATGCGGGCACCAAACTTCTCGAAGTCAGAACCGATAATGGTACCTTCCTTCTTCATATAGTTGCCTGATACGAAATAGTTGACGCTGTTAGACTTACCTGAAAGTGAAATGTTGTGTCCGGTAGTCATCGCTGTGCGGAAGATAGCATCCTGCCAGTCTGTATCTGTCAAGCCCTTAACACCCTCCAGATATGGGAACAAATCGGTTGCAATCTGCATGTAACCTTTAGGGCGTACGCTGTTAGGATCACTTGCAGATGCACCAGGAACTTTAGAAAGATATGCGTTGTTACGTGCATCCTTTACGAATTCTGCATATTCGTAAGCGTTCATCATATCCAATTTCTTAGATACGTTCTGCACACCTACGTAACCATCGTAAGAAACAGAGAGTTTATCCGAGGTACCCTTCTTGGTTGTAACGAGAACTACACCATTAGAACCACGGCTACCATAGATAGCTGCTGCAGAAGCATCCTTCAAAACTTCAACAGACTCAATATCGTTGGTGTTCAGGTTGGCAAAACCACGCTCCATAGGAACACCATCTACTACATAGAGAGGGTCGCTACCGGCGTTGACGGTACTTACACCACGAACGCGAATGCTTACGCTACCCTCTGGGTCTCCGCTAGGTACAGTTACCTGAACACCAGGCATCTTACCAGCCAAAGCCTGACGGAAGTCGGTAGAAGGATTATTGGCGAGAGCCTCTGCCTTGACAGAAGACACAGCGGTAGATACGTCGCGTTTCTTCTGCACGCCATAACCTACAACCACAACTTCTTCCAAGACCTTATTATCATCTGCCAGGTTAACATTGATTACTTCGCGACCATTTACCTTGATGTCCTGGTCCTTGCAGCCAATGTATGATACTGCCAACATACCGTCGGCAGGAATCTCGATGGTATAGTTTCCGTCAAGATCGGTTACAACACCATTGTTGGTGGTACCCTTCTCCATGACGGTAGCGCCGATAACTGGCTCGCCAGTTTCGTCTTTCACTACACCACGTACCTTGATTTTCTTGCCATGAGCCTGAGATTTAGCTTTTTGCTGAGGCTTGATGACGATGTAGTTGCCTTCCATCTCATAGGTAAAATTAGTACCTTTGAGCAATTGGTTCAACATACCAAAGACATCATCACTTTTCTTGGTTAATGTAACCGAACGGTTAGCATTCAACTGTGAGGAGTTGTAGGCAATCTTGTACTTAGATTCCTTTTCAATCTTCTCAAAAGCTGACTTAAGCGTTACCTTGTTTGAGCTGAAGCTGACGTTCTGAGCCGAAAGGGTCATCTGGCCTGCCAGGAGCAAACAGAAGCATGACGCAGAGATTCGTTTAAGATTCATACTTTATCTTTTTAAGTTAATAATAATTTGCTTGTTACGTCTTGAAGACAACGGGAAAGAGAGTTACACCCAATTACAAAACTGTTAAAATGAAGTTTTTCTGAAAAAAACGTCTTGTGTTCGCAAACAACTGTGTTTTTCTTTTTTATTTTCTCACCTATAATATATGATTGACTTTTTTCTTGCAAAGCATCACATATCCAGAACTAATGGTTGCCGAAAGAAAAGCAAGGTAAAGGGCAGAAACTCCCAGTTCAGTATGATTTCCTGAACTGGGAGTTTCTGCCCTTGTCTTCTTTCGAATGAGAATCTTAAATGTAGGATCTAAATTGCATATTGTCCTACTGTCGGAATATTTAGATGAGCCTGTAATCCCATAGCATGAAGTACTCGGGAAATAGTATTGAGTGTAAGGTTCTTGCCATTCTCAATCTTAGATATCTGTCCCTTCTTTACTCCGATAAGATTGCCTAACTGTTCTTGCGTAAGTTTTTTGTTTTTACGAGCCTCCTTAATAGCTTCACCAATTAAGAATGTGTTGATTTCATCCTCAAATTGATCACGATGAGGAGTTCCAATCTTTCCAACATGCTTATCTAGCATTTCTTCTTCACTATAAAATTTCATTTCTTCCATAGTCACTTTCTTTTCATTTTAAAATATAATGCTCTGATTTCCTCTGCTCGCTTTATCTGTTGCTTTGGCGTTTTTTGCACCTTCTTGATAAACCCATGGGTAGCTACGACTAATGAATTAGTTGAAGTGTCCCAAAAAGCAAGTAAACGATATTGGATTCCATCATATTTTGTACGGAATTCCCATATATCAGTTCCTTCCAGTTTTTTAAAGAGTTTAGGATTTAAGACATATTTAGCCTTTCGGATATTTGACAATATCTTATCCTTTGCTTTTTGTGAAAGACTTTCCAAAAAGTCGTCAGCGTCTTTTGAAAACAGAACTTTAAATCTTTCTTTCATTATCTGTCTTATATTTAAAACATGTGCAAATATAAGCAAAAGAATCTATATATGGAAACTTTTGGGAAGGTTATTAACTATTTATAACGATTTTTCTCAATTCCCGCTCGTACTGCGCAGCATCCTCAAAGCAGATGGTCTGCATTCCGAAACGCTGGGCGGCTTCTACATTCTCTATTCTGTCGTCAGCAAAAAGGCATTCTTCCGGTTTCAGATTGTATTTCTGGCAGATTCTTTCATAAATAGCCCTATCGGGTTTGATGATTTTCTCTTCTGAAGAAATCACCTGCCCTTCCAGAAGCTGGAAGATGGGATATTGGGCCATCGTCTCGTGACACTTGGTACACCAGTTGGAAAGTCCGTAAAGGTGGTAGCCTTCTGCCTTCAACTGGGTCAGCAAGGTGTGCATTCCTTCCTTCTCGCCCCTTACAAATTCGTTAAAGCGCTGGGCTACGGTTGCTATTTCTTCCTTATATTGCGGCATGATCTGCTGCATCTTGCAGAAGGTTTCTTCGAAAGAATCTCCGCGATCCATATTCTCATTCCACTTGCCGTCTATCAGGAGATGATAGAATTCTTCTGCCTGTTCGTGGGTCTTGAAAATCTGGTCAAGCGTTTCAAAGTATTCGTAATCTACGAGCACTTTTCCAAAATCAAAAATCAAATTCTTTATCATGATATTTCCCGTTTATGTTATTATTTCAGTTTTCATCCCCCGAAGAGATACTCTTAAAGGTAAAAAGAGGGTGAATCATGTATTAATGACACACCCTCTTTCTTTACCTATTTATAATATATGCCTATCTGATGACTACTTCATCTTTCTTCACTTCATATTCCAGACCAGGAACCAGGTTCTTCAGGACAGACATGGCTCCCGAGAGGGTCTCGCCACGGTTGAAATGAACTGTAACCTTCGTGTTCTGGTGATTCTTTGAACGGAAGGTGAATTTCACTCCGTATGCATTCCCCAGAATCTTACCAGCTTCTGCCAGCGTTACATCGTTCAGGTCAATCTCCTTGTTGCGCCAGCTTGTACCATCTTCTTCGGCCGAAACCTTGTGGAGGTTTACTGCCTTGGTCTTTACATTATATACTAACTGGTCGTTAGGTTTCATGCTGTAAACCTTGTCTTCCTGACCTATGATGCGGAGTTCTATCTTGCCGGTTTTGAGCGTGGCAGATACTTCATCTGTATTTGAATAAGATGAAACCGTAAAAGAGGTGCCCAAGTCGGTAATCTCGAAATGAGGAGTGCTGACGTGGAACGGCTGGGCATCATCATGCCTGATGTCGAAGAATGCCTCTCCCGACAGGAAAACCTTGCGTTCTTCTGCTCCCTTGAAAGAGGAAGGATAGAGGAGTACGGAACTCTGGCTGAGTCTTACTTTCGTTCCGTCTGCCAAGGCGATGACTTTGCTCTCTTCGTTGATGGTATGCTCCTGGAGCATGGTTGCCAGTTTGGCATCCTTGAGTTGGTTGTTCATCTGGACGTAGAGCTTGCCGAATACAATCAGCATCAGCAGCGGTACGAAGACGGCAGCCAGTTTGGCAAAGTTGAAGATTCGAAGCGATTTTTTCTTTTTTATTTCTCTTGTTTCTTCTGTTTCGAAGAGGCGGTTGTATGCAGCAGAAATTTCTTCTTCTTCCATATAGGCAGAATCAGCCTTGTCCCATAATTCTCTAAATGCTTCGTTCGCCTCTTTATCGTCTTGTGTATTGGAAATCCTATCTAATACCCTTTCTTTTATTTCATCCGGCACATTGTGCCCGCTATAATAATCTATGATATCCCTTATCTTTGTTGCCATAATAAAAACTTCATTTATTTTTAAGACATGTTTCAATGGTGTTACACCCAATGCCAAGGTAACAAAATCATCAAATATAAGGCTTTTTTAATTTCTTTAAGAGCTAGGTTAAGATGATTTTCTACCGTTTTCTTCTGAATACCCAGCCGCTGGGCTATCTCTTCGTTCTTAAGATGCTGCTCGCGGCTCATGCGATAAATCATCTGGCGTTGTTGCGGCATGCTTTCTACCACCATGTCGATGAGCAGCTGGGTATCCTTTGCCACCACATCGTCATGTGGCGAAGATTCGTTGGCGTATCTGTCTGGCAGACTGTCAATATCTATTGGGATGATGTGCTTGGAGGAAATATAGTTGATGACAGTATATTTTGCCAAAATAAAGAGGTAGGAATCGAAGTCCTGGATATCGGCAAACTTCTCGCGTTTGTTCCATACCTTTAAGAAGATGAGCTGGCTGACGTCATCAGCATCATCTTCGTTTTTCAAGAGCATGGCTACAAAACGGTGTACCTTAGGATAGAACCTGCGGAACATCGTTTCGTATGCTTTCTTGTCTCCTTTCGACATTAATAATATTGTTTCTTTTTCTATTTCCATTCTTGCGATTATGTATGTTTAATACGATAATAGCTGCAAAATTAAACAAAATATCTGAAATTGCAAGCTTTTGCGGGTATTATTTCGGGAAAGGCACATAAAAATGTCCTTTTTATCCCTTTCTTCCGAAATCGGCTGGAATCTCGCCCCATTTCTTCGTCTCCCATTTTATAATAGGTATGTTGATGGGGTGGGTGCGGAGCCAGTTTTCGGCTCGGGCGATGACCTGGTAGAGCTGTTCGGTCTGGGGAGTGCGCTCCAGTTTGGTCTTGCATTGTTTCTTGCTTACCCAGAGCTGGGCATTCACGCTGTCGCTATAAATTATCTTGTCGGTAATGCCCTTCTGCTGCATCAGGGCGAGGGCGTGGACGATGGCGAGAAACTCGCCGATGTTGTTGGTGCCGTGGATAGGACCATAGTGGAAAACCTGGGCACCGGTCTGAAGGTCGATGCATTGGTATTCCATCGGACCGGGATTGCCGGAACAGGCGGCATCCACAGCCCAGGCGTTGGCTCTTACCTCGTTGGGCAGAGGCAAAACGGTATCGTTTCTCCATGAAGGAGGATTTACGGGCATTTTATTCATCTTTATTCTTTTTGGGGTTGGAAAACAAAAAGGATTGGCTAAAACTGAAATGAGCATGCGCCTTGGAGTCGAGCTCCAGGGCCATGCTCATTATGTCAAATAGTCAATATTTTTTTATTTTTAAATTGTAGGTTATTATATCTTATGTATATATTACATTCTTTCTGGAACCTCGATGCCGAGCAGAGACATACCGTTCTTCAGAATCTTAGCCACGTTGGCTGCAAGAACCAGACGGGTAATCTTCTCAGCCTCGCTCTCAGCATTCAGGATGCTGTAGTCGTGATAGAACTGGTTGAACTCCTTGGTCAACTCGTAGCAGTAGTTAGCGATACCGCCAGGGTTGTAGTTGTTGCCGGCATCGGCTACGGCTGCTGCGAAGTCGTTCATCTTCTGGATGAGGTCAATCTCCTTCTCGTTGATAGGAGCATCTGCGCCCAACTCAGCAGGAATCTCGATGCCCTCGGCTGCTGCCTTGCGCATGATGCTGCGGATACGAGCATAGGTGTACTGGATGAAAGGACCTGTGTTACCGTTGAAGTCGATACTCTCCTCTGGGTTGAAGAGCATGTTCTTGCGGGCATCTACCTTGAGGATGAAGTACTTCAACGCTCCGAGACCCACGATGCGTGAAATCTCCTGGCGCTCTTCCTCGCTCATGTCCTTGAACTTGCCAAGCTCATCGCTTGTCTGGCGAGCATCCTTAATCATCTCTGCCATCAGGTCATCAGCATCTACTACGGTTCCCTCGCGGCTCTTCATCTTACCGTTAGGCAACTCTACCATTCCGTAAGAGAAGTGAACCAAGTCCTTGCCCCACTTGAAACCGAGACGGTCGAGCAGGATAGAGAGCACCTGGAAGTGGTAGTTCTGCTCGTTACCTACTACGTAGATCATCTTGTCGATAGGGAAGTCCTTGAAGCGGAGGTCGGCAGTACCGATGTCCTGAGTCATGTAAACAGAGGTGCCGTCAGAACGAAGCAGGAGTTTCTGGTCGAGACCCTCGTTGGTGAGGTCAGCCCAAACAGAGTTATCATCCTTGCGGAAGAAGAGCCCCTTCTCCAATCCTTCTTCTACCTTCTTCTTACCCTCGAGGTAAGTATTTGACTCATAATATATCTTGTCGAAACTTACACCCATCATCTTGTAAGTCTCATCGAAGCCAGCGTAAACCCAGCTGTTCATCTTCTGCCAGAGAGCGCGAACCTCAGGGTCGTTGTTTTCCCACTTCACGAGCATTTCGTGAGCCTCCTTGATCAATGGAGCCTCTGCCTTTGCTTTCTCTGTGGCAGCTTCTTCTTCCATGCCCTCCTTCATGTACTGAGCCTTGAGCTCTGCGATTTCCTCACGATAGTGCTTGTCGAAGGCTACATAGTAGTCGCCGATGAGGTGGTCGCCCTTCTTGCCGGAAGTTTCAGGAGTTTCGCCATTGCCCCACTTGAGCCAGGCGAGCATAGACTTGCAGATGTGGATACCACGGTCGTTAACGATGTTTGTCTTGATTACCTTGTTGCCGTTAGCCTCCATAATCTGGGCCAATGACCAGCCGAGGAGGTTGTTGCGCACGTGACCGAGGTGGAGAGGCTTGTTGGTGTTAGGAGAAGAGTACTCGATCATGACGAGTGGACTGTTCTCTGTAACTGGCTTCTCACCGAACTTAGGGTCAGCGTTGATGGTGTTGAGGAGTCCTACCCAAGCGGCAGGAGCGATAGAAAGGTTGAGGAAACCTTTTACCACATTGAAGTCTGCGATAACATTTGCGCAGTTTTTCTTCAAGTACTCACCGATTTCCTGTGCAGTATCCTCAGGTTTCTTCTTAGATATCTTGAGGAATGGGAATACGACGAGGGTAAGGTTACCTTCGAAATTACTCTTGGTCTTCTGCAGGGCTACCATTTTCTCTGGCACGTCCTGACCATAAAGCTCTTTCACCGCAGCGATTACTGAGCTGATGATTTCGTTTTCTATCTTCATTATCTTAAATGTATCTTTTTTACCGGTAATATTTTTCTATGCCTGGTCAAAAGCCCTCATCCGAGGGACAAATCGCTCCGAATGGAGCATAATTTTGACTTAGCGGCTGCAAATTTACAAATAATTATTGAATTACGCAAAGAAATATTGCGCATTATTATTTTTTTTGTTTCATTTATAAAAGAAATGGAAAATAGGACGTTTCTTCCTACAATTCTATTGCGTTTGCAGCTATTAAAATAAAGCGTATAAAATGAAAGAAGCGTATCATGAATCCATGATACGCTTCTTGACTGAATATTTTGAAGTATTCTTATCCTTCCAATATGATGTTAGCCACATCCTCCGGTGAATTCCATAGGATGCCATCTTGCAACTCATCATCGGTAAAGCCGTTGAGGGCTTCTCTGGCTTCCTTTTCGCTGAGAAGCTGAGTTCCGTCCTCGTTCTTTGCATCGAGCAGTGCTTGAAAGATGGCTGCTCTGTATTCTTCGATTGTCATCATAGTCTAATAATATTGGTTATGTTATATTTTATGGTGGCAAAATTAATGTATTTTTTTGAGAACACCAAGCGAATTGTCTGTTTTTTTACGACTTTAATTGCTTTTTTATGATTTGACGAGCAGTCATACCTACTTTTCTGAAAGATATGCCTTCCGGTTTATTTTCCCGTTGAAGGTGCGCTGGATGCTTTCTACTTGCTCATATTGGGTAGGGATTTTATAGGGTTCGAGCTTGTCGCGAAGTGCTAAGGCTATCTCCCGTTTGTTGAACGGATGATCCCCTTCGAGCACAACTAATAGTTTCAGAATGGTGCCCAAAACCCGATGGTTGGCAGGAATGCAGATGCAGTCCTTGATAAATGGAAGGCTGAGGGCTGCATCTTCTACTTCATCTGGCGCTACCTTATAACCGCCCACATTGATGATGTCGCCATCCCGTCCCTTGAGCCGCAAACGCCCTTGTTCGTCAACTGTTCCCCGGTCGGAGGTGTAGAGGACTCCTTCTTTCATGATAGAGCGGGTCAGGGCTTCATCACCATAATAACCACTCATGAGCGTTTTTCCTTTACAGCCGATTTTCCCGTCTTCGCCGATGATGAAACCTGCATGCTTCATCGGTTTGCCTACACAGCCAGCCAAGCATTCGCCGTGCTGGAAATCATAGGTGGAGATGATGCCCGTCTCGGTGGAAGCATACGTATTGTAAAGGCGGCTCTGGGGCAGGATAAAGCAAAGTTTC
>OIYI01000186.1_pt1 | contig 10181 bp, 17 predicted proteins | sample 1588301 | NCBI WGS metagenome assembly OIYI01 (sample SAMN03283247) | human gut metagenome | biome: human-associated habitat; material: feces | host: Homo sapiens | place: Peru | collected 2012 | reverse complement strand
AGAATGTAACTGCTAACGATTTAGAAACGAGCAATATTCTTTTTCTTTCACAACTTTGCAATATACAAAGAACGCTTTGATTTCGAGTGCAAAGTTAAATCTAATTTCTGAAAAACAACATTTTATGCTGTGATTTTACAAAATATTAAGATTAGTCTTTGCAAAGGTAAAAGAGTAGTTACCAACAGTAATTTTCATGTAACGTCATTTTAAGAGTATGGCAAAAAGAACATATTCATAAACGCATATATGTATCTTGCCATATTGGGAAATCAATTGCTTAGTTCCATTTTTGCAGATTATATTTCTATTTTGTCTAAATTACGACGGAATACAGCTCTAAGTTTGCAGAAGAATACGACGCAGTCGCATAAACTGCAAAATGATCAAGGTAAAACTATGATTGCTAAAGACAGTTTCGTACCTTTGTTGTAAAAAGGTAGAATCGGTCTGTCGAAGAGGTAAACCAGGGATTACGCTAGTCGGAAGACTATAATCTGTTTCGGACCTCATCGACATAGTTGCAAAGACCAGATAGAAAGTTATCGGCTCTGAGCCTTGTTAGAGTGTTAGTCCATACAACTATTGACCAATTCTACACAATAAAACTCGTACAAAGATATGAAGAATTTATTTATCGGAGTTGATTTTTCGAAAGAAAAAGTTGATGTGGCTATCATTTTTGCAGACGGACTGACAGAAACGGCCCCAAGAGTGTTCAACGAGTTCAAGACAACTGTGTCTGGTTACAAGCAACTGGTCAAGTGGGTGGAGCAGAATTCATACGGCATCGACTCTTCCCTGTGGCTCTTTTGTGGCGAGAATACCGGCGACTACAGCAAAGGACTATGCAACTTCCTCTACGGCAAAGGCTACGACATGTGGCTTGAGAACGCCAAGAGCATCAAGGACGCATCAGGTCTGAGACGCTTGAAATCGGACCGTGCCGACGCCTCGATGATTGCCGAATACGCAATGAGAAACTACGATAAAGCCATTATGTACGAGCCACTTAGCGAGTCACTTGCACAACTACGCGAGTTGTTTCTGTATCGTCAAATGGTAGTACGCCACAGATGCAGTTTTCAGGTGCGTAGAGGCGAGAAGAGACTCACCATGGAGAAATCGCCTATCAAGACGATGATCTCGCAGAGCGGAAGGCATATCGTGTCAGAACTCAACAAGGAAGTTGAGAAGATAGACAAGCGAATCGCCGAACTCATCAAGTCGGACGAGGAACTCACCGAGGTGTTCACCATCGTGACCTCGGTGCCTGGCATAGGAACGCAGAACGCCGTATGCCTGATGGTATACACCGACAACTTCCGTCGTTTCAACTACGACTCACGCAAGGTTGCCTGCTACTACGGCATTGCCCCATTCGGTAAGGATTCGGGCACTAGTGTGCATTCTGATCCACATGTGCACTACATGGCGAACCGCCAGATTAAGGCAATGCTGACGCAGGCAGCACTGGCTGCCGTGAACTTCAATCCCATTATGGCGAGGTACTACATGCGTCTCGTGGAACGCGGAAAGAAGAAGCAGGTTGCACTGAACAATGTCAAGAACAAACTTGTGCATTTGATCACTGCAATGGTTAGAAACCGCCAGCTTTTTACCACAGAATATAAAATCACAGCATAAATTAAAAATAATGGTCAAAACATTTGGATTTTAACATAGAAAGCAGATTTTCAAGGGATTTGGATGGATTATCACGATAAAATATTATTTTTGTAGCGTAAAAACGATAAAAACATGAAGTTAAATCGCATAAGAGCAGTCTTAGAGGACAAAGGGATAAGCCAAACATGGCTTGCAAAGAAGTTGGGAAGGAGTTTCAGTACGGTCAATGCTTATGTATGCAACCGCTCTCAACCCAATCTTACCACACTTCTTGAAATTGCGCAGTTGTTGTCTGTGGATATGAAAGAACTTATTACAGATGAGAAAGAACGTAATGATTAAAATGATTATAGTTGCAAAATAACTATGGTATGAGAATAAACAAATGGATTCCTGTCGCCTTGGCGATAAACATTATCTTGTTGCTTTTATATAGCATGAGAAGTCAAGCTGCCACTTTGGAAAAAGATATAAATAGTTATGTCGGAGAGGTGAAACTTTCCGACACAAGAATGTCTATAAGACTTACATTTGATGATGCCAACATTGGCACATTGAAAATTTCCAAATGGAACAAAAGGCTTGGCAAAAATAAAATTGAAGAATCTTATTTTGCCTCATTAGAGGCTGATACGCTAACTTTGGCTGGAGAAATCTTTTATGACATCAAATACTTGTTTAAAAGAGAAAAGGAAAGAAGTTATATTTATGCGATAAACGATTCTCCAGATGGAGTCCTTTTCTGTGATAAAAGTATAAGAAGAATAGAGTTAAAAGGCAAAAAAGAGACGAATGCAGACAGCCTATTTTTTAGCCGAATCATTGATGGGGATTTCTTTGACCAAGAACATTCCGAAAAGCAGGACTACAATTTGGTGATAAGGCATTGCTGGTCTCATACCGACGAGTCGTATGACGGGACCCTTTCTGAGGGATTAAGCCGAATGCTACGGAAGTATCCCCAAAAGATAGAAGGACTGCGGAAAGCATTGAAACGATTGCCACCCAAACAGAGGGAAAAGGCAAACTACGAAATGATGGTTTTGATTGTTTCGGCATGGATGATGGAGCAAGATTCTGATTCCATTGAGCCGAAGAGTTTTTATCATACGTATCCCTTTTTCAAGAAAAGTTCTATGATTGATAGAATCCTAATGGAACAAAAATTATAAATTCACTTCCTGCGGATAGCAAATCCGCAGCTTTAAAATACAAGATATGAAACACCCTTATGAAGAATATGAAACATCCAAACTTTGGGGACTTGTAAAATCCTCAATAGAAGAATTAGTTGAGAACAATGATATGGAGCTTTTTACCCCGATAGAATATGTCGTAGGGTATATTTGCAAAAATATATCTTCAACTAATATAGTGAAGAACAAATGAAGAGTGAATAGTATGAAATCAACAGAATTGAATAAGATAATGAGAAAACTGATACTCCCCGATAGGTTCAAGAAAAAGGGGCGGTTAGCATATTACACCTTGGCTCATAAAACTGGGGCAATGGTGTTGGTCGGATTCTATTTGGATAATTCCATAGACCCAAATTCGTTCTTCGTCAACTATTTCGCTCAATGCCTTTATGCGCCATTTAGCACTTATAATTTCAGCTTAGGGAACAGGCTCGGCTCTTATTGGGACATTAATAGGATGTCTGAACTTCAAGACAAGCTGAATGAATTTGATGTGTTTGATAAGCTGAATACATTTGAAGGCTTTCTGCTTTTCCTTAAAAAACATCCATATTATGGCTCAAGGCCAGGTCGTGACGGATACTTTGCTTTGACCTATTACATTTTGGAAGACTATCGCAAGTCGATGTTCTTTTTGGATAAAATAATCTCGTTGAGAAAGAGGGAAGACTACAACCTTTTCTTAGATAAGATAGAGAACGCTCGATTGCTGAAAGATTATATAGAAAGAGGCGATTACGATAAAGGTGTTAGCCAAATCTTGGAATGGCAAGAGCAAACGATGAAAGGAATTAAATTGTAGAAATCATGAAGAAACGAAAGAAAGACGATGACGACTCTTGCTTGGGGCAGTTTGTCAAAACCATATTGTTGTTGGCTTGTATATGTTGGGGAGTTAAGACGGCGATGCGAACTGTTGTTGATAATAGTTGGTGGCTCATCGGAGGAATAGCAGTAGTTTCCTATCTGCTTGTCAAGCTGTTCAAGGATGACGACTATGTTTCAATGCATACGTGTACCCTTGCCGTTGTATTGGGGACAATAATCTTCACCACAAACTTTTATTTTCCGATTTCTACGCAACAACGCCAAGCTGTTATCCAAGACCTTTACGTTTCGGGAGGCAAAATGAGCACAACACAGTGTGTTCTTCGTTTCACGGACAATGGGCAAAAAGTAAATGTCGGTGGAGGATTCAACAAGGAAGACTATCATGTGGGCGACACCGTAACCGTTACCTATCAGCACGGATGCCTCGGAATGGATGTGGTGAGATACGTCAAATGATATTAGTGCAATGATTTGCTTGCTGCGGATTATCCGCAAGTTCAAGAATATATCAAAACAGTATTTACGCAAAAACTAATGATTTATGGCAGAGCATAATATCCAACAACTCAATAGATTCAAAATAGAGAGGGAAAACACAATACAGTTTCCCCTAAGAAAAATGCTGAAGGATTCCATCAGTGAATCTATTTTGTCTGACATCCAAAATGTAAACGTGAAATTGTGGAAAGAACTGAGCTGCATTTCAAAAGTAAGCAATAAGGATGATGCGAAGCGACTAAAGCATTTTGTGAAAAATAACAAAAGCAATTTAGACCCTATGCTTTATGATGAATTGAAATCCGCAGTGAAAGAAATTGCAGAAGACTTCGAATGGGTATGTAGCAAAGACGGACAGATAATCATGAAGATTGAGGACTGGATAGAAAATGCCAGATTGCGCCTCGGCAAAGAATATCCTGATGTCCTCATATACATAGGACGTAGCTTTGTGAATCCCAAGGAACTAATTATAGGGGGTGTCGTCAATGATGATGATGAGCAAAAGTTATTTGAAAACTATTTCAATAACCAAAATCCACCAGTTCCTATTCATTTCAAAATAATTGTTCAAAACGAAGAATAAACCAAGTAAGAAATCATGAACAACGATATTTTGCTTTCTACGAAATTTAAATCCATAGGAGAGGACGCTACTGTCAGTATGCCCTCCCAAATAAAGGCATTGTTTGACATAAACCCACAAATTGACGTTCGCTTGATAGACTATGACTATATAGGAGATGCAAAAGATGATGATTACACCTCCTTTGCAGAGAAATTATATAAGGCAAATCCTAATGCTCATTACATATTGGTTACGCATTCCAATGAACTTAAAGACAGTTTGTTGGTAAGAAAAACTTTTCATTTTGATTTGACAGGATTTTATTTCAGTGAAGAAATCCAAACTTGGAGTGTTCCCATAAGCAACAATACCATTGTGTTCTTGGGCGTTATAGAAATAGAAACTTTTGAAGATTTAAAGACTGCAATTAGATTCTTGTTTTCAGGAATATATGATTCCCAAAACTTCCTAATACAACATGGTAGTACCTTTGCAAAAAGCGAGATTGTGAACCTCTTGGAAAGGGCTTTGCTTCCCATAAAGAATAGGTATGGGGAAAATCAAGACGTAATTATATCTATGGCCTCAGTATGCCAGCATAAAAAAGATATAATGGTTTTATATCCTTATGGTGGTACAGATTTCGGAAGTTTTATGCTATTTGTTGTGTAGGTTGGATATAATCTGCATAACAGCATTGTTATTTTCCACAACTCTGTGCAATTATCCGGTTTTGTCATTTCAAGAGTATGCCAAAAAGAACAAATATTCATTGCAAACATATATCTTGCTGTGTTAGAAAACCATTTATTTAAGTTCCACATTTACAGATTCTATTTTCATTTTGTCTAAATTACGATAGAATATCGTAGATTTTCAAGGGATTATAACCGATTATCACTACAAAATGTTATTTTTGTAGCAGGAAATGAGTATAAAACAGCATTTCATTGTACTGTACAACGCAAAGTAAAATATAATGAACGTAATATGAAACTAAGAGATAAAGATACAAAGAAATATTTGCTATCCGTAGCCGTAAGTACGTTTGTTTCTTACGTAGTTACATTCATATCTTTTTATGGGAGAGTTTACTACGATATTATCGAGACTACTTGCGTTTGTCTTTGCTTGTTGAATGTTGTTACGGCTTTGCTTGCTTGGAAGTTTGCTAAATCAAATAGCAAGATGTCTCTATTGGTATTGCATTGGGAGTTGGATACTCTTGCCATGTTGCCCTTAATGGGCTTCTCTCTTTGGGCTATAACTGACGGAACTATCGCTTGCTTCTTTGCGATTATTCAATTTATATTGTTGGGAATCTTCAATCTCTTCACTGTCGGCTTGTCATTAGCCGTCTATTCTTTCATTCAGCATAAATGCAAGATAAGGTCGAAGGATATAAATCAGTTTTGCTTATGAAACATTCTTTATTTGTCGTTTTCACGATAATTGTAATATCGTTGACATCATCGTCTTGTCCTACTCATCCTGTCTATATGGATGCCCGATTAGATGGTCCTTTGAATATAGTTCCAGATAGCTTCTATATGGAACGAAGCAAGGAATATAGGTTTGCCAGTGTCAATTTTAATTTTGGTGATGAAATGAGCGTATCTCTCCCTCTTGTAGAAACCGATAAAGTCGATATGGGAGGAAAGACATTGCTTGATGAAGACCTCGACCAAGATTCACTGACGAAGAGCGATTCTTTATACCGAAAATCCATCGAAGATGCTGATGGTACTTATATACTTCCTACAAAAGATTCGCTAAGAATCATTGCGCCGTCGCATCCTCTTCATGGACTATACAAAATCACGTTTTTTAAGGTCAAACGTTATGCGCAAGAACACTATTTCGTGCGTATGTCAAATGATTCGACATACATCATTTGCGAGAAGTTCTTCTCTGGTTGGGACGTTGATGGCAATATACTTAAAAATTGGGAGAAATGAAAAGAAAACGAAAGAATATGGCTAAAAGGGAAACAGCCAAGACAAACAATGACAAATCCTTTTACAAAAATTTCGTGATTCCATGTGTCATTTTTTTGGTAGGATATTACTTTTCTGCACACAATGGTATCTGTTATTCGGACTTTACTTTTGTAGTCGTAATCCTATTCATTGTCTTTTTCGTAGTAGGAATAAAATGTCTCATTAAAAGCAAAATTAATTCCTATGCTATCGGATGGTGGACATTTTGTGTTTCTCTTGCATCGTTTTTTATCTTAAATGTGATATACACGGAAAAGGAAGAAGCAAATTACTTTATGTCACAAGTTGAAGACGTAGCTTCTGAAGGTTATAGGTCTCCAGCGTCTATATTTTTTCAAATAGATGGTCAAGCAATCGGTTTTTCTTATGCTAATGATAATAATTTAAAATATGAATGATAATATAATCCTATATGCTATTTCTTTAATATGCATAATATTGCTACTAATAGAATGGATTTTTATTAGTCACAAAAAATGTTCAATAAATGCCATTGTGTTTGTTGGTTATTCATTTCCTTTGTACTACTTAATGATCTATAAAGGGGCTGGTGGAGCAGCGTTTACGTGGTGGTTCTATTTGGTATTATTTACATCTATCCATGTAATAATTTTATTGATTATATTGTTTTATTTTTTTATTTCGAGGAGACGTGCAAATGAAAGAAAACAACGTTGTGACAAGTGAAACGAAGGATGCGCTTTCTTTTGGGTCACTCTCGCATACCGCTGCGTCATCTTCACATCCTTGTGACCGAGTATCTTGCAGATGGTCTAATATAGAGGAAAAGCAGGCTCTTAAGATTTGCCAACTCTCGGAGAACCTGTCTTCGCTAGTCCAACATTTGGCCTGGCTCACCTGGTGTAAGGCTAGTCCTGAGGTTACAGACCAGATGATAGAACAAGCTACCGATGAACTTTTGGATCAAAATCACCTGTTCTATCAGCGTGATATGGAAACCATGACGGTTTACCAGAAGAATTTCCTTATAGCGGTGGCGAATGGTATCAATTCTGGACTTTCTCGTCGAGAGGTTCTGAATGAGTATCATTTGGAAAGTTCTGCAAATGTACAGGGTGTTAAGAAGGCATTGATAGCTCGTGATTTTATACTTCCTTCCAATCAACTAATCCTTTACCTAAATCATCCAATTCTACAGCAAGGGCTATTACCTTGCGCTTGTCAGCTTTGAACGGTTCGGCATATTGCTTAGCCTTAATTTGCTCTGCTGCCGCATCAACACCACCATTGTTACTCAGCTTCAATTCCAATACATAGATGAAGGTCGATGTTTCCACCACCATATCTATTCTACCAGTAGCTATCATCTTTTCCACTTCCACTCGGCAACCGATGGCATTAAAAATGGTACTCAGAATCAGACGATAACGTTCTTCCATATCCATACTAGCAAGTTTCTTGTTGCTGTATGGAACATCCGCAATAAGAGCCTTCAGGCATTTCATAGCTTCTGGTAGTTTCCCCATATTCAGGTAAAGGTTCAGAAATGCTTGTGATGACTGAATGTCATTACTCTTACGCATGGAAAGGGCAGGCAACACGATTTCGTTCAAGGCTTGTTTTACTTCGAAATTAGGAATGCCAAGAAGGTAAGTACCATTCATATAACCCTTAATAGTGAGATAGCCAGACTGGTAAAGAAACAACTCTGAGCCACCACCCGTTACATCTGAAGTTTCTATGGTTGTACCTAGCAAGGCACTATGGTCAAAGTCGTTCAAGCGAATTTCCATATCATCAACAAATTTAGGAAGCAGCGAGGTTGCTCCTGATGAAGCCCAGTAATTCTTAAGACTGGAATCAGAAAGGGCATTGACAAGACTAAATGGATTGAATATATCAACCATATTTTCATGACTGAAATGATAACCGTCGTAGAAAGTCGTTAACTGTGCAATAGCTTCATCGAAAGTCCACTCATTCTTTGCTGCCAATCTTTTGACTTCCGGGGTGAAATCACGGAGAAGTTCTTCTTTCGTGATACCGCAGAGAGCTGCATACTCTGGATTGAAACTGATGTTGCTCAAATTATTGAGAACAGAGAATAGAGAGATTTGTGTAAACTTGGTAATACCAGTGATGAAAACAAACTTCTCGTATTTATCTTGGGCTTTCAGTACAGAAAACACTTCTCTGTAGATATCCCGACATGCTTCATGTTGCGGAGTCTTCCAGGAATGCTGCAATGGAGAGTCGTATTCATCTATGAGAATAACCACCTGCAGCCCAGTCTTATTGTAAGCCGTCTTTATAATTTCTATCAGACGAGTAGCTAATGGGAAGTTTTCCTTGGCTTCAATCCCATATAAAGATTCATATTCTTGAAAGGTATAGTTCAGATAACCTTTCAGACTTTCCGGTTCTGCTCCTGCCTGGCTCATGTCGAGTCTAATTACAGAACGCTTCACCCATTCCGTCTCCAGCTGCATAATCTTCAATCCCTCGAAGAGTTTCTTCTTTCCAAGGAAGTATGTTTCAAGCGTATCGACAAGAACGGATTTACCAAAGCGACGTGGTCGGCTCAGGTAATTATACTTCTTTCCCCTATTGGCAAGGTGCCAGATGATATCTGTCTTGTCAACATAAAGATATCCATCCTTTCTGATTTCTTCAAAAGACTGGATACCTACAGGCAATTTTCTGTCGTTTGCTTCTATCATAATTATTTGTGCATTTGTAAAAATATCACTACCGGAGCTTGCTAAGCTCATCTATATGTTCTTTGTTTGATACTTTGTTTGTGCTTGATTTACAAAGATATGGCTTTCTACTTGGCTCTATGCCTTCTAAGCGGAGATATCGATATACCGTTGACTTGGACTTTATATTTAGTTGACTTTGTATATCGTCTATTCCCATACCTTTGGCATATAGCATAGCAGCAGCTCTAGCCCTTTTGTTGCGCTTAAGCTTCGGTCTTCCCATTTTCTTGCCTCTCGCCATCGCTGCTTTTCTTCCGGCTTGTGTTCTTTCTATTATTAAATCTCGTTCGAACTCTGCTAAACTTGCGAAGATGTGCATCATCAATTTTCCTGAGCTGTTGGATGTATCGATATTATCTTTGAGGGATATAATCTCTACACCTTTTTCGTGCAACTCTGAAATGATGTTTAGCAAATCGCTTAAAGAACGTCCTAGACGGTCGAATTTGTACACGACTAGTATGTCTCCCTTTCGAAGGTATTTAATCGCTTCTGCTAACTCTAAACGGCTTTTAGGCCGCTTTTATGCTCGGAGTACACCTTCTCACAGCCGGATTTTTCTAATTCTGACAGTTGTAAGTCTAAATCCTGGTCTTTTGTGGAGACCCTTGCATATCCGATTCTTGCCATACTTGTATTTCTATTTAATTTCGATTGCAAATTTAGATAAAATTTCTGAATTATAAGCCAGTATAATAAAAAACTTCAATGATTTCCCTCGAATTGTGCGAAA
>OIYI01000184.1_pt1 | contig 10324 bp, 9 predicted proteins | sample 1588301 | NCBI WGS metagenome assembly OIYI01 (sample SAMN03283247) | human gut metagenome | biome: human-associated habitat; material: feces | host: Homo sapiens | place: Peru | collected 2012 | reverse complement strand
GAATTGTTGGCGGGCTGCAAGGAAAATACCAGGTCTATGACGAGCCGCCCGCCCGTGGGAAAGATGTAAATGACGAGCTGAAAATCCGTGTAGGACTTATGAGAGAAAGAAAGGAGCGGGAACGCACATGAGGATTGCAATTTATCAGATCAACCCGGACCGGGACGAGAACAATGTGGCCTTCTTGAACTATGAAAGTCAGGAGCGCTTTCAGGGCTCTGCCGCGCTTCGCAGCGAGATCTACGACAAGGTGTTCTTTATCGGTCATGGTGACGGACTGGGCGACCCGGACAAGAAGTTCAAATTCCTGAAAGCGATGTTCCACAACCGCACCTGTCAGCGCCTTCTGAATGCCGTTCATCCTCGCTGGGGACTTGCTGCGGGATTGAGCTGGGCAAAGCACAGCCGCCTGAAGCGTGCCGATGGCAAGGAAGAGCCTTATATGGGCGAAAAGAAGGAATTTCTGGTACGCTTTGCCAAACAGTATATGCAAAGCCATAAGGATATAGATTACTTCATGTTCGGTCATCGCCACATCGAACTGGACCTGATGCTGAGCAAGAAGACCCGCCTGATGATTCTGGGCGACTGGATATGGCAGTTCACCTATGCCGTGTTTGATGGCGAACACATGTTTATGGAAGAATATGTGGAAGGCGAAAGCCAACCATAACAATAAAGGGCAGCTTTATGAGCTGCCCTTTATTGTTATCGCTGTATGCGACCTCCTGAAGAAGTCATGTTATTGATGATTTCTTCTTCTGTAACCAGATTCTGATCACCCGGAACCGTATTCTTTATCGCACTTGCTGACAGTGAGAAATCCAGGCAATACTGGTTCTTGTCGCCCCACTTCTGATGGGCATGAATATAAGCAGCAATAAAGGCATCACCAACCCCCATCGGATCAACAATCGGCTCAATATCATAGATTCTTGTAGTATAGAGCTGATCTTCTACAGCATCATAGAGCAAGCCGCTCAAGGTATGATGACTGCTGGCAATCTGATTTCTTACCGCCATCACCATCTTCTTACACTTAGGGAAGAGCTGATGCATCTTGCGGAAATACTCCAGATAAGCCTCCTTGTCAATCTCATAGTCTGCATCCAAAGCCTCGAAAGGAATATGAGGCACACCGCTGGCTACCTCCCACTCATTCTGGTCACCAAAGATGATGTCGCTATACTGCATCATCTGGAACAGCACATCATGAGGCTCCAGACCATATCCCCAGAGATTCTTACGGTAATTGATGTCGCAGGCTATGGTCAACCCGTCAGAAACAGCAAGTTTGATGGCATCCATAGTTGACTCCATCGCATCGCGGCTGATAGCACAGGTAATGCCGGAGCAATGGAATACAGCAGCATCAGCCAGCACCTTTTCCCATTTCACCATTCCGCGCTTCAGCGTATAGAAAGAAGAATTCTTGCGGTCGTAAACCACACGGGAATTGCGCATAGCTACAGCCTCTTCGAAATAATAAGTTCCGAGACGTTCACCGCCACGCACAACATGAGAAACATTCAGACCGTACTCTCTGAGATGCATCAACGCGGCCTCACCGATCTCACCGTATGGCACACGGGTTACATACTCTACATTATCGCCTAAATAAGCCAAAGAGATGGCTGCATTAGCCTCACTGCCACCATAATTGCCAAACATATGATGTCCCTGAAATAAACGTTGATAACCAGGCTTAGAAATCCTAAGCAATATTTCTCCGAAAGTTACAATCTTTGTTTTCATAATTCTAAAAATTTAAAAAGGTGAAGACCATTCACTTATGTTTCTAGTCTTCACCTTATTATATATAGCGTATGATTACTTATTAGCAACCAAGTCCATTGTATCGCGAGCGATAACAATCTCCTCGTCAGTAGGAACTACAACTACCTTCACCTTACTGTCGTCAGTAGAGATGATAGCTTCCTCACCACGAACCTTGTCGTTAACCTCTTTATTGATCTTGATGCCAAGATACTCCAGGTTCTTGCAAGATTCCTCACGGAGGTCGGTCTGGTTCTCACCAACACCTGCTGTGAATACGATAGCGTCAACGCCACCCATAGCTGCTGTGTAAGCACCGATGTACTTCTTGATGCGATACTCGTACATACGGAGAGCCAGCTGAGCCTTCTCGTTACCCTCGTTGGCAGCGTTCTCAATATCACGCATATCAGAAGAAATACCTGTAATACCGAGCACACCACTCTTCTTGTTCAGGAAGTCAGCCATCTCCTGTGGCTTCATGTTCAACTTCTCCATCAAGTAGGTAACGGCAGAAGCATCGATGTCACCACAACGTGAACCCATCATCAAACCTGCCAATGGAGTCAAGCCCATTGAAGTATCCAATACCTTACCATTCAATACAGCAGCTACAGAGCCACCGTTACCGATGTGGCAAGTGATGATCTTAGAGTTGTTCTGGTCGAGACCGAGAATCTCGCAAACACGCTTAGAAACATAGCGGTGAGATGTTCCGTGGAAACCATAACGGCGTACGTGATACTTCTCATACAACTCATAAGGAATTGCATAGAGGTAAGCGTAATCTGGCATTGTGCTGTGGAATGCGTTGTCGAATACGCAAACCTGAGGAGTGCCAGGCATCAAAGAGTCAACGGCACGGATACCCTTCAGGTGACCTGCGTTGTGAACAGGAGCGAGGTCGCAAAGTTCCTCGATACCATCCTCTACGCTCTGGTCAACGATGACACTCTCCTTGAACTTGTCACCACCCTGCACTACGCGGTGACCTACAGCGTCGATTTCCTTCAAGTCCTTGATAGCGCCGATTTCTGGATCGAGCAAGCACTTGAACACGAAGTTCACGCCTTCCTTGTGGTCAGGCATATCGTGCATAATCTGCTTCTTCTCACCATTAGGCAATTTCACCTTGATGAATGCGTTATCAAGACCGATACGCTCTACACCACCCTGTGCCAATACAGACTCATCGTCCATATTATATAACTTGTACTTGATAGATGAACTACCACAGTTCAGAACCAATACTTTCATAATGTTAATTTTGTAATGTTATTGATTGAATAAAGTTAGTTTACGCCTTCTTAGCATCCTGTGCCTGGCAAGCTGTGATAGCTACCATGTAGTAGATGTCATCTACAGAGCAACCACGAGAAAGATCGTTAACAGGACGAGCGATACCCTGGAGGATAGGACCGATAGCGATGGCACCACCCAAACGCTGAACGAGCTTGTAGCCGATGTTACCAACCTCGAGGTTAGGAACTACCAAAACGTTAGCCTTACCAGCTACGTCAGAACCTGGAGCCTTCTTGGCAGCTACCTCAGGAACGAGGGCTGCATCAGCCTGAAGCTCACCATCGAGATGAAGCTCTGGGAACTTCTCCTTAGCAATAGCTACGGCATCCTTTACCTTGTCAATGATATAAACGCTCTTGCCAGTCTCCTTGTTGATAGCATCCTTTGCGCTACCCTTTGTAGAGAAGCTCAACATGGCAATCTGTGGATCAGTAATACCTGCCACTGACTGAGCTGTATGAGCTGTAGTATAGGCAATCTGAGCAAGCTGGTCTGCTGTAGGGTTTGGAGTTACAGCAACGTCACCCATTACTACAACGCCATCCTGACCATACTGCTTCTGGTCTGAGATGAGCAACATAGCACCACTTACGCAAGTGATACCTGGACTGCACTTGATGATCTGAAGAGCTGGACGAAGTGTATCGCCAGTAGTGCTCAATGCACCAGAAATCTGACCGTCAGCACCCTCAGTCTTGATAATCATACAACCGAGGTAGAGGTTGTTCTTAGTTACGAGTTCACGAGCCTGCTCTACGGTCATGCCCTTCTTCTTGCGAAGTTCAGCGAGCTTCTCAGCATACTCCTCAGTCTTAGGGTTGTTTTGTGGATCAACGATAGTAGCCTTGTCGATGTTGTTAAGACCCCACTGTGCAGCGAGATTCTTAATGTTGGCAGGGTTACCGATGAGGATGATGTCTGCGAGATCATCAGCCAAAACTTTATCGGCTGCTTTCAATGTACGCTCCTCTTCTGCTTCAGGGAGCACGATGCGCTGCTTGTCAGCTTTAGCGCGAGCTACGATTTGCTGTAATAAATCCATTTTACTTTTTAATATTTTATATATTTTGTTGTTTCCTAAGTAGATCTGTCAAAGTGTTAGGCGATGTTATCTTGTTTTTCACCTTTTTGCCACATCGACTTTGCAAAAGTACACATTTTCTTTGAAATAGCAGCGATTAAAATGTGTAAAAAAAGCTAAATCGGGAGATTATTCATATCGTAAAGGTTTACGTAGCAGGAAAAGTGATGAATTCTTCACTCTTCGTTCTTCACTCTTCACTTATAACATCTCCAGAGTAAGGATGCTTTCCAGTTCCTCGGCCGAGAGTCGGAGTTTGAACTCCCCCTTGATGGCCACGCTGATTCGTCCGGTCTCCTCAGATACAATGACGGCGATGGCATCACTGCTCTGTGATATTCCGAGAGCGGCACGATGGCGGAGTCCCAGTTCCTTCGGAATATCGAGGTTATGACTCACAGGCAGAATACATCCGGCTGCCATGATGCGCTTATTGCTCACCACCATGGCTCCATCATGAAGCGGCGAATTCTTGAAGAAAATATTCTCTATCAGCCGCTGGTTAATCTTGGCATCTATCTCCTCACCCGTATCCATGATGTCCTTCAGTGGAACGCCTCGCTCGATAACGATAAGAGCACCTACGTATTTCTTCGCCATACTCATACACGCCATCACAATCGGCATGATGGTCTCCTTGTTAGCCTCCTTCTGGCTCTCCTTGCTGGAGTGGAAGAACCGAACCAGCCGGCGCATACCTTTCTGCGAACCTATCTCATAGAGGAATCTACGGATATCCTCCTGGAAGATGACGATGAGGGCGATGACTCCCACGCTCACCAGTTTATCCAGGATAGAACCCAGCAGGCGCATTTCCAGTATCTGACTCACAAAGAGCCAGATAAGCACGAAGAGCATGATGCCCACGAAGATGTTCAGTGAGCGCGATTCCTTCATCAGACGATAAACATAGAACAGCAGCGAGGCTACCAGGAGAATATCGAGAAAGTCTTTGATTCCAAATTCTATCATGTGCGTCCCTCCTTCATTGCTTCTATTATCTTCACAGCCTCAGCAGCTTCTTTCACATCGTGCACTCTGAGGATGCTGGCGCCCTTCATCAGAGCGATGGTGTCGAGCACGGAAGTTCCATTGAGCGATGTCGTAGCATCTCCGCCCAACAACTTATATATCATACTCTTACGGGAGATTCCTACAAGAACCGGAAGTTCCATCACGTTCAACTTCTCCATCTCATTATAAATCTGATAATTCTGGATGAGATTCTTGCCGAAACAGAAACCCGGGTCGAGAATGATATCCTTGGCACCCAGGTCGCGCAACTGCTGCACCTCTCTGGCAAAGCCCTTCATCATCGTTTCGAGCGTAGGCTGCACCGACATTAATATATAAGGTACCTTCAGTTCGCCCACCACCCGGAACATTTCAGGATATTCCTCCTGTCTCTGCTCCAGCGGCACATTGACGATACCTGTGATTCCACCTTCTGATACATCGTTGATGATGTCAGCTCCCCACTCCTCGATACACTTACGTGCCAAAGTTGGGCGATAGGTATCTACGGAGACGGCTGCATCAGGTTGCTCCCTGCGAACGATGTCGAGAGCGAACTTCAGTCGTCTTCCCTCCTCCTCTTCCGATACTTCATCGGCACCGGGACGGGTGGAGAAAGCGCCCACATCAATGATGCTTCCACCTTCTTCTATAATCTGATTAGCTCTCTGAGCTATCTCCATTTCTGTCTGCTTTCTACTTCCTGAGTAGAAACTGTCGGGCGTAACATTCAGGATGCCCATCACCTGAGGGGTACTCAAATCCATCAAGTGCCCCTTGATATTGATTGTATATTCCATTGGATTATAACTCTTTAAGCCATTTTTCGCCTGGCTTGGTGTAAGTCCAGGCGATAAAACTTAGGACAAAAATTGAGCAAACTAAAAAGAACAATGCCAAATAGCTCATACTATAAACTTTTTAGCCATTTCTTCCCTGATTCAGTATATGTCCAAAGCAAAATACCACCACCTATTAAAGTGCCTATTCCAAATATCAAAATCATTGTTTCCATTTTCTTAATATTTTAAAATTCGATTACCTACTATTGCAAACAAAATTGTCATGCACACACCAAATAAAACATACAGAAGATTCATATAACCGAATTCTCCTGTTATCATTGGCGTAAGCCCACCCAAAACCATCGCTCCAAAACTTAGTTTGGAGATATCGAAGAAATAACCAGCTAGCTTGTCTTTCCTCGTTTTTAATTTATCTCTTTCTATGTTTGCGCCCATTCCGACCTCACTTTCCAAAGATTACTTGAATATTTTCTGCAAAAATAGAAAGAATTATCGAGATTACCATCATTTTTTGGGAAAATTGTTTGTTATGTCCATAATTTAGATTACTTTTGCACCCAAAATAACAGTTATAGACTATGGATATTTCAGAACTCTATCAGATTTACCAAGCGCACCCAGTGATTACCACTGACAGCCGCGACTGCCCAGAGGGCAGCATCTTCCTGGCTTTGAAGGGCGCATCGTTTGATGGCAACAAGTTTGCCGACATGGCTTTGGAGAAAGGCTGTGCCTATGTGATTATTGATGAAAAAGAGTATGCCAAGGAGGGCGATGAGCGCTATATCCTCGTAGAAGATTGCCTCACCACCTTCAAGGAACTCGCCCGTGAGCACCGTCGCCACTTCGACATTCCTGTTATAGGTATCACCGGCACCAACGGCAAGACCACAACCAAGGAATTGGTTTCTGCCGTGCTCGATGAGAAATACAACGTGATGTTTACACAGGGCAATTTCAATAATGATGTCGGTGTACCAAAGACCCTCTTCCGCCTCAATCCGGAAAATGAGATTGCTGTTGTAGAAATGGGTGCCTCGCATCCTGGCGACATCCAGAAGCTCGTGGATTACGTGGAACCTACCTGCGGCATGATTACCAATGTGGGTCGTGCCCACCTGCAAGGTTTCGGCAGTTTTGCGGGAGTAAAGAAGACCAAGGGCGAACTTTACGACTTCCTTGCAGCCAACGATGCTTTGGTATTCATCAATGCCGACAACGAGCACTTGATGGAGATGGCAGAACAGCGCAATATCAATCGTCTCATCACCTACGGCAAGGAAGAAAGTTGTGATGTTTGGGGAGAGGTTATCTCCTGCGCTCCTTTCCTGAAATTCCGCTGGCGCACCGAGAGTTTCGACTGGCATGAGGTTCAGACTCATCTCATCGGCTCTTACAATATCGACAACATGCTTGCCGCCATCACCATCGGTCTTCACTTCGACGTGAAGCCTCAGCAGATAGACCACGCTTTGGAGAATTACATTCCAAGCAATAACCGTTCACAGCTCGAAGAGACGGCACACAACAAGTTGGTGGTAGATGCCTACAATGCCAACCCATCCAGTATGGCAGCAGCCATCGAGAATTTCCGCGTGATGGATGTACCCCAGAAGATGGCTATCTTAGGTCAGATGGGCGAGCTCGGTGAGGTTAGTCACGAAGAACATCAGAAGGTAGTTGACCAACTTCAGGCTGCTGGCTTAGAGAATGTTTGGCTGGTAGGTGACGAGTTCCAGGATATCCCTTGCAACTACCGCAAGTTCCATGATGTAGAAGAGGTAAAGGCTGCCATCAAGGAAGCACAGCCTCACGACCATTACATCCTCATCAAGGGCAGCAATAGTGTCAAGTTATTTCAGCTTCCAGAATTATTATAAGGATTTAGAATACGCCCCCAAAAATGATTTCCTGCCCAAAGCATAATTTCTACGTAGGCAAGGAGAAATTTTTCCTTGGGCAGGGAAAAATGAAAGTGGGGTAAGCCCCAAGAATAAAGGCGGTGTTCCGATTTCACTCGGAGAACCGCCTTTGTCTATTTTTTCTCAAACATCCATACGGCTGCAAGTTTCCGTTTTACTTCACACTAAACTTCACACTATTTTCATCTTTTTGCGCTTGGTAATCTGTTATTATTGCTATCGATATCAACATTACTACGCTTAACCTTGTGGTTGCCAAACCTATAGGTAAGTTTTATATTTAGGCATCGATTGTCATAATCGTTGCGATTGTCAAACACAAAGTTTTCATATACCACATGATTGCGATTGTAATATGTTCCCAACAAGTCATTAACGCTTATACTCAACACAAGTTTATTCTTCAACATTACATAATTAACTCCCATGGATAAATTTTGAAATGATTTATAGTGAATATATTGTTCTTGTCCTGGTAAATAGTACAGATAACTTGCATAAACAAGTGCTTTGCTACCAATCATGTAAGACAGTCTGGTGGAAGCAAAGGAACTAAATCCTTCCAATGAGCCACTATCTATAGAACTATTGGATGACTTGGACTTGTTATAGTTCACAGAAAGTTGAACTGCTGCATTGAATCTGTTATGACTATAATTATAGTTAACGTTACCAACCAGGCTGTTTGTTGAAATACAATTGCTGTATGTCTGTTCTATCTGTGAGTCTGCCTTGTCATCAACCAAAAAGCCAATGCCGTCGGACGAATGGACATACGATACCCCAATATTTAATGTCTTATATTGGTATCTGAATTCCATATAATCCATAAGGGAGGGATTCAGAAAGGCATTGCCTACAGAATAGGTGTAAGCATCAGTGTATGACCTTGTCGGGTCCAGCTGCGTCATGTTCGGTCGATTGATTCTTTTGCTATAGCCTAAGTACAGCACATTGTTGTCATTAGGCTTAAACGTCATATCGACAAACGGAAACCAGTCTGCATAACTCCGTGAGAAATGTTTGCATTCCTCTTGCGGAAAGCCTTCCGACTTTGTATGTTCGTATCGTACTCCTATTTTGAAATACCAATTTTTCCAAGACTTGTTGACATCTGTGTAGAATGCGCCAACAGTCTCCTTGTAAAGGAAATCATCCACAACATTATAACGAGCGTAATTGTCAGCATGATAATGTGAGTATTCCCCTCCTAACTCGAAACAGAGCCATGAAAAAGGCAAAGTGAGGTTCAGATTGCCCGTATTCACAAAATAGCGATTGTCATACAAGCTATTGACGACCTCCAAGTGGTTGTCTGATGAATAATCGCTGTTGGTCCTGTCTTTCGCCAAGCTGTAGTTATAATTGATTACCAACTTCTTACCTAAGCTGTCGATGTTCCACTCATAATAAGGCGAGAAAGAAAAGCCTTTGTATCTGTTGTCTGAGCAAGTGGTCTCCGAAGAAAATGAGTTTCTACTACCAGACAGTTTCTGATAGACATCCGAGGCAACACTCCCATCCATACAATTGAACGAGGCTAAAAATCCCAGGTTCATCTTATCATTCAGAAAAATGTTTGTGTTCAAGTTCTGACTGACGTAATCCGACTTCTGACATGCATCGTTATTAATCAACTTTGTATAATCTGCATATTCAAAACTGTTTCTTACATCATGCTTTCTCTTTTCTTTCCAATAGCCCACACCGTATTCTACCATAAGCCACTTGCTTGAGAATGTCAGATTACCTCCCTCCTCGAAACTTGCCGCATGTCTTTGAGTATATCCAGTTCTCAGAGAGCCATCAAAGCCAAGGTTCATACGATTTTTCAGAACAACATTTAGGACTCCCATATTTCCCGACGCACTGAACTCTGATGATGGATTGGACACAACCTCTATCTTATCCAAGTTCTCTGACGGAATATTAGTCAGATAGCTTACCAAATCCTTACCCTTAAGATTTGATCTGCGACCATTTATCAGAACAATGACACCATCCTTACCTACAAGAGATACATCATCTGGCTTAGTAGGATTGATCCCAGGAACATTCATCACAACGTCTTTGGCATTGAATCCGTTGGCATAGGGGCTGTTCTTTACGCTATAGATGACTCTATTCTTATCAAAAGTGATGATTTTCTTCATCGCCACAACAGATACTTCTTGAAGGGTCTTGTTGATTATAGGAACATGAATTCGACCTAAGTTCTTATCAGCCATAAGATTAAGGGTGTCTTGTTTCAACACCTCACCTAATTCACGATAGTTCAATATATACGTTCCTTTTTCCAAGTCTATAGAAAAGAAGCCTTTCTCGTTGGTCAAGGCACTTACCACAGTGTTATTTGAAAGATCTGTAACAAGTACTTCTGTATACCCCATAGGATTATCCTGAGTATCAGAGACTAAAGTACC
>OIYI01000158.1_pt1 | contig 11269 bp, 7 predicted proteins | sample 1588301 | NCBI WGS metagenome assembly OIYI01 (sample SAMN03283247) | human gut metagenome | biome: human-associated habitat; material: feces | host: Homo sapiens | place: Peru | collected 2012 | reverse complement strand
CTTGTCAGCTGGAATCTTATCACCATTATCCTTCAAGAAGTTCTCAGTGGTGAAGATCATAGAGTCTGCCTGGTTCATCTTGTCAATCTTCTCGCGCTCAGCCTTATCAGCAGCAGCGTTCTGCTCTGCCTCAGCCTTCATGCGGTTGATCTCGTCCTCGCTCAAGCCAGATGAAGCCTCGATGCGGATGCTCTGCTCCTTACCGGTAGCCTTATCCTTAGCTGATACGTTCAAGATACCGTTGGCATCGATATCGAAGGTAACCTCAATCTGAGGAACACCACGACGAGCTGGAGCAATACCTGTCAAGTTGAACTGACCGATACTCTTGTTCTGAGCTGCCATTGGGCGCTCACCCTGCAATACGTGGATGGTAACCTCTGTCTGGTTATCAGCTGCTGTAGAGAATACCTCGCTCTTCTTGCAAGGGATAGTTGTATTGGCATCGATGAGCTTAGTCATCACACCACCCATAGTCTCGATACCGAGAGTCAATGGAGTAACGTCGAGCAATACGATGTCGCCAACACCCTCTTCCTTGTTCAGGATGGCACCCTGGATAGCTGCACCTACTGCTACTACCTCATCTGGGTTAACGCCCTTAGAAGGCTCCTTGCCGAAGTAGTTCTTAACCAAGGTCTGAACGGCTGGGATACGGCTTGAACCACCAACCAGGATAACCTCGTCGATATCTGATGTAGAGAGCTTAGCGTCACGAACGGCATTCTGGCAAGGTACGAGACAAGCCTGAATCAGGTTGTGAGCCAACTGCTCGAACTGTGCACGGGTCAAAGTCTTAACCAAGTGCTTTGGCATACCGTCAACGGCTGTGATGTATGGCAAGTTGATTTCGGTAGATGTAGAGCTTGACAACTCAATCTTAGCCTTCTCAGCTGCCTCCTTCAAACGCTGCATAGCCATAGGGTCCTTGCGGAGATCTACGCCTTCTTCAGCCTTGAAGCCATCAGCCAACCAGTTGATGATTACCTGGTCGAAGTCATCACCACCCAGGTGAGTATCACCATTGGTAGAAAGTACCTCGAATACACCGCCACCGAACTCCAAGATAGAGATATCGAATGTACCACCACCCAAGTCGAATACGGCGATCTTCATATCCTTGTTAGCCTTGTCAACACCATAAGCCAAAGCTGCGGCTGTAGGCTCATTGACAATACGCTGAACGTTCAAACCTGCAATCTGACCAGCCTCCTTAGTTGCCTGACGCTGAGAGTCAGAGAAGTAAGCAGGAACTGTGATTACTGCATCTGTAACCTCCTGTCCGAGATAATCCTCTGCAGTCTTCTTCATCTTCTGGAGAACCATTGCAGAAATCTCCTGTGGAGTATATTTGCGACCCTCGATTTCAACACGTGGATAACCACCCTCGTTTACTACTGTGTAAGGCATTGCCTCAGCTTCCTTCTGGCTCTGAGCGTATGTCTCACCCATGAAACGCTTGATAGAATATACAGTGTTCTTAGGGTTTGTGATGGCCTGACGCTTAGCAGGATCACCTACCTTGCGGTCACCATCCTTAACGAAACCTACTACTGATGGAGTAGTACGCTTACCTTCACTGTTAGCGATTACAACTGGTTCGCTACCTTCGAAAACGGCAACACAACTGTTTGTGGTACCCAAGTCAATTCCAATTACTTTTCCCATGATTATATCTTTTTTTATTTTTATCGTTATTTATAATGTTTATCATGTGAACGCTGCTTCCGGAAAGTCTGCCGAAGATATGCATCTATCAGGAACTCTCCCCAACGGTCACGCAAACATAGTTAACAAAGCGTGTGCCAAGGAAAAGACAGAAGGGGCACAACTGACAAAAGAGCGAGAAATGTCAGAAAAGAGCATAAAAGAAATGACAAGATGGCAGATTTCGTATGCCATAAGCGCATTTTTCCAGATAATTACTTGGCATTATCAAGGATTATCTGTAATTTTGCAGAGAATTATTCATAAGATTATTATAACATCAGTTTTTTAATGGGAAGAAACAAATACTCCGCAGGAGAAATCAAGGAAATCGGCAAATTGCTCCGATTGAAAAACGCTGGTAACAGACTCCAGCAGAAGCAGATTCGCCATGACCTTCGTGTAGATTACGAATTTAATATATCCGACTTCAACGAACCAGGCAAGGCTTTCGGTGAGGAGGAACTTCAGGCAGCCATCAAACGTGGCGCCATCCAGATTCTTGATGATGCTACTATCGAGGCGATGAAAGCCAAACGTGCTCGTGACAAGGCTCGCGACGAGGCTGAAAAACAGAAGGAAGCTGTTGCAAACGGAGAGCAAACCGACTGGAAGGAAGCCATGAAAGAATGGAATGAATATTATGAAAGGTAAAAAGGTAAAAAAGTAAAAAGGTAAAAAAAAGGCTGAATAACTGAAGGCTGAAGGACTGAAGGACTAAAGAACTTAAAGGACTGAAGGGCTGAAGGTTATAAAGGGCCAAATTAAAGAACTATATTGATAATTAAATATTATGGCAAAAGTATTGATTAAGACTTCTGAAGGCGATATCAAGGTACGCCTTTATGATGAGACCCCTCAACATCGCGACAACTTTATCAAGTTGGCTAAAGAGGGATATTTCGACGGCACTCTCTTTCATCGTGTCATCAAGGATTTCATGATTCAGGGCGGTGATCCGGAGAGTAAGAATGCTCCTAAGGGCAAAATGTTAGGAACAGGTGGTCCTGACTACACAATTCCTGCAGAATTTGTTTATCCTCAACTTTTCCATAAACGTGGTGCACTGAGCGCTGCAAGATTGGGAGATGAGGTAAATCCTGAGCGAGAAAGCAGCGGAAGCCAGTTCTATATCGTATGGGGAAAAACCTATAAGATGAATGAACTCAAGCAGATGGAGAAACAGATGGGTATGCAGATGGAACAAAACATATTCAACCAGCTTGCTAAAGAACACCACGATGAGATCATGAACTTCCGTCGCAACCGCGACCGCCAGGGATTGATGGAATTGCAGGATCAGCTGGTGGATGAAACCAAGAAACGCTGCAAGGAGGAAGGTTACCCTAAATTTACCGATGAGCAGGTGAAAACCTACACAGAGATGGGCGGTACTCCTTTCCTTGACAACCAATATACTGTATTCGGCGAAGTAGAAGAAGGTCTCGACGTCGTGGAGAAAATCCAGAATTGCGAGACGCTCAGAGGTGATCGTCCAAAAGAGGATATCAGTATGGAAGTTTCCCTTATTGAGGAATAATCCAGAAGAAATATTGGCAACAGAAAGTATTGTCACTTTGTCTGTATCGGCAACTATTCATTCGTATTATATATAATAATGTACGTAACGAAGCAAGTTCGACACGTAAGAAAACAAAATTAATAATAACTAACAAATCAGAAACAATGATGACAAAAACCAACATGATGAAGAGTGTCATGATGCTCTTGGCGATAGCCGGTTCCAACTACAGCTATGCCCAGCAAGCAACTGTGGTAGTAAGCAACACAACTGCTGCCCAGCGAATGGAACTCGTAGAAGTAAGCATGGCTGATGTGAAAACTAAACTATCAAATGCAACTCCTGGCAAAGGACAGGCTTATGTGGTAAAGAATACCCGCGGACAGCAAATCGGTTCACAGATTACCCACGATGGTAAGTTGCTCATCGATGCCAGTGTGCGCCCTCATAGCGCAGCTACCTTTTATATCAGCATAGAGAAGCCATATTCTCAGAAAGTTTGGGCAACAGGCGCTCTCTATAAGATGAGAAAGGACGACCTGGCTTGGGAGAACGACCGATGCGCCTACCGTGTTTACGGACCAGCATTACAGCGTTCTGGCGAGCGCTCTTTCGGTACGGATGTTTGGGTAAAGAACACGCCTGATACGGTGGTTAACATCCGATACATCAAGAACCAGAAAGCCTGGGAAAACATGTGCAGAGTGGATGCAAAGAAAAAGGCAATAGAAAAGCTGCTCAAGACGGAGAAAAATCCTGCAAGAATTGCCAAACTCAAAGATCAGATCAAGGCAGTAGAAGCAGAAGGAAAAGAAGTTAATATCCGCAACTCATTCCATCTCGACCAGGGCAACGGACTCGACCCATATCGCGTAGGTGCAACCTTGGGTCTCGGTGCACCAAGTCTTATGATTGGTAACGAACAGATATTACCTTACTGCTATAAGGATTACAAGATCTTAGACAATGGTCCTCTCAGATTTACCGTTGAACTGACCTACAACCCTTCTACCGTGGGCGACCAGAAAAACGTAGTAGAGCATCGTATCATCTCTCTCGACAAGGGCAGCAACTTCAACAAGATGACAGTCTGGTATGATGGCCTCACCCACCCTACCGACTTTGCTACAGGTTTCCCAATCCATGAGGAAGATACCGAGACTAAAACTTTCGCAAAAGACTACGTAAGCTACGCAGACCCTACCGACAATATGGAAGGTAACCAGTCTCAGGTATATGTAGGTGTACTCTTCCCTTATGGCATTGACAATACCTACTACCAGCTTTTCGATAAGAAGCACGACGGCGCTACCGGTCATGCGTTAGGCATCAAGACTGGCTTGAAGGACGGAGAAAAGTTCAGCTATTACTTCGGAGCTGCATGGAGCAAATATGATGTTCGCAGCTATACAGAATGGCAGATTCGCATCAAGGATTATCTTGAAGCATTGAAAACTCCGCTAAAAGTTGAGATCAAGTAAAAAGGAAACTTTAAAGCGAAAGAGATAAAACATCCCCTTAGCGAAAGCCTGATTCAGGCTATCTCTAAGGGGATTTTTCTGCTATATAAATAATAGCAATATAATCATTACTATATAATATCTCAATAGATGAATGAGAAATTACTTACTCATCTCAAAACCTACACGTACTCCATCATAATTCTTGGTGATATTGCCGATAGTGCCAAGTGTAGAATTACCGCTGAGAGCTGTCAATGTCTGAACCAAGGTAAGGAGTTTCTTGGATTCAAAAAGAAGGCTGACACCATTGGTTGTCTGGGTGGCATAGCCGGAAACGCTGAACAGGAGTCCCTTCATTGTGATGGCATGTGTCTTCTCATCAAAAGTATAAGTACCTTTCCATGACTTGCCATCTATTTTTGACTCAAAACTTCCATCCGTATTAAACTTGAAGTAAGTGTTTGAGCTGGAGAAACCTGCTTTCTTGTAATAACCTTCCAACTGCTTCTCTATCTTATTAGCTGCAATTTCGCCGCCTGCTTTGGCAAGCAGATTCTCTGAAGTAAAAGCACAACCTGGCTTGCTGTATTTCCATGTATGAGCACAAAGACTCTCTTTACTGAAAGAACCAGATCCGATTACATTGTTCAAAATTCCATTGATAATGGTTCCTGCAGTACTGCCTGTGCTACCAGATGTGCCTCCACCAAGCAAACCACCAAGGATACCGGCTATTGCAGAACCAGCTGAGGTAGAAGTAGCAGAAGTTGCCGTTGTAGGAGTTGTTGTTTCTGTTTTTGTTGTTGCAGAAGTACTGGTGGCAGAGGTTGCCGCAGTAGAAGTCTTAGTAGAAGACTTAGTTGAGCTTGTCTTCTTGCTTGTTGTTTTCTTTGTTGTTTTCTTTGTTGCCTTCTTTGTAGTTTTCTTAACAGGAGTACTGATCAACTCCGAAAGAGAGCACTCGCTGAGTTCATTTGCCATACTGCCAGTAGTGCAAGCCAGCACCAAAGCAGTCAATAGAATTACTTTTTTCATACCTTTATTATTTATATATATCAATATTCCTATGGAATTCTTCATTTCCTTCTCTCTATTTATGCATGGAATTATCTCTGGAAGAAAACAATCTCTTTTAGAAGAAGAATCCATTTTCGGCTGCAAAGTTCGCAAAAAAAAATGAAATTTCAGAAGGATTTTCCCATTTTCTCATAGTAATATCCCTATAAATACTACAAATCGTATGAATATAACATGAAAATTGGGATACAAAAGGCTTTAAAATTGACATAAATCAAAAAAACGACTAAAAGTAATGCATTTTAATAGGATTTTCTTTCATCTTTTATCAGAATGCTCTATCTTTGCAACGTATTCAAATCACAATAGGTTTATCAAAACACAAAAGGTTATGAACGATTGTTTAGTAAAGGTTAACGAAGAAAATCAGAATCAGGCAATCAGCAGATGCCAGAGCATTCTTCGTGATCGCCGCGAGGCTCTTGCCTCTAAGGCAAAAAGCAGAAATTAAAGAGATTTATCTTTTAAGAGAGATTCTCGTGTGCAGCTTTGTTTTTCTTCCAGAGGGAAGGCACTCGTATGTGGTAAATTCCATTGATAAGGAAGAAGGTTATGCTGTAAGATTATGATCTTTATCCCCCGCTCGATAGAGAGTCGAGGACATCACGAAAAAAGTCCCGCTGTAAGGAATTTCATCCTAACAGCGGGATTTTTTTGGTTTACCCTATTTATTTTTTGGATTATACTATTGATTATTTCTCTACTTTGCAGCCGGCATTGCGGAGCAACTGGAGAAGACCATTCTCACCACCTAAATTGGCGGCATCAACAACAAAGAAGGTTGGCTTCTCTGCCATCACAGTCTGCACCTTTGCAGCCCAAGCCTCAAGAGTTGGTTGAGAAACATGAGCGCCAGTAGCCTTGGCTGCAGCATCTACGTCCTGTGCCTTGAAAGCACCTACAGCTTTATTCAACTTGGCCAACTCTGTAGGCTCATTCTCAAGAAACTCTACCAAGCGAGCCACTTGCTGCTTCAGGTCACTCTTATAGGTATCGTTGATATAAGCATCAACATCACTTAAACCGCCTACAGTCTCATTGTTTGCCTTTGCCTGTGCTTCAAAATACTGGTCGAAAGTATGAGTAGGATCATACATACCCATGTGATTGGCCACAAAAAGCAACTGCTCCATGTCTTCCATCAAAGCTGCAGGAGTCAGGTTACCATACTTTTTCTGCACGTAGGAACTACGGAAATCCACCTCCATGTATTTCTTGAGGAAAGCATTAAGTTTTGTCTGCTGAGCCGGAGTAAGCAAACTGAGAAGAGTCTTGCCGTCAGCCAGTTTCTTAGCGTCATTAATGGACTCACGATAAGCCGCCTTGTTTACCTCGAAATACATCTGATCGGTATTAGTAAGTGCTTCCTTCAACTCACCACTCAGACTAACAACACCCATAGGATTCATAAGACGGTTGGAAGCCATAATATAGGAAGGCTTCTGGTCGGTACTATCTTTACTAATCTTGTAAAGAAGCTGTGCCTGCACACTCACCATGCTTACACTTATCAGCATAAGTGCCAAAACAATTCGCTTCAACGAATTGAAATTCATCTTCTTGATATTCATTTACTTTTAAATTAAAACATTAAACTTATCTTTCACTAAACTCTCTATTTTGTGGACAAAGGTACAAAAAAATCCCGATACAACAACAATTGTATCGGGATTTTATATATTTATGTGACTTTTTTCTTGTTACTTTGCCTCACCAGCCTTTGTTGCATGCATGATAACCTCTACGTGGTTGCCATCCTTCATCACTACATTCTTGAGGAAATCGCTCACTGCCTTTGCATCTACAGAGCTTACCTCCTTCTTGTAGTTGGTATGAGTATCAATACCATGAAGCAGATACTCAGAAATAACACCCATCCAGTAGCCATTCTGCTTGCAGCTTACATCAGCCTGCTTCAGAAGGATTTCCTTCACCTTCTGGAGATCATCCAGATTAGGCTGCTCCATCGCATCCTTCAAACCAGAATAGAAGTAAGGAATAGCATCCTTAGACTTATCTGGGTTCATCATTGCATTACCAGTAACACCTACACGCATGGTCTTACCATCAAGTTTTACACTTTCCATAGCATCAGCACCTGCATAATAAGCAGCACTCAACTTCTCACGGATATTACGGTTGTAATCCATATTGATAACACGGGCTGCGATATCAGCAAGGACTGAGTTGCGCAATGTATAAGGAGCCTCTGAGCACCAATTCTCAAGAGCTACATCCTGTGGATTCTCCATCGCCTTGGTAAACTTGTTGACAACTTCACCCTTCACTGGCAATGTCTCTACGTTCTTAAACTTCTTTCCGTTGCTTGGCAAAGAAGCGATATACTGCTCGATAAGAGGAAGAATCTTAGCCTCATCGAAGTTGCCGACAAAGAAGAAGGTATAATCCTTCGCATTACCGAAAAGCTGCTTACCAAGTTCAAGTGCGCGATCGTAGTTTACACTCTTCACCTCATCCACTGTCATTGTGCGGAATACTGGGTTACCTGGATAGAGCGTGCTGGTCAATGAATCCTGGAATACAGACTGAGGATTGTTGCTACGATTAGCGAGTGCTGTTACCTGATTGTTGATCAGGTTGTTGACAGCCTTCTCGTCCTTAGTCAGATTGGTAAGCTTCAAATAGATGAGCTGCATCAAAGTCTCCAAATCCTTTGGAGTTGAGCCACCACCCAAACCATGACGGTATCTTGAAACACTGAATCCGCAAGAAGCAATCTTACCAGCCAATACCTTCTCAAGGTCATTATTGGTAAAGCCACGTAAACCGCTTGAGTTCATCAAAGAACCCATCATCTTCACCTCGTTGAGATCCTTTGTTCCGAAAGCAGAAGTACCACCATCGGCAGTAGCAGCAAACTGTACCTCGTCGTTCTTGAAGTCAGTCTTCTTGAGCACTACTTTGGCACCATTAGAGAGGGTAAGCATCTTGTAACCGAAGAGCTTATTCTCTGTAGTCTTCTTGATCTTACCAGCCTTAGGAAGCTCTGCCATCAATGGTTCCTGCTTTACATTATCTACGTAAGCTTCGAGCTTTTCACCACGCACCTGCTTTACGACATCTGCCAACTGCTGCTTGGTTGGATAAACAGCACCCTCAGCATCGCGCATCATCAGAAGTGTTACGAAATTGGTATCAGTCTCGCAAATCAACTCCTTGGCATAAGCATTGATAGCCTCTACAGGAATACTTGGAACCATGGTCTTATAGATCTGATGTTCAACCTCAACAGAAGGGATTGGTTCATTAGAGATGAAATGATCTACATACTGAGAAGTAAACTGCTCATTCTTCATCTTATCACGGTTAGAATACATCTTATCCAAACCGCTCATGAAATCCTCTTTATAGCGAACGTACTCAGTAGCCGTGAAACCGAAGTCCTTAGCACGCTTAGCCTCACGGAGAACAGCTGCATAAGCCTCAAGCATCTTGCCAGGCTTGGCAACTGCAGTAAGACTGAAAGCATCCTTTGTACGGGAAACCAAGTAGCTGCCATTATCACAACCAGCCTGGAGATATGGACAGTCAGCCTCCAATGACTTTTCACCCAAACGAGAGCTAAGCATGCTGGTAATTGCACTCTGAACATAAGAAGTAGCGAAGTAATTGAGACTACCCTTCAAAGAGTCAGGTGTAGCATCGTGCTTCATGCTGATCATAGCCACATCGTAGTTCTGCTCCTTATCCTTGTCAACTACATAGATAGCTGTATCATTGTCAGGAACCAACTCAGGGATCACCTTTGCTGCATTAGCAGGAACCTTGATGCCGCTGAAGAGCTTCTTGATCTGTGCCTCAATGTGATCAACATCCACATCACCTACAACGATGACAGCTTGGTTGTCTGGACGATACCATTTGCGATAGTAAGCACGGAGGGTTTCAGGATCGCAACCATCAATGATGCTCATCAGACCGATTGGCATACGATAACCGTACTTGCTGCCAGGATAAAGTGCAGGAAGTGAACGCTCCATGATACGCTGCTGACCTACCATACGCATACGGTACTCATTGTGTACTACGTCACGTTCATTGTCGATAGCCTCTTTGGTAAGAGAGATACCATTGCTCCAATCCTTGAGGATGAGCATACATGAATCTACGGCTGTTGCACGAGTAGTTGGTACATCGGTAAAATAATAAACGGTCTTGTCGATACTTGTGTAAGCATTCAAATTCTTACCATACTCCACACCAATGCTCTGGAGATAGTTCTGAAGGCTATTGCCCTGGAAATGCTCAGAACCATTGAAAGCCAAGTGCTCCAAGAGGTGAGCCAAACCACGCTGGTCGTCGTTCTCATTAATAGAACCAACCTTCTGTGCAATGTAGAAACTTGCTACATGCTCAGGGAAATTGTTGTGACGAATGTAGTAGGTAAGGCCGTTGTCAAGGTGACCGATTCTCACGTCCTTGTCAACAGGAACCTGAGGCATCTGCTGTGCCACCATTGAGCCTGTAGCCAGCAGCATCACTGCCGCTACAAAAAACTGCTTTAATCTCATGTTTAATTATAATGTTGTTAGAATTATTACTTACTTTTTATTATTTAATCTATACACATAATATTATAGGAAAATGAATATTTCCTGAATATACATTTATATGATAAAACGAAATTCCCACGTCTTTGGGTAGCTTTCAGAATGCAAAAATAACATAATTAAAGGGAGAAAGCAAATATTTTGTAGCTTTTTCACTCTTTATGCCTCATTTTCACGCTTTTATCCCTCATTTTCACACTTCTGCCTGAAAAATCAGGCTTTATCTCAATGAATCTGGAAGTCCTTTATCCATGCACCTGAAAGCTCTTCATCCAAGAACCGCGGAAAAGACGTATGAGGAAGAGAACTCCACGGAAAGTTAGTTCCGTAGCCATCGCAATCCACACACCTTCCAGCCCATAGCTTTGGGATAAACCATAGGCAAGAGTGAGTCGCACGAGCCACATGGTGCCGAGATTGATGGCAGCAGGCTTGAATGTATCACCTGCTCCCACACAGACACAATAGGTCACGATGCTCGCTGCAAAGAACGGTTCGGCAAATGCTTCGATGCGCAGACAGGTAGTACCCAACTCTCGGATGGCCTCCACAGGAGAAAGAACTCCTATCATTTCTGGCGCAAAGACATACATGATGACTCCCATCAATGCCATCACCAACATGCCAAGACCAACGGTCATATAAGCAAAGTTCTTGCACAGGTCTATGCGCCCCGCCCCGTGAGTCTGTCCTACCAGGGTAGTAGCAGCATCACCGATACCATAACCAGGCATATAACAAAGACTTTCTGCTGTAATCGCAAAAGAATGGGCAGCAATGGCTATGTTGCCCAATGGCGCCACAATCATGGTACTCACAATCTGTGCTCCACTCATCAGAATATTCTGTATGGCAATAGGGATGCTGATCTTGCAGGCTCTCTGCACATATTCCTTTACCCAATGAAAACGTACATGATCCTGACGGAG
>OIYI01000157.1_pt1 | contig 11312 bp, 9 predicted proteins | sample 1588301 | NCBI WGS metagenome assembly OIYI01 (sample SAMN03283247) | human gut metagenome | biome: human-associated habitat; material: feces | host: Homo sapiens | place: Peru | collected 2012 | reverse complement strand
TCATCATAGCTGTCAGGATCATTATCACTGATCTTTACACGCTCCAGTTCGGAATCAATAAATGCCTTCTTTGCCAACATGTAAATCTTGGAAGGACGGAAACCGAAACGCAGGAAATAGTAGAGGAAGAAATCATGCAGTTCGTATGGTCCCACCAAATCTTCCGTCTTCTGCTTGATATTTCCATTCTCATCTGCCGGAATCAACTCTGGACTGATAGGAGTATCGATGATATCACGAAGAGTGATGCGGCTCTGTTCGTCTACCCCACTCTCTGCTACATGATTTACGAGATGACGGATCAGGGTCTTAGGAATGCTGGCATTCACGCCATACATGCTCATGTGGTCACCATTATAGGTAGCCCATCCTAATGCCAACTCTGAAAGGTCGCCTGTACCGATAACCATACCACCCATCTTATTGGCTAAATCCATCAGGATCTGGGTACGTTCACGAGCCTGGGAATTCTCGTAAGTCACATCATGTACACTGGCATCCTGACCGATATCTTCAAAGTGTTGGGTTACCGCCTTGGCAATACTGATTTCCTTAATGGTAATACCAAGACTCTGCATCAGCGAGATAGCATTATTGTAGGTTCTGTCTGTGGTTCCGAATCCCGGCATAGTGACACCTACGATACCCTTTCGGTTCATTTTGAGTTTATCAAAAGCTTTTACACAAACGAGTAAGGCCAGCGTAGAATCCAAACCGCCGCTAATACCGATTACTACGGTCTTGGCATGGGTATGAACGATACGCTTGGCTAGTCCCATGAGTTGGATATTGAAAATTTCCTCGCAAGAGGCATTCATATCGCTGCTGGTAGGAATAAACGGATGAGGATTCACCTCACGCTCCAACACAAAATCGCGTTCATTCTCGGTTGGTTCGGCTTCGATATTTCGGATATTGAACTGACCGCCAAGAACAGAATATTTAATATTGCGCTGGGCATTCACATAAGTAGAATTCGTACGACGCTCGGTGCGGAGTTTCTCTACATCTATCTGTGAGATAACCATCTGCGGTTCAAGAGAGAAACGTTCACTCTGTGAAAGTAAAACTCCATTCTCATAAATCAGGGCATTTCCACCATAAACCACATCCTGTGTACTCTCACCGAAACCACAGGAACTGTAGATATATCCGGTCATGGTACGGGCACTCTGCTGGCTGAGCAGACTCTTCAGATAATGATGTTTTCCGATAAGTTCGTCGCTTGCAGAAAGATTGAAAATCAGGTCTGCTCCAGCTAGCGCCAGTTTGTTGCTAGGAGGAGCCGGAGCCCATACATCTTCGCAGATTTCCACACCAAACTGTACGCCATCGAAAGTTTGAAAAATCTGAACATCAGGCGTCAGTTTCACCTTATGTCCGGCATAACGGACTTCGCAATCTCTCAAGTCCTGAGCCGAGGCAAACCAGCGTTTCTCATAAAACTCGCTGTAGTTTGGAAGATAAGTCTTCGGTACAATACCGAGAATCTGCCCATGCTGGATAACAATACCACAATTGAGCAACAAGTCGCCCGCTATCACCGGCGCACCTACGATAGAGATGATATCGAGTTTGCGTGTGAAATCGAGCAACATCATCACCGCCTGCTCAGATGATTCGAGAAGCATCTGCTGACGGAAGAGATCCTGACAGGAATAGCCCGTAACAGAGAGTTCCGGAAATGCAATGATCTCTACACCCTTTCCCTCAGCCAGCGCTATCTGTTCCTCTATCTGCTGGGTATTGAAAATGACATCACCCACCTTTACGGCAGGGATGGCACTAGCTACCTTAATAAATCCGTACTTCATAATAAATTACTTAATTGTTACCTGTGTAGCACCATAGCCATACTCCTGGAAAGAAGCATCCTGATAGGTGCAACTCTTATAGCGATAGTTCAACTCATGAATGAGAGTCTGGCGCAACACGCCTTCACCCTTTCCATGAATAAAGATAATTTTCTGTCCCTTCTTTTTCTTATATTCCTCCATGGTTTTCTTAAAGATATCCATCTGATAATGAAGGATATCGGCAGAATTCATTCCAGCAGTTGTTTCAAGCACTTCATCTGCATGAAGATCTATTACAAGTGTACCATCATCCTTCTTGCTTTTCTTCTTGCTAGTGTTGGCGACAACCTTCTCATCCTTATACATCTGCTCTTTCAGGCGCTTGGAATCAATGACCAGCGGACGGGCAATCTCATCGTTCTCAACAATCGTAAAGAGATAGGCTGGAGTCTCGAAGAAATCGTTCTCCTCGAAAAGATGAAGTTTGTAGAATTTCACGGGATCGAGACGGAACTGAACATCTGTTGCCGGCTTCAGAAGGAATGGCTTGTCCTTCTTGTAGGCTATCATCTGGATGGCGATATGCTCCATCTCGTTCAGAGCCTCACGACCGAATTCCTCGATGAAGAGTTTGGTGTTCGGTTCTATTTCTCCCTCTGCTTTCAGAGTCCATGCATTTCCCTCAGCCACGAGATAGGTATAGTGGAGATGGTAGTTGCTGTCATTCACCATATAGGTCTCGAAACGGGTATTGGTCACATCCTTGATATTGATAGGCACAAAGACGAGATAAGCACTGAGCTTGTTGCCACCCGTACGTTCCTGAACCGGTTTCACAAAGGTTATCTCACGGTCGGCAGCATCATATTCCTCTACATCCATATCCACGTCATCGTGATCATTCAAGATGGCCTTGATACTCCGGCTGTCCTGATGCAGTTCGGTATTGGCATGCTCCTCAGCCTTCTGCTGCGCATCCATCTTAGCCGAAATCATCTTGCCCATGGAGTATTCATCCTGCTCCACCACAACCACCTCGTTGATAGGCATCGGAATTTCAAATCCATCCTCATCCTCAACGAGCACAATATTTTTACCTTGGAAGCCGGCAACCTTTCCGCCACCCACTTCGCTCAAGAATCTAACTTTATCTCCTTTTTTCATAATCTATTAATAATTTGTAATTGCAAAGATACAAAAGATATTGCAAAACAGGGCTTATTTTAATATTTTTAATGCTACTGATAAAAATAATCCTGTAAAAGATGCACCATGTTAGATATTTTTCCGTATCTTTGCAAAGAAAAAGAAATAGTAACGAACCCTTTAAACTGAAAAGTTATGATTACATTTCCTTGCGCCAAGATCAATCTTGGTTTAAATATAGTTAGTAAGCGGAAAGATGGATACCACAATCTTGAAACGGTGTTCTACCCTATTCCGCTGACCGATGCACTTGAAATCAAGCTCATGGGCGATGAATTCCCTAGTGATGTTCCTTGTGATCTGAAGATTACAGGTAACGCAGTGGATTGCGATGAACAGAACAATCTCGTTGTAAAAGCTTATAATCTCCTGGCTGCCGACTTCAGGATTCCACGCATCCATGCTCACCTGGTGAAGCGTATTCCTTCGCAGGCTGGTTTGGGTGGCGGTTCTGCCGATGCAGCCTTCATGATTCGTTTGTTGGACGAGCGTTTCCGTCTCAACATCGGTAATCCGGAAATGGAAAGATATGCTGCCAAACTGGGCGCAGACTGTGCCTACTTCATTTCTGCTGACCCCGAAGATGGTGACACTGCATGCTATGCAGAAGGTATCGGCGAAGAACTGATGCCGGTAAGTGGTCCTGGCGATAATCTGAGGGGCTATCATTTGGTTGTGGTGAAGCGCGATGATATTGCCGTCAGCACCAAAGAGGCTTATGCAGCCATCACCCCACAGGCTCCAGCCAAATGTTGCCGCGACATCGTACGCCAGCCTATCGAGACTTGGAAAGAGGAACTTGTCAACGATTTTGAGGCACCTATCTTCAAGATGCACCCGGAACTGGCTGAAATCAAACAGAAACTTTACAACCTGGGCGCCGTATATGCAGCGATGAGTGGTAGCGGAAGTGCCATCTTCGGTATCTTCAAGCATAAACCTGCAAATATAGAGGAACAGTTCGAAGGAATGTTCTGTAAAATAATGAAACTTTAATTTAGTTAATAGTTTACTCTAAATATAATGAACGAAGAAACACATCAGAAACTGATGACTATCAAGCGAAGCTTCCGCTTGCTGATGAACGGTCCGGGATCGCAATCTATGCGCGATAAGGGACTGGGATATAAACTGAATTGGGGCGTACCATTCTATGAACTGAAAAAGATGGCTGAGGAATATGGTAAAGACTATGACCTGGCCATCGAACTGTGGAAGGAAGATATCCGGGAATGCAAGATTCTGGCTACACTCATCATGCCTGCCGACAAGATGCTTCCTGAAATCACAGATTTATGGATGGAACAGGTACAGAGTCAGGAGATGGCAGAGATGCTTGCCTTCAACCTTTTGCAGCACGTAGATTATGCGCCTGTCATCGCCTACCAGTGGATAGCAAGTGATAAGCCGCTCTATGAGATTGCCGGTTTCCAGCTCCTTGCCCGTCTCTTTGCCAATGGAAAAGAGCCTAACGAGCGTGGCATCAACGAATTCCTGGATCAGGCTGCCACTGCATTGCAGGGTGACAACATGGGAATAAAACATGCTGCCTCTAATGCGGTTCTCCGTTTCTGCGACTTCGGTGAAGATTTCGAGAAGATTGCAAGAGGAGCACTCAAGGGTATCTACGAGATTTAATGGTCCTGCAGACGCAGTCAGAAACAGGCCACGACCCTACTGAAAATACGTCCCGACGTAGCACGGTGCTGCGTCCCGACATACAAAAAAATACGTCCCGATGCAGCAAATGCTACGTCGGGACGTATTTTTATAGCTATTTTCGTCATTACATGAAATACTTCTGGTATTCGTTTTCGAAATTCGGAGTGAAAACACCCTTGCCGATGTTTTCGCTGATTTCATCCTTTGTCCAGAATCTGCCACCAGCCAATTCTTCCTGGCTCGGTTTCACCTCGCCATCATATACACAGCGATGTACGTAAACCAATTCCTTTTCCCGCTGACTCTCAAAGACATAATGCCCAAGAGATTCCGGTTCAAAATCGGTGATACCCAATTCTTCCCTTACCTCGCGATGCAAAGCCTGACTCACACTTTCGCCTAAATCTACATGACCGCCGCAGGCTGTATCCCATTTATCCGGCTGGATATCCTTCCAGGCTGGACGATGCTGCAGATACAGATCACCCCGGCTGTTGAATACATGCAGATGAACAACCGGATGCAAGATCTTGCTTCCGTCATGGGCATGACCGCGGGTAACAGCACCCAGGATGTTGCCCATTTCATCTACTATCGGAAATTCCTCGTTCTTATTATCTATCATCGTTTCTCTTATTACAAAGTTCCGTATTCATCAGAGTAGCGCAACATCTGGTCGACATAGCTCTCCTCGTAATCCAATACTACGTCTGTAATTTCGCCTTCTTCATCCATCTCCAGCGTCATCTTCGGATTGATGAATCCCTTGTATGGAGCGAGATTCAGTTTCTTGTATCTTGCCAGTATCTCGCGATGCAATTCCGGATCGATATTCACGGCATACTTCTCTACCAACAGGCGGGCTGCCTCGAAATCACCCTCACTCTTGATGCGCTGAATTTCAGCAAGCAACTCACCGAAGAGATGGCGGAGCTTGGCATAATCATTAATCTTCACATAAGTCTTCGTCGTAATGATATTGCCCTCGCTGTCCTTCAAAGCATCCTCTGCAGAAGCATAGTTCATATCCATCTTCACCAGTTCCACAGCACCCTCGGCATGCTCCATCACCCACCAGGCTATCAGCGCACGGTTGCGCATGTGGGCTTCCTCTATCTTGTCGCCTTCCTTGATGCGGATGGTCTGGGTGAGCAGACCGTTCATCAGATAACCGTAATACTGAGCCTTGTATGCCTCATCATTCGGAGTCAGCCCCAGTTCTACCAATTTATGGTCGGCTACATAATAGAGTCCGAAAAGATCGGCTCTCGCCTCTTCTATCGTACTGCCATACGCCTTCAGTGCATCAGGGTCGGTACCAGGCAAAAGCTGTCCGCTACCATGTCCCAGACACTCATGCAGGTCGGTATGCAGATCATCGGTAATATCCTCGTACTGATTCATCAGACTGATAGTATCCTCATCGATAACGAATTCATCGCGGAAACCATTGCCCTGAGCAGCCTTGTTATATGCCTCGGTCAGATTACCGATGGTCACACTCTTAGAACCATATTCCTGACGAATCCAGTTGGCATTCGGAAGATTGATGCCGATGGCAGAAGCAGGATATTCCTCGCCACCCAACATCGCAGCACAGATGACATTGGCTGTAACACCCTTCACCTCCGACTTGCGGAAACGTGGGTCTACAGGTGAATGGTCTTCAAACCACTGGGCATTCTGACTGATGGTCTGGGTGCGCTTCGTAGCTTCAAGATCTTTATATTCTACAATGCCCTCCCAAGTACCTTTCAGCCCGAGCGGATCGCCATACACTTCGATAAATCCGTTGATAAAATCAATCATTCCCTCGTGCTGCTGCACCCAGGCGATGCTGTAACGGTCGAAATCCTTGAGATCGCCAGTACGATAATACTTCACCAGGAGATCGATGAGATGTTTCTGTTCCTCATTTTCAGCATATTTCTGAGCACGGAGCAACCAGGAAACAATCTCCTTGATAGCTGCGCCATAGAGGCCGTCTTCTGTCCATTTCAGCTCCACCAGTTCACCATTACGCTTGGTCAGTTTAGAGTTCAGTCCATACGAAGGTGCCTGTTCGTTGCCATCTTCCTTCATCCTGGCATAGAAACGTTCTACTTCTGCCTGAGAAACATTCTCATAGAAATTGCAGGCTGAAGTCTGCACCAGATCCTCGCCATCCGTCTGATTCACGCGCTTAGGCATGACTTCCGGGTTGAAGATGACAGGCACCAGAATGCCCAACAGGTCTTCCTTGCTCTGACCCTTGGAAAGAGGCAGGTATTCATCGGCTACAGCCCCAACCATCTCATAGAAAGATTCCTCTGAAAATCCTGGTACAAACTTTTCACATCCATAGTGATGATGGATGCCGCTGGCAAACCAGACACGCTTCAGGTACACTTCGAAAGCCTTGAAATCTTCGCTTTCGCGATTACCCTCGTAATGACGGTATACAGCCTCCAGGGTCTTTCGGATGCGCAGGTTGTATTTGCCCTGCTGGTCGAAGGTGATATCACGTCCCAAGAGGGTTGCCTTCGACAAGCAATAAATATAAATTTTCTGTGTGAGCGACAGGTTTTCGAAACCCTTCAGCTCATAACGGAGCATCTGGATATCGGCAAATCGCTCTTGAGTGTTTACATTACATTTTGCCATTTTTATCTGTATTTACCATGCAAAAGTAATACATTTTTTCCACATACCAAACTTTTCCTCCTGTTTTTCGCTTTTTGCAAAGTTTTTTACTTGAAATATGCACTTTTTCTTGGAGAAAACTTTTATTTATGCAGATTATTCATTACCTTTGCATGAAAAACAAAACAAAAACATGCCGGTAAAGGCATAAATCATAAAACGGCAATCATGCAGATAAACGAGATATTAAAAAGCTATTTTGGATACGATTCCTTCCGCCCCAACCAGGAAGCGATTATCAGAGAGGTAATGCAGGGACACGACTGTCTGGTTCTCATGCCGACAGGTGGTGGAAAGAGTCTGTGCTACCAGGTTCCCGCATTAGCAATGGAAGGTACCGCTGTGGTCATTTCACCGCTCATCAGTCTGATGCACGACCAGGTGGAGGCGCTCAAGGCAAACGGTATCCCGGCTGAGGCACTGAACAGCGGAAACGACACGACCGATGAACTTATCATCCGACGCCGATGCGAGAAGGGAGAACTGAAACTCCTTTATGTTTCGCCCGAAAAACTCATCAGCGAGATACCTTATTTATTCAGCAACATCAAGATTTCGCTCTTTGCCGTTGACGAGGCCCACTGCATCAGCCAGTGGGGACACGATTTCCGTCCGGAGTATTCGCAACTCGGTATGCTGCACGAAAATTTCCGCAATGTCCCGGTGATGGCGCTCACAGCTACAGCCGACAAGATAACGCGCGAAGATATCATACGCCAGCTTCATCTCAATGGGCAGACGTTCGTAAGCAGTTTCGACCGCCCCAATCTCTCCCTCACCGTAAGACAGGAGAGTACCAAAAAGGCAAAGCTCCAATACATCACCCGCTTCATCAGTAATCATCCGGAAGAAGCGGGCATCATCTACTGTCTCTCACGCAAGAACACCGAAATGGTGGCACAGGAACTTATCGAGCTGGGTATCAATGCCGCAGCATATCATGCCGGAATGACTGCCCAGACCAGAGCGTCAGTACAGGAGCGGTTCAAGATGGACCAGATTCAGGTGGTATGTGCTACCATCGCTTTCGGAATGGGCATCGACAAGAGTAATGTGCGCTGGGTAATCCACTATAATATGCCTAAAAGCATCGAGAGTTTCTATCAGGAAATAGGTAGAGCCGGAAGAGATGGAGCACCATCAGATACCGTGCTGTTCTATTCGATGGCCGACATCATCACCCTCCGTTCTTTCTGTGAAGAAAGCGGACAGCGTGATGTGAACATGGAGAAACTGCGCCGCATGGAGGAATATGCCGAATCGAGAGTATGCCGACGACGCATTCTGCTGAATTATTTTGGCGAGACATCATCCTGCAACTGCGGCAACTGTGATGTTTGCAAGAATCCTCCACGCACCTTCGACGGCACCATCAGAGCCCAGAAAGCCCTGAGTGCCGTGGTCCGTTCGGGTGAGCATATTGCAGTAGGTACCTGCATCGAGATTCTGAGAGGCATGCATTCTTCTGCAGTTGTGAAAAACAAATACAACGAGATGAAAACCTTCGGTGTGGGCAGGGATACAACATCTAAGGACTGGAATGCTTATCTGCTGCAGATGCTGCAGATGGGATTCTTCGAGATTGCCTACAACAACCACAACTACATGAAGGTTACCGATTTAGGCTGGAAGGTACTGAAGGGAGAACATCATGTTTCGCTGGCTTATATCGAAGAAGACGATAAAGCCACCCGCCCACAGAAAACGGTACGCAACAGGAAGGGCGCCATCGCCCAGCCGGGAAATCTCATTCCTGAGGTGCATGCCGAACGTGTCATCTTCCAGGAAGACTCGAAAGGCGTGGAAGACAAAGGACTCTTTGAACACCTCAGAAAGATACGCAAGAACTTGGCCGACGAACAGGGTTATCCTCCATATATCGTACTCAGCGACAAGAGCCTTCATGAACTTGCAAGGATGAAACCTACCACCAAGAATGCCATGAGCCTGATCAGTGGTATCGGAGAATTCAAGCTCAATAAATATGGCGATAGCTTCATCAAGGCTATCAGGAAATATACAGGACTATAACAGGAGAATATCTCCGAAAGATATTTTCATAACCTTCGGAGATAATTTCATAACCTTCGGAGATAATTTCGTAACTAAGGGAGATAATACCCGTAACTAAGGGAGATAGCATTCGTAACTAAGGGAGATAGCATTCGTAACTAAGGGAGATAGCATTCGTAACTAAGGGAGATAAAAAAATCGGGATGTCTGCAAGTTCAGAACTGCAAACATCCCGATTTAATTTTATAGATTGAAGAGATGCGCAACTTAGTTGTTTACGCTACCTCCCACAATATCAAGCAATTCATTGGTAATGGCCTGTTGACGACTCTTGTTGTACTGCAAGTTGAGTTCGCGCAAGAGTTCATCGGCATTATCCGTAGCGGTCTGCATGGCCACCATTCTGGCAGCATGCTCACTCGCCTGGCTATCCAGCAACGCTGTATAAATCATCAGACGAAGCTGCTTAGGAATCAAGACTCCCAAAACAGTCTCCAAGTCTGGCTCTACAATGAAGTCATCATTCAGAGGTTTTGCCTCAGAACTCTGGCGTTCGTCAGCTTCAGCCTGCTTTTGGCGCAGATATTCCTGAGCCTTTGCCGTAGCCACATTAGAGGTAAGGTCACGATCGTTGTCCACTCCTATCGCCTCAGTGCTGAGGTCAATAGGCAAGAAAGTCTTGCGGGTCAGAATCTGTGAACCGGCACTCTTAAAGTGATGATAAATCATCTCCACCTTATCGAGCTCACCAGCAGCATACTGCTTGGCAAGTGAATGGGCGATATCTGCACAGGCGCTGGCATGAGGATGATCGGCAAGATCATTAAAGTTACCGCCAATCTTCAAACCCAGTTTCTGTGCCTTCTCAGCCACTTTTCGTCCGATAGGATATACCGTGATGTCGTCAATGCCTTGAGCCTTATACTCGTCCACCGCATGCATCATCATCTTGATAACGTTGGAATTGAATCCACCACACAAGCTGCTGTTAGAACTGTATACCACAAGAGCTACACGCTTGGTTTCCTTGTGCTCCAACTGCAACGGATGGTCGACATTCGGAGTACTTACCAGGAAACTCTTGAGGATATGTTCCAACATATTTCCATAAGGCAGCATATTCTGGATAGCTACCTGAGCATGATGCAACTTACTGGAAGCCACCATCTTCATCGCACTCGTAATCTTACGGGTACTGTTAACGCTGGCTATGCGAGTTTTAATCTCTTTTAATGACGGCATAGGCTATTACGCTTTATATTGTCCTGCAACATTAGCCATGGTCTCCTCGACAGCCTTAATGGCATCGTCGGTGAGTTTACCATCGCCCAAAGTCTCAATCACATCAGCGTGCTGGCTGCGCATTGCATCGAGGAACTGATCCTGACAGTCGCGAACCTTATCCATTGGCACGTCGTGCATCAATCCGTGAACACCACAATAGAGAATTGCTACCTGCTCGCCTACCGGCATTGGGCGGTACTGAGGCTGAACCAGCAACTGGTCGTTCTTACGGCCACGGTCCAGAGTCATCGCTGTTACGGCATCCATATCGCTAGAGAACTTAGAGAAGGCCTCCAGCTCACGATACTGAGCCATATCAATCTTCAGTGTACCAGCTACCTTCTTCATACTCTTGATCTGGGCAGAACCACCTACACGAGATACGGAGATACCTACGTTGATAGCTGGACGGAAGCCCTGGTTGAAGAGGTCGGTCTCAAGGAAGATCTGACCATCGGTGATAGAAATCACATTAGTTGGGATGTATGCTGATACGTCACCAGCCTGTGTTTCGATGATAGGAAGGGCTGTCAAAGAACCACCACCCTTTACGTGACCCTTCATGCACTCTGGAAGGTCGTTCATCTGCTCGGCTACCTCCTGCTGGTCGTTGATACGAGCGGCACGCTCCAACAGACGAGAGTGGAGATAGAACACATCACCAGGATA
>OIYI01000153.1_pt1 | contig 11508 bp, 9 predicted proteins | sample 1588301 | NCBI WGS metagenome assembly OIYI01 (sample SAMN03283247) | human gut metagenome | biome: human-associated habitat; material: feces | host: Homo sapiens | place: Peru | collected 2012 | reverse complement strand
CTCCTTTAATACCACTACCGCCAATATCAACACCAAGGATGTCCATAGTAAACCACCTATTTTTAGTTTAATTTTTTATAAGTTTGATTGCTTATAAATGATTGTTTTGATTTTGTAAATTTTATGTTTTGAGTATAGGCAAAAGTTTTAAGTCTTATCTACCTAATTTTTGTTAAATTTTGAAAAATATAGGTTATGGCACAAAATAAGCGCTATTTTTTTACTTTTTGTCCCTATTTTTATCAATGGTTAAATATACTATTAACAAGAATTAGAGATAGGTTATACAGTTGAAGAAATTTATATAAAAGCGAAAATTATACTGATGAAGCTGATTGTTTTTAGTAAATTAAAAGTCTTAATAAATTACAAGTTGTTGCCGGCTTTAAACTAAAAAAAGCACCTAAAAACTCATCAATTAAGTCTAGTTTTCTGCAGAGATATGTCTTAGTGACTTATCTGACCTACCTCCACAAAAGATATTTACACAATAAAAATACTAAAACACACAAGGTATATCTATGAATATCATTCCATTAAGTTCACCTGAAATTGAATATTGAGGAAGAATAGATGACAGAGAATCTCTACATCCACAATTTATCTTTCCTGCTACTTATCTAAAGTTCCGCTTTATTGGAAGCTTTGCCTCATTAAAGATTAAAAATCAGCATCTAGACTGGAACAACTGGCATAACTTTGTAGGTGCCAAAGTTGATGGTGTACAAAAGTGTTATCAGTTAAATGATGATGAAAATGCCTCTGTCATTACCTTATTAGACAGTGAAGATACAGACAAAGAGCATGAGATTCTGTTCTTCAAGCGCATGGACTGTCATGAGATCACACTTGAAGAGTTAGTCCTCTCAGATAATGCCAAGCTCATTCCCTATGAGAAAAAGCCATGTCTTAAGATGGAAGTTTATGGTGACTCAGTATCAGCAGGTGAGGTCAGTGAAGCTGATGCAATTAGTGATGAGTTAGCTTTCTTTATAAGTACTTTGCATATTGATGTAACCAAAGAAGTTTAATCAAAGACAACGTTCATACAGCGTTATCTTTAAACTCATCATAAAGATCATCAAATTTGACTTTTTTGAGATAATTTTGATGATCTTTTATCTAACACCATTGTGAAAACTGTTTTTATATCAGCCTATTGTCTATAATTAACTCATCTATGAGACAACACTAAAAAGGAAAGAGCATGTCTGAAATTTACTGTATCAGTTATTCTGATTTTGGATATCTTCTTACAGAAAAAGACTGGTCAATTAAAATTCAAAAATTAAAAGACTATGACTTTGAAGTTTACGAGGATCTGTTAACTGCAGATGACATTACTCTCAAACGTCGCTTTTTAGGCAGTTTGCCTGACCTTTTTGAAAACAGTTCCGATTTTAAGTCTGAGCCTGAACTTCCATACGATGTTGAAAGATTTCTCATGACCTACCACGGGGTAGAGGTTATGGTTCTAGGTTCTTATGACTTTGACAGATTGTTTAAAGATAAAGAAAAAGACAGTTTAGGCTTTGTTAAGGTAGACAAAGAGCTTGTTACCTGCAATCAATACTCATTAGAGGATCTAGCAGAGGATGTGGTTCTATTAGCCTCAAACGGTATGGATTTGAACAGTACAGAGCATCTTTCCAAATTTTAAAAGGTAGCTTAAAAGAGCACCCAAGAAGTAGAGAACAGAGTTTATAAGCAGTTAAAAGCAGTCTTAACTAGACTGACTTTAGAACAGAATAAAATAGTAGCGATGGAGTATATATGGATCAGCTCCCATTAGAAGTTTATAGCAGTGATGAGGTTAAATTCATCGAAGCAGAGCATGCTAAAGAGCATAACGGCCACTGTTTTGACTTGATGCAGCAGGCAGGTAAAGCTGTTTTTGACTTTATTGTCAGAGAATGTGCTCAAGCTAAAGATGTGTGGATCTTTTGCGGTAAGGGCAATAATGGTGGCGATGGCTATATTGTTGCAAACTTGCTCTTAGAAAACTCCATTAATCATAGAGTCTTTGCAACTGGTGTTCCTCATGAGGGCACTGAGGCTAGCATTGCCTATGAGTACTATGTAAGACAGGGCGGTATTGTTGAATATGAACTGCCAAATCATGGGCAACTTCCAGATGATGGTGTCATCGCTTACAGTGCACCTGATGTCATTGTTGATGCTCTATTAGGTACTGGTACAAACTCTTCACCTAAAGGCGACATGGCAAAATGGATTGCCTATATCAATCAGTTAAATACATACGTAGTAAGTATTGATATTCCATCAGGTGTAATTGCAGATACTGGTAGTGTCCCTGGCATGTGCGTAAGTGCAGATGCTACTGTTTGTATGCTGGCTCTAAAGCCTGGCTTATTAACATCTGATGCTGTCGACTTTGTAGGAAAACTTGAATTTGCTCCATTAGGTGTTCAATCTTACAGTTATTATGATGTTTTTGATTATTCAAAGACTACCTATCCTGTACCAATCATGAGAATGTCTTATAAAGACATTAAGCCTCAACTGCCAGTGCGTTTACCATCATTTAATAAAGGCGATAATGGAAAAGTTTTAATTATCGCAGGAACCGCTGGTTTTGGAGGTGCTGCTATCTTGTGTGGTACTGGTGCCTTAAGATCAGGGGCAGGCTTAGTTAAAGTAGCACTTGAAAAGGATAACTATCAGGCTCTGTTAAGTGTAAGACCTGAACTGATGACTGTGGATTTAAATTCAGCTGAAGCTTTGCAAAAGGCAATCGATTGGGCTGATGTGATTGCAGTAGGTCCTGGTCTTGGAGTAAATGAGAGAACTCAAAGAATATTAGATACCATAGATGATGTCATCGACAAATACGTAGTCTATGATGCTGATGCATTAAATGTCTTATCTAAATATGAGGAAAAGTTCTATAACGAGAATCGTGTGATTACACCCCATCCTGGCGAAGCAGCTAGACTCTTAGGTTGCACAGTTGAAGCTATCAATGCCGATAGGTTAGGCAGTTGCTATAAACTCTGGCAAAAGTTCGGCGGTGTAGTGCTTTTAAAGGGGGCTGGTACTATTGTTTGTGATGGCAACAGACTGTCTATCATCAATGAAGGCTCACCAGCTCTTGCAACCGGAGGCTCTGGTGATCTTTTAACCGGCATCATTGCCTCTTTAATCGCTCAGGGCTTAGGCATTGAGATGGGCGTGATAGTAGGCGCCTGTATCCATGCAAGAGCAGGTGCTATTTGTGGTCAAAAAGAAGGTGTAATTGGTACACTGCCACTTGATGTAAGCAAATATGTAAGAGAACTTGTAAACGGCAGAGACTAGATTTTTAAGTTTACAAACTCTAATCAAAAGTGCTAATCGGAAAAGCTAATAGAAAAGAATAAAAAATATGGCAGAAATTAAATTTAAGATAAATGGTGAACAGGAGACTGTAAAGCTAGGTGCTCTGATGTCATCTGTTTGCATTCCTCTATGTAAGAAATTAAAAAAGAGTGTGCTTATAAATCTTGAAGGAGATTTAGGTGCAGGTAAAACCACTTTCTCACGTGGTTTTATTGAAGCTTGTGGCTATAAGGATATCGTCCGCTCTCCAACCTATACTCTAGTTGAGCCTTATGACTTTGATGACTTTAGTGTTTACCACTTTGATCTTTACAGACTTTTAGATCCTGAAGAACTTGAATATATGGGCATCCGTGACTATTTTGAGAAGACTTCAGTATGTCTTATTGAATGGCCTGATAAAGCACAGGGCGTTTTACCTGAAGCGGATATCACAATTGAGCTTAGTTATTCAGTTGATTCAAGGGATGTTGTGATAAAATCAGTTCTTATAGAACCAGAAGATCTTAATAAAATAAGCTCAAATTTCAGATAACGTGAAACACCTTTTGAATAACTTCTGTAAATTGATCCAGAGTAAATCAATTCAAAAAATCAGAACAATTTGCAGACAGTTCTTATTATTTTTTGCAGTAGCTCTAGTGGTATGTTGCACTTTTACCGAAGTGGCTTCGGCATCTGCTATTAAGTCCGTACGCTCATTTCATAATGCTCAGAAAACCAGAGTAGTACTTGATCTTGATTCAAAACCTAATTATGCAACTTCATTAAGTCAAAACAGAGCTGTATTCTCGATTAGAGTTCGCAATTTATCAAAAGCAGCTCTTTCTCCTTCAAATGTACCACTGTCCTCTCAGAGCTGTGTGAGGGGCGTTCAAAGACGCATTGAGAAAAATGATGTCAGATATCTGTTCTCTTTAAATAGATGTGCTGTACCTAAGATTTTTGTCTTAGCTCCAAAAGGTGGTAACAATGACTATAGACTGGTAATTGATTTTGAAAATAGCTCAGAAGCTACTTTCTCTGCAAATGCAACTGTAAAAAATACTGTAACCAAGACTGCTTCAAATGGCACTGTAATTAAAGATACAGTCGTCTCAACAAGTAAAACCGTAAATGGCAAATTAGATACTACCGTTCCTCTGTCTACTTATGAAAGAGATCTCTTTATTAAGTATACAACAGTCTCAAAAGACGGTTTTCGCTCAATGTCTACTGCTAATGCTGCTAAATATCAGCAGGAGCTTGCTAAGTTAAGAAGTGACTACAAGAAAGCTCAAGCACAAAAGACATCTGAACAGGGGCGTGTAAAGACTACTATCACCAAAAATACCAAGACTAATACTAAAACAAAAATTCAATCTCATGATGTTGAGGAGTTAGTGTCTGACGCTTCAGCGCCTCCTGTACCAGTACAGGCAACACCAGTGTCTCGTCCATTCATTATCGCAATTGATGCAGGCCATGGCGGTAAAGATCCTGGTGCTATTGGAAAACGTGGTGTAAGAGAGAAGAATGTAACTTTAGCTATTTCAAAAGCACTTTATAGATACATCAACTCTAATAAACAATTTAGAGGAACTCTTACAAGATCACGTGATGTTTTTGTTGATCTGGATAGGCGTTCTGAAATTGCAAGATTAAGAAAAGCTGATCTTTTAATCTCAATTCATGCTGATTCTGTAGCCTCAGGCAGTTCAACAGCTCGTGGCGCAAGTGTGCTCGTGTTATCAGAGAACAGAGCAGTACGTGAAAACGGTAAAATTCTGCGTAACAACAAGCAAAAGAAACTCATAGGTGGCGCAGGTGAGGTGATGGATCAGAGTGTTGGTAATCCATATTTGGCAACTGCAATCCTTGATATGTCATCTACAAACTCTCGCTCAGAGGGTAACCTTTTAGCTCAGGAAATCTTACATCAGTTGTCAGCCTTTACCCATGTAAGAAAAAGTCAGCCTATTAAGGCTTCTTTAGCTGTATTAAAAGCACCTGATATCCCATCTCTCTTAATTGAGACAGGCTACCTTTCAAACCGTTATGAAGAAATTCAGTTAAATCAGCCTAATTACCAAAAGCAAATCGCTTACAGAATTTATTTAGGTATTAAGTCATATTACGAGAAGTATCCTGCTCAGAAAATAAGATCACGCCAAGAGTCTTATGCAAGAACTAAGAATATGACTAAAAACGGTGGTACTGCCAAAAGTGTTACTGTTAAAAAAGGCGAGTCTTTAGGTCTTATTGCTAAACGATATGGCACCACTATAGCTCAATTAAAGAAATTAAATTCCTTAAAGAGCGATACTGTTCATGTGGGTCAGGTTCTATATCTGCCATAGGAAATATATGTCTACAATTCGACGTCTGTCAAAGCAACTAGCAAGTCAAATTGCAGCAGGTGAGGTTGTAGAAAGACCTGCATCTGTGGTCAAAGAGCTTTTAGAAAACGCTGTTGATGCTCATGGAACTCATATCCTCTGTGAGATTAAAGAGGCTGGTAAGCTTTTAATCAGAGTAAGAGATAATGGTACTGGTATTGTAAAAGACGAATTGCCGTTAGCTCTAGCACCTCATGCTACTTCCAAAATCTATTCATCAGATGATTTAAATTCCATCACTACCTTAGGCTTTAGAGGAGAGGCTTTAGCATCTATTGCCTCTGTCTCAAAATTAACTTTAACCTCCAAAACTAAAGATGAGGATAATGCCTATTGTGTTAAAGTAGAAGGTCCTGAACAGGAACCTTTGATTGCGCCTGCAGCTCACCCAGATGGTACTACCGTTGATGTCTGTGAATTATTTTTTAATACTCCAGCACGTCGTCGCTTTTTAAAGTCAGATAGAACTGAATTTTTAAGAATTAAAGATACCTTTATAAGAATTGCACTTGCTCATCCTGATACTGGTTTTGAGTTAGTAAATGAAGGCAAGACTGTCTTTAAAGTTTCAAAGTCGTCCTTAAATGAAGGTATTGATTTAAAAAGAACAGCGATCCTTTTAGGCAGTGATTTCTCTCAAGAGGGAATTAAAGTCCTTTGTGAAGATCCAAATCTTAAGATGGAAGGAATGCTCTTACCACCACCTAGTGTAGAGCAGAGCGTTTCAGAACAGGTATATCTGTTTTTAAACGGCAGGCCTATTGCTGATAAAGTTGTAACTCATGCGCTAAAAGAAGCTTTTTTTGAAGTATTAGGCAGAACCCTGCCCATAAGATGTGTACTTTATCTTGAGGTAAAGCCTGATGAGGTTGATGTTAATGTGCATCCTCGTAAAGATGAAGTGCGTTTCCATGAACCTTCTTTAATCCATGATTTAATTACAGATGCTTTAGTTTTAGCCTTGAGAAAAGCTAATATTGGTCCACACAGTGTCGGTCAGTCTGAGCTTGATTTTGCTACTGACAAAGCTCCAATCGTAGGTTATGTTAATGCAAACAAAACAGAGTCTCCTCATGCAGCCTCTTTTGATATTAATAATGAAGCTCTGCCAGCATTCCCTACAGGTGTAAGCTCATTTTTCAATGGAGCATCTGTTAATACTCCTAAAGGCTCTGGCTCTACAAGTTCTTCATCAGGATCTTTAGGTGGATCTGTATCTTCAAATCGAGTAAGCGCTGGTAATTACCATTCAACCTTTTCAAATCAGGATACGCTACAGCGCAACATCAATGTTTATAAATCAGCAGTGAATGCTTCAAATGTTGGTGTCAATGCTAATGTAAATCTTAATGAGCCTGGAATTGAGCAAAGGGTGTATTCTAATCCTATAGGAAGTGCTGTAAGAGGATTCGCACCTACATCTTTTGTAAATGCTCCTAACTCTAATCTAGAAAATGGTTTTGTGCCAAAAGGAAGCGAAAATACAGAAAACAATATTGCCTCAAATCTACTTCCTAATGGCATCCTGTTTTTAGATTTGACTGACAGAAATGTAGCTTTAATTAAACTTTCAAAGAAGTACTACTTAATCTCTTTGAAAAAGTTAAAGTCTATAAAAGTAGCTTTAGAGTATCAAAATTCGGTTAAGAATGCCTCAGTCTTGAAACAAAGACTCTTAATGCCATTTTCTTTTACTGTCGATCCAGCTTTGGCAAAATCCTTAAAATACTGCACTATTGCTTTAGGCAGACTTGGTTTTGGTGTCAAAATCTTTAGAAACAGAATTGAATTAACGGAGATCCCTGCCTTATTAAAAGGCATTGATTTAGCAAGTGTAAGTAAAAAGATCTTTTTAATTGTCTGTGCTGAATTTAGAACCATTGAAGAAGGTAACTGCCCTCAAAAACTATCTTCAATTGTGGGATATGAAAGTCCTAAATCATCAGAGATTTTAGAGAATGAGGCTAAAGGATTACTTTCAATCTTAGATAAAGATAATCCTTTAAAAGATCTTGAAGGTTCTTATTTAGAATTGAATTTAAAAAAATTAAGTGAAAAGCTCGGAGCTGAACTTGAAGAATAAAGCAGTTGTAATATTAGGTCCTACCGCCTCTGGTAAGAGTGCTCTATCTTTAAAAATTGCTAAAAAGGTCAAAGTTGAGATCATAAGTTTAGACTCAGCTTTAATCTACAAAGATATGGATATTGGAACTGCTAAACCAACAAGAGAAGAGTTAGCATCAGTGCCTCATCATTTAATTGATATTTGTGATCCTAAAGACAGCTACAGTGCTGCTTCCTTTAGAGAAGACTGTATAAGACTTGTAGATGAAATTACAGCACGAGGTGCTATCCCAGTAATTTGCGGTGGTACCATGATGTACTACAAAGCTCTAGTCGATGGCTTGTCTCCTCTCCCTGTAACCGAGCCTGAGATAAGAGAAAAGATAGCACTTGAGGCTTCAGAGCGTGGCTGGCCTGCCATGCACGAGAAATTAAAGAATGTGGATCCTGTCTCTTATCAAAAATTAAATCCAAACGATAAGCAGCGAGTTTCAAGAGCCTTAGAAGTTTATTACATGACAGGGCGTGCTATGAGCTCATTTTTTGTTGAACATCAGGACAAGTGTCCTTTTGACAGATTAGAGTACATCCTCTTGCCCGAAACTGATGACAGAACTGAGTTACGAAAACTTATCAGAGCGCGCTTTTTAAAGATGGTCGATGATGGTCTTATTGATGAGGTTGCCTGTTTAAAGGAAAGAGGAGATCTTAACTTAAACATGCCATCCATGCGATGCGTAGGTTACAGACAGGTTTGGGAATATATTGATAAGGTATACGACTTTGATACCATGATTGAGAAGTGTGTAATCGCTACAGCACAGCTTGCCAAACATCAGATGACCTGGCTTCGAGGCTCATTATCAAAAGATGACAGCGCTTTAGTAAAGGAAAGGCTGCTTATTGGCGATAAGAATAATGAGAACATTGTTTTAGACGGCATTAAGAAATATTTTGAGACAAAATAATGAAAAGGCTATTTCACACTCTGTTTATAACCTTACTTTTCACCTTTGCAGTAAATTGCTCATATTCTAATTCAGAACCTTTAGTGATCACTGATACAGGTGCTATTGAAGGTGTCAGTGAACATGGAGTAGAGCACTTTTATGGTATTCCTTATGCTAAAGCTCCAGTGCATGACTTGCGTTTTGCGCCAACAGTTGCAGCTGATCCTTTTGCTGATACTTTCAAGGCTGATTCATTCTGCCCTGTAGTGCCTCAGTCTAGCTTTATTGTTAAACGTAAAGGCTTTAGAACAGGTGATAACTCTTTATGTCTTAATATTTACCGCCCTAAAAATGCTAAAAAAGGCGATAAGTTACCGGTATTTGTGTGGATACACGGTGGCGCTTATATGATGGGGGCTTCAAATAATCCCTATTATGATGGTACTGCCTTTGCTAAGGATGGTGTGATCTTAGTAAGCATCAATTACAGATTACATGCTTTAGGCTTTTATTCTTCAAAATACACCTACAAAAAGTACGGTACCACTGGTAACTGGGGCCACCTTGATATGATTGAAGCTTTAAAGTGGGTAAGAAATCATATTGAGTCTTTTGGCGGTGATCCTGACAAAGTCACTATAGGTGGTGAGTCAGCTGGCAGCATGGCAGTGTCATCTTTAGTTTTAAGTCCTTTAGCAAAAGGTCTGTTTAAAAGAGCTGTCTTAGAGAGTGGCACTATCTTAAGTTATCCCTTTGTAAGTTTATATAAAAGCGAGAACATTAAGTCTGCTTTTACTAATAGTGCTGCTATTGCTACTTTATTCGGGGCAGATGATTCTGAGTCCGGTCTTGAGGCACTAAGAACTATTGATCCTCTGCTCTTATCCTATAACTGCGGTTATGACTTTGATATGGTCAAAAACACCTTCTCTTTCTTTAAGCCTTACTTTGATGGCGTAGTTCTGCCACAAGATCCTTATAAAGAACTGCAACAGAAAAAGAAGGTAGAGGTGTCTAATCCTAAAGATAACATAGAAATTTTAATTGGCTACAATACCGATGAAGGCTCACTTTTTACAGATAACCTAAATGTCTTAGAGTTAAAAGCTACCATAAAAAACACCTTTGGTGAGAGTAAAGTCCAGAGTATAGCTGCTTTATATCTAAAGGATAAAGAGCCTACAGATTCTGCTTTTAAAGAAGCAAGTAGCTATAACGCTGACATCATGTTCAATCTTGGTATGAAGATTTTTGCTGATGCTATGAGCAAAAATCATAAGGTTTATATGTATCACTTTGACTATGCTCCTTTTGAATATAAGAAGTCTCATAAAGGAGTTAGCCATTCAAGTGAGATTGCTTATGTCTTTTCAACCTTGCCAGAAGGTGCGCAAAAAGATATGAAAAAAGTAAGCGACAACATGCACCAAAGATTTGTTAACTTTATTAAGACAGGCGATCCTAATTTTAATGGTAAGTCCATGACTCCAATCAGATGGCCTTTATATAACGAAAGATCACCTAAGGTTTATAAGATAGATAAATTGCCTTATGTAGAGAACTTTAAGTTAAAGGACAGATTAGATAAGTTAGAAGAGCTTTTATATTCAGACTATGATAATGAATAGGGGATGATTTAGCTTTTAAGGATCTTGTCTTCAATTAAACTTTTCTTAAATGTTAGCAAGATTTTCCTTATTGGCAGTGAAACTTTTACAAGGCTGTATTACTTCAAGAGTTTTCTTACACCACCCTGACCATTTACTGCGTTCATCAGGTTTACTTTTTCACCCTGCTCACAACCGTCATTATAAGCATCAGCATGAATGCGACGAGTTCTAGTCCTATGAATTTTAAGATCCTGATGATTTCCTGACTTGAATTTCTCAATAGCTTCTTTGGTTTCATCGTCTTGAACAAATTCAGCTACTTTTCCATAAATGGCTTTGAAATAGCCAAACATGAAACTCTCAGGCAGTTCTCGTTTTAGTTTATTAAAAACGTAATTAAATTGAGGATCTAAAATACAGAGCGAATCAACAATTGCTTTAAACCCTTTAAATCCATAAGGATCGTTAAAACAAAAATCCTTACTCTTTTCAAAGTGATCAAAACTTTCTTTTGTTCGTTTGTTTTGACACAATCCTTCTCTAAGATTAGGAGATCCAAAGATATAGTCTACAATATGACAATAGATCTTCTCGCTATAGAGTTTTTTAGCTGCCATCACTGAGCGCGTTAGGATCACAAAAATATATTCACAAGACTCTAGGCTGTCTTTAGGTCCAATCATATTAACTTTATTTACGGTACCGTACTGATTGGTATGGTAGATAAATTCAACACCTAAGACTTTTGTTAAAATATGGCCTATTTGTGAAATATGTTTGATGTTTTTCATGCCCCTTACAGTTTCAATCACACGTTCTGAAATAACTGAATCCTCAAGTTCACTCATTTCAATGTGGTACTGTTGCATGAGCTTTTGAGCTCTGGACAGGGCAATGGCAGCTTCATTAGGATTAGAACTATCTGATAGAGCTAATAGTTTTTTAATCCTGGTAATTAGTTCTTCTTTTGTCATATTCTTATTTTTATCTTTTTTTACTTTAGTTTTTTACAAGTTATAAAACAGTTTTTACCAGAAAAAGCCATGCCCACGGCATTAACATAAGTTATGTTTTCATCTTCAAAAATAGCATCTGCATAGTGTTTTTCAAGGATCTGCTCAATAGCTTCATTAGCTTTTTTAGCTCTGCTTTCTTTTTCTTTGCAGA
>OIYI01000151.1_pt1 | contig 11529 bp, 10 predicted proteins | sample 1588301 | NCBI WGS metagenome assembly OIYI01 (sample SAMN03283247) | human gut metagenome | biome: human-associated habitat; material: feces | host: Homo sapiens | place: Peru | collected 2012 | reverse complement strand
ATCAGGTAAATCTCCAGAGTCAGAGCGCAAATTAGGTCAGTATTCAACTCAGGATATTGGTAGCGTATTAGATTTCTTAGAAAACGAAGGCTACAAGTACAGATTATCAGGTAATACCATTTCAGTTGATGTTAAGGATTACAATGAAATCACTGAAAAGATGTTAAGAAAGGGTATTGCTCTCCCTCAGGAAAAAACTGATGAGGGCGACCAAATTATCATGTCAGATACCGGCTTTGGTGTCTCTCAGAGAATGGAAAATGAGAGAATTAAGCACGGTCGAGAAGTACAGTTAGCTCGTGCCATTGAAAGAATTGATGGAGTACAGCATGCAACAGTGCTTTTAGCAATTCCAAAAGAGAATGTTTTTGCTCGTGAAAAGAGCAGACCTAGTGCTGCTGTTGTCGTTACATTAAAGCAAAATGCTTATTTGACACCTGAGAACGTAAACTCAATTCGCTTTTTAGTATCCTCATCAGTTCATAATCTGATGAGTAAAGACGTTTCTGTAACAGACCAACAGGGCAGACAGTTATCAGCTGAGGTTAAGACAGATACAGCTGAAAACAAGTTACAGCGCGAGTTTGAAATCCGTACTATGCGTGAAGCTCAGTATCGAGACAAGTTAGATACAATCTTAGCTCCAATGCTAGGTTTGGGTAACTACTCATCTGAAGTTGATGTAACACTAGATACTACAGTTCAAGAAGAAACTTCACAGTTATATAACCCTGACTCACAGGCTGTGCGTTCTGAGACTTTAAAAGAACAGTCTGGTAATGATGAAAAGACTAATCCTTATGGAGTACCAGGATCATTATCAAATCAGCCTCCTGCTAATGCTTCTATTCCTCAGCAGTTGAAAAATGGTACTGCTAATGCGGCATCTACAACCTCAGACAATAAAAAAGAAAGTCGTGAAGCAGTAAGAAACTATGAGGTTGATACCACCTTACGTCATACTGTAAGACCATCTAACGTAGTTCAGAGATTGACCGTGTCAGTTGCTGTTGATTATGTAAAGCAATTAGACAAAGATGGTAACATTACCTATGTTCCACGTTCACAAGAAGATCTGGATAAGATTGCAGACCTAGTTCGTGGCGGTTTAGGTTTAAATGAAAGTCGTGGTGACTTTGTTAAAGTAGAAACAGTTTCATTCCCACATGGTGACATCAAACCACCTCTTCCATGGTACGAGCAGGAGTTCTTCTACCGCTTAGTCCGTATTGGTGGCTCAATCATCATTGTGCTGATTGTAATCATCTTTATCATCCGTCCATTGCTCAACAAGCTCTTGCACAAGGACGAAGACGAACTCAATCCAGATGTTGATCAGGACGAGTTGGATTCTCAGTCAGCTTTAGACGGTTATGACGATTTCAACTTGATTGCTAAGAATAAGGAATTGGCAGATCAGGTATATACAATCAATCATGAAGGCGGTATTGAGCTTCCTAACCTCCATAAAGAAGCAGATCTGCTCAAAGCAGTTCGTACTCTTGCCTCTAATGAACCACAGCTTACAGCTGAGGTTATTAAAGATTGGTTAGAAGAAGATCTTAAAGAAAAGGCTTAGGAGTTATAAATGTCAGATAACGCTCCATCATTACCTCAAACCACTGATGCAGGTGGCGCAGTAAGTACTGCTGTATCAAACAAAGCAGTTTTGGAACTTACAGAGGATGAAAAATCTGCCTTAGAGAACATGAGTGGCATGGATAAGGCCGTGCTTCTAATGTTATCTCTCTCTGAGGAAGATGCTGCACAGATTTTCAAAAACCTAGAACCAAAACAGGTTCAAAAGTTAGGTATAAGAATGTCAGAAATGTCTGCTTTCTCTCAAGATCAGGTAAATGCAGTACATAAGACCTTCTTAAAGGATGTAACCAAGCATTCAAATTTAGGTCTTGGCAATTCAGATTTCGTACGCCATGCCCTAGTTGCAGCTTTAGGTTCAGAAAAGGCAAACAACCTTATCGAACAGATTTCTTTGGGTACAGGTTCACGTGGTCTAGATTCTCTAAAATGGATGGATGCCCGTCAGGTTGCTACTATTATTCAGCATGAGCACCCTCAGATTCAGACTATCGTTTTATCTTACTTAGAGCCTGAACAGTCAGCTGAAATTTTAGCTCAGTTCCCTGAGGCCGTACGTTTGGACCTAATCATGCGTATTGCTACCTTAGAGGAAGTTCAGCCTGCTGCATTACAGGAATTAAACGAAATCATGGAAAAACAGTTTGCTGGTGCTGCAGGTTCTCAGTCAGCCAAGATTGGTGGTCTGAAGAGTGCTGCTGATATTATGAACTACTTAGACAGCTCAACTGAGACTCAGTTAATGAATGCTATTCAGTCTCAGGATAAAGAAATCGGCAATCAGATCCAGGATCTTATGTTCGTATTCGAAAACTTGGGCGCTGTTGACGATCGTTCTATTCAGACCTTGTTGCGTGATGTCCCTAGTGACGTTCTGCAGAAGGCTTTAAAGGGCGCAGACGATACTCTAAAGGAGAAGTTCTTCAAGAACATGTCTTCACGTGCATCTGCTTCTTTAAAGGAAGATTTGGCATCTATGGGACCTACCAAGCTCTCCGATGTTGAGGCAGCACAAAAAGAGATCCTTACTATTGCAAGAAAACTGTCAGATTCTGGCGCTATTATGCTAAATCGTGGCGGTGGTGGCGACTTCGTATAGTAACGGTGTCACCAGAGTACAGGGCTTGCTTTAAAGAGAAGGCAAGCTGTTACTTAATGTAGAAGAGATGATTTTTAGTCATGGATGACTTTTTAAAGACAGTAAAAGACGCTAAAGGCGATGACTTTGTTATTGCAGAAGAGACCGATCCTTATGTTCACTCTAAGATCGATGTTAGATATAACAGAAAAGTTACAACTGTCACCTCTGCAAAGAAAGTAACAGATTACAAAGTAAAGCAATGGCCTACCTTGTCAACCGATGAAGAAAACGGTACTAATGCGCTTGGTATCAGTATAGATGCTCTAGAGCGCAGACGTAAAGAAATGGAGATAGCAAGACTTGCTAAAGATCGCGAACAAGAGCGTAAGGCTATGGAAGAGGCCAACTCCATTTTAGATGAGGAATTAGAAAACACAAAGGCTGAAAATCAAACTCCATTAGTTACAGTTGAAGAGCTGGATAAAATCAGAAACGATGCTTACGAGGAAGGTTTAGCTCAAGGTCGAGACGATGGCTATAAGCAGGGACTTGAACAAGGTTTGAGTGAAGGCCAAAAGCAAGGTTATGACAAAGGCTTTGAAGAAGGTTCTAAAAAAGGTTATGACCAAGGTTTTTCACAAGGCAATGAAGATGGCTTTGTCAAAGGTCATAATGAAGGACTAGAGTCAGGTCAACAGGTCGTATTAGAGCAGTCTGAGAGATTCAGATATCTAGCCGATTGTCTTGCTAATCCTTTAAGAGAAGTTGACAGAGATGTCACCGATGAACTTGCTTATATTGTTTCTCGCTTAGTTAAAGTGATTACTTGTAAAGAAATCAAGAAAAACGCTCAATTTTTACAAAAATCAATAGAAAAAGCGGTATCTATCCTGCCTAATGCTCAAAAAGGTGCTGAAATCTACTTAAATCCAGAAGATTTATCTGTCGTTGAGGCAACTTTTGGTCAAGAGTACATCAAATCTCAAAAATGGGATTTAAAAGAAGATCCTTCAATTGAAGTAGGTGACATTAAGGTTACAAATTCTCAATCAGAGATTAACTGGAAATTAAATGACAGAATTGATGCGCTTTTACAGGATTTTTTAACTAGTGTTTATCCTAGTGTAGATAAAGCTTTAAGAGAGCCTGTTGAAGGTTGTCCTGATTATGATGAAACTCCAAAAAAGCCAGTAGCTCCGAGAGTTTTATCTGATATTGCACCAACCTTTGTTGAAAACAATGCCGAGGCTCAAAATGAACAGCTTCCAAAGAGAAATGAGCAAAGTGATCCTGAGAATTTACAGGCTCAAGCAGATTCTGATGAAACTCAGGTTGAGCCTCAATTAGATCCTAATGGAATGGTCCCTCCTCAGGCTTAAAGGTAACTGTCATGAATAACCTTTTATCAAGACTGCAATCAGTTAACTTGCCTGATAAGCAAAGTGAGCCGGTACTCTCAGGTCGTTTGACAAGAGTAGTAGGTCTTACTCTAGAGGCTGTTGGTATTAAAGTACCATTAGGTCAGCGCTGCAGAATTGATACTGCCTCAGGCCCTATGACTGCTGAAGTGGTAGGTTTCTCTGGTGGTACTACCTTTTTAATGCCTACAACAGAAATTACCGATGTTCAAAACGGTGATCTGGTAACTCCAATCAGCAGTGCTGATAGCTATCCATATGGTTTGCATCTTTTAGGAAGAGTTGTTGATGGTATCGGCAATCCTATCGATGGCAAAGGCCCCTTAGTAGCTAAAGATTCAACCCGCTGGCATGCCACCAAATTAAATCCTATGGCGCGTCGCCCAATTAAACAGCCATTAGACGTAGGTGTAAAAGCAATCAATGCTCTTTTAACCATTGGTCAAGGTCAGCGTATTGGTTTGTTCGCTGGCTCTGGTGTGGGTAAGTCAGTGCTTTTAGGTATGATGACCCGTGGTACTACAGCTGATATTGTTGTAGTAGGTTTAATCGGCGAGCGTGGTCGTGAGGTTAAAGAATTCATTGATGATATTTTAGGTGAAGAGGGTAGAGCCCGTTCTGTGGTAATTGCAGCTCCTGCTGATGCTTCTCCTTTGATGCGTCTAAAAGGATGTGAAACGACACTATCTATTGCTGAGTACTTTAGAGATCAGGGCTATAACGTACTGTTGATGATTGACTCATTAACCCGTTATGCCATGGCTCAGCGTGAGATTGCTCTGGCTGTAGGTGAACCTCCTGCTACTAAAGGTTATCCTCCATCAGTATTTGCTAGATTACCTGCCTTAGTTGAAAGAGCAGGTAACGGTGGTGAAGGTCAGGGCTCTATTACAGCTTTCTTTACAGTTTTAGTAGAAGGTGACGATCTGCAAGATCCTATTGCAGATTCTGCTCGTGCTATCTTAGACGGTCATATTGTGTTATCAAGACAATTAGCAGACTCTGGTCACTTCCCTGCTATTGATGTTGAAAAATCAGTAAGCCGTGTTATGCCTGCTGTTGTAAGTGCTGAGCACATGGTAATGGCAAGAACCATTAGACAGTGTTTAGCTCAATATACTCAAAGTCGTGAGTTAATTCAGATTGGTGCTTATCAAAAAGGATCTGATCCTAGAGTAGATCAGGCAATTATGATTAAGCCCTATATTGATGAGTTTACTGTTCAGGGCATGAAAGATATTGTTCCATTTAAGCAGTCCTTAGATGGTTTAAAACAATTATCGATGCTTTTAATTAACGATGCTCAGAATAAGATTAACGCAATGCAACAGGCAAATGGTCAAGCACAAAGACCAGCTCAAGGTGCTACTTTAAAGGCAACAGGCGGAGCTTCAGGCGCTACCTTAAAACCATCAAAAGTACAAATAACCAATAACTTTAAAGGTTAGTTTTACATCATAGGTTTACGGAATAAGTCATGAGTGGTGATAAAGCCCTACTTTTGGTTCTTGATTTAAGAAAAAAAGAAGAAGACAGTGCACTTGAAATGTGGACTGATGCTAAGAATGCTGTCATCAATTTTGAGCGTCAAATCGAACAGTTAAAACAGTTTGAAAAAATCTACGAAAATGAGATGACCGTAAAGTCAAAAAATGGCATGGATATGAACATGTATATGTCATATCAGCAGTTTTTATCAAAGCTAGATAAGATTAAATTTCGCCAGGAAGCTGGTCTTATTCAACTGCAGAACCAGGAAGAGCGCGCTAAGCAAAACTATTTAGATAAGCAAAAAAGAAGAAAGATCATTGAGTCTTTATTAGAAAAGCACAAGCAAGAACGCCTTTTAAAAGAAGCTAAAGCTGAGCAAAAATTAACTGATGATATCGTAAGCTCAAAACAAGCCCGTCTTTTAATGGATAAAGATAAAGTTAACAGCTAATCTTTTTTTCAGAGCTAGCTTTTTTAGCCCCACCTTTTTCAAAGATGTATTTTACCTTCATTTAAGCAGCAGCTGAGCTAAAAACATCTCCTAAATCAAACGTTAAAATTCAGTTTACCTGTCCACAATATTAGCTTACGTAAAAATAGTTCAGTAGTATGTTTGTTCTCAGATTGTAAAAGAACTTAACATGTTAGAGAATCATGGATTTTTACAAAAAGGTCTTAGTGTTACTGTAATTCCAAGTGCTAACCCTTTTTCCATGAACATCGGCAAACGCTTTTGGGCCATGGATGATACTGATATCAATAGAATGTTTCCAGGCTACAACAAAGGTGAAACAACACAGAGAATAGCAGCTGGCTTATTTGAAAAACTGCAAGGCTATGAATATGGAATTCAGATGGCTTCTTTTTATATGCCTGGAGAATTTATCCCTCATGTAAGAATTGTCAAAACCGCTTTGGATTATGCTGATGAAGGTAAAGATTTTGGTTTGCCTTATGTATCTGTAAGTGAGCCTGCTCCTTTTGATACTACACTTTTAAATTACAACTGGCAGAACTGGAACACCAAAGCTTTCTCTCTGTATGGTGGAGAAATAACAGAATTGAAAGCTCTTTCTGTAAAAGTGAATTAAATGCAGTTTTGCGTTTTATGATCAATGCCCAATATTCATAAATAAGAGCTTAAAATAACTGTCATATTGCAGATTGAAAGTTACCTTTTGATCTGCTCTTTTTGAGCAAAAGTACATTTGCTTAAATAAGCCATCAAGAGATGTTTTTCTTTTGAAGTTCTCAATCTCTCTTCCTAATCAAAAATCTAAGAAAAAAGTTCAGCCTCTGGTTCATATCAACAAATAGACTCGAGATTTAAACTTGGCAAAGTATTTGCATCTATAAGTTTATATAAGGACAAACTTCTTTATGAAATGTAAAAAAAATAAATAACTAATTGAATCATTAAATAAAAATATACAGCTGTCTTGTAAGAGAGGATGTGCAATGCAAAACATCGGCAATACATATCAGACTATTAAAAACAATGTTGCCTCTAACGGCAACGTTAATTCAACAGTGTCTAAACAGAATGCTTCTGACTTTAGTGATCTATTCTGTTCTCTAACTGGAGCCATTAACTCAAAATCACTGACTGCAACTTCATCAGTACAGAACTCCATGAATGTAAAAAGTCCTGTAAGAACTATCAAGAAGAATGTAAAGAGCACAAGCTCTAATAAGACTCTTGATAAATCATCTAACTTGAAAACTGATACTCTTGTATCTAACAAAAATTCTGTAAAGCAGAATAATCATGCTGTAAAGACAGAGTCAGCTAAAGTTGAAGATGTTAGAGCAAATTTAGATGATGAAGAAAACTTATCAAATAAAAACTTATCATCAAATGATGAAATCCTAATCTCAGATCTTTTAGGTACAGAGAATACAGAGCTAGTTTTAGATAATACTGACTTATTAGACAAAGCCGACTTATTAGACAAAGCCGACTTATTAGACAAAGCTGACTTATTAGACAAAGCCGACTTATTAGGCAATACTGATAACTATACTGTTGATTTTTCTAATTCAAATCAATTGATGGATGCAAGTGATGTTAATGCCTTAAATCAGAAAATTGTGTTAGTAGATAAAATAGTGCAGAGAAGCTCTAATTTAATTAGCTCTAATGCTAATAACGCTGATAGCTTACAGTCTAGCTCATTTGATACAGAGAATTTAAAGAATTCACTTTTAAATCTTTCAAATGAGGATTTAAGTTCCATTGAGAATTTAGATGACACTAAATTAAATGAATTTATCAAAACAGCAATTGATGCCACTTTAAAATCAGATGTAAATGCATCAAAAAATACTTTAAATGCAAGTTCATCAGAAGAGAGTAATCTTGATTCATGGTTCAATGAACTTTTAGGTGATGCAGAGGTTGAATCAGTTAAAGTAACTTCCAATGACAGTGAAAACACTGATTTTGGTGCTGATGATTTTGATTTAATTGAGCAGAGCTTAAAGTTATCTAAATCACTGGATGAAAAACTTTCTAAAGCAGATGTAAAGAGCAAGATTGACGCTATTATGGATTCTAAAGAAGAAGCATCAGAAAACACTTTAGCTAAATCCTTAGAATTATTAAGGGTGACAACCCAGGGCGATACTAATACAAGCTCAAGAGTTACTCTTGACAGCACCGGATTAAATCGAGTTAATTTAAATAATACTCAAGATCAGAAGATAAGCTCAAATGGTTTTCAAAGTCTAGAGCAGGCTATAAAGTCAGCTTTTGAAAACTCAAGCTCAGTAATGTCATCAGACTTATCTCAGGGAGAAAACTCTGACACTAATCAGAATCAGTCATTCCAGAGTATGTTACAGCAGTCTGCAGCAACTAATAAGGAAAACACTCAGAACCAGATTTCAAAACAGTTTGACTTATTGAGCATGTCATCTAACTTAAAGCAAAATGCGCAGGCTTTAACTGAAAAAGTAATGCAGATGGCAGCAAAGAACTTAAAGACTATGGATTTGACTTTAAATCCTCATGGTTTAGGTAAGATGAAGATTTCTCTTGATGTAGGTTCTGCTGATGATGTTACCAAGATTTCTATTTCAGCAAGCTCTCCTGCTACTAAAGCTTTAGTAGAGCAGGGAATGGAAACTTTAAGACAGACCTTAAGAGATAACGACATCAATGCTAAAGCAGAGGTTACTGAATATGAAGACAACCATTCAAATCAGAACCCAAATCAGGAATTTGCAGGCAATGAGCATCAGTCTCAACATGGTCAGCAAGAGCAAAATCATGAAGAACTAAGTTACGGCGCATTCTTTGCAACAAATGATGAGGATGATAATCAGTCAGAAAATCTGACAGAAAATCAGACTGAAAATATAATGAACTCACAAAATGGTGATTCTGTAAGCTATTTTGCGTAAAAATCAACAGATTATTTAATTCTCTGTGCCATAATATAAATAATTAGGAGAGAGTTATGGCTGAAAAGAAAAAAGATGACGAACTGGATAGCCCAAAGCGTGGTAAGAAGCTATTTATTCTTATCGCAGCCTTGTTGTTGCTAATCATAGGTGTTAGTGGCTATTTTGGTGCTGCTTACTTCTTGCAGTTACCTCCATTTGAGCCTCCTGGGCCTACCGCTGAAGAAATCGCTGCTCAAAAGGCTGAAGAAGAAAAATCTCAAAAACTTCTGCAGCGCGAGATCTATGTTAATTGCTCAGAGAAATTCTCTTTTAACATCAAGAGTGAAAGAAGATTACATACAGGTCAGGTAGATGTGGTGTTAGTAGTTCAAGGCGAAGAGAACGAAGCTTTAGCTAAGAAACATCTGACTTTAATCGATAGTGTTATTTTTGATAAACTCAGCGCACAGACCTATGAAGGACTGCTGTTACCTTCAGGACGTCAGAGACTTAAAAGAGAGTTACTAGATGCTGCAAGAGCAAAAATGTCTGAAATTGCTAAAGCTCCAGTAGTTGATAAGATCCTCTTTACTAGCTTTGTCCTGCAGTAGGAGAAATATTTGTGACTGAATTTTTAACGCAGGATGAAATTGATGCTCTGTTACACGGAGCAGATGATGTAGAGCCAGAAGAGCCGCAAGACGTCTCGGGCGTCAAAACCTTTGATTTTGGTTCCCAGGAACGTATTGTTCGTGGTCGTATGCCAACACTTGAGCTTGTTGATGAGCGTTTTGCTCGTCACATGCGTATCAGTTTGTTTAACATGATGCGTCATTCAGCTGAAGTGACCTGGACTGGCGTGAACATGATGAAGTTTGGTGAATACCTGCAGACTCTGTATGTGCCAACTTCATTGAACATGGTGCGCTTTAGACCTTTAAAAGGTACTGCTCTAATTACTTTAGAGGCTCGATTAGTATTCATCCTTGTAGAAAACTTTTTTGGTGGTGAAGGTCGTTTTAGAACCAAGATTGAAGGTCGTGAATTCACCCCAACTGAAAGAAGAATTATTCAAAAACTCTTAAAGATGGTTTTTGCCGATTACAAGGAAGCCTGGGCTCCTGTGATGGATGCCGAGTTTGAATACTTAGACTCAGAAGTTAACCCTTCAATGGCAAATATTGTCAGTCCATCTGAAGTCTTAGTTGTAAACCAGTTCCATATTGATCTTGATGGTGGTGGCGGTGATCTGCATATCTGCTTCCCATATTCAATGATTGAGCCTATTCGTGAACTTTTAGATGCTGGTGTACAGTCAGATAAAGGTGATACCGATGTTCGCTGGAACAAGGCTTTACGTGAAGAAGTTATGGATGTTAACGTTGATATGAGAGTAAAGCTCTTAGATACTTTAGTCTCACTGCGTGACATTATGAATTTCCAGCCAGGTGATATCCTCAACGTGGAGATCCCTGAAAACCTCTTGGTCTATATCGAGGATTTGCCAAGCTACAGAGCTAAATTAGGCCAGTCTAAAGAAAAGCTTGCAATTAAGATCTCCGAAGTTCTTGAGAGACCTAAGAGTGCTAAGAACGATTTGAGCTTCATCAAGGGCAATAATATGAATGTAGCTGATGATGAAGAAGTTGAAGAATTTGATGATGATTAAGGTGAAATATGTCAGACGATCAGAAATTAGCAGATGAATGGGCCGCAGCTCTAGGAGCACAGGATTCAGGTTCTGACCCAACTGCAGCTCCTATTGAAGAGTTTGAAGAGGATAGCTCAGCTAATAAAGCGCCGCTTTCAGTTGAAGAGCGTAAAAAGTTAGATTCTATCTTGGATATTCCTGTAACCATTACCATGGAAGTAGGACATGCCAAGATCTCTATCCGTAACCTGTTACAGTTAAATCAGGGTTCTGTAATCGAACTTGAAAGATTAGCAGGTGAGCCTTTAGATGTTTTAGTTAACGGCACTTTGATTGCTCACGGTGAAGTTGTTGTAGTTAACGACAAATTCGGTATCAGATTGACTGATGTTATCAGCCAGGTTGAGAGAATTAAAAAGCTTCAATAAGATGAGATTATTGTTATCCCTATGCCTGCTGTCTTATGCAGGCATTGCCGTATCTGATGAGACTACCTCAGGTCATGAATTATCCTCTGCAAGTCAACTTTTCACTTGGCTTCTATCTACCTTTGCAATTTTAGCTATAATCCTTGTTGTAGCTTACCTTTTGAAGAAAACACGTTTTGTAAGAAATAATTCAGGCAAGCTTGTTATATTAAATCAGCTATATTTAGGCCCTAAGCAAAGAGTGGTTGTAGTAAAGGCTAAGAACAGACAGATAATGCTAGGCGTTACTCAAAGTCAAATCACCTATTTAACCGATTTAGATGATGAGAAAGCTGAGTTTGACAAGGTATTAGAAGATCACTCAAAGGCTAATACAGATACAGAAAACAGTATAGAGCAGGGTTCACATGATATTTCAAAGAGCAATTGAATCTAAAGAGTACATGGCAAATTCAAAAGCCATGCTGTCAAAAC
>OIYI01000142.1_pt1 | contig 11938 bp, 10 predicted proteins | sample 1588301 | NCBI WGS metagenome assembly OIYI01 (sample SAMN03283247) | human gut metagenome | biome: human-associated habitat; material: feces | host: Homo sapiens | place: Peru | collected 2012 | reverse complement strand
GCGGACGGCCGTTGGTATAGGTATCCTCGCACACGAGATACTGCACTTCCTCTGCATTCACGAAAGGAGCGGTAAAGGTATGCTTCTCAGTGATGATGGTATCATTATCCTCAAAACCATCCTCAGCCAGCATCGCCTGCACCTTCTCATGAGGACGAGGCGTAATCTTGTCGATCATAGACCAAGGATAAGTCACCTTCTTGTCATCGTTGATGTAATCCAGGAAATCAGCCTCCACGATGCCATCCTTCACCCAGCGCTCGGCATACGCCTTCACGCCCGCCTTTACATGGTCGCCATTGTGAGAGCAGTTATCAGTAGATTGCAGAGTAACCGGCAGCTTGCCCGCCTTGAATCTCTCGTAGAGGAGCGCGGTAAGCTTACCCATGGCGAAGACTGCATCAAGACCACGAGCCAAATCGGCATCATTGAAGGAATACCCCTTCTCAGTAATGGTAAAGGTAACCATCTGCAGACTCGGTGCCTGGAAAATCTGAACCAAGCGAGCCCAATCCTCACCAAACTGCTTGTCAGCCTTCAGACTCTCCGTGATAGAAGCGATGACCTTCTTCTCAATGGTGCCGTTAGACTGGAGGCTCACCAGGAGCGAGAGGTTATGGTAAGGGCGATAAGCCTTGTCGATGATTTCGTAGTCGAAGCTTTCCGCCACGATGACGCCACGGTCGTACTTACCGGTGTTGAGAGCATCGTTGAGGATAGCGGCAGGGAACGCACGGAAGATGTTACCTGCGCCAAAGTGAACCCAAGTAGGCTCATCATGAGTCTTCTTGGCTACAGCAGCGATGTCATACTGAGGAAGCTGATAACCTTTCGCCTCCCATTCTTCAGCATTAAAATTGTTAGAAAGAATGTCGTTTAGTTTCATATTGAAATCCTTTTGATATTGTTTTATGTATATTTACTCCTATATATTATGTACCATATATGTAGATGAAAAACAGGCCACCTTAAAAGGCATTTTATTTCTCCAAAGCCTTCAGTTGCTTCTTCGGAGTTACACCGAGTCCTTTCAGACTTTCTACCCTTCGCATCACATTTCCGGCACCATCATAAAGTTGTTTTTTAGCCTTATCAAAGGTTCCAGAGAGTCTGGTAATCAAATCGCCTATACTGGTAAAAGTATCTTCAAAGACAGCAACTTTATCATATAAATCGGCAGCAGTCTTAACAATTTTCTCCACGTTCTTATTCTGGCGATCATATTGCCAGAGATTATAAGCGAGTTGTAGCGCCATCAAGAGGTTGCTTGGAGAGATAATAATGATTTTCTTCTGATAAGCATAGCGACTCAACTCCGGTTGTTGTCTCATAGCAGCGATATAACTGGTTTCATTCGGAATGAACATCAGCACAAAACCGATGGCATCCTCTACCAGTTTGGAATAATCCTTCTCAGCCAATTCATCAATATGATTGCGAACACTCTGTGCATGTGCCTTCATCAATCTTTCTCTCTCAGCATCATCCTCAGCAGCAAGGGCATTTGTATAGGCAGTAAGCGAAACCTTAGAGTCGATGACCACACTTCTTCCTTCTGGGAATCGGACGATGACATCCGGACGGAAATTCTTGCCATTCTCGTCCTTGGTGTTTTCCTGGATAAAGAACTCCTCGTCTTTTCTCAATCCGCTATTCTCCAAGATGGTTTCCAAGACCATTTCTCCCCAGTCACCCTGCATTTTACTATCTCCCTTCAATGCCTTGGTGAGATTGGCTGCATCAGAACCAATCTTGGACGTTTGCTCTTTCAGGCTCAATACAGCCTGCTGCTGTTCCTGCTGAAAGAGTTTCATCGTAGCCTCGAAGGTATTCTGCAGTTCTTTCTTGTTTACTTCGTTCTGGGTCTTGCTCTCCTCCACCGATTTCTTGAAATCAGCAAACTGTTCCTTGATCGGTTTCAGAAGTTCATCCATCTGCAGACGGTTGTTTTCCTGCAAAGCCGATTGCTTGGCAGCCAGTTGTTCTGCAGCCACCCGCTGCTGCTCGATATTCATCCGCTGCATCTCCTGCTTGAGGTTTTCGAGTTTCTGCGCCCACTGCTGGTCGCTCTCTGCCCGAAGTTTCGCAGCATACTGTCGCTCGTTCTCCATCTGAGTTTTTAAGGATTGAACCTCAGAAGCATGAGAATCCTTCATACCTTTCATCTCAGAAGCATGATGTAGTTTATCCTGCTCAATGTTAGCCGTCAGTACCTGCACTTTTGCTATCAGTTGTGTTTTTTCCTCTCCACCAGTTTTAGCTTCCATCAGCTTGCCAACAACAAATCCGATGACAAGCCCTATGATGATTCCGATTACTATCTCCATTGTTTTTGAATTTTTCTAAAAATCTACAATTATTACGTTTTGCAAAAATAATGTTTTAAAAGCATAATGCCAAACTTCCAAGGAGATTCTTGTAGTTATTTAACTTATTCCTTACATCCACACTCACCTTGACTATATCCTCTGGAGCGAACAGATTTTGGTTTACTTTTTATACCTTGAATATTCTCTGCTGCACACTGCGCAACAGAACTTAAAGTTTAATTTTGCTGAAAAAATCTTGCACTTTAAAAGAAAAACTGTATTTTTGCAGCCATAAAATTCATAAAACATAACGATTATGAAAAAAGAAATAAACAATTCTTTCGAGAATGTAGAGAAGAGAGCCAGCAAGCTGCCTTCTGAGTGTACCACCATCATCGTAGGCGAAGAGCAGAGTGCAGATGGCGCCAAGTACCTTTGCCGTTCCAGCGACTTCGATGCGCTGATGGCCATCAACATCGAAGTACATGAGGATACAAAGTTTGGCTCTGAGGAATTTGTGGCAAAGGACAGCAAATTCCGCTGTCCACTGCCTAAGGAGGCTTTGGGATATACAGGATTGCCAGATTACCAATTCCCTGGCGAATGGGGAAGCGCAGGATTCAATACGGCTGGCGTGGGCATGAGTTCAACAGAGACCATCTTTTCAAGCGATAAAGCACTTGCCTTTGACCCATACGTGAAGAATGGACTTGCCGAGAACTGCACCTACAATATCGTTTTGCCATACGTTCACACCGCTCGTGAGGGAGCTGCACGCTTGGGCAAGCTCATCGAGCAATATGGTTCGGCAGAAGGATTCGGCATCGGATTCATCGACGACAAGGAGATATGGTATCTGGAGAATGCTTGCGGACATAAGTGGTTGGCTTGCCGTATGCCAAAGGACCAGTACTTCGTTACCGGTAACCAAAGCCGTTTCCGTGATTACGCACCAGAGGACAAGGAGAACTTCATGGCAGCACCCGACTTGATAGAGTTTGCCGAGAAGAATGGTCTTTACGATCCAAATGATGCCGAGGCAGAGAAAGACAAGCATGGTAAGGCGAAGTTCGATTTCCATAAGGCATACTCTCGTGATGAGGAACTCGACACCACCTATAACTATCCACGTGTATGGGGTTTACAGCAGATGTTCTCACCAGCCATTCAGAATGATGTCACCAAGAATACCTTCCCTGTCTTTGCCAAGGCTGCGCATAAGATCTCGCTCACCGACCTCCGCACCGCCTTCCGTTTCCATTATGACCATACCGATCATGATCCATATCTGCATGAGAATGGAAAAGAGCCTTATCGCCCAGTATCAATCTTCCGCACCACGCAGACCCACATCATCCAGGTAAGAGAGGATTTGCCTCATGCCATAGGTCACATCACCTACGTCGCATTCGGCATGGGCGATCTCAGCGTCTTCCTCCCACTCTACCAGGGAGTAAAAAACTTCCCTGAGCTTTACACCCATGTGGCTAATGGCAGATGCAAGGACGACAGTGCCTACTGGCGTTTCCGCAAGGTGATGACGCTCGGCATGACCGACTATAATGCCTTCGCTCCTATCATCAAGGATGCTTACGCCAAGTTGGAGGCTGAGAATGACCAACGTCAGAAGGAGATGGAAACAGAGTACTTGAAGCTTTACAAGGTGAGCCCGATAAAAGCCCAAGACCTCTTGCAGCACTTCTCAGATGAGGTTCTGAACCACGCCATCGAAGTGGCAGATGAATTGGTGGAAGAACTCTTTACTCGACTCACGGAGAAGATTCAAAAGGAATACCTCTTCCACGGAGCATAAAGGAATACAAATGAGCATAAAAACGTAGTAAGCTTCATTCGCCATCGGAACTTACTTCAATCAACAACGAAGCCTGCTTCAACACGCATTGAAGCAGGCTTCATTATTTTCATATAAATATATTTTTCAAAGATGCCTCTTTATTTTTCGAAACGATTCTTGCAGGAAGCCTTGTAAAGCTTGGCTTTGAGGCTGGAAGAAGAAGAACTGAGCCTCATGTTCTCCTTGCTTCCACGGCTGTTCCATTCCATGTCTATGTTCATTCTGATAAAAAAATGAAAAACAAGTAGAATTATGAGATAAAATAAAATAAATGTTGTATTTTTGCATAAGATAAGCTGCACTCGGCAATTTGAAAACAAGTTTTCATTGCGCTCATTTGCATTATCTTTGCATAAATAAATAGAAAACAGAATAAAGACATAAAATATGATTAAAAGATTATTATCCTTCCTTGACGCTTCTCCAGTAAACTTTCTGGCAGTGAAGAATATCTCTGAAGAATTGGAGAAGAATGGTTTCCATCGCATCAACCCACAGGACCCTTTGGGTAAGGTTGAGGCTGGCGACAAGTTCTTTGTTACCAAGAACGATTCCTCTATCTATGCTTTCCAAATCGGTAAGAAGTCATTGGCAGATGGCGGTTTCCACATGATTTGCGCTCACTGCGATTCTCCTACCTTCCGCATCAAGCCAAATGCAGAGATGCTTTGTGAGGGTGGCATCGTGAAACTAAATACCGAGGTGTATGGTGGTCCTATCATGTCAACCTGGTTCGACCGCCCTTTGACTTTAGCAGGTAGAGTGATTGTAAAAGGTGAGAACGCCATGAATCCTCAGACACTCCTTCTTCATATCCAGCGCCCATTGCTGCAAATCAGCAATCTTGCCATCCACTTCAACCGCCAGGTGAATGATGGAGTAAAATTGAGCAAGCAAAAGGATGTTCTCCCTATCCTGGGTATCATCAATGATGAACTGGAGAAGGGAAATCTCCTGATGAATGTAATTACAGGCGAACTGAATATCCAAAAAGAAGATATTCTCGACTTCGACCTCTATCTGGCTGATGCCACTCCAGCCTGCACCTTCGGTGTGCATCAGGAATTCATCTCTTCTGGAAGACTTGACGATCTGTCTATGTGCTGGGCAGGTGTAGAGGCGATGATTGCAGCAGATGCCACTTCATCATCTGATACTTCGGCATTAGAAACAACTCGCGTTCTCGCCATCTTCGACAATGAGGAAACGGGATCTCAGACCAAGCAGGGTGCCGGAAGTCCATTCCTCTCTCATATGCTCCAGCGCATTGCCCTTGCTCAGAGTGGCACAGAGGAGGCTTACTACCAGGCAGTAGAGCGTGCTTTCATGATTTCTGCTGATAATGCCCACGCTTGGCATCCTAATTATAGTGAGAAGTTCGACCCGACCAATCACCCAATGCTTGGCGGCGGTCCGGTCATCAAGTTCAATGCAGCACAAAAGTATGCAAGCGATGCTGTATCAGCAGCCATCTTTGCCAGCATCTGCGATGCAGCCGGAGTACCATGCCAACGATTTGTAAACCACAGTGATGTAGCTGGTGGAAGTACGCTTGGTAACATCCTTGCTTCTTCTATTCCTTTGAAGGGTGTAGATATGGGTAATGCCATCCTCGCCATGCACAGCTGTCGAGAAACAGGTAGCGTAATCGACCACGAGTATTGCGTCAAGGCTTTCACGAAGTTTTATCAGTTATAACAAAAAATCATCGGATTCTGCGGAATCCGATGATTTTTTGTATAAACCTCTTTATAATGATTTCTCATACCCCTTGTTCTGCACCAACTTTTTATTCAATTCCATACATTTCTTAGGAATTGGGAAAACGGTGGTATAACCCGATGACTCACCAGCTAAAGGAATACGAAGATCATAGGCTGCAGTAAACTTTCCGAAACGGATAAGATCCTGACGACGCCAACCTTCCCACACCAATTCTAATAATCGTTCTTCCAGGATATTGTCGAGCGTAGCCTGTCGGTTTGGCATACCTACACGGGAACGAACCCTATTCAGTTCCACATTACCCTCTCCTCCATTACGAACCTTGGCCTCCGCTTTCATCAATAATACGTCTGCATAGCGGAAAAGAACGATGTCATTGCTCTGCAACTTACCATCCATATACGAAGTTCTATCCACTTCATATTTTGCCATTCTCGCTCCAGCCGTCTTGATATACTTGCTGTTAGTCAGGTTCTGAGCCACTTCGAAAGGCTGATATTCCAATGGCTTACCATTATCCATCAGAAGTTTTTCACCATCTACTTCCACCACACCTGCCACAAAGTTCATCCTGCAACGGGTATCTTCATCAGCTTCACCATAGCGGTTTGCTTTCATGGTAGAGATTGTGGCGCAAGTACCATTCTCACTACCCCATCCCAAGGCTCCGCCATGTGTATAGTGATAAGAGCGGAAGAGATAATGGAACTGATTGGTATAGATATTCTTATCCATCGGAATCGTGAAGATATTCTCCTTCGATGTCTCATTATGCGTAGAGAAATTGAAAGCATCATCTTCTTCCAAATCATAACCTTCGCTCGCCAGTTTATCACAATAATAAATGCAGGTTTCCCAGGCATTCAACTTCATGCTGCGATGCTCGCTTGCCTTACCACCTTTCAGAGAATAAGCCCCATCGGCTGTTTGCACCATAAAATAGATATCCTTACCCTTCGGACGCTTAGCATACCCCTCGGTCCAATCATCAAACATATATATTTCTGCATTCAAAGCCAACTTTGCCAAAAGGAAATTGACTACCGGCTGCGTCATCCTGCCATAATAATTTCCTTCCTTATTACTATGTTCTTCCGACAGATAAGGAAGTACCTGCTGTAGTTCACTGAAGATAAACCGGAAAGTTTCACTTCGCTCGCTCTGTGCCGACAGGTTCGTATCTGTCAAAGAGATATCTGGCATTTTCGAGGCAGTTTGATAGATTTCCGATTCTCCCGAAGACAAGACAACAGGAATCCTGCCAAACATATCCATCGCCTCATAATACATCAAAGCCCTGATAGCCCTAACCTCAGCCTTGAATTTGTCTTTCTGGCTGGCAGTAAGCATGGAAGACTTGGCATCAATGATGTCAAGCGACTTATTAGCCAGAACTATCACTTTATAGAGATACTTCCAGGTATCATAGAGTGAAGCATCATCTTCAGTCCACCGATGCTGATACATGGCATTCCACAAACCACCATCATACCAGTCGCCGCCACGGATTGGAATGATAGCCTCATCAGTGGTCAGCGTATTATAATCGTAGATGCCGCGACAAGTTCCCTGAATACCTTCACTCTCGTTGGCGCCACCTATATAATTATAGAGAGAAGCCACGGCATTGGTATAAATCTCCGATGCAGAGCCATAGATGGCATCCTCGTCGAGCTGATCTTTCGGATGCTCATTCAAACACGATGTCAATGCCAAGACTGCCATCAGAACAGATAATATTCTATATCGTTTCATACTCATCTATTATTAGAATTGAACACTTAGACCCAGCGAGAAGGTTCTGTAAAGAGGATAAGTCCGCTTATCATCTATACCCATCGTGCTGTTTACCACATAACTGTTGATCATCGGAGTCAATCCGCTGTAACTGGTGATTGTGGCAAGATTATTCACGCTCGCTGATACCCTGAGCGATTGTATCACCCCTTTCTTGATAGGAATGTCGTAGCCGAGGGTTAGATACTCGAAGTTGAGATAATCACCATTCTCCAGCCAATAATCAGAAACATTCTGATCTACGATATTCTTCTCTGGTGCCCCCTTCAGTACATTGTAATCCGGGAAACTCGACATATTGGTGTATGCCAATCCTGTGCCGTTGAAAATCTTATGTCCGAAAGCACCATTCATCTGCAGAGAGAGATACCAGTCGCGATAACGGAAACTGATATTGGAGCCCAACGTTACTTTAGGAGTAGCCTGTCCGGCAATATATCTATCGCCGCCATCACTCAAATCAACGGTTCCATTCTGATCCAGGTCTTCGATGTCATAACGATAATGTCCGTTGCCATCTTCCACGAGTCCCTTGCAATGAGGCAGATAGAACACACCAAGCGGCTGCCCCACAATCTGATAGACCACATTATTATAACCGCCATGCTGCCCGGCACCCGACAAGGCACCCATCGCTGTCACATCAGCTGCCGACATCTGCATACCAGCATATTCACCGCTCAACGACAGGAGTTTATTCTTCTGCCAAGAGAGATTCATATTGATGTTCAGTTCCATGTCCTTCTTCTGGATAGGAGTGAAAGAAAAGCCTATCTCTAAACCCTGATTGCTCATCGAACCGATATTCGCCAACAGTTTATCGTAGGCGAATGGAGGTACAGGCACATCATAGGCATAAAGCATATCCGTAGTCTTGGAATAGTAATATTCAGCCGTCAGAACCAGCCGGTTATTCCACAAGCCGAGGTCAGCACCCAGGTTCCAGGTAGCACGTGTTTCCCATTTCAAATCAGGATTGTTGTTGCTGATCATCCCCATCGTCACCGTAGGCGAACTATTCACCGAAACAATGCCGTTCTGTCTCACCGTGTTCATCGTGGTATAAGCAGATATGCCACCAAGATTACCCGACCTACCATAGCCCGTGCGGAGTTTCAGCATCGTAATATCCTTGATATGACGGAGCCATTCTTCCTGTTTCATATCCCAGGAAAGAGAGATGGATGGGAAGAAACCCCAAGTATGATCATCGCCCACCATCGAAGAACCATCACCACGCATGGAAACCGAAAGGCTATATTTATTTAATAAGGTGTAGTCGATATTCCCCATCACAGAAGCTAAGGCCAGATCTTCATAGTTGCTATCCGTTCCTCCATAAGGACGAGAGGCGGCAGCACCTATATTGTGATAATACATCCCGTTGTTGGTAATTCCCTTGGCAGAAGTCCAGAAACCAGTTCGGATATTTTTCTGATATTCTGCGCCAAGCATCGCCTTGAGATGATGAATACTCCAGGAATGCTGACAGTTTAAGGAAACATTACCAAGCCATTCCTCACTCTTGAATTCACCACGATAGAGATTGCCCTGCGCCCAAACCCATGTAGGACAGAACTGATTATTTTCATTGGAAGCATAGCCGTATGCTCCGAATGCAGTGACATTCAGATAATCACAGATATCATATTTCAGCTTCAGATGACCATTGAAGTTCATATTCTTGCTATCTTTTCGCTCCTGTAGCAAGATTCCTGGTGGATTCACCTGCGAAGCCGCTCCATTCTTTACCCAACTGCCATTCTCTCTATCGAATGGATAAGTAGGATTCATGGCATCGGCAGAATAAAAGAGCATCTGACTGTCAAAGATATCATTGTTCTTATATGAAGAACCAAATACACCGAAGTCGCCAGTCAGCCTATTATTAAATGCCTTCTGAGTGACATCAATCTTAGCCACTAAATTGCGATACCCCTTACTACGGATGATGGTATTATGATCAATATAACCAAAAGAAGCGCGATAGTTGCTCTGTGGATTTCCACCACTGAAAGCCAGATAATGGTTTTGGATATTTCCTGTTCGAGTGATAGCCTTTCGGAAGTTGGTATCATATCCCTTGTCATTATATTCCAATCCCAACTTCTGTGCAGCCGCAATATATTCAGCAGCATTGAGCATCTCCATACTTTTATACATAGCTTCGATGCCATAGCTACCCTCATAAGAGATCTGAAATCCCTTACCTGTACCCTTTTTGGTTTTCACCTGAATAACACCCGAAGCACCGCGCGAACCATAAAGTGCAGTTTCGCTGGCATTTTTCAGAACCGTAAAACTTTCTATATCCGCAGGATAAATTGTTGCAAGTGTAGCCACATCAGAGGTTACGCCATCAATAATAACAAGTGGTTCGTTACCTCCCATAATGGAAGTAGTACCTCTAACACGAACAGCGTTCAACATGGCGATACGGTCAAGTCCATTGGTTGTGACATTGACACCGGCTGTCTGTCCACTCAATGCATCGAGGGCATTGTGAAGTACGCCTTTCTTCAGGAGTTCAGGTTCCACCACGCTCACCGATCCCGACAGGCGTAAAGAGTCCAACCCCTCCATATTTACAAATTGGGCATGAATGGATTGGGGCAATAAAATCAGCGCTCCTACACCATAAAATATGAGTTTAAATTTCTGTTTCATAACCATATCTGCACTTTTGTTTAGGTTAATTCCATATTGGTTGCAAATATAATCAAAAATAGTGATAAACGCACAAAATCTTATAAAAACTTACGAAAAATTTTCAGAAAATAGAATCTGACTGGGAACTTACATCGAAAAGCCACAACCATATTATCCACCCAACAGGTACCAAGACCCTTGTCCTCTCACATAAAAAACGCAATCTCTAACTTTTTCAGAAACTTTTCCCAAAAAGCTCTTGCGGGTTTGGAAATAAAGTCGTAACTTTGCGGTAGCATTTTAATATAGTTGATTATGAAGCAGGTAGAAGAAAGATACATCAGCTTGCTGACCGATTTCGATCGCCTCTTCGAGGAAGCCGAGATAGCCAAGTTCACTCCGCAGGAAATGAGGGAGTATGAAGCTAGTAAGAAGGCATATCGGGATCTCAAGAATTCTATTGATACGGCAAAACAAGAAGGCCTTGCTGAAGGTTTAGAAATAGGCATGGCGAAGGGTATGAAGCAAGGCATGGAAAAGGGCATGAACCTGCGAAGCCTTGAGATTGCCAGGAAGATGCTGGCAAAGGGTATGGATGAAGCATCGGTCATGGATATGACGGGGCTGACGGCAGAAGAGATAAAGCTGCTGAAAGCGGAGATGTAGATTACGATTATCACCATATAATCAAGGGTCTATACGCCACCTTTTCTTCGTGGCATATAGACCCTTGTCAACCAAGTTAATTGCAGATTTACTACTATTATTCGGGCTTTGTATCAAAGAAACCGATAAACTCATCAAAATCTCGAAGAATGTCATTCAACTTAGGATTACTCTTTTGAACTATAATGGCTATGTAATTGTCAACTTCTTCATCTCTAAGAATAGAAACCTTGACACAAAAACGATCTCGTTTATCGAATTCGTTAAACCATCTGGTAAAAAGGCGAGCTCGCATAGCCTGTCTGCTATCACCCGTTTCACATTGATATAGTAGAATATCGGGATTCGTAAGAAAGAATTCCTCTATAATACATTGTATAGTTGCTTTAACTTTAGAATCGTTAGGAGAATTCTTCTTGTTTTCATTGAGAATACCGAATTCATACGCTTTTTCATCCTCCCAAATATTATTGTTTTCAACAAATTCTATTCGATACTGAACACCATAATCTGTCAAGAACTTATATGATCCATTATCTATCCAAACCTTATAAGGAGAATGAAAATTGAGGCGAGTTAAGTTAAAGGCATGCATAGCAGTCTGTAGCCTCCTCACGTGCTTTGGCAAAGTCTATTTGAGCCTTTGCTTCCATTTCTTTTTTACGTCTAACCATATCTCGTAATACTGCAATTGCTTCTTCACGAGTTTTAATTTTTAAAGCCATACTTATTCATTTTAAAGTTCTACTTCATGTTGATTGCAAAGATAAGCTTTTATTTTGAAAGTGCAAAGAAAACGGGAGAAAAGTTTCGGGAAAAGTTAGGATTTCAAAACCAATGCCCACACAGCCATATCATCCACCCAACAGGTATCAAGACACGATGAAGGGTCTATACGCCACCTTTTCATCGAGGCATATAGACTTATTGTTCTTGA
>OIYI01000133.1_pt1 | contig 12315 bp, 10 predicted proteins | sample 1588301 | NCBI WGS metagenome assembly OIYI01 (sample SAMN03283247) | human gut metagenome | biome: human-associated habitat; material: feces | host: Homo sapiens | place: Peru | collected 2012 | reverse complement strand
TCTGGGATATGATGTGTTTAAAGAACGTGAAAAACGTTAGAAATAAGTAGGAGGAATTGAAAATGCAGTATGTAATAATTGAAATGGAAAACGGAGATATTATGAAAGCGGAATTATATCCGCAGGTTGCTCCTAACACAGTAAATAACTTTATCAGCCTTGTCAACAAGGGATTTTATGATGGACTTATCTTCCATCGTGTCATCAAGAATTTTATGGTGCAAGCTGGTGATCCGGCTACCCGAAAGGTGGATCCTCTGAAAAAGGAGGTTTTTGATACAGCTTATGCCGTTCCTGCAGAAATCCGCTATCCGAAATATTACCATAAGCGAGGTCAGCTCTGTGCTGCACGCGAGGGGGATGAGGAGAATCCAAAGTTTGCTTCAGCTCCCTGCGATTTCTATATTACTTGGGGTAGGAATTTCTCGCGCCGACAAATAGAATATCTAATAGAGAAGGAAGCCAGAGAGGAGAAGGCCTATGTGCTGCCTAATAAGCAGGTGATTGACGGGTATGTGAAATACGGCGGTGTGCCTCATCTCGATGGCGGCTATACCGTTTTAGGGGAAGTACTTGAGGGTATGGATGTGGTGGATAAAATCCAGAATGTGGCCACAGACAAGGGTAATAACGACCGCCCTCTTGAAGATATTATTATCCTGAAGGCTTCGGTTGTCCGATAGCCTTCATGAGATGGGAAGGGAAGATACTTCCTCTTTGGAAATTTTATTCCTTACAGAATCTGTGAATCACATAAGTGACGACGCCCCATATCATAAAGCGGTTGTTTTCGTCCACTCTAATGGGTGAGTAGTCGTTATTCCACGGCACGAGCCAGCCGAAGTTTCCGCTTTCGTCAATCTTGAACTGCTTGATGGTGAATTCTCCGTCCACGAATGCAATCACGAAGTTGCCATTACCGGGTTCTATCTGTCTGTCCACCACGGCCAGATCTCCGTCAAGGATGCCAGCATCCCTCATACTATCACCCGAAATTCTCACGTAGAATGTAGCTTCCCTGTGTTTCACGAGCACATCATTGAGGTCTATTTCTCCCTCCATATAGTCTTGTGCAGGCGAAGGAAATCCTGCCTTTACACTCTGTTCAGCCATCGGAATGGCCATCTTTTCCCCGATCTCTGCGGGGTGTATAGTTAGTTTTATTTTTTCTTTCATTCTGTTTCTTCTATTCTTTATTATTAATATCTGTTTTGTTTTCCTTTCTTCTTTTGCTTATTCTTTTTTCAAAAAAAGTTGTTTTTGAAGGAGTCTTTCTACCTTTTTTCTCAACCTTTCTCTCAACCTTTTTTATGGATAATATTCTCAACATTTCACTTCCAGTATGTCGCTAATATCTGTGGTGAAACGTTTCGACATGTATTCACGCTTCAGGTCGAAACGGCAGTCTGTTCCCTGGATGGCTTGTCGGATGGTTCCGTATCCGTTCTTGTGGTTGATGGCATCGATGGCTGCCATCAGTGCCTTCTGGCGCTCACGGTTGATGGGGTCGAAGAGGTCCTGCTCACGTGGCGTGGAGGGGGATATCTGCCAGAGTATCACGCCTGCCTTCTTGAAGCGGAACGACAGGTCGGGACGGTCGGGGCGGTCGGACACAGATTTCGGATAGTGGGCGCGTAGGATGGTGAGCGCTGCTCCTACTATCTCGTTTTGAGCATCTGTGGCGATGGGCAGTACGAGCGAGTCGTGGATGGTATATTCCGGCACATGATCGTTGAAACGAGAGGTCCAAGCAAATACGGTAACACCCTGACATACACTGCCTTGTCTGCGTAACTTCTCTGTGCAGCGTACGGCAAAATTGGCTACGGCCTCCTCCATTACATTCTTGTTGCTAATGCCCTCGTCGGCAAAGCTCCTGCTCGTGCAGATACTTTTCTTCTGGGGTAGTTCCTCGATGCTGATGCAGTTTTCGCCGTTGAGTTCCTTCCAGGTTCTCACGGTGGTGATATTGAAATGACAGCACACCCAACTCTCTTTCTGGTCTGCCAGTTGAGCTGCGGTTCTGATTCCCATATAGTCGAGTTTGCGGGCTATCTGACGGCCGATTCCCCATACGTCTTCTATAGGGAAAAGCGACAGTGCCTTGTGTCTGCGCTCCTCGGTATCGATGAGGCAGCAGCCCTGATAGCCCTTGTATTTCTTGGCGAATTTTGAAGCGATTTTTGCCAGCGTCTTGGTTTCTGCGATGCCGATGGAGATAGGAATGCCCACTGCCCGGAGTACGTCGGATGAGATCCTTGCGCCGTAACGGTGGAGCAGGGAATCCGTTTTTTCGGAGGATTGATTATCCTGAAAGAAGGCAGCGGCAATGGATTTGTCAACTTCGAAGAAACTCTCGTCGATGGAGTATTGGTCGAGTTGGGGAGAGTAATGAGAGAGCATTGACATCACTCTGTTGGACAGTGAACCGTAGAGAGTGTAGTTGCTCGAAAATATCGCTACGCCCTCATCCTCCAACTTTTCCTTCATCTGGTAGAAAGGGTCGACCATCTTGTAGCCAAGAGCCTTGGCTTCTTCCGAACGGGCGATGATGCAGCCGTCGTTGTTGCTCAGTACAACCACCGGCTTGCCCACCAGGTCAGGGCGGAAAACCCGCTCGCATGAGCAGTAGAAATTATTGCAGTCAGCAAGTGCTATCATTTGTTTTTTTATTAATTATGTATTATTTTGCCCATACTTACGCAAATCTGAGTGCAAAGGCATTTGGGGAATAAAATAAAAGGCGTATGTTCTCATCACGAGAACAGTACGCCTACTATAAATGAAACCTAAACTTTAATTCAATTTGTATTTCTTCAGATATTCATCCACTCTGGTATCACCCAGCTCCTTAGCTTTCAGCAGATTACCTTTGGCTTCCTCTTTCTTGCCTTTCTCTGCTTGCAGAATACCGAGGAGAAGATAACCATCAGCGTATTCCGGTGCCAGTCTGATACAGGCTTCTGCAGCGCTGATTCCCTCATCATATCTCTTCACGCGGAGATCGAGACTTGCCCATTCTGCAAAATAGGTTGGTTCGTTCGGATTGAGATAACAGGTGCGGGCGATGTCCAACAATGCTTGCTGCCATTGGTGCAACTTCATCTCGCATTTGTATCGGGCATAGAAGAAGGTAGGGGCTATCGGACGAGCTATGCTGTCATACATATTATAGTCTGCCAATGCTTCTCTGGTCTTGCCCTGGGCATCGAGGAAATTGGCACGTGCCAGATAATAAGGGGCTGCCATCTTGGTGCGTACTCCTACTGATACGGCACTGTCCAGAAGTACTTTCAACTCATCGTATGGTGCTTTCAGCTGACTCTTAGCTTGGGCTGCCTCATACCATATCTCGCCACTGTTCATCGGTGTCTTTGTCAGTTCCATAAACAAGTCGTATGCCTTCTGATAGTCCTTTTTCAGGTAGTTGATTTTACCCTCCTGGTGCTTGTAAAGCGGCTCAGCCTTGATACTATAGGCTTTCTGTGCTTCCTGCAAAGCCTTGTCTGCATTCCAAGCTGGGTAGATGGAATCGCCTACGTATGCTACCTTCTGATAGATGAGGTCAGCAAAATCGCCGTGAGCCTCATTCTTCTTGCTGCATTTCTTGATGCTTTCCTGCATCACTTTCTCTGCCTCCTCAAATTGCTGTTTGTTGACCAACAAGGCTGCCTTTTCCTTATAACCGAATGAGGATGTAGGGAACTTTCCGATAAACTCGTCTGCATATTTCATGTTGTCATCAGCCGATTTCTGTCCCTTGCTCAGCGTCATCATCGTGATGGCATCTTCCTCCTTGTCTGGCAAGGCGGTGCGGATGCCGCTTTCTCGAAGGGCTGCGTCCAGGGTGGAGAGACCGGTTACATGCAGTTGTTTGGCATAGTTGGCATCGATGGCTGTAACGGTACCATTGGAGTGCATAAGTCCGATTACTTGTCCGTCTTTATTGACAAATGGGCAACCTATGGCATTCTCTGGTACGGTAATGCTGAAAATATAGTAGTTGTAGGAGGTGTTAAACTGCTCTACGCTACTGATATCCTCTTGCTGGTATTGTGGCTTTTTGATGGAGTAGGGAACCAGCCATACCTTGTTGCCAGCTTCTGAAGCCTTGCTTGCAATCGGTGCAGCATTGGTATTGCCGATGACTCTGAATTTAGCCATATCATACAACTCGTCTGCACCCATGATGGCATCTACTTCCATCGATTTGCCATTGGCATCTACTACGGTTGCCTTGGTAGCGCCGATAAATGGCTTGAAGGTACTGATGGCAGTGCCCTTGTTGTCGATGAAGACGCCCTGGGTAGAAGCGATGATGCCTCCATCTTTGTTGAAGGTGGTGAGTGAGAAGACACTCTTGGCTACCTTCTGCACAGAACCTGGCTGTGCAAGGAGAGATGATGCTCCGACCATCCATCCTATCATAGTTATATATATTCTTTTCATATTCTTAATAATTCCTTGGCATTAGCGAGTGCTGCCTCACTGACATCACTTCCACTGAGCATCTGGGCGATTTCCTGCACACGTTCCTGCTGTGATAGTTCCGTCATGCGACTGATAGTTCCTTTGTCGGTTTCTTCCTTGCTCACCTTGTAGTGGTGACTGCCCTTGGCGGCTATCTGTGGCAGGTGGGTGATGGAGATGACCTGGCGGTCGAGTTCGCCCATCTCTGCCATGATCTGTGCCATCTTCTCTGCTATCTTGCCACTTACTCCAGTATCTATCTCGTCAAAGATGATGGTTGGGAGTTTCACGGCTCCGCTGATCATAGCCTTCAGCGAGAGCATTACACGGGCAATCTCTCCTCCTGATGCTACCTGGGTAACAGGTTGGAGTGGGGTGCTCTTGTTGGCACTGAAGAGGAAACTTACCTTATCTCCACCATCGTGGCTGAGCGGTTTCTCTGTCAGACTGATGCTGAATCTTACGTTTGGAATGCCCAGCGGGATGAGGCGCTGCTTCATTTCCTCCTCTACTTTTTTGGCAGCCTTCGTACGGATAGCGGTCAATTCCTTTGCCTGTTTCTGTGCTTTCTCTAACAATTGGGTCACTTCCTGTTGCAAGGCTTCCACATCTTCGTCGCTATGGTCGATGTGTGAAAGCTGTTCCTTGAGCTGATGGTAGGTTTCTATCAGTTCTCCCAAGTCTCTGACGTGGAATTTCTGCTGCAGTGAGTTGAGTTTGTCCAGTCGTTCATTGATGGTCTCTAGACGGGCAGGGTCAAATTCTACATGATCGGTCAGTCCGTTTACTTCCTGGGCAATATCTTTCAGTTCGATATAACTGGAATCGATGCGCTCCAACAGTTCGGTTACTTCGGGATAAACATCCTTGATATTAGCGAGTTGCTCTGATGTCTGTTTCAGTCTTTCGATGATATTGCCGTCATCTCCCGACAGATGGTTGTCTGCCTGATAGAGTGCCGTCTTGATATCTTCGGAATGACTGAGCATCTCATATTCCTGTTCCAGTTCTTCCTGTTCTCCGTTCTGCAGTTGTGCCTCATCGAGTTCCTTAAACTGGAATCGGAGAAAGTCCTCGTTCTCCCTGTTCTTTTCGATTTCAGCCTTCAGAGCGTTCAGTTTCAGGTTGGCTTGTTTATATTGATTGTACGCAGCCTCATAATTCTTCCGCTGTTTCTCGTCCTGTGCAATAATATCCACCACATTGAGCTGGAAGTCTTCCTTCTGCAACAGGAGATTCTGGTGCTGCGAATGTATATCGACGAGTTGTTCCCCCAGTTCCCTCATCTTGGTCAGTGATACCGGTGTGTCATTGATAAAGGCACGGCTTTTCCCTGCTGCCGTCAACTCACGGCGGATAATGGTATCCGACAAATCTTCATCGATGTCATTGTCGGTGAAGAACTGTTGCATATCATATTTAGACAGATCGAAGTGTGCCTCGATGACGCAACGATCTCTGCCAGCCTTAATAGACTTGCTGTCAGCACGGTTGCCTAACAACAGACCGATGGCTCCGAGGATGATACTCTTTCCTGCACCCGTTTCACCCGTGATGACGGAGAAGCCTGGGTGCATCTGGATATTGAGTTCGTCGATGAGCGTGAAATTCTTGATATATAATTGTTTGAGCATAATTATTGCTTGATTTTGTCCCACGAATTGTTCTGTGTAGGATTGATGGAGAAGAGGAGGTCATAGATACTTTCCTTCTCTTTCTGAGTTCCCTTTCCCTTGTAGATATTGGCGAGCTCGTCTTTCTTGTAGTCCGTCCATATCTGTGGCAGGAGACTGAGCGGCTTGTTTTCCCTTGCCTTCTTCAGGTTCTCCTCCAGAGTGGTCGTGATTTCTGTACGTCCTCGTTCTGCATTGTTTGCCATCTCGTCAAGTCCCTTTCTGTAATAATCGTATTGGAGTTGGCGGAATGGTTTCATACCTCCGTCCAGATAGTCGGCGATGATGGCATAGCGGTTTCGGTTGTTGTCGAAAGCTTTCCATCCCGGGAAGTCGAGGTTCTGGGCATTGTTGGTGAGGTTCATGCAGCGCTGCAGGATGTCTTCTCCTCCCATCGGGGAGAAGGTGTCGAGATCCAGACCTATGATGAGATAAGCGTAGTAGGCGAAGAGGGCAGTCAACTGGTTGTCGAGGGTTTCCTCATTAAACTCAATCTGGTCGAACTCTGCAAACTTGAAGATGAAGTTCTCGTCCACATTATTATATATAGTAGTGGTGTAGGCGGAGTTATAGACGGGGCGGTTGGCCTGTATGAGTGCCTTGCAGGTGAAGAGATCTTGGCTCTTGTCATACTTGCTCACCGTCAGATTGAAGTTGCAGTTGATGCGCTCGTTCTTCTGGAATTGCAGGTGCGTCCACTGTCGTTCGTTGACGAATCTCTCTAACGTCTGCTGCAGGTTGTCGAAAACAGCGTTGTCCGTGCCCGAAATCTGAGCATGGTTGATGGTAATCTTCGCTTGCAGTTCCTGCGCATGAATATAGGATGCACCACTAACAAGCAGGGTGCATCCTATCATCAGTATCTGAAGGCAGAAGCCTTTCATGTTAGAAGAGCTTAGCCAATTCATCGATGATGTCGGCAGCCACTTCTGTCTTTGGCTTTTTCTCATATTCTATCTTACCCTTTTCAGAAATAATCGTGATTTGATTTTCGTCTGTCCGGAAGGTGGTGCCTGGGTTACGGGTGGAATTGAGCACGATGAAGTCTGCGTTTTTCTTGATACGCTTCTTCTCTGCATTCGTTTCCTCATCATTGGTTTCCAGTGCGAAGGCTACGATGTGCTGGTCTTCCTGTTTCATCTGTCCCAATGCGGCAGCGATGTCGTGGGTGGGTTCCAGACGCAGGAGCAAATCATCCTTTTCGCGTTTGATCTTCCTATCTGCCACCTCAGCTGGTTTAAAATCAGCCACTGCGGCACAAAGAATAGCTGCATCCATCTTTCTGCCCGTTGAGTTTCCATCGGTCTTTCCTTCGAAAGCCTTCGTGGCAGCCTGATACATCTCCTCACAGCTCTCCACGTCGATGCGGTGGATATCCTCATGACAGGAGAGTGATACTGGTCCGGCAACGAGGGTTACGTCAGCCCCTCTCTGTCGGCATTCCTCAGCCAAGGCAAATCCCATTTTGCCGGAAGAATAGTTGCCGATAAAGCGCACAGGATCTATCTTCTCATAGGTAGGTCCGGCTGTGATAAGGATACTTTTCCCCATCAGATCCTTTCCATTGATACAGTCCTTCATGCCTTCCTTGTTTCCATCCTTCATTCCGTCCAGCAGGTCGAAATACTGGTCAATGTAATCCACGATGACCTCCGGTTCTTCCATACGTCCTTTGCCCTCCAAGCCGCTGGCAAGGAATCCCGAAGCCGGTTCGATGATGATATTGCCGTATTCCTTCAGTCTTGCCATGTTGGCTTGTGTAGAAGGATGCTTATACATATCGAGATCCATGGCAGGAGCCAGGAATACAGGAGCCTTCATGGAGAGATAGGTGGTAATCAGCATATTGTCAGCGATACCGTTTGCCATCTTTCCCATGGTAGAAGCCGTACAAGGAGCGATGACCATTGCGTCTGCCCAGAGACCGAGATCTACATGAGAGTTCCAGGTGCCGTCGCGCTGAGAGAAGAACTCGCTTACCACGGGTTTATGTGTGAGGGCAGAGAGGGTGATAGGGGTGATAAACTCCTTTCCGGCAGGAGTGATGACCACCTGAACCTCAGCGCCCCGCTTGATGAATCCTCGTATAATCAGGCATGCTTTATAAGCTGCAATCGAGCCTGTGATGCCCAATACGATTTTCTTTCCTTTTAACATAATCTGTGATTAGAAGAAATTACTTTCCCATTCGTTTGTTGTACTCACGGAGACGGATGCGGGTGAGTACCTGCTTGGTGTTGTTGGTAAATTCGCTTCCTAATATCCAGGTGTAATAGCCTGGGTCCTTGGAAAGGATTTCTGCCACATCCCAACCTTTGTACTTACCGAAGTTGAACACCTCGTGCTTGAGTGGTTCACCTTTCTCGTCGAGCACTGCTTTTCCGTTGGCATCCACTACTTCTTTCCAGATGATGCGTCCGGCGAAATCCACGTTGTCCTTCTGCTTAGAGAATGCTGCAAGCTCATCCATATCATTGTTGAGTACACGGTCCGGTTCTTCCTGTACGCCTGGAGCATATCTGTCCAATTCACCCATGAGCACACGGTAGGTAGCCTCTGTATCCTGATCGGCACGGTGAGCCTCGAAGTCTTCCTCCATCTTTCTGCCGCAATAGAACTTATAGGCTGCAGCTAAGTTGCGTCGCTCCATCTTCATGAAGATAGTCTGTGCGTCGATGAGACGGCACTTGTTGAAGTCGAAGTCGATGCCTGCACGGAGGAATTCCTCTGCGAGCATAGGAACATCGAAATGGTTGGAGTTGTAACCAGCAAAGTCGCAACCGGTAAATTCCTGTTCGAGTGTGGCAGCCAACTGCTTGAAGGTAGGTGCGTCTTTCACGTCCTCATCGCTGATACCAGTCAGTTCTACCACCTCTTGTGGAATTGGTCTTCCCGGATTGACAAAGAGGTTCTTTCGAACCTCCGTGCCGTCTGGACTGACCTTAATATATGACATCTGTATGATGCGGTCTTTGATGAAGTCGAGACCCGTAGTCTCCAAATCAAAGATGATCAATGGTTTCTTAAGATTCAGTTTCATTTTCTTTCTTTTCCTTTCTCTGCGTGATTAGTCGTTGAGCAACATAGGCATGAGCAGCATGAGGACATCTTCGTTTTCAGGCTGTTCGGCTGGAACGATGATACCGGCACGACTTGGGTCTGCAAGTTGGATAATCACCTGCTCGCTGCTGAGGTTGTTGAGAATCTCCTGCAAGCTGCTGCCCTTGAAACCGATGCTCATGTTGGTATTGTTTGACTCGCATACGAGCTGTTCCTTGGCTGATGTAGCGAAATCTACATCCTCTGATGAAACCTCCATATGGTTGTTGTCTATCTTGAGGCGAACCAACTGGCTGCTTTCGCTGGCGAATGGCATGACACGGCGCAAGGCACTGATCAGGGCACGGCGATCTACAGTCACCTCGTTAGGGTTGTTTGGTATCACAGAGTTGTAGCTTGGGTATTTTCCCTCGTAGAGAATACATCTCAAACTGCCGTCTGTAAAGAGAATCTCTGCACTCTTCTCATCAAACTTGATGGTTACGTCACCTTCTTCGCGTGAGAGGATGTTCTTCAGGAGTGTAGCTGGCTTCTTAGGAAGATCGAAAGCAGCAGGAGTATCGCTCTTGATAGTGAAGTTCTTGTTGCGTACCAACTTATGTCCGTCACTGGCTACAATGTTGAGTGATTCTGGTGTCAAATCGAAGTAGATACCATTCATCACTGGGCGCAACTGGTCGTTGGCAGTAGCAAAGAGGGTACGGGTGATATTGTCGATGAGCACAGCTGCGTCGATGGCTACTGTATGTGCAGCATCGTTAACGCTCTGTGTGCGAGGATATTCATCAGCACTTTGCGCTGTAAAGTTATAGAGACCATTCTGGTATAAGATCTTGATAGCCAAGGTGCCCTCAGTATCGATATCGAAATCGAGTGGCTGCTCAGGGAGTTCCTTGAGAGATTCGAGGATAACCTTGTTAGGGATACAGAATTCTCCTTCACCGTCGCACTCTGTGAGTTCGATGGTAGTCTTGAGAATATTGTCACTGTCGCTGGCTGTGATGGTCATCTCGCCTCCGGCTACTTGGAATAAGAAACAGTCAAGGATAGGCAGAGAGTTCTTTCCACCGATGACCTTGGCAAGCATGTTGAGCTTATTGCTCAACGCAGTACTGGATAATGTAAATCTCATGAGTATTTTGTATTTTAAATATTATCTGTTACTGATATTGTTGTTATTAATCTATTGTTTCTGTTATATGTCGAGCCAGTAGGCAACTTGTTGTTTCCTAAAAGCTGTAATATGAGCACAAAAATACAAAAAATATCGGTTATAGGCAAAAAAAACAGAGAAATGTTTTAGTTTTTGAACTATTTTTAGTAATTTCGCAAACTGAAAGGTAACTTTCTTCGTTTTTGAAACAAAATATTAATCGAGAAATATATGGAATTACAAGGAAAGGTTATTGCCGTTTTGCCTGAAAGAAGCGGTGTCTCTGCAAGAGGCGAGTGGAAGTCGCAGTCGTTTGTCATCGAGACTCACGAGCAATATCCTAAGAAATTAGTGTTTGACGTATTTGGCGCTGACCGTCTGGCTCAGTTCAACATACAGAGTGGTGAGGAGATTAATGTTTCATTCGACATTGATGCTCACGAATATAATGGTCGTTGGTTTAACAATGTACGTGCCTGGAATGTAGTGAAGGTAGATCCTAATGCTGTTGGCATGATGGGTGGTGTTCAGCCTGGTGCAGCTCCATTCCCTCCAATGGGTGCTTCTGCTGCTCCTGCTGGTGGTGCAACTGCTCCATTCCCTCCAGCTCAGAATGCAGCTCCTGCTGCTGATGCCAATGCTGGTGGTAGTGCAGACGATCTTCCATTCTAAATGATGCCACATCTAAAGGATAAAAAATCGTTTAAATGATAACAAAAAATCGCTTCTTTCGAGTCTTTTCGAAAGAAGCGATTTTTTTATCTCTGTACCCACTTTTATTTTTCCCTGCCCACGGAAAAATTTTTGCGTGGGCAGGGAAAAAAATATACCCGGGCAGGGAAGTGATTTTTCGATAGTAATAAAGTGGGATTTTTAAGAGTCATAGAATGTGAATTGTGAGACTCGTTATGAGAGTCATTGGGATGGTATTAACAACCACCCCAATTGTTTGCATCGTCCCACAAGTCATCCTTCTCGCTTGGATCTTCTACAACGTCGAAGCCGTCAATAACAACGTCTGAAGAATTATTTTTGAATTCTATACTTTGAAATTATTACAATCGTGTTATATTAAGCTTATTTTAGAATTATATTTGTATTTTTTCTAAAATTTCGGTTTTCTATTCCATTCTTCTTCTTTTCTCAAAGAATTTTTTGGAAGCGAGGAAAAAGAGGGCAACACTGGCAGCATTTTCTATCGCTACCATCCAGAAAGTTGTATTGTAACTAAAATGTTCTGCCACAATGCCTCCTAAAAGACAACCGATACCGAAACCTAAATCCCAACCGGTAAGAATACTACTGTTGGCAGTACCTCGCTGGTCATGGCGGGCTACATTGATAAACATGTTGAGGAAAGCAGGGTAGAGGTGTCCATTGCCCAGTCCGATGAGGGCAGCAGAGAGATAATAAGCTATTGGATGATGAACGCCTACGAAGAGAAGGAATCCCACCAGAGAAATGCACATACCTTCGGCTGCATTCTGAGTTAACTTGCCTTGGCTCAATGCCTTACGACCTTGCAGACGGGAGGTGAAGAGACCGATGGAAAGAATGGCAAAATAGGTGCCAGTTCCTCCCGTAATGCCCAATTCCTCCTTGCTGTAGATGGCAAGGTAGTTGCTGAGTACTCCCCAACAGAAACCAAACATGGCGATATTGATGGCGAGCAACCAGGCACGGGTCAGGAAGAAACGGTCGAAAGAGAGTTTCTCCTTGTTCTTGATAATTTCCTTTTCGGGCAAGCGGATGGTTCCTGCGATGACCACTGAGGCTAAAGCCACCAAAAAGGCTATCCAGAAAAGAACCATGTAGCTCCCCACGAAATCGTGGAGATAAATTCCTATGGATGGAGCAATAGCCATGGCAAAGTTGTTGCTCAATCCATAGAGACCGATACCTTCATTGCGGCGACTCGAAGGGAGTACATCGATGGCACAGGTACTGTTGGCTACCGTG
>OIYI01000130.1_pt1 | contig 12503 bp, 5 predicted proteins | sample 1588301 | NCBI WGS metagenome assembly OIYI01 (sample SAMN03283247) | human gut metagenome | biome: human-associated habitat; material: feces | host: Homo sapiens | place: Peru | collected 2012 | reverse complement strand
CCAGCCATAACCAAACTCAGAGCGGAAGGTAACATGTTTCCAAGGCTTCCAGTTCAAACCGAGGTTGTAGTTCTGACGGAATGTGCGCTGCTGCTTGTAAGTATCAAGCATACGCTCATATGGACTAGCCTCGTAGCTAGAACTTGAATCGTCATCATCTTCAATACCTGCTGTGATTGGATCGATAGGGCGGAAAATGACTGTACGTGCAACGATAGAATTTGCAGCGTTGCTCTCGTTGGTGTCTGCACCAGAACCTAGACCATTCACCTTCTGATAGCTCAAACGGGCATTGAAGTCAAGGGTAAACCAATTGTTGAGTTTAGAATTCAACTTAGCATTGATGTTGTCCTTGCTATAATCAGACCCCATCATGATACTTTTGTCGTTGGTGCGGGCATAGCTGACGTTGAATTTGGTATCCTTAGAACCTCCGCTGATACCTACATTGTAAATCTGCTGCAAGCCAGTACGTCCAAAGAGTTCGTCCTGATAATCGTTACCCTTTACAGATTTCCAGATGTCAAGGTCGTCATAACTTCCATAAGCTGAAGTCTCACCCAACTCATACTGGTATTTAGCATACTCGTATGGGTTAAGAACAGCAACTTCCTTGATAACTTTTCTTACACCTACAGATGCACCAAAGTTAACCTGAACCTTACCTTCCTTACCACTCTTGGTAGTAACGATGATAACACCATTGGCACCACGGGCACCATAGATGGCTGTAGAAGAGGCATCCTTCAATACGTCGATAGTCTCGATGTCGCTAGGAGCGATATCGCTGATAGAACTTACAGGGAAGCCATCGACAATGTAAAGAGGAGAGTTGTTCTGTGACAAAGAACCACCACCACGTACGCGAATCTTGATGTCTGCGTCAGGTGAACCTTCAGTTGTGGTGATGTTCACACCAGCCAACTTACCGGTCATAGCCTCGCTGACGTTAGAAACAGGAACGTTGGAGATTTCCTTAGAAGAAATGGAAGACACAGAACCAGTCAAGTCCTTCTTTCTTGCGGTACCATAACCGATAACGACAACATCGTTGAGGCTATGACCTTCTTCCTCCATTGAAATCTTAATGTTTGTTTGATTGCCGACTACGACTTCTTTGGTGTTGTAACCAACATAAGAAATCACGAGCGTAGCACCAGGCTTTACATTAATAGAGAAATTACCATCCAGGTCGGTTACTACACCGTTACCTGTTCCTTTCTCCTTGATTGTTGCACCAATCAGCGGACCCATAGAATCGCTGATATTACCTGTAACCTTTTTTGTTTGTTGTACTGAAGTTGCTATCAGAGAATTTGCTTCTCCATTGCTAGCTTGTACTTCTGGAGCATACATTCCAAGTGCGGAACACATACCCATTAAGATTGTTGTTTGTTTTAAATATAACTTCATTGTTTAACAGTTTATAGGTATATTAAACGTTTATTACTCACTATTTTGTTAATTGTTTACGGCTGCAAAGATATGTCCTTTTCCGTAAAGTGCAGTTAAAATTTGTATCTTGCGTGTTTTAAAATGTTTCATGTACGATAAAACAGACATGTTTAGGTGAAAAAAGGGGATTTGCAACTGCAGATCCCCTTTATACCTTATTATATATTTAGTATTCGTATAGTTTGATTTGGAGTATTTTGTTGTCTCCACATGAGATGCGGGCATGGCGCCCCTGGTGGTCCTGATCGCCATTATCACGACGGATAAACTGTAATTTGCCGTTTTTGTCTATTTCAACCTGGTCTACATATCCGATACCGATACGCTTACCTTTGAAGGTTGTGGCTTGTTTCTTTGTTTCGGTTCCACCGTTGTCAACAAATCCGTCCTCACCGAGTTTCTTTTCTTCAGCCTGCGCTTTTTCAGTCTTGCTTTGGAAGACTACGACGATTCCATTACCTGCTATGATGTATTCGTTCTTGGCTAGTTTCACAATCAAGCCACCGCCTTCAGGCCATTTACTTCCATCTGTAGCGCGAGGATCCCATGGTAGCGTGAAGAAATGACGGCAGGTCATGGTGATATCTCCATCTTCGATGATGCGCTCTTTATCTTCCTGATCGAAGAGTAATCCCCAGTTTTTACCCTTTCCCTGATGCTGAAGCAGGATAGGAGAGAGTTGGTCGATAACCTTATATGAACGTCTGAGACTGTTCTTCACCTTGTAGTAAGCTTCATCGAGAGCAAACGGACTGAAACTGATGGCATCTGTTTCGCCGAAGGTATAATATGCCTTTACGCCGCTATTGATATCGCATTTCACTTCTGGAGTGAAGAAAGGATTGTCGGCACGCTTGTATTTCTCTACCCATCCCTTGTAACCGGTATCATAGATATCTGGTGCAAAGATGTCGATACTTGGTGCACCGCATTTCCAGATATCAATCAGATGGGCAAGTGGTCCGGCAGAAGGATATTCGCCTGGTTTTCTGCCACGACTGTTCATTGCTGCATTTACATACATCGGAATATTGTAGATGGCTTTGCCTGCTGAGGCTAGCTGCTCTACATATTTAGCATAGTAATATGCTTGGAATTTCTCGTCAGCATAACGGTCTGTTCCGAAAACTTCTGCCCATGTACCTTTCTTCTTGAGCTTGAGTGCCTTGAGCAATGGAGCAGGAACGGGTTGTCTGTAAGCTTTTTCGGCAAGAGGAGAGTGGTCGCGGGCAGATTCGAGCATGCCGATTTCGTTTTCTACCTGCATCATGATAACGGTATTCTCCTGACTGTCTACTGCTTTAATGTGCTTCATCAGTTCGCAGAATGCTCGTTTGTCTGCTTGAAGCAGGTTATCGCTGAAGGCTGTGCATATCTCTAATGGCTTACCGTTCTCTGTGAGTGAACGAGGGAAACGCTTGGTGTTTTCCTTTACCCATAGTGGAGCATAGCAGCTCATGGAATTCTTCCAGGCACCAAACCATAGGAAGACAATCTTCAAGTCATGCTTACGGGCAGTTGTGATGACGCTGTCTACGAGTGCAAAATCATATTTGCCCTCATTAGGTTCTACAAATTCCCAATATGCAGGAACGAAGACAGAGTTGACTCCGCTATTCTTCATCTGTTTCAATGCTTTCCTGATGTCGGCAGGACTCGTTGCGGCAGAGTTGCTCAACTCACCAGCCAGGAGAAGCATCGGCTTGTCATTGACAACAAGCTGGGTTGCAGAGCCTTGCTTCTGCAGTTTCACTCCAGCTTGTATGTTGATGCAGCATAATAATGCAAGAAAAGATAATACAATCTTATTCATAAATCTTCATTTTAGAAAAGGTTTGAAAATACTTGAGACAGGTATTGCGCCATTCCTTTGCATTCTCCAACTGTACATTGAGCAGAGAGTCTGTATGTTGCCATTCCTGCTCATGTCCCTTCATATACTGCTTGGCTGAGGTATGCCAGAAGTCGCGGTAAACTTCTACCATCGCCACACCCATGTTGTACTTCATGCAGAGTTCCTGCCAGAGGGTGCTGCCTGATTTCATCTTGTAAGTCCAAGGGACATGATGGAACCAGAGAAGATATTCTTCAGGACAGGTCTCGATGTTATCATACAGACTGCGATATGGTTCTGGGTACTGACCGACAGCATCTGTGCCCTTGGATGAACGGTCGAAACCTACACCCTGAGCATCAGCCTTGTGATAGTAGACCGGACACCATTCCAAAGGATAACTTGCGATGAAACCATCTGGCTCCGGACCGTAGTGGTGGTCGAACTTGAAGATGTGGTGCAAACCCAAAGGCATCATATAGTTGACGCAAGCTTCGCGCGAAGTCATCATCATCATCTCTACAGGTTTAGTGAATCGCTCGTCCTGGTTTTCGTAGGTCTGTACGAGCCATTCGTGAGCAATCTCCTCGGCTGTAAGTGAAGGATTCCATGCCAATCGGCCAAAAGCATACCAGTTAGCCTGAGAGAACGGATGACCGCACCAGTTGGCATCATCACCGATATTGGCTACACCTGAGATTCCAACCAGTCTGTCTGGATTAACAAAGCCAAAGAATTCCTTCCACATAGGAGCGAGATAGGTGAGGTGCTTAGACTGACCAAGATATTCCTGGGTAATCTGAAGTTCTGCTATCTGTGGAGTCTGTTTGATGTTGTCGAAGATAGGAGCGTATGGCTCACGAGGTTGGAAGTCGAGCGGACCATTCTTTGACTGTAAAATTACGTTGTCGCGGAACTTGCCATCCATACCTTTGAATTCGCTGACAGCTTGCTTTACACGGTCTTCTCCCTTATGGTTAGCACCATATACAAAGCTTCTCCACATGATAATGCCACCGTATGGCTTGACGGCATCGGCAAGCATGTTGGCTCCCTCGGCATGAGTGCGGTGGTAATCGCCAGGACCAGGTTGTCCTTCAGAATTAGCTTTTACCAGGAATCCGCCAAAGTCTGGAATGGCAGCATAAATCTCCTTTGCTTTCTTCTTCCACCACTGTTGTACCTTTTTATCCAATGGGTCTGCAGTCTTGGTATAGCCCAATGCCATAGGAGAAGCAAAGTTGATGCTGAGATACACTCGGATGCCGTATGGACGCAGGATGTTGGCGATGACTCTCACCTTATTAATATATTCTGCAGTCATCATCTTTGGCGATGCATTTACATTGTTCAGCACGCTTCCGTTGATACCGAGCGATGCGTTGGCACGGGCATAGGTGATGAGACGGTCGTGAAGACTCTTGCTGATGCTGCCACCCTTGCCGTTTTTGCCGAGTTTGATTTCTTCCCATTTGAAGATGCTCTTTCCGGCATAGCCACGTTCGATGCTGCCATCGAGATTATCCCAATGGTTGAGAATGCGGAGACCCACTTGTGGTTTCTCGGTCTCATCGATAGCTTTGCTGAAGTTCTGCTGATTACCGCTACCTGTGTTGTAGGCATCAGTGTTCTGAAGACGAATCAGCTCGTAGGCACCATAGAGCAAACCGATAGGATTGCTGGCGGTGATAGTTGCTTCGTACTGAATGTTGTCGCCTTGCTGTGCAGGGCGGGCATAGAGGTGATAACCCTCGCCAAGATTCAGCGCCTTGTCTATCTTGAGCTCTACATTCTTGCCACGCCAGTTGTTTTCCAACTCCTGCTTGGCAATCTTGGCTGTTGCATCATCGGGCAACTGTGAGATGACTTGGCATGAGTTAGCATACTGCTTTCCGAGCCATAACTGTGAACCATCACTCTGTGCAGAAACATGGAGTGATGTAAGTACCGTAAATAATAAAATGAGGTATTTCTTCATATCTTTGCAGATCGTTAGTTTGTATTGTTATTGTTTCTGCTGCAAAGATACGAAAAAATACCTTTTATATATATAGCGGTCGTTTATTTTTCATTTCTCTTTGTTTCAGCATACTCGCTAGGCGACATGCCATAGTGTTTTTTGAACACGGTAGAGAAGTGGGTCTGGTTGTTGAAACCTACAGAGTAGGCTACCTGCGTGATATTAATCTGCCCCTCTTCGATGAGTCGTGCCGCCTGTTCCAGTCGGAGGTTACGTATAAATTCTCCGGCAGAAACACCAGCAATCTCCTTCAGTTTACGGTGGAGCTGTGCACGGCTGATACCTACCTCCTCGGTAAGTTTCTCCACATTGAGGTCGGGATCGGCAAGATGGGCATTGATATATTTCATCACGCGTTCCATCAGGGCATCGTTATTGCCCTTTACCTGAATCTGCTCAATCTTCGCCTTCTGGCCCTGTGCTCCGCTGTATTTGCCGCGGATGCGTCGCACATTATCCACCAGGTTGTCGATAAGGATATGCAGCTCTTCCATGTCGAAAGGCTTTGCCAGGAAAGCATCGGCTCCTCTGCGAAGTCCCTCCAACCGGTGTTCCACCTCGCTCTTTGAGGTGAGCAGGATGACAGGAATATCGCTGATGTTGCTGTTGTTCTTGATGTTCTTGAGCATGGTGATTCCATCCATCTCCGGCATCATCACATCGCTTATCACGAGGTCGTACTTGCCGGTGAGCAGCATCTTCAAACCCTCCTTGCCGTTGCAGGCACGCTCAAAGCGGTACCAGTCGCTCAGTTCGGTCTTGATGTATTGGGCAATCTCGCTGTCATCGTCAACTATCAGGATATTGAAGTTACGGTTGGCCTGTACTTTCTTTTTGGTAATCTCCTGCTCCTTCTTGTCTTCTTCTTCCAGTATCTCGCCTGGCTGCAGATGGCTGTTGCCCAGCGGAATGCTTACTTCGAAGCAGGAACCCTTGATGCCGTCGGTACGGTTGTAGGCCTTGATCTTGCCTCCGTGCATTTCTACAAATGCCTTACAGAGGTTGAGTCCGATACCGGTTCCTTCGATATGGAGACCGCTGCTGTTGTTCCCCTGGTAGAAACGTTCGAAGAGGCGGTCGGTCTTCTCTTCTTTCAGTCCGATGCCTGTATCTTCTACCCTGATGGTGGCATTCTTTTCGTCTTTACCTATGATAACAGTAATCTCGCCGCCATCAAAGGTATACTTCATGGCATTGGAGAGCAGGTTGGAGATAACCTTGTCAAAGTTGATGCGGTCTATCCAAACCTTCAGCTTGCCTTTATCGCTGCTGAGGCTTTCGTCTTCTTTGAGCTCAAGGGTGATGTTGCGCTCCTGTGCATTGAAGCGGTAGAGCGATATGATGCCATGCAGGAAATCCTTGAGCGGAGTCTCCTGGCAGTGAAGATGCATCTGGTTCTTGTCTATCTTTCGCTCATCAAGTATCTGGTTTACCAGAAGCAGGAGGCGCTGGGCATTGCGGTCGATGGTATCGATATCCTGTTTGCTTTCTGCATCTGTTAATCTTGCTTTCAGCTTGTTGAGCGGCCCCATGATTAATGTCAGCGGCGAGCGGATATCGTGGGTGGCATTGATGAGGAACTGCATCTTGGTCTCTTCCAGGTCTGCCTTGCGGCGGCGCTCGTATGTGTAGATGACATACAGGATGACACTTGCTATGATCAGGAGATAGAGGAGATATGCCTCGGGTGATGCATACCAAGGGTCGCATACCTTGATGTTGATGATGGTAGGATTCTTGGAATATCTGCCATTGCTGGTTGCTCTTACTTCCAGCGTATAGTCGCCCGGTTTCAACTTGTTGAATGCTACGGCATTGGCTCCTTCATTGGTGCTGTTCCATTTGCCGTCGTTGATGCGATATTGGAAACTGATATTATCGGTGTTCCTGTAGTTGAGCAGCGAGAACTCCAGAGTGAATGAATTCTGGGAGTAAGGAATGCTGAAGTCTTTGACCATACAGTTGATTGGCTTTCCGTCGATGATGAAGTTGGTGAGATGTACATCTCCCAGTTCCATCTTCTTGGCTCTGACAACGTCAGGATAGAAGGTTGTGATACCATCACTGGTTCCGAAGGCGATAAGATCGCTGGCGGTATGCATGGAAGAGCCCAGCACGTACTCACGGGTAGTAAGTCCGTTGCCGTTGATGTGCCCGATAAACTGTCTGTTCTTCTGTTCATACTGCCAGATGCCCATGGTTGTACTTACCCACAAGTCACCCTCTTGGTCTTTGATGATGCTGCAGACCTGCTTGCCTTTCAACGCTTCCGCATGAGGGAAGTCTGAAATCTTATTGCTCTTTCTGTCAAACAGATAGAGTCCTTCTTCGGTACCGATGATAATATCGCCGTTCTTTCCTTCGCAGATACCATTCGCCTGTCTGTCTTTCAGAATGTTGTGCCATCCGAAATCCTTGAAACTGAGCGTTTTGGTATTGAGACAGGAAACTCCATTAGAGGTTCCTATCCATAAATGGCCTGTATGGTCGAGCGCCATGCTTCGCACCCAGTCGTTGCAGAGAAATCCTTTATCGCCTCTTTGCTGCATATTCAGAGCGGTAACCTTGCCGCTTTCCACATTATATATATATAGGCCTTTGCTGTATACAGAAATGTAAAGGTTGCCCTGTGCATCGTCGGTCATACAGTAGATGCCGGCGCTGGTAAAGGTGAGTTTCTGCTGGTATGTACCTGTATGAGGGTTGTAGCTGTAGAGTGCGCTACCATTGCTGATCCAGTAATCGCCACGTCGGTCTTTATAGATGATGCAGGTACCTGCAGGTGACTGAGGGTGGGCGATAATCTTGCCTGAAGCGTCAAAACAGAACACACCACTGTTCTGTACCGTACACCATGTTTCACCATTTTCGCCTTGTGCAATAGATGAAACGCTGCTGCCGATGATGTAGTTCTGTGCAGAGAAACTCCAGCTGTTGAAAGCCTGCTGGCGCTGGTTGATCAGGTACAGACCTTTCTTGTAACAGCCTATCCAAAGATTGTTGTCCTTATCTTCGATGATATCGTTGACGAAGGCGGTAGCCAGATTGAAACTGCTGTTGCTGTTCTCCAACTGTTCTACCCGGTTGCTTCCCTTTCTGATCATGAGAACACCATGTTCAGAGGTGCTGATATAGAGGTTGCCTTCGTGGTCGAAGGTAGCATTGTTGATGGTTACATTATTCTGATAACCGCCAAAGTCGTAGCCGGCATCAGCGATGCGGCCTGTGCGGTAATCATAATAGACGATGCCATACATGCAGACGATGAGCATGGTCTGCGGGCGATGCTGGATGAAAGCCACAGGTGCTCCGCATGGCGATTTGAAGTCTTTGCGCTGCACCTTGCCTTGTTTCTTGATGAAACGGGTGAAGATAGAAAGGTGGCTACTCTGCCAGAGATAATGATGCTTATCTTCGTAGATATGGGTAAAGAATACATCAGAATCGCGCTTAGCGTATTGCCTTTCCTGTCTGATAGTAAAAAGGTTGTCTGTTCCTTTCTGGGTATTTCTGTCTTTTACAGAATAGAGACCATATCCTGCTGTACCCAGCAGGATATCGCCATTGTGACTTTCTACCATAGAATAGATACGTGGCTTTCTGCCATCAGGAAACTGGAGACGGGCGAAATCGTTCGTCTCATAATTATAGCGCATCAGTCCCTTGGCACAACCTATCCACAGGTTACCTTTCTTATCTACCAGCAGGTCGGAGATAATGTTGTCGGTAATGGAGGTTGTGTCTTCTTCGTTGTGCAGATAGTTGGTAAAGCGGTAGCCGTCAAACTTGCTGAGTCCGTATTCGGTTCCCACCCAGATATATCCGTATTTATCCTGCACAATGCAGTTGATGAGCGAACTTGACAGTTTGCCCGATGTGAAAAGTTCACCACTGTCTGCCCATACCATGAGCGAGATGATGATAGCCATAAATGCCGTGAGGCAATGTTTCGTATATTTCATAAGTTTCTGTTTGTTGCTTTCTTTTTAGGTTGTTGACGTTGCAAAAGTAACAAAAAAGCATGAAAGCAACAAATGAAAACGAGATAAAATGTTTCGTTCACTTTTGTTTCTTTATTTTTTTTGTACCATGAAACAAATAGAAATGATTAGGCAACCATTAATTGTATGTAGTTTCAATAGTTTTTGCTACATTTGCAGCGTCAACAGCAAAATAGAACCAAAACATAGTAACAGACCCAAAACATAGTAACAATGATAAAGCAGACAATAAAGTGTTTTTCTTTGGCACTCTTGCTCGCAGCACAGCATCAGATGACATTTGCACAGAATGTATGGAAAGGTTCTTGGGCAACAGCAGTAGAGTGGACGGGAAAGGGTGACATGCCTAAGGAGAGTTTGAGTAACCGCTCTTGCCGACAAGTAGTTCATGTATCTTTTGGCGGAGAGGAACTCAGAGTGAAGCTCAGCAATGAACAGAGTAAGGAGCCGGTAGAAATCAAATCGGTGTATATTGCAGATACCGATAAGGACAGCAACTGGTTTGTGAATGGTAAGACCGTGAAGTATCTCAAGTTTAATGGCAAGAAGAATGTAACCATTGCTCCTGGCAAGGCTATCTTCTCAGATGATTTGAAATATGCCTTGAAGAGTGGACAGCGCCTCACGATTACCATCGACTATGGCAAGCAGACTCCAGTGAATGCAACATCCCATCGTGGTTCACGTACCACATCTTATATAGTAAGTAATGTGAAGGGTAAGGCAGTAAAACCAACGGATGCAGCTTTCGATAAGCAGGAGAAGGCTGACCACTGGTACAATCTTTCTGCCATTGATGTGAAGACCGATAAGGCTACCCCTGTGGTAGCTATCCTCGGAAACTCTATTACCGATGGCCGTGGAAGTACCACCAACCATCAGAACCGATGGACCGATTTCCTCTCGGATGCCCTGAATGCAGAGAGGCCATACGGTGTGTTGAATCTCGGTATCGGTGGCAACTGCGTGGTGCAAGGCGGATTGAGCGAACCAGCCATGAAGCGTTTCGACCGTGACATCCTGGGACAGACAGGTGTGGATAAGCTCATTATCTTCGAAGGAACCAACGATATCGGTTGCTGCGGAGGAAATTATGAACATGTAACAGATACCCTGATTGCCTGCTACAAGGTGCTGATAGCGAAAGCCAAGGCAAAGGGAATCAAGGTGTATGGCGGAACCATCACCCCAACCAAGGGAAACGGCTGGTATTCTTACTGGCATGAGGCGATGCGACAGACCGTGAACGAATGGATCAGAAAAAGTGGTGCCTTCGACGAGGTCATCGATTTCGATGAGCTGACCCGCGATCCGAAAGACCCTCAGCGTCTGAAGGCTGAGTATTCTGACGACTGGCTGCATCTCAATCCGAAGGGATATGAGGCAATGGGCAAGTTTGCCGCAGAGAAATTGAAGTAAATATATTATATGCATCTTTTATGTTATATATATAATAAGGTGTAAACTTAATGACAGAATAAAATATGGAACAGACATCTGTAACACAGGAATCTAAAGGATTCTACAAACTGAATTGGCTACAACGCATCGGATTCGGATCTGGAGACTTGGCGCAAAACCTCATCTACCAGACCATCTGCATGTATCTGTTGTTCTTCTACACCGACATCTATGGACTTAATCCTGGTGTTGCTGCCACCATGTTCTTGGTGGTTCGCTTGGTCGATGTACTCTGGGACCCATTGGTGGGAACTTATGTAGATAAGCATAATCCGCGTTGGGGTAAGTATCGCTCTTATCTCGTTTTGGCGGGTTTGCCACTCACTGTTCTTGCCATCCTCTGCTTCTGGAATGGTATGGAAGGACAGACAGAAACCATCAAACTTATCTATGCCTATGTAACATACGTAGGCTTGTCTATGCTCTATACATTGATTAATGTACCTTACGGAGCCTTGAACTCTTCGCTGACTCGCGATACAGACGAGATAACCATTCTCACCTCTGTGCGTATGTTCATGGCAAATGTGGGTGGACTCTGTGTATCGGCAGGTGTTCCAATCCTGGTAGCGATGCTCGCTGCAGCCAAGGATCTCCCTATTGAGATGGCGCTCTTCATGGGTTTGGGCTCTTTGCCATCCTTCATCTTTATGCCACTGGTTCCTGCCATCAAGAAAAAGGTGGGCAAGAAGAATATGTTCTACATCTTCCTTACTGTGGCTATCGTGGGTATGGCGATGCTTTATTTCATCAGCAAGATGGGACCTGTAAAGGATCATATCACGCTGGTTTATATTGCACAGTTCATCAAGTCAACAGGTGTTATAGTGGCTACAGGATATATGTGGGCTCTGATTCCAGAGGTTATCTCTTTTGCAGAATATACCAGCGGCAAGCGTATTGCCGGCATCGTCAATGCCCTGACCGGTATCTTCTATAAGGCAGGTATGGCTTTGGGTGGTGTTGTTCCTGGTGCAGTTCTTGCATGGACCGGTTATCAGGCAGCAGCTGCTCAGGAGGGCAACTCTCTTCCTACCGACAGTAATGCTTGGTTTGTTGCCATGCTGATTTTTGCCCTGGTAGGTTTTGCCCTTCTGGTATTCTGTTTTACACAAACCAAGGAGCGTGTGGTAATGGACGAGAAGGAAACCAAGAATGTTAAGGTGAGCGACCTGTGGACAGAATTCTTCCACAACCGTCCTCTCCGTATCGTGGCACTCTTCTTCATTACAGCCTTCGCCATGATGTCGGTAGGTAATGCTGCCGGTGCTTACTTCATGAATGATCTGGAGCAGCAGTCTCCTTTGGCACAGGAGGGTATCCGTTGGCTGGTATGTGTGATTCCTGCCATCTTGCTGGGTCTGGCGATGTTCATCATCTCTAAGTATGAGTTGACCGATGAGGTCATCGACGACATCAACAAGAAGATTGAGGCCCGACACAAGGAAGAAAACTAGAGACTATAATTATTAACGAGAAAAATAGATATAAGATATGAAAAAGATCACAACTCTGGCACTGGGGCTGATGCTTGCTTCAACAGCTTTCGCTCAAAAAGCGAACTCAGCAGCTCAAATCCCAACATTCCAGGAAACTATGGGTAAGTACTTCCTGGTAGGTGCTGCCATTAATACCGATTTGCCTAATGGACAAGACCCTGCAGGTGAGGAAGTAGTGAAGAAACAGTTTAACCAGGTGGTTGCCGAGAACTGTATGAAGGGCGAGGAAAATC
>OIYI01000128.1_pt1 | contig 12770 bp, 10 predicted proteins | sample 1588301 | NCBI WGS metagenome assembly OIYI01 (sample SAMN03283247) | human gut metagenome | biome: human-associated habitat; material: feces | host: Homo sapiens | place: Peru | collected 2012 | reverse complement strand
CTCTCATGGTATTACCAAGCGTATGCAGAATGAGGATTTGAGCATCTTCGATTATGTATTCTGTTGGTTGGGTAATACCAACTTGATCCTTTCTATTATTAAGTTGATAGAGGATAAGATGAATTTGGAGCATGATATTCAGGAGGCAGGTGTCCAGATGATACTTTTGGTAGAAGACTCTATACGTTTCTATAGTTCTATTCTGCCAAATCTTTATAATTATATTCTTGAACAGAGTAAGAACTTCTCCAAAGAAGCGCTGAACCGTCATGCAGCTACCATGCGTATGCGTGGTCGTCCGAAAGTGGTATTGGCACGTACATATGAAGAGGCAAAAAAACTGTATGACAAGTATTCAGATAATACCCTTGGTGTCATTAGTGATGCTCGTTTTCCTTTAAAGAGTGCAGCCAAAGCTTTTGGTAATGTTGTGGATGAGGATGTGCAGCCAAAGCATGCAACGGATACTTTTGGTCGTGAAAAATGTCCAGATGCGGGTTTGCAGCTTTTCCGTTATATCCGAAAGAATGATTCCTTTGTGCCTCTTATCCTCGAGAGTTCTGAGAGTGAAAATCGAGTAAAGGCAGAGGCTGAAGGTTTTCGTTTTGTAGATAAGAACTCCAAGAAGATGAGTGTAGATTTGCGTCGTTTGATGGAGGAACACATGGGCTTTGGAGATTTCATTTTCAGAGATCCGAAGACTCATGAGGAGATTATGCGTATCCGCAGTTTAAAGGAACTGCAGGATAATATTTTCAATATTCCTAACGACTCGATGCTTTATCACATCAGTCGTAATCACATGAGCCGTTGGTTGTGCGCCCGAGCCATCTTCCCTGTATCTGCTTTCTTGAAGCATGTCACCTGGCAAAAACTTCAAGATGTAGATGCCCACCGTCAGATTATCTTTGATGCCATTGTGCAATATCGTCATATGAAAAATCTTGGAGTCGTGGCAGTCTTTGATAGAATGAAGTTCGATAAGTATGCCCACTTTGCCCGTATTGGTGAAGGCTCATTGGGTGGAAAGGGTAGAGGACTGGCTTTCCTCGACAATATCATCAAGCGCCATCCGGAGTTTAATCAGTATGAGAATGCCACTGTTCAGATTCCAAAAACAGTCGTGCTTTGTACTGATATCTTTGATGAGTTTATGATGAGCAATAATCTCTATCCGATAGCTTTAAGTGATGCAAGTGATGAGGAGATATTGAAGCATTTCCTTCATGCTCAGTTACCGGATTCCCTGATTGCTGACTTTTTCACTTTCTTTGAGGCTACGAAGAGTCCTATAGCCATCCGTTCAAGTTCGCTTCTTGAGGATGCTCACTATCAGCCTTTCGCAGGAATTTATTCCACCTATATGATTCCATATCTGGAGGATAAGTATCAGATGCTCCAGATGTTGGCTTGTGCGATAAAGGGAGTATATGCTTCTGTTTTCTATCGTGATTCGAAGGCGTATATGACAGCTACCAGCAATGTGATTGATCAGGAGAAGATGGCTGTTATTCTGCAACAGGTAGTGGGCAAGGATTATGGCGACCGGTTTTATCCGACGATGAGTGGTGTGCTACGCTCCCTCAATTATTATCCGATTGGCGACGAAACGGCGGAGGAAGGTATTGCCAGTCTGGCTCTTGGATTGGGGAAATATATCGTTGATGGCGGACAAACCTTGAGAGTTTGCCCTTATCATCCAACCCAAGTGCTACAGACTTCAGAGATGGAGATGGCTTTGCGTGATACCCAAACCCAGTTCTATGCTCTCGACATGCAACATGTGGGTGAGGATTTCAAGGTGGATGATGGCTTCAATATCCTCAAGCTCCGTGTGAAGGATGCGGTAGAAGACCAGAGTCTTACCTATATCGCTTCTACTTTCGACCCATACGATCAGGTCATCAATGATGGCGTGTATGAAACGGGAAGAAAGCTGATTACCTTTGCCAGTGTACTCCAGCATGGCGTGGTACCACTGCCGGAGCTGATGCAGATGTCGATGAAATCTGGATCCGAGGCGATGCGCCGTCCTGTGGAAATCGAGTTTGCATGCAATATCAATGATGATAAAACCTGCGAGTTCTATCTTCTCCAGATTCGTCCGATAGTGGATGCTAAGGAGATGCTTGATGAGGATGTGAAGGGGATACCGGATGCAGATTGTCTGCTCCGTTCCCACAATTCGCTCGGGCATGGCATCTGCGAAGATGTGGTGGATGTGGTCTATGTAAAGTATGATGATCATTTCTCGGCGATGAACAATTTCTATGTGGCTGATGATATTGAACGAATCAACCGCAAGTTCCTTGCCGACGGCAAGACTTATGTGCTGATAGGTCCAGGCCGCTGGGGTTCAAGCGATCATTATTTAGGCGTTCCGGTCAAGTGGCCGCATATCAGTGCCGCCCGTGTCATCGTAGAAGTAGCGTTGAAGAACTATAATATCGACCCAAGTCAGGGCACCCATTTCTTCCAGAATCTTACCTCTTTCGGGGTAGGTTACTTTACGGTAGATACAAACACGGAAGAAGGAGGATTCGTGAACAAAGAGATATTGGATGCGATGCCGTCGGTAGAGGAAACGCAGTATGTGCGCCATGTTCGCTTCGAGCATCCGATGAGAATCCTGATGGATGGCAAGAAGCAGGAGGGTGCTGTGCTCCTGCCTGGGTAGTTTAGATTAATTCCATGAGATAATAATTATAGTCATAAAGAATGGTAGCAAGGAATTTTTCCTTGCTATTTTCTTTGGGCTGCACCTTGAGGAACTTCGCGACTTTATCTGCCAAGGTCTCTATTTGGTTTTCATGGTTGCCATTGGAGGAATACAGGGCTTTCTCTATGACGGCGACTTGTGCTTGTGAGAGATTCTTGGCTTCCTCATATACAGGATGGTAATCTTTCTTGGCATAATAGAATTCGTCCAGGGAGATGTGTATCTTTCGGATGTCGGTAAGTTTGATGACCATTGTTCCTGCTGCCAAGTCTCCTAATCGTTGTGAATTTTTGGTGAGTAAGATGAAGAGCATGCCAATGCCCCCACATCCTACGTCTATTGTGCTGAGAAGCCATCTCATGAAAAAAGAGCCCATGGTTGGTCGTGACCCATTCTTGTTGATGACTCTTAACTTCATGATATATTTCCCCGGAGTCTGTCCGTTGTTGAATGTTTCCCACCAGAAATCATACATCCAGATAAATATGACAAGCATAAAGAATAAGAACATGAGCCAACGTGTTTCGTCCATGCTCCCCATAAGCCCATCAAACAAAAAATAGACACCAGTGAATCCAAAAGATATGAATATGGTGTCAAGGATGCGAGCCAACACTCGTTCACCGATACTCGCTGGCGTTTGGTTGATTCTTACAAATTGATTGGTTATGATGTTTGAATTTGTCATTTTTCTATTGTTTTAAGAAGATAATGCTTAAATTGTTTGCAAATATAAGAATAATTACTTAAATTTGCATCAATTTTTAGGAAAAATAAAATAATCGTAACCGAATTTCCCTTATAATAAAAGAATTGTGAAAGAATTTGCCTTTATAAGAAATAACATAGATAAATGGCAACGTGCAGAGATCATTATTGACGATGCCGCTTCCCAAACGCCGGATGTTTTGGCCGATACTTATACCGACCTTACATCTGACTTGGCTTTTGCGCAAACACATTACCCTAATTCTCGTATTACCCTTTATCTCAACAATCTGGCTTCAAGCCTTCATAATTCCATTTATCGTAACAAACGGGAGAAGTGGTCTCGCCTGATTACGTTTTGGACGCAGGAAATTCCTTTGACGATGTTTGAGGCTCGAAAGTTACTTTTGGCTTCTTTCTGCATATTCTTCATCAGTGTATTCATCGGTGTGGTATCCCAATGTTTTGATACCGACTTTTGTCGTATTATATTGGGAGATTATTATGTGGATATGACATTGCAGAATATCAGGGATGGAAAACCGATGGCGGTTTATGATGGTGGAGATGAACTGAATATGTTCTTGGGCATTACCCTCAATAACATTAGGGTGTCATTCTTGGAATTTGTTTCTGGTATATTTACCAGTATCGCCACGGGTTTTCTGATATTCCAAAACAGTGTGATGCTGGGATGCTTTGAGACATTCTTCGCCCAGCATGGTCTCTTGTATGAATCTTTTCTTGCCGTTTTCCTTCATGGAACACTTGAGATTTCTGCATTGATTATTGCAGGAGCGGCAGGGTTGGCGATGGGTAACAGCTGGCTGTTCCCTGGCACGTATTCGCGTATCGTATCTTTTCGTCATGGTGCGAAAAGGGGAATGAAGATTATTGTCGGTACTGTACCTATATTTATATTCGCTGGTTTTATCGAAGGATTTGTAACACGACATACGGAAATTTCTAATTATTTTCGCTTGTTGATTATCATCGTCTCTTTCGTCTTTGTCATAGGTTATTTTGTGGTTTTACCCCAGATCAGACATCGGCAAAGAAAAAGTAAGTTGATAGGCAGAAAAGAATGTCCTTTAGATGACAACTTCATTCATTAAGAACCAGTCAGTTTTGAATTATTTAATAAAGATAGCTTATGGATAAAATCGTATTTTACAAAGAGAGGGATTTCGGAGAGAAGTTTAATGTCACTTTCGAGTTTGTCAAGCAGAATTGGAAAATACTGCTTCGTTATGCTTTGTATGGTATCTTGCCGTTGGCATTCGTAGGAGCCTTGTCGCTGAACAGTTTGATGCAAAATATGGTGGATGTTAGTTCTGGTAATTCCATGTTTAGTGATGAACTCAGTTACAGTATGCTCTTTTCTTACGCCCTCTTGTTGCCAACTTCTTTGGCAGCTTATATTTGGATAGGAACGGTTGTGTTTTCTATGATGCAGTTTTATAATGCTCACGACGAGGGCTTGCAAGGTGTTACTTTCCAGGAGTTGAAACCTTCTTTCCGCCGAAATGCTTGGCGTTTGTTCAAATGCGGACTGGTTGGTTTTCTGATAGGCATCGTGTTCTTGGCAGTCTTTTTTGCCGTGATAGCTTTAGGGGCAGCGATAGATTCTGGAGCGATGATAGCCATCTTTTGCTTCTTGGCAGTAGTGGCAGTCGTTGCTTTTGGTGTACCTTTGATATTGGTTACACCTACCTATATATTTGAGGATATCTCTGTATGGCAGGCTTATGTTCGTGGCTTTCGCTTGGGATGGAGCACATGGGGAGGAATCTTTGGCTTGGGATTTGTCTTGAGTCTGTTGTCGAATGTCGTTTCTTTTGTCTTTGTCATGCCTTGGGAGGTATGTGTCTTTGTCAAGACGCTATTCGTGCAGGCTTATGCAGGTGAGGAAACATTTGTTGGTAGTGCTGCCTTTGTTATTCTCCAATATATCTTTGGCGTTGTCATGTGGATAGGCTCTTATTTGATTTACAACTTGTTTTTTATCAGTACGGGTTATCTCTATAGTCATGCCGCCGAGAAACTCGATGATATGTCCGTTGGTCAAGGTATTGACGATTTTGAGGAAATGGCAGACAAGAGTCAGGATGATGACGATCTATTCAAAGTCTAATCATTTTATACATTATTTATATTTGTTGTAGAGAGATATGTTTTCCAATCCTTCCGACACCTTGGTTATTGATACCGCCCGACTGCAAGTTTGGCGGCGGGATGACGATTACGCTTATGGTCGAGAGTTAGTGCCTTCCCAAGATAGCTTGATGGACTGGGTAGGGAAAAGGCTGAACGAATTTTTCGAGAATATCTTTGGCAGCAATTTCTATCAGGACCATCATGACACTTTATGGATATGTATCGGATTGGCGGCATTGGGAGCTGTCTTGGCGTTCCTCTTGTGGAAGCATCCTGAGCTGTTCGCTCGTTCAGGACGAAGGAAGCCGATGGAATACGAGGTTACGGAAGATACGATATATGGCATTGATTTCCCAAGTGAAATAGAAAAAGCTTTGCAAAATGAGAATTTCCGTGAGGCATTGCGATTGATGTATCTTCAGACATTGAAGTCTTTGAGTGACTATCACCAAATAGAGTGGCAACCTTTCAAGACTCCTACTCAATATACGTTTGAGTTCCGACAGGCCGACTTCAAGAGAATGACCAGTCTGTTTGTGCGAGTTCGCTATGGTGGCTTTGGTGCTGACAAGGACATGATTCGAGATATGCACAATCTGCAGGCAAGTGTGGATAACTTTGTAAAGAACTCAGGTAGAGATGGTTCTGCCGAACAAAATGTAGGAACTTTCAAGAAGGAAGGAGGTCGTGATGAAAAGTAGTCGTAATTTCCTTTTTGCCATGTTGGTCCTCTTTGTGCTGTTCTGTCTTTTGCAAGTCAATCTGCCCAAGAAGTTCGTATGGTCTCCTACCTTTAGCCATGTAGATAAGCAACCTTTGGGCTGTTTTGTCTTTGACAGTGTCTTGACCCAATTTTTGCCCAATGGTTATCACGTGACGAAAAAGACGTTTTTCCAACTTGATCAGGAGCATGCCAAGGAGAAAATCTCCGTGTTGATGGTCGTGGATCAGCAAAATTTGAAACAGTTGGATGTCAAGTACCTCTGCAATATTGCTCGCCGTGGAGGCAAGGTCATGGTGGTTGCTTCAAGTAGTTTTGATGATGGTAGGAATGCCGATACGGTAGTGGTGGATGAATTGGAACGTACCTTCAAGGTGAGAATAGAAGACGGACTGTACTTTTCGTTGCGTGGCATCTTAAGCGGTCTCAAAGCGCATGACAATGATATGTACGATACCATTTATTGGAATAACCGGGAGACGATGTATGCAGCTCAGTCTTATAGAATGTTCTACAACATGGTAGGTGGAACCCTTTTCGTGGATTCTGTTCCAAAGGTGAAAAGACTGGCTTATACTTTGTCAACGGCAGGGTATGATTACAGACATGACTCTTTGTATGTCGGAGATTTTACTGGCTTTGACACTATTGTGGATGAAAAAGAAAGGATAGAGCGAATCGATACTTTCGCCATCAAGAAAGTACCTGCGGCGGTGTCTGTTCCGTACGGCAAGGGTGAGGTCATTTTCGTCTCTTCGCCATTGCTTTTCACCAATTATGGAATGTTGGAAGGCAACACATCTGTCTATATATTCCGATTGATGTCTTATCTGGCGGATTTGCCAGTGTATAGAACGGAGGCGTATGTCAAGACCGATGCCATGCTTGTGGCGGAGCAATCTCCATTCCGGGAGTTCATCAAGCGCCCACCATTGCGATGGGCTCTTTATCTTGCGCTGTTGGGTGTCGTTCTCTTTATGATATTTACCGCTCGTCGTAGGCAACGGGTCATCCCTATCATGTCGAAGCCTGCCAATCGGTCTTTGGAGTTTATCCAACTCATTGGAACACTCTACTATCAACGTAAGGATCATGTGGATTTGGTCAGGAAAAAGTTTAAACTCTTCGCAGAGGAATTGAGAAAAACGGCAGGTGTGGACATATCAGATGTGAATACTGATGACCGTGAATATCTGCTCCTTGCAGAGAAAACAGGTATGAACAGCGATAGATTGAAGAAGGTGATTCGACAAATTCGCTTGGTCCTACATTCGGAGGGCAATATCTCAGTTGAAGAAATGCGGAGCTTGATAGATGCAATGGATACTATAGTTAGGCATGCTAAGAATGGTTAGCGTAGGATAAGAAAAGTAAGTCTTTTATTTAAAATCATAGGAAACAATGGAAGAACAAAGATTGGATTTGACTCTTTTTTCAGAAAAGATAGAGTGTCTTCGTGAAGAAATATCCAAGGTGATAGTAGGACAGGACAAGGCGGTGGATCTGGTCTTGACTTGCCTCTTGGCTAATGGTCATGTGCTCTTGGAGGGTGTGCCTGGAGTTGCCAAAACCCTTTTGGCGCGATTGATGGCCCGGTTGGTAGATGCCAAGTTTAGTCGTGTACAGTTTACTCCCGACTTGATGCCGAGTGATGTGTTGGGTACAAATATTTTCAATGTCAAGAATCAGGAGTTTGAGTTCCATGAAGGTCCTGTGTTTGCTGATATTGTATTGGTGGATGAAATCAACCGTGCACCAGCAAAGACTCAGGCTGCTCTTTTCGAGGTGATGGAAGAACGTCAGGTCAGCATAGATGGCTGTACCCACAAGATGGGTGACCTTTATACCATCCTTGCTACCCAGAATCCTGTGGAACAAGAAGGAACTTATCGCTTACCCGAAGCGCAGCTCGACAGATTTCTCATGAAAGTAACGATGGGTTATCCTACGGCAGATGAAGAACTGGAAATATTGAAGCGCCACGAACATCAAGCTGATTTGGTGAAACTTACTGATATCCAACCCGTGTTGACAAAGAAAGAATTGCTCCAGTTGCGCTCTTATATGCACCATGTCGTTGTTGATGAGAGCCTTCTGCGTTATATCACACAGATCGTTCAGCAGACCCGCACCACACGTGCCGTTTATCTGGGTGCTTCCCCTCGTGCCTCAGTTGCCATGTTGCAGGCGAGCAAGGCATACGCTCTTTTGCAAGGTCGTGATTTTGTCACTCCAGAAGACATCAAGTTCGTAACACCATCTATCTTGCAGCATCGACTCATGCTTACGGCAGAAGCAGAGATGGAAGGTTATACGGCTTATAAGGTGGCACAACGGCTGATAGATAAGGTGGAGGTGCCGAAGTAAGTGAAGAGTGAAGAACGAAGAGTGAAGAATTCAATTGGTTTAAGGTGTATTTAACGAAGAGATTTTATATAGTACTTGCCTTCTTGGTCTTGATGACGGGGGCTGGGTATGTTTTCCCCCTGCTATTTGATGTAGGGAGATGGATGTTCCTTGCCCTTGTCATTCTGGTTTTTGTTGAATTATTCCTGTTGTATCATGAGCGGGGAATGATGGCCAGTCGCACTTTATCGGAGCGATTTTCCAATGGCGACGACAATGAAGTGAACATCCGGGTGGAGAGTATCTATTCCTTTCCTGTTCGGTTGGAAATCATAGATGAGATTCCGCCAGTTTTCCAGCGCCGAGATGTTCTCTTTCGTTTGAAGTTGGCGATGGGAGAGGGAAAGAATATCAGGTATAAGCTACGTCCTACGGAGCGTGGAGTTTATTCCTTTGGACATGTCCGTGTTTTCGCTTCCACACCGATAGGTTTGGTGCAGCGTCGGTTTACTCTGTGCCAGCCTTGTGATGTCAAGGTGTATCCTTCCTATCTGATGCTTACCCGTTATGAATTGTTGGCTATGAGCAACAATCTTGCGGAAATGGGTATCAAGAAAATACGGAAGGTGGGCAATCATACGGAATTCGAACAAATCAAGGATTACGTTTCGGGCGATGATTTCCGGTTGATCAACTGGCGAGCCACAGCCCGCACTTCCAGATTGATGGTGAATGTATATCAGGACGAGCGTTCTCAGCAGGTTTTCAATATTATTGATAAGGGTAGGGTGATGCAACAGGCTTTCCGGGGTATGACCTACCTTGATTATGCCATCAATGCCTCGCTGGTGCTTTCGTATATTGCGATGAGAAAGGAAGACAAGGCAGGTGTTGTAACGTTCAGCGACCATTTTGAGGATTTTGTTCCAGCCTCCCGTCGTACAGGGCACATGCAGAATATTCTTGAAATGCTTTATCGCCAGCAGACCCGCTTTGCCGAATCCGATTATTCAGCTTTGGTGGCAGAGGTCAACCAGCACATCACCAAGCGCTCACTCCTGATACTTTATACGAACTTTGCCAATCGCATCAGCATGGAGAGGCAGTTGCCTTACCTCCTTCAGCTCAACCGCCGTCATCGTCTTTTGGTGGTGTTCTTTGAGGATCATGAAGTGAAAGACTATCTTGCCACTCGTTCCGAAAGTGATGAGGAATATTATCGTCATGTTGTTGCCGAGCAGTTTGCTTACGAGCAGCGTCTCATCGTTTCTTCGCTCAAGCAGCGTGGCATCTTGGCTTTGCTTACCACGCCCGAGGCTCTTTCGGTTGATGTACTTAATAAATATCTCGAAATCAAGACTCGTGAATTGTTGTGATATGAAAATGATTTAAGAATTTGATATTTTTATTAACAAATATATATTTAAGTTCCATTTCCTCTAAAGAAGTGCAAGTACGAACTCTAACGATGCGCTTTATTAAGGTCTAATGATGCGCATCGTTAGGTGTTAATGAAGCGCATCGTTAAGTGTTAATGAAGCGCATCATTAGACCTTAATGAAGCGCTTCGTTAGGTCATGCAGATTTTCTATCATCTATATTGCTGAAAATCAGTAAATTACGCTCCACCTCAAGACTGCGAACTCTTGCCACCAACAGGAGAACAGAAGTATAAAAGTTTGTTTCATCATTATTTTGTATCATTAAACTATGCTATTGCAAAAGTATAAAAACTTTTACAATGGCATACTGTTTTATACCTGAAGAAACGCTTCCACATTGCACAGCTCAAAGCTGTAGTCAAAGTGAAATACTATGATCCAAGAGTAAGTTTGTGGCTTTGTGTAGATCCTTCAATGGAAAAATATCCAGATGTAAGTTCATTATACTTTCCAAAACTATGAGACTCAACTCTGGCTCAATGTCACCCATAGGACAAGACTGAGTGTATCGTTTGCCGTCAACCATGTGGATAATACAGTTGTCCTTCATTGCCTCAATATAAGCAATGTCAGTGACGGTGATTCGCTTGCATCCCATACCGCAACTAATCAAGAATACATCGGTAGGGTACAAACACTCGTTTGATGCTTTCATTTCTGTTTTCATAACGATTTTGTTTTGAGCACCTCACGATTGACAGAAGACACAATGCCACAATAAGAATAGCCTGTTCCTCTTTCATGAAAGTCTGAATTATATTTTCCATGGTGCAAAGATAGTGTTTTTCTTCGGAAAAAGGTGTCTACTTGCCCCACTTAGGTGTTTACTTCCTACAAAATAGGTGTCTACTTGGTGGGGGAAGTAGACACCTAAGGCGTGATTTTATTGTATTTTCGCTCTCCAGACAGTTGGGGAGCAACCTTCTTTCTCTTTGAATATGCGATAGAGATAGGAGCGTGAAGAGAAGCCACATTCGGCAGAAATGATGTCGTTGTTGTAGTCGGGATAGTCGAGCATCATCTTCTTTGCCGCCTCGAAACGTACCTCGGCAAGCCAGATGCGGAAGGTGGAATTAAGGCATGATGTGAAGTAGCGTGACAACTCGTTTTTGGAAATGTCCAGCGAGCGTGACAAGGTGAACATGTTTACAGAGGTGTCTTTGTAGCCCAAATCAGCACACCACTTGTCGAGCTTCTCCTTGATGACTTCCTGACGTTCCTGAGAAAACGGCTGTAATGTTTCTTTACTATCGGCAGACTCTGCATCCTGCCCATCGGAGCTTTCAAAAGATGCCCCCCACTTTCTGTTTCTTCACCTGCTATGGCTGCACATTCTTCAACCTCCTTATCCAAGAGTTCCTCGGTAGGAACGTAATTGTAGCCCAATGCCACGAAACTCAGGGTGAAGAAAAGGGTAGAGAGCAGAGCCAACGGCCCTATTATATATAATAAGGTGGTGGAGAGGATGGCAAAAGGCATGGTAAGGGCAGAGAAGAACAGGGCGAAGACACTGGCATGGGCATATCGCACGTAGGGCAGCATGTCGCCACCAGTCATCGACTCCAGCATTTTCCTGCGTTTCCGCATCTCAATCATAATCATATAGATGCAATACGCTACGTCTGCGCCGAACAATACGAGCATCGCATAGAGCCAGTTGCCAATGTTGAGACTTCCGCTATTGTTGTGGCCTATGCAGAAAACCGCTATGATGGCGACATAAATGCAAGTGCAGACGATGCACATCTTTCGGCGGTTGGTATGGGTCGCCTCAATGTTGTATATGCCCATGGCGATAGTGGTGAAGCATGGGGTATAGCAAGGATATTGAAGATGGCTCCCAAGTCATCGCTTTTCGCACGAAAGCCCAAGAGCATCTGCAAGAGATATTGTATGGCAAGTCCCATCATGCCTGCAAGTATCATCCAGCGTGACCACTCATAGCGTCGGTTGGTCCACTTCATGTGCAGGTGGGTGATGCCGAGGATAAGGGCATTGATGAGCATGAAGATGAAACATGCGAACTGAAGGAAATATAAAGAGTCCATCATTCTTACTATTTTATTGTTACTTTCTTGTATTTCTGATTGCTTGCCGTAGGATTTTCAGGGTTGGTCATCTGCAAATATCCTGCTGCAATAAGGGAGGTGATGTAACGTTCACGGTTCTTGGAATGCATGCTGACTCCAATTCTGTCAAGTATCTCTTTGGTGGTTCGAGGAACAGAACAGAAATTTACTATGTCCCTTTGCTTGTTAGACAATGACACTTTTGGAGTGTCAGAGTGTCTAAGTCGAGTGTCTAAGTCGTTCTCAGAAGTGTCTAAGTCGGTGCCAAAGTGTCTAAGTCGAGTGTCTAAGTCGGTGCTAGAGTGTCTAAGTCGAGTGTCATGGTCGGTGTCAGAGTGTCTAAGTCCAGTGTTATGGTCTTCGACTTGGTTACTTTCCCCCTCGACTTGGTTACTTTCTTCTCTCCAAACCGTGATGACAAATTCCTGTGCCTTGTCATTATTCATAAACGTGACATTGATATCTTCGTCCAGAGCACGAGTAATGCCGCTACCTACACCAGTGTATGGCAGCAAGTATATGGCATTATTGAAAAGGAACATATTGCGAGGCATGGAAGTTCCTGCCTTGATGTCATCAATAGTGAGTCCGTTAGGCAATGCACCAGG
>OIYI01000119.1_pt1 | contig 13086 bp, 3 predicted proteins | sample 1588301 | NCBI WGS metagenome assembly OIYI01 (sample SAMN03283247) | human gut metagenome | biome: human-associated habitat; material: feces | host: Homo sapiens | place: Peru | collected 2012 | reverse complement strand
GTACCTACCATCATACCGTAGCCAGACTCCTGCTTCTCCCACTTTAAGTAACTCTTGCACAGTAGGGTGTTTGAGTTCTTCTCTCCGTCAAACTGAAGTTCGAGGACGCTTTCAGAGGAGTTACCTCTTACGAAGTTATAGTAGTCAGCCCACAGACCTTTATATAAGTAGTACTGCTGTCTGCTGTTGCGGTAAACTGACTCCTGGCTGGTGCCCTTGATGTTAGCCTCGAAATAGTTTCTGTGGGAGTTGATGACCTTGTCTGCATGGTCAATACATGCCTGATAATACTCTTGGCTCTTGGCAGCATCTGTACCGCTCCAGAGAGAAGCTCTCCAGAGATATACGTCTGCGAGAATGGCATTGATGGCATCCTTGCTGAGGAAACCGGTTGTTCGCCAGTCGTCCTCTCCGAAGATACCGTAATTGTAGCAACCCTTCTCTGCTTCTTTCAGGTCTTCGATACAGAGCTGGAGGGTAGAATCTGGTGCCAGCTGGCCGTCCAACTTCATGTCGTCTGTATTTTCGTATGCCTTTGTCACGTAAGGAATATCACGGAAGGCACGAATCAGATAGAAGTGGCAGAGGGCACGCAAACCTAACATCTGGGCACGGGCTGTCTGGTAGTCACCCTCGGTGAACTCAGGGTCTTTCTCCATCACCGCTGGGGCATGAGCCAATACGATGTTACAGGTATTGATGACATTATAGAAACATGCCCATGAGTTGTAACCGCTACTTGGGTATAAATCTCCTTTGGAAATATCATCCAATGTGGTGTTTTTTAGTGATGGATGTTTCTTCAACTCGTCTGAGCGGAAGTCACCCCACATAATCATTCTTTCTATGATTCCTCCATTAATCATGGCGGTGTAAGCACCAGTTACCACCTGTGTGACATCATCTTTGTTCTGCCAGAAGTTCTCGCCGATTGTCTTATCGGTAGGATAGATGGTCAGGAAGTCATTGCATGAGCTAAGCGACAGCATACCTAAGGCTGCTACGGCTAAACTCTTGACGATATTGTTTATTTTATTTTTCATTGTTAGTCTCTGTTTTTGTGTTGGATTAAATTCCGATTCTCATGCGGAGGGTGAACGATTTGCTTCGTGGTGTCTGTGAACTGTCTGAAGCAAAGTTCCAACCGTTGTTTGCATGCTCTGGGTCTGTACCGCTATATTTGCTCCAAACGAAGATGTTCTGACCGCTCAAGTCGAATCGCAAGGTATTCAGACCTACGCTCTTGAGGAACTTCTTTGGAACATCGTAGCTCAGACTGACGTAGCTGAAACGCAGGAATGAGGCATCCTCCACGTAGCGGTCGCTACCGAGCCAGTTGTAACCATAGTTGTAGAGTGCGCGTGGAATTTCTGTCACGTCACCGTTCTTGCGCCAGCGCCAGTTTACGGCTGTACTCTGGTTGGTGGTATCATACATCTTTTCTACTCCCATTCGTGCAAAGTTTACTACCTTGAAACCGGTACGGTAAACGAAGTTGGTACGCAATGACCAGTTGCCATAACGGAAGGTGAAACCGAAACCTCCTGAGAACTTAGGATTTGAGTTGCCTAAATAAACCATATCCAATGAATTGATGGTACCGTCGTGGTTGACATCTTCGTAAATCACATCACCACCGTCAAACTTGTAGGTCTCACCACCGTCCTTGGAGTTGTAGGTCATGCGCAAAGGCTTACCATCGACACCTGTAATCACCTTGCCGTCTCTGTTCAGGGCGATAGGAGCTGTCTTGCCGGCTGGCAGGAAGCGGTTGTTGAGGTAATCCACGAGGTCGTTGTTGTCTCTGATCATGATCTTCTCGTTGCCCTCCATGACATAACCCTGGCGACGTAAGTTCTCCAGATAGTCATAGGAGTACTGATATACGCCCTTGTGGCGCAAACCGAAGATAGAACCTAAGGCATTACCCACCTGGATACGCTTGAAGTATTTACCGCGGCTATCTGCAGACCAGTCCTCGTTGATACCATCGAGTACGGTCTGATCCATCTCTGTGATCTTGTTGAAGTTCTGTGCCACGTTGAAGCTGGCATCCATTGAGAATTTACCTGCCTTGATGAACTTCTTGGCGGTGATGTTGAATTCCCAACCCTTGTTCTCCATAGAACCGATGTTCTTCCATGCCAAAGTGGTATAACCGGTCTGTGAAGAAATGGCAACGCCTGGGTTCAGCAAGTCCTTGGTCTTCTTATAATAGTAGTTGAAGTCAGCCTCAATCATGTCGTCGAAGAGTCCTAAGTTGGCACCCAAGTTCCATGAGGTGGTCTTCTCCCATTTCAGATCACTGAGCTGCAAACCATCTACACGAGTAGAAGGAAGCATCGTATTACCGTTACCATACTGGCTACCGGCTGCATATTTCGCATACTGCAGATACTCGCTGCTTGGAGTTCTACCGTTCACACCCCATGATGGACGGAAAGCCAACATAGAGAGCACCTTGCGAGACCATTTCATCCAAGGCTCGTCGCTGATGTTCCAGCGGACAGACATACCTGGGAAGTAACCCCACTTGTTGTTGTCACCGAAGCGGGTAGTACCGTCGGCACGTACTGTAAAGTCGGCATTGTAGCGACCCTTGTAAGACAAGTGTGTAGAGAATACGCCTGCCATGCTGCGCCACTCACCATTGCTGGTTGACATGTTGGAGATTTCGGCAGGAAGGGTAGGAGATTGTGCACCCAATGGCAACTTGCGCTCACTTACGTTCTGACCATAGCTGGTACCAGAAGTCAACTCCCAACGACCCAACATCATCCAGGCAATATCTTCATTCTTGAACTTAGGAGTGAAGATCAGCTGGTGACGGGTCTGGAACTGGAATGAGTTGTAGTCATCCATTGTATAGAGGTTGTAGCTATTATCCTTCCAACCATTTGTGCTCAACGAACCTGGGCAATAGGTAGGATTACTCTTGGAGAAGATATCCAGATAAACCTGACCTTCGTAGTCGAGACGGGTCTTGTGGTCGTCATTGCCTAAGAAATAGTAGTTGATGCGGAAGTCAGGAGTGATACGGTAGGTACTCTCGTTGTTCCATGCCAAGTTGGCGATAGCCACAGGGTTACCGATATCGCGTACCGACTTCAACTGGAGAGAAGAGGTTCCGCTGATGGATGAACCATATTCGTCCTTTTCTGCTGAAGGCAGCATGATGTAGTACTCGTTGGTGTCGATGCCGTTACCATCCTCACGGTAGATACTCATGTTAGGAGCCATGGAGAGGGCCTTACCCAAAATGTTGGCATAGCTCTTCTGGTTCTTGGTATAAGTCAATGGGAACTCGGTGGTGAACTTCAGTTTGTCGCTCACATAGTATTCCAAGTTCAAACGGGTAGAGAAACGGTTCAATACCTGCTTGATGATGGTACCGGTCTGGTGGTCATAGTTGGCAGAGATACGGAACACTGCCTTTTCACCACCACCCGAGATGGTGAGTCCGTGGCTCTGGTTCCAACCGGTCTGAGTTACTGCCTTCACCCAGTCAGTATTGTCGTTCCAGTTGTTGTACTCAGCCCAACTCTTGTTGTAGTTCAACTCATTGATGTTGGTGGTAGCAGAAGGATTCTGTGTAGGGTTGTAGAGTTCCTCCTTCATCAGCATGGTATATTCATCACCCGAGAGGAGGTTGTAACCCTTAGGCTGCCAGTTGCCCTGAAGTGAGAAGTTGTAGTCGATACGGATCTTACCGCGTTTACCGCGCTTGGTCTTGATACTGATGACACCATTGGCACCACGGGCACCCCAGATAGCGGTAGCAGCGGCATCCTTCATGATGTCGATGCTCTCGATATCGTTCACGTTGATGGAAAGCAAAGAACTGTAGGTCTCCTCTGTTGCGGTTGACCAGTCTGTATCCTTGGCATCTGGCACGTCCATGATGTTGCCGTTAACAACGATCAGAGGTTCTGAAGAACCGTTGATGGTGGTTACACCACGCATACGCATGGTAGTACCGGCACCGAGGTTACCGGAGTTGGCTACGATGTCGAGACCGGCAATCTGACCCTGCAATGCCTCATCGGCACTGGTGAAGGCAAGACCATCCACGATATCCATGTTCATGGTCTGGGTAGCAACAGATACCTCGTCCTTTGGGATGCTCAAACCATCACCGCGGAAACGCTGCTTGGCGGTTACGGTGACTGTTCCCAACTCGTTGGCGTCCTTGAGCTGTACCTGGAAATTGGTCTGCGAACCGATGACCTGTGAAAAGGTCTTGTATCCTACGTAGCTGACAACTAACTTATTCTTTGGGTTCTTGATAGCTAACTGGAAGTTACCATTCACGTCGGTAATCGTAGCGTTCACGTTACGGTTGTTGGCATCTTTCTCTATCACATTACAGCCGATGACAGGACCGAACTCATCAGATACGGTACCTGAGATACGGTGGTCTTGAGCAGAGATTGTCATAGCGCTGCATAAGGCACCTACGGTTATGTATGTTCTTATATTGTTCATTGTGTTATAAGCTTGGTTGTGAAATTATTTGTAGAACTTGATTCCATGCTTCTGTGCATAGTATAGGTTCTTGAGATTCTTCAGGCGTGCCTGGTTGGCTTCAGGGGTATTGCTGGCGAAACCGTCGTCGTAACGTTTGCTGCTGCTGAAGCAGAGAGGCTTTGAAATCTCATGGATGGCTGTGAATGAGGATGTTTCTATAGCACCACTCTTGAAGATGTAGTCACGAGCCATGAAGTTGACCAACTTGTCGCCATTTGCATTGATGATGACTGGGTCACCGCCTTCGTCAGTTACATTCAACTTGCCGCTGCCACCCTTGACTTTGAGTCGTTTGTAGGCAGAACCGATGGTGCAGGAGGTCATGTATGATCTGTTGCCGTTTCCTACTTCCTGTGCATCTCCGTAGTCGATGGTGTTGTCGGCATAGAGTGCGAAGTCCTGGAAGTGATAACGGATGAAGTTTCTGATAGCTTCTGCCATCTTCAGTGCCTTTGCCTTGGCATTCTCGTCATTTGCTGAAGCATTGTCCATCACTTCCTGTACCTGCTCCCAGGTTGGGAGACCATGTTTGAATGCCAGGTCCATGGCGTCATTGTCGGGTGCATACAGCGTGTAGTTGTATGTGTTGTAGAAATTGACGTTCTGGTCGAGGCAGTCGTACTTCTTGTTTTCTGTTGTGTTGTTGGCAAAGACATCGCTGAATACGATAAACTGCTTCTGCTCGTCTGTCTTCATGCCGATACTGGTCAGCAGATTGCTCAGATTGGCTGGTGTGCACAAATCCAGGAACTTAGAGAACTGGCTGTTGTCATTGAGACAACCATATACACTGGTCTGTGGAGCCTGGATAAGGTGGTCGATGACAAATGCCTTACCATTGCTGTAGCTGGTAGCTTCCTTGATTTCTGAAACAGGATAGCTATAGGTACTGCCTGCAATACCATTAATCTGTCCGCCGCTTACTACGTTTCCGCCGATGTGACCTCCGTGGATGGCAATCTCACCGCCATGCTTGGTCTTGTAGTATTTGTTGGTTACGCCTATGTTGTCCTTGGAGACGGACTGTGAAAGTGATACGGTATGATAGTTCAGAATATCAATCAAGCGGTCGGTAACTGCGCCCAACTGAACGATTGTAGAGTCTGAACTGATAGAACCTGTAGCTGGATTGTATTTGAATGCAGATACAGAGATATTCTTGTCCTTATGCACATCTTTATAATAGAAGTGGAGTACACGAGGACCATCCTTGTAGTTCTTACCTAATGATACTGGATCTACATAATACATGTCGAAAGCTCTATTGCTTGGCAGGAACATGGCATAGTTGGCTGCGCTGGCACGCAGGTAGGCGTAGTAGTTTACCTTCAGCATATCCTTGTCCTGGATAGCCCAGTTGATGACACCCAAGTCTTTTGCCTTTCGGAGCAACGCTGGTGTAGATACAATATTATATGAAATTGGTGGAATCACTCGGTTGAGCATGTAGATGGCACCATTGTTGGCGATACGTACATCGTAGGCATTCTCTTTCTTGATGACATCTTTCAAGGTGAGTCCGATTGGGTCACTCGCCTCGTCCATGATGGTACCGAACTTGCTTGGTACTGACTGTACGAAGGATGCGTTCATCATATTGTTGACGAATGAGCGGATGATGTTGGCTGGAATACTGTCTAAGTTCTCGCCGAAATTCTCCTTGGTGAGAGGCTTCTTGGCATAAAGTCCAAGAATATTGTAACCACCATTGGATGGATTGAGGAAATAGTCTTCTACTGCTTTATCATCTGGAACGAACATCGCACCCATATCGGCGAGCATCGTGCCGTATGTGCTGTAATACTGGTTCCATCCCGGGTCGAAGTTGAGAAGCATATCCTGTGCCAATGCCACCTGCTTTGGATCTCTCTGAAGAGCAACTGCTCCCTGAGAACGCTCGCTGAAATAGCGCCACTGGAAAATGGAGTCAATCATTGGCTTGCCATTGAGGAGGGCATTGTCATTATAGTTTAATGTGGTCTGGGCATCATAGTATGGAGCACAGAAACGGTCGAGCATGCGGCTGAACCACTTGGTGTCCTTGCCTTCTCTGATTATCTGTGCCATGTTGCCCGGAGGTACGATGACACCGTCAGTCTGGTTTACATAACCGTTCTGACAGGTTACGTCCTTAGCTATAATCTTGTTCTTGAAGATAAAGGTACCACCCGACTCGTATGGTCTTCCTGTGATGGCGGCAAAGTCTTCGCTGTTGATACCATTGTTGAGCATCTGCTCCTGGGTAAAATGAACCATCATAGGACGGGTGTTGTCCATTACTACGTCGATTCCACCTTTTATATATGGAGTCCAATAAGAGTTGTTGACTGGCAACTCAGAAGCCCATACATGATGGATGGTGTCGGTAGCGTTGGCAGAGGTCTGGTGTTTCATGGCAATGCCTCGGGTAACAGAACTGTTGGAACTTTCCACATTGGAAAGCATTTCTGTCAGGATGGCATTGTCAAGGATAGAAGTGTAGAACAGTTGTTTTTTCATGGACTCTGTCAAGTCTTCATACGATTTGGCGTTCCATTTGTTGCTCTTGAAGAACTCGTTGAATGCAGAGTCGTTAGCTGCAAACACAGTCTTTGAACCTGTTTTTGACATGACCTCCTTGTATCCAAGGTCATCAATCAGGCGAAGATAGGTTTTGAATGTACCATGAAGACTACTGGCTTCACTTGGATTCTCCAGCTCTTCATAGATACTCTTACCCAAATTCGTCGGGATGTTGCCCTTGTCGTCGAGGTCGTAAGAGTCAGTACATGCATAGAAGCCTGAGATGGCTAATGTAGCGCATATACCGAGCATCGCATGACGCGATTGATTGATAAAGCGGTTGCTCATATTTTTGTTATTTTGTTGTTTAGAAGTTTCGATGTATCTGATGTGTAGATTTCTCCTTTTAACAGTTATTTGCCATCTTAAACGAATTTTGACCTACAAATAAAGCCCGTAAATCGTGCTTATGTAGGCAGAAAATACCACTCTTTACCGGATTTTGGTATAGGCTCAGTTTCATTTTGATTGAATCAAATTTTGTTGTTAGGATACTTTCGTTAGTTATTTTGGGTGCAAAGATAACAATACTTTAAATAAATAATGCTATTTTTGTTGAAAAATATCTCTGCGTTAACTAAGATTAACTAAGTGCTTGTGCGCCTATCGGATTTTTTTTGCTAAACTTATGGAGCGATAAGTGTTGAATTTACGCTATTATATAATGTGTGCTATTGTTTTTTTGTATTTTACACACCTATTTTGGTTAAATAATCTAAAAAATAAGAACTTTTCTTGCTTAAAAACTTGTATGTTACGGTTAAATTACTAATTTTGCAACCAGATAAAACTTTAATTAAATGAAGCTAATAACTTCATCAACCTATTAAACCAAAAAATAACGCATGGACAAACGTTTACTTTATTCAGCAGTTTTGGTTGCTTCATTAAGCACCAATTATGCACAAGCTCAAGTGAATGATCCTGAGCTTCCAGATCCAGTACAGTTGAAACTGGATGGTACTGATACTGTAGCTATCAAGAATATCTTGGCAGACCAGTGGCTTACCAATGGTAATGCTTATGGCACCCAGACAAGTTTGGGAACCTCAGGTCTTGGCTTTGTTATCGTTCCTAATAAGGGCGATGATGGTCAGCCTAATGGTACCTATTCTTTCTGTAATGATAAATCTGGTAAGTTTGGTGCCTTTTCTAACAAGATATTCATTGACTCATTTAATGAAGATGGTGGTAACTCTTATGTTGATTACAAGAATCAAGATATAAAGAAAACCTATTGGAAAGTTACACCTAATGGTACTCAATTCAGATTCCAGTCTAATGAGCATCCTGACACTTATGCCGGCTATAATCCAAATGACACTGGTCTTGATGGCAAAGGTGAGTCTGCTAAAGATGGTCAGTTCCGCCCAGCATTGGCAGATAACAGCGAATATGGTCTTGATTGGGCTGCTTATCCTTATACTTATTTCTATCGCTTAGAGAAGTTGAAGGATCAGATTAATTCTGCAATTGATGAAGGAGTAGATGTGGCTGCAGTAGAAGCTATCTACAATAATCCTAACGCTGCATATTGGCAGCTGAAGGAAGCTTCTCGCATGATTACTGATGCAAGAAGAAATAAGGCAATGGCTGATGCTACGGCAGAATCTCCTGTAAATATTACAGAATATGCTCCAGATGCCAATTGTGATGCTTTGACTGGTTGGACTCATGAATGCGAATATGATGCAAAGGGAGACATAGGCTCTGGCGGTCATGGTACCAATTGGCAGACAAATTCTCATGCATATACTGCACCTGATGGCTACCAGACAGAGAAATTTATTGAGCGCTGGGTGAATGGAAATTCAGACCCTGTAACAAATACCGAAGTAGCTGGTGCTGGTCGCCTCAGTGACGGTGTTCTCTCTCAGACTTTGCACAACCTGCCTGCGGGTGGTTATAAGGTGACCTGCTATGCGATGGCAACCCAGCAGTCTAAGGGTGATAGCTATAAGGTAGAGGGCGTTTCTGTATTCGCAGATACCAAGAGTACTCCTAACTCTCAGACAGTAGCTACTTTGGCTGGTGTTCCTCAGAAGTATGAATTCCTCCTGGATATCAAGGAAGGTGAGGATTTGACTATCGGCTTCAAGTTGGATAAATGTACTGCTAACTGGGTATTCGTAGATAATTTCCAGATTGAGTATTGTGGTCCAAGCTTCAAGGCAATGAACTTGGCAGATGTGCAGAAAGCTGCTGCAGAACTCGAGGCTCAGATGGGTGGTATGGAAGTATGCCCTACTTATACCGATAAGGCAAGCGAACTTATTGCTGCTGTAGGTGAGATGACAACAGATACTGATGAAGCTGAAATCAATGCAATGAAGCAGCAACTTGCTGATATCGCTGCAAAGATTGACAAGAGTTCTGCATTGTATGCAGAATTGACAGAGTTGGATGCAACTATTGGAGATTTCTTATCAGAAGGACCTGCAGGAACTGAAGTTGATGAATTAGAGAATTTATATAATGATTGTGGATATGAAGTTAATGAGAGTGTATCAGACTTGCTGTCCTCTTTCTCTCTTAATAATGAGCAGTTGACACAGTATATGGCAGACTTGAAGGTCAAGTTAGAGGCTGCTCAGAATGCAAGTATCATGCCTGGCGATGATATCACAAGAAAGATTGTGAACCCATCATTCGATACCGGTACAAGTGAGGGCTGGACAGGTAATGTGACAGTTAGTAAGGACTATAAGAACTGTGAGGCTTACGAAAAAACATTTGATTTGTATCAGGATATTACAAATATTCCTGATGGTGTTTATGAATTGTCAGTACTTGCTTTCCAGCGTGTAGGAACGAATGAAGTAGCTTCTGCTGCTCATGACAATGGAACAGAGAATATCACTGCGTTTATCTATGCAAATGACTTGGAAACTCCATTTACTTCTCCTTATACATACGGTATGAAGGAACCTTCTGGTGGTAACCCTGCTGACTATAAATATAATCTGAATGGAGAAGATGTTTATATCCCTAACTCTATGCAGGGTATGGCTGCTGCCATTGCAGAAAATCCTAAGGCTTATACCGTAACAGTTCCGATGTTGGTAGAGGGTGGTACGCTTCGTATCGGTGTACGTGCGAAGAAGCGTCCTTCTAACTCGCATGACTGGGCTATCTGGGATAACTTCAGATTGAAGTATCTTGGTAGTAAGGGTGATGCTTTAGGTGCGGTAACTACACCATTGATTGCTAAGGCTGATGGTTTGCTTGCTTCTAAGATGAATGCAGAAGTACGCACTCAGTTGGAGGCTGCTAAGACTGCTCTTGAAACAGAAGCAACAGTTCCAGGTATTCATGCATTGAGTGCTGCCATTGAGGCTGCTAACACCTCTATTGAGGCTTATAAGCCACTTCAGACTGCTATTGAGACTGCTCAGACCCGTTACGACGAAAATGAAGCTTCTTCTACTACTTCTGATGCAGCTAAGGGCTTGTATAATGCAGCTAAGACTACTGCTGAGAATATTTATAATAATGGTACAGCTGCTGATGCTGAGATACCTGCTGCTATCAAGGCTTTGAATGAAGGTGTAACTAAGTACGTCATCCATGATGTCATTGCTGATGCTTCAGAAACAACCCCTGCAGATATCACCAAGGTTATCGCCAACAGTGATTTCGCAACCATGAGTAGTACTGGTTGGGATGTGAAAGATGGAACAATGGGATTCCAGTCTGGTAATAACGTTGAGGCTGGTGAGTTCTTCAACTGTACATTCAACTTGCAGCAGACATTGGTAGGTCTTCCTGCTGGTATGTATCGCTTGACAACTCAGGCTTTCTATCGTAATGGTAGTGACGCTTCAGCTAAGGTTGACGGTAGTGATGATCAGTTGAAGTATGATGTCAACGAGAATGCATACCTCTACTTCTCTGATAAGGAAATTCCAACAGAAGAGGGTAAGAAGGTTGCTACTGAACTCCCAGAGAGCAAGCAGGCTATCAAGACCATTACTGCACATAAGATTGCTGAAGACGATTGGAATAGCGTAGGTTTGAGTGCTGCAGGAGGTCTGAAAAAGATGGATGATGGAATGTACATTCCAGACAACATGATTACTGCTCAGGCATTCTTCAAATCTGATGCTGGCAGCGCATATGATTCTGAGCCATTGAATTTCAACTATGATGGCAATAGCGATTTCCGTATCGGTTTGATCAAGAATGTAACGGTAACCAATGACTGGACAATCGTTAAGAACTTCAAGTTATATTATCTCGGCGTTGATCCTACAGGTATCAGCGAGATCGTTACAGATGCAAATGCAGTAGCAACTAAGATCTACAATGCAAGCGGTATGCAGATTGGTAAACTTCAGAAGGGTATCAATATCATTGAGACCGTGATGAAGGATGGTTCTAAGAAGGTGAAGAAGGTAGTCGTTAAGTAATTGCGACTGGTTTTTGAACTAACATAACTTGAAAGGCAGACGGAACGCAGAGAGTGAAAACCTTCTGTTTTCTGTCTGCCTTTTTCCTTTTCTTTATTCAACTTATTTTTTTACATCAACTCTATCTCTGAATTATTCATGAACTTAAGTAAACCTATACTCTTTTGTTCTTCTCTTTGTATGTCTTTGGCAGCTACAGCGCAGGTATCGATGACCATCGACGCCCAAAAACGTGCGGCTGCTATCAGCGAACACCAATACGGACTGTTCTTCGAGGAAATCAATCATGCGGGAGATGGTGGCTTATATGCGGAACTTATCAGAAACCGATCTTTCGAGGATAATAATACAACCCCTGAATGCTGGTCGGCTATCCAGCAAAACGGACAGAACGTGAAACTCTCCCTGAATACATCGCAGGTGATGAACAAGGCACAGCAAACCTGTCTGCAACTTTCGGTTTCCGGCGCAAGCGCAACCCAAAAAGCAGGAGTCTGTAATACGGGCTTCTGGGGAATGCACTTTGAGACAGATTCTACCTATACGCTCCGTGTGTGGGTAAAAGCTTCAGCTAAATTTAATGGAAAAATATACGGACAACTCCAGCAGAATGATGGAACTGCTGCTTCTGAGGAAGTGCAGTTGGAAGGCTCTTTGAAGTCAGACTCCTGGACTCTGCTGACAGCCCGAATCAAGGCAAATGCTTCTTGTGAGAAAGGTCGTTTTGCATTGCTTACCTCTGATAACGGCAGCATGCTGATCGATGTAGTCTCACTCATGCCTTATACCTGGAAAGGTCGCAAGAATGGTTTGCGCCCTGATCTTGCCCAACTTCTTCATGATACCAAACCTACCTTCCTCCGTTTCCCTGGCGGTTGTTACGTGGAAGGACAGGGTGCACTGGAAAATTCCTTCCAGTGGAAGAATACGCTCGGTCCGATAGAGGAACGTCCGGGACATTGGAACCATAACTGGCGTTACCGCTCTTCTGATGGTTTGGGTTATGATGAATACCTGCAAATGTGTGAAGATTTGAATGCTGCTCCAATGTTTGTCGTCAATGTAGGTCTGGGACATGGCTTTACCGTTCCTTTTGAACAGGTAGATACCTTGGTGCAGAACACCTTGGATGCCATCGAATATGCCAATGGGGATGAGACTACCGAATGGGGACGCCGTCGCATCGCCAATGGTCATGAGAAACCTTACGGACTTAAGTTTATTGAGGTGGGCAATGAGAATGGCCAGCCTGAGGCTCGTGAGGAATACAGTCGCCGCTATGCTAAATTCTATGAAGCCATCCATGCCAAATATCCGGAGATAGTTATCATCGGAAATGTGGAGGCATGGGGTACTGACAATCCTGCATGGGTCTTGGATTCACCGGTTGATCTCGTGGATGAGCATTACTATCGCTCCTACCAGTGGATGAGAAACAATTATCATAAGTACGACCGTTACAACCGTAGCATTGGTGTGTATAATGGTGAATATGCTGCCAATTCCGGTTCTTATGGCAAGTATGGCAACTTGAACAGCGCCTTGGGAGAGGCTATCTACATGTTGGGTATGGAGAAAAACTCCGATG
>OIYI01000118.1_pt1 | contig 13117 bp, 9 predicted proteins | sample 1588301 | NCBI WGS metagenome assembly OIYI01 (sample SAMN03283247) | human gut metagenome | biome: human-associated habitat; material: feces | host: Homo sapiens | place: Peru | collected 2012 | reverse complement strand
CCTCTGCCACTGGGACGGTACAGCCGAGACCGAGGCAAAGATCAAGGAGGAAACACAGGCTACTATCCGCTGCGTGCCTTTCGCTTATGAGCAGACACCTGGTGTGGATATGGTAAGCGGCAAGCCTGCTGTGGCTCGTGTCATCATCGCAAGAAGCTACTAAAAAGTAGATTCCAATCATGCATAGATTTAATATCATAGATTTCTATGATAAATAAAATAAAGATTCTATCCTATCGAATCCTATAAATAATAAAAGGTGAATGAGAATATTCTCATTCACCTTTTATTATTTATTACTTAACTGAGTATTTGAATACTTGACTACCCCTTATGGAATCAGCAAAGAAGAATCTCCGTAACTCAAGAAGCGGAAATCGTGACTTAAAGCATAATCATATACTTGATGCCAATCACCATGCAGGAAGGCGCTGACCAACAACAAGAGAGTACTCTGTGGCTGATGGAAATTAGTAACCAGCATCTTCACAATCTTATAGGTATATCCTGGAGCTATAATAATCTGTGTACTGGAATGCAGGGCCTCCAATCCATTCTTATCCAAATAATCTACGATAGCCTGAATAGCCTGCATCGGAGTAATATCATCTACAAGACCACCATCACGACCATCATCATAAGGATCCCACTGTTTCACATGCAAATCCTCTTCATTGGCATCTGGATGTTTCAACAGATGAACACCCATATAATAAAGACTTTCAATCGTACGAACACTGGTAGTACCCACAGCTATCACCTGACAATCATGGTGAAGCAGTTTTTCCAAGCTACGACGATGAACAACGATATACTCCGTATGCATCTGATGCCCCTCGATCTCCAAACTCTTGACCGGTTTGAATGTACCAGCACCAACATGAAGAGTCACTTCTTCTCTGTCTATACCATGGGCATCCAGATCTGCCAAGACAGCATCTGTAAAATGAAGACCAGCCGTAGGAGCAGCTACACTACCCTTGATTTTAGAATAAACCGTCTGATAGGTAGTCTTGTCACTCTCCTGAGTTTCGCGATTCAGATAAGGAGGAATCGGCAATTCACCGACTGCCTCGAGAATCTCAGCAAAAGAGATATTTTCATTATCCCAATCAAAGTCTATCCAATAATTAGTTCCACCACCGACAGCTAAAGGAGCAGCCTTGCCGTCAGCACCAGCCTCTCCTCTTCGCATCGTTGCAGAAAGAGTGAGCGAATGACCTTTGATTTCAAAATCGCGTTTCAGGCTACCGTCTTTCCATTTCTTCAGATTACCCACCATACACAACCAAGAACAATGACCAGTAGTCTGGAACATCAATTCATAATCGGTAGGAGCAGCAGGTTCCATCAGGAATACTTCAATCAAAGCACCAGTTTCCTTTCTGAAGTGCATACGTGCTTGAATCACCTTTGTATTATTGAATATCATCAAAGCTCCCTTAGGAAGATAATCTGGCAGATGATAAAAGACATCATCACTGACCACACCATGCTTATAGACCAAAAGTTTGGAATGATCTCGCTGAGCTATAGGGAACTTGGCGATTCGCTCATCTGGCAAACTATAATTGTAATCACTAATTTTAATATGTTTTGTATCCATTTTCAATTTATTCTTTATATTCCAATCACCATACAATATTTCTCACATTACATTAAAATCCACTCATCATGATACAGGCACGCAAAAGCACATAGACGAGGATGAACATAATAACACCCATCACAAAATCCAAATCATCGTGCGCATAGCCCGTACTTGTATATTGGTTGGAAATGTATTTAATCTTCGGAGAAATCTTATAGTACAAACGATAATACAGCAGGTAAACCAATATACCAACTACAACTCCCAATACCAGTCCACAGAGAATGTCTGAAGGATAATGTACACCTAAATAAAGGCGAGTCCAACAGTTCAACAATGACCAGAAGACCAACGTGAAAGTCATCAGACGACTACGTATCAAGAGAGAGAAAAATACAGCTAATGACATGGTGTTCGCTGCATGGGCAGAACAGAAGCTGAAATCTTTCAGGCGCATATTGTTGACTACCTCTATGGTATATTTGATAACAGGATCATTACTTGGTCTCCAACGGGCAACCAATGGTTTGATAATACCATCTACTAATCCGTCGGAAAAGAAGATACATAGAATAGCCATCAGAACTACCAATCCTATCTGAGACATTGTTTCATTGTTTCTCATTACAATATAAAACAAAGCCAGATAAAGAGGAACCCAGGTCAATCCGGAAGAAAGTAGCCAGACAATCTGGTCCAACAGCATATTACCACTTCCATTAAAGAAGTGAAGCAACGCCAAATCCGCATTTAATAAAAGAGATGCTCCCATATTATATTTCCTCTATTTGTTTGGTCTCTACCCAACCGGTTCGCCCGTCAGCCAGGCGAACACCTCGCCAGTCATCCATAGACTTGTCAGTAATATCAACTCGAGTTCCCTCATGAATGACGAATTGGTCAGAACTTGATTTAGCAGGCGTATTCATCACATTCACAGTTGGCGCCACCACAATAGCACCCGTGCGGTTTAAGAGAACTTCTTTCTGCTGATATGCAAAGACATTACAGAACAGGAAAATAACCAAGAAGAATATACCACCCAAAAAGCCCATCTTGCGCAAATAGATTTGCGGAGCAAACAGATAGACCAATGCTAAAACCAAAGCTATGATAATCGCTATGATACCAGTCTTTGCCCAGCAATCAACACTGGTATAATTTACTAAAGCCTTATACCATGTCACGAAAAACATCTCGCTTACGGGTGTAATCTTATCAATCGTCTTGCCTCGAACGAACTGAAGATTGAAATTAATATCTTCATCCCCAGGAGACAGGAGATGAGCACGCTCGAAAGCCAATACTGACTTTGTGATATTATCCGTACGATAATAAGCATTACCCAAATTATAATAGATCTCAGAAGAAACACCATTTTTCAGGAGATCCTCATAATCCTTGATAGCTTGCTGGTAATTCCCTTTCTGATACTCAGCATCTGCATTCTGCTTGGTTATTGCAGAAGCAGACACAGATGTAAGGAGAAAGAATGCAAGAATCCATATGAAAGAATAGGACTGTCTGTCCTCTTTTGCACGGTTCTTGTGCTCCTTGCGCATAGCATTGATTGCGTTTTCTATTTCCATAATTCCTGTCATAGCAGAATTGAAAGTCTTATTCATATTACCAGCAGCATCACCCGGTGCATATCGTTCGAACTCGCACTCATCCAATGCCTGGGTAAATTTATCAATCGTTGAGATGTTGACAGAATGCATCTCTAAATTTTCCGTGATATTCTCACGAGAGAGTTTCTCTACAGGAATATTCAACTTATAGCTCACATAACCCCACAATGCTCGCAAAACTTCATCATAGAATTCATTCTGTTTACCGTGAGACATCAGCTGCTGAGCTTTTTTCAGACGTTTCGTTGCAATCTTATTAGCCTTATTAGAACGAACCTTCACGATGTCTGCATTTTCCAAAGCTCGTTTGCGGAAGACAACAAGCAAAACAATAAAGGTGATAAGCGGAACGAGCAGACTGGTCCAATATCCAAAACTGCCATAGAACATATCATCCAAATCATGCAACTTGCTCTTTCCTAATTTCAAAGCACGAATATCCTTTGCCTGATCAGAGAAATCCTGTGAACCTCCTGTAGAACCATCGCCTTTAGACACAGTCAGATCAAAGGCCTGAGTCTTGATGGTCTTATATGAATTAGAAGATGTATCGTAATATGTAAATTCTACAGGCGGAATCTTATAAGAACCCTGATTACGAGGTACAACCAAGAAATCATATACCATATTACCTTCAACACCATTGGAGGTCAGGCGAGTCTTGTCGGTTATCTTAGCATCATATTTATCAAAATCTTTCGGCAAAGTAACGACAGGTTGTTTGAGAAGCTTGAGATTTCCTACTCCACCCACAACCACACGGATGGTAACAGGATCACCTGCTTTTACTTCTTTCTTGTCCATACTTGCAGAAATATTAAACTTACCCACACCTCCTGAGAAATTAGCTGGACGAGATGGCAAAGGCAAAACATTGATAGTCATGCCTGGTGCTTTGATATTCTTGTGTACCTCAACATAACCGGAGCCACCATTAAAGAAAGCTTCCATCGGATCCACATTACGATTCTGCTGAACGACGAGACCCTTAAAAGTAATAGACGGAATTTCAAGTTTACCAGTCATCTGCGGATACATGACATACTGGCTCCAGGTCACACACTTATATTGACGACCATTGACCATTTCACTATGAAAAGCCTTCTGCTGAGGCAAAGCTACCTCCTGAGTATGGAAACCCTTCAAGTCAGGCATTTTTCCTTCCAACTGAGACAAATCAACCAGAGTATAAACCTTATAGGTCAACAAGACAGGTTCCTGTTCATGTACCGTTTTCTTATTGGCAGAAACCTTGATGAAAAGATCTCTACCAGAAATAGAAGAACCAGCCTGTCGCATACGAGGTTCATCATCCATATTGGAACTTCCGTGCATATTCGGAGCACCATTGGAATTTCTGGCATGACCAGAAACACTCACCTTAACAGCACGAGAAGCAATTCTCTTACCATTTACTACAGCATGAGAAGATCCTATCGTATAAGAACCATTCTTTGCAGCATACAAAGTATAAGTAATAGTAACGGAAGAAGAAGAACTGGTATGTCCGTTAATCATCTGATAGCTGGACTGCTGGGAAGTATAAGGACCGGCAATCACTTCCAATCCTTCTGGTACTCCGCCCATGCGGAATTCCTCCACATCACGCGTATTAATAGTGTAAGCCAGACGGAAGTTCTCACCCGCCGACACATGAGATGGAGCAGATACAACAATATGCTGAGCTCTGGAACTTAGAGCACAGCAAATAGCAATCACCACCAATATCGCATAACGTCCAATATGTTTCATTATACACATCATAATTTTACTTTTTGAAAAAAAGAGTCTGTGATAAGATTCCTATTACCAGTTTTTCTCATAAGAGCGGCTCTTAGGCTGTGACAATGCTTTCTGCATTTTCTGTTTTGTTGCCTTCTCTTGTTGAATAGCTGCATTCAGAAGTTGCTCTGCGTTGTCTTTGCTCATCTTGTCCTGATTACGCTCTTCGTTCTGGTTCTGTTTATTCTTATCCTTGTCGTTATTTTTCTTATTGTTTTTATCTTGTTCGTTATTCTTGTTCTTATTATTCTGGTCTTTGTTTTTATTTTTGTTGTTCTTATTATTCTTATTATTTTTATTATTCTTTTGAGGTTGATTCTTCAGAAGTTTCTTACACAAAGCAAGATTATATCTTGTTTCATTATCCTGAGGATTACATCTCAGAGCCATTTTATAACATTCAATAGCCTTGGCATATTCACGATGGTTTTGCATGATAACACCCATGTTGTGATAACTCTTGGAACGTCTCAGCACATTGGTTTCTTCCTGTGCTGCATGCTGGTACTGTAACATCGCCATGGAATCCTTCTGCTGCATCATCAAAGCACAACCTAAATTATACAAAGCCTGGGTATTCTTAGCATTTTTAGATATAGCTTTCCGATATTGGGTTTCAGCCTGAGCCCATTTCTGAGATCGGTATAACTTATTACCCTGTCGAATGAAGGTTCTGTCATTCTGCGCAAATGCAAGTCCGCTATTTACAATCAAAAGAAGAAGCAGGATACTTGTTTTACCCAATTGCGATGATTTGGCAGCCTTTCCCATAGAAAAGGCCTTTCCAAAGAACATGACATTTCTCAACAGAGGATTTTTCACTTCCAAAATACAGATTTCTATGATTAAGAGCAATATCACTAAAATACCAACAGCCTGAAACTGTTCGTCATACTCACTGTATATCACAGAAGAAGTATCTCCCTTTTGCAATTTTGTCAGATCATCATTCAGCGTTTTCTCTGCATCGCTGGTATTATCAACATGAATATACTGTCCGCTACCAGCCTGAGCCAATTCCTTACACATGTTTTCATTCAGGGCAGTCATAACCGTATTACCGGAATGATCTTTCAGATAACCGCCATCACCCATAGGGATAGGCGCACCTGTCGTATTACCAATACCAAGGATAAATACATTAATACCTTTTTTCTTGGCAGCGGCAGCAGCATCCGTTGCACCTGGTTCATGGTTTTCACCATCAGTAATCACAACGATAGCACGTCCAACATTGTTCTGTTGGGTAAAACTTTTAGAAGCCAAATCAATGGCATCAGCTATATTGGTGCCTTGTGTCTGAATCAGACCAGGGGTGATATTCTGCAAGAACATCTTGGCAGAAACGTAATCGCTGGTAATAGGCAACTGCACAAACGCATCGCCTGCAAAAACAATCAGTCCAATCTTGTCATTGGTAAAATTATCAACCAGATTTTCTACCAGCATCTTACTCTTATCAAGACGGGAAGGAACGACATCCTCTGCCAACATAGAGTTGGAGATATCCAAACAAATGATAGTTTCAATACCCTGTCGCTTATCATGCGAAATCTTGCTACCCATCTGCGGACGAGCCAACATGACAATCAGGAGTGCCAATGCTGACAACAGCAGACAGAATTTCACGGTAGGACGGTATTTAGAAATACCAGGCATCAATTGTTTGAGAAGCTCAGGATCACCCAGCTTCTTCAACTTTGCATGTCTCCTCCTCCATCCTATCAGTCTGATTAAAATCAAAACTGGAAGGATGCATAGCAACCAGAGGAATATAGGATCTTCAAAACGTAACATTATCTAATCTTTTTAAATCTACAAGAATCGACTTCATGTATAAAATGGAAGTTCGACCTCTTTTATTTAAGGAATTTTTCTCAACCAGGTGATTCTAAGAAGAATTTCCATGAGCAAGATCAAGAACGCTGCAATAATGAAAGGCTGATAAGCCTCATATCTCTTGGCGAAATGCTTGACGTTCATCTTCGTTTTCTCCAGTTTATCAATATCCTGATAGATTTGCTTCAACTCCTTGTTATTGGTAGCTCGATAGAAATTACCATCGGTAGTCTGGGCAATATCCTTCAAAGTCTTCGTGTCTATTTCCACAGGAATATTCACGTATTGAACTCCACCTGCTACAGGTACTGGATATGGAGCAACCTTATTAGTACCGACACCAATGGTATAAACTCTGATACCCAAACTTCTGGCAATTTCAGCAGCTGTCATAGGAGAAATATCACCCATATTATTACTACCATCAGTCAGAAGAATGACAACCTTGCTCTTTGATTTCGAATCTTTCAGACGACTCACGGCATTAGCCAGACCCATACCCACAGCAGTACCATCCTGGATAAGACCTCGGGCAGCTATATCCGTACGAGTATCTTGCAACAGGCGTAAGAGACTCGAATGGTCTGTGGTCATCGGACACTGAGTAAAAGCCTCACCGGCAAAAATCGTCAAACCGATATTGTCATTCGGACGGCCTGATATGAATTCATGAGCAACATCCTTAGCAGCTTCCATACGGTTAGGTTTCAAGTCTTCAGCAAGCATGGATGTAGATACGTCCATCGCCAGCATGATATTAATACCCTCCACCGTCTTGTTGTCCCAGGAATTATGGGTTTGAGGACGAGCCATTGCACAAACAATCAGTACAAAAGAGACGCAGCGCAGAAACATCGGAAGATGAATCAGACGAACACGCAGACTCTTAGGCGCATAAAGATACTGCTTGGTATCACTCATACGCATCGTTGGCTCGTTCTTTCTCCTGTATAGGAAATACCATAATATATAAGGTATCAATAACAGGAGTAACAGAAAGTATCCTTTACTTGCAAATTCCATTTTTTCGTTTTATTAATAACTATCGTCCAACAACCACTGTTAAACAAGTGAAACCACTGTATAGACGATATAAACCAAAATAGCAACAATCGCCAAAGAGCCTGCCCATAAGAGCAACTTGATGACCTTGCGCTGACTCTGAGACTTCTTATCATTCTCACTCAATGTTGGAATAATTTTCTCCTCTACAGGCTTTTCGTCGGTCTTTGTCTGGTCGATAAAGTTGATGGCATTAACGAGATTAGAATCGTTTTCATTGATGAGCGTCTCATACTTGGCAAACTTTACCAGATCGGCAGTTCTGAAGAGTTGTCTCAATTCATCAATCATCTTCTGATCACCAGCAGACTGGAGACATTCGATAATTTCGCTACTGGTCATCTCCATAGCGTTAAATCCGAAGCGGCCATTGATATATTCACGCAAAGTATTGGTAAGACGGGTATAATACTCTTTCAGATTCTCCTGATTCTCAGAGCGCTGATGCTTGATAGCGTTGATTTCGTTAAGAGCCTTTTCATGAGCAGGAACTCGTTTTACAATACGGAAACTTTTGAGAATTGGTTTATTCTGCTTTAATCTCTGCAAGAGATAACACATTGCACCACAGAGCAATAACATCAATACGCTCAACCAAAAGATTCCACTCCATTCACTCCAGAGGAAAGGATTGTCCTGAACGTCCTTAGGAGGATAGAACTGGTTAGGATGAACTGTATCTACAGGAACCGTAAGTACTTTCAATGCTAAGGGATTACCATGAAAGTCCTTGCCGTTTACCTTTACATTAAGTGCAGGAATCGCATACACATTCTCATCGAAAGAAGTAAGCGTATAGTTGCGACTCACCTGAATGCGGTTACCATCAATCTCAGAAGTATTTTCTTCACTCTGTCCAACAACCTCTACACCAGGTATCAACTGTTGGGAAGGTTTGAAAGAAGGCATTACAATCTTCTGACCACGGTTAGCAGTCACTGTAAGATGTAAAGTAGTCTGCTCACCAATGAGAAGTTGCAGAGAATCCAACTTCTGTTCAACACTTTGTGCTGAAGCAGAAAAGGCACTGCAAATCAAGGCGATTGCTAATATAAAACTTTTAACTTTAATCATTAATCCAATATTATATGATTCGCAAAGTATTTATATACTTCAGTCATCGTAATCATTTCATCCTCTCTGCTTGAAAAGCATGAGAAGCGCTTTAGAGAAATCTTCATTCGTAGCAATGGAAGTCCAGTCCACTTTACTCTTGGCAAATGTATCACGAAGTTTTTCTTCACGATACATCCAATTGCGAGTATGAGCCAACCTCAATTTCTTGCTACTGGTATCAATATACATTTCATGTCCAGTCTCAGCATCCCTTACCTTCAACAAGCCGATATTCGGTAATGTCTTAGCCCTTAAATCATAAACCTGGATGGCCACTACATCATGTTTCTGATTGGCAATCTGCAGTTTGTGCTGATAATCTTTTTCATCATAGAAATCCGAAATCAGGAACGCAGTGCAATGTCTCTTCATGACACGAGTGAAATATTCCAAGGCAACACCGATATCAGTGCGCTGGCTATCGGGATGGAAATCCAACATTTCCCTAATGATATAAAGAATATGTTTTCTTCCCTTCTTCGGAGGAATATACTTTTCTATTCTGTCCGAGAAAAAGATAACACCTATCTTATCATTATTCTGAATAGCGCTGAAGGCTAATGTGGCAGCTATCTCTGTAGCCAAGTCACGTTTCATCTGGCAACTTGTACCAAAATCTAACGAACCACTCACATCGACCAACAGCATGACCGTAAGTTCGCGTTCTTCTTCAAAAACCTTGACGAACGGACGATGGAAACGGGCTGTAACATTCCAATCAATGTCACGCACATCATCTCCGAACTGATACTCCCTTACTTCCGCAAAAGCCATACCCCTACCCTTGAAAGCAGAATGGTATTGACCTGCGAAAACATTCTGGCTCAATCCGCGAGTCTTGATTTCAATCTTACGAACTTTCTTTAAAAGATCTTGTGTATCCATCAAGGAACCTCCACCTTGTTGATAATTCGGCTTACAATTTCTTCACTGGTTACATCACTTGCCTCAGCCTCATAAGAAAGACCGATGCGATGTCTCAAAACATCATGAGCAACTGCTCTCACGTCCTCAGGAACCACATAACCGCGATGCTTGATGAAAGCGTATGCTCGTGCTGCTTTTGCCAAAGAGATACTTGCACGAGGACTGCCACCAAAGGTAATCATATCCTTCAAATCTGCCAGTCCATAACGGTCAGGATAACGGGTAGCGAAAACAATATCAGCAATATACTGCTCAATCTTTTCATCAATATATACCTCATTGACAATGCTACGAGCCTTGAGAATTTCATCAGCAGAAGTAACAGCAGTCACGGTAGGCATGCTGCCCTGAATATTTTCACGGATGATAAGTTTTTCCTCTTCCAATGACGGATAATCAATGACAACCTTTAGGAGGAAACGGTCAACCTGCGCTTCAGGCAGCTGATAAGTACCTTCCTGCTCTATAGGGTTCTGAGTAGCCATAACAAGGAAAGGATTAGGCAACTTGAAAGTCTGTTCGCCAATGGTAACCTGATGCTCCTGCATAGCTTCCAGCAAAGCACTCTGTACTTTAGCAGGTGCACGGTTGATTTCATCAGCCAACACAAAGTTTGCAAAGACAGGGCCTTTCTTTACATGGAAAGACTCATCCTTCTGGGAATAGATCTGTGTACCGATTACATCGGCAGGCAACAAATCTGGAGTAAACTGAATGCGACTATAATCGGCACTAATCAACTGAGACAGTGTTTTAATAGCAAGGGTCTTAGCCAATCCCGGCACACCTTCCAAGAGAATGTGACCATCGGAAAGCAAGCCTATCAAAAGACAGTCAACAAGGTGCTTCTGTCCTACAATGACCTTATTCATGCCAGTTACCAGATTGGTAACGAAATGACTTTGTTGTTCAATCCGGATATTCAATTCGCGGATATCTATAGCTTCTGCCATAATCTATATACTTTTACGTTTAAACTCTAAATTAAAATCGTATTTAATCACTCCAAGATAAGGAGCATTTATTAAAACAATCGCAAAAGTAATCATTTAGCCTCAGATAGACGAATATAGCAATCTAAATAATATTAAAAATGAGAGATATTTTCTTTATTTAAGAAACTTTTGATATTTTGAGCCAAAGAAAAAGCAATAAAAAAGGGGAATGTAAGAAACATTCCCCATGAGAATACTATAATCATATATAAATATAGCATCTGTAGATTACGCATTCTTGATCCAGTTTACGATCCACTCACCAACCTGAGTGGTACCGTACTGTGCACCGCCCTCAACCTGAATTTCAGGTGTACGGACATTGGCATCAAGAGAGGCATCAACAGCCTTGCGAATCAAAGCACCTTCCTCATTCAGACCAAAGTGCTCAAGCAACATGGCTGCAGAAAGAATCTGAGCAACAGGGTTGGCAAGATTCTTGCCAGCTGCCTGTGGCCATGAACCATGAACAGGCTCAAACAATGGAGTATGCTCACCCAAAGAGCTGGATGGCTGCAAGCCCATAGAACCTGTAATGCATGAGGTCTCATCAGTCAGGATGTCACCGAAGGTATTCTCTGTTACGATGACATCGAAGAAAGTAGGTTCTGTTAACACACGCATAGAAGCGTTGTCGATAAACATATAGTCGGTATTAACCTCAGGATACTGAGGCTCCATTTCCTTAGCAATCTGACGCCAGAGACGAGAAGAAGCCAAAACGTTTGCCTTATCAACAACAGTCAAGTGCTTATTGCGCTTCATAGCAAACTCGAAAGCTACCTTCAAGATGCGCTCAATCTCAGGACGGGTATAGATATCTGTATCGTATGCCTTGTCGTTATCCTGATACTTCTCACCGAAGTACATACCACCAGTCAACTCGCGGATGACTACGAAGTCAGCACCCTTCAGGAGTTCATCCTTCAATGGTGACTTGTGGAGCAGGCAATCGAATGTAGCCACTGGGCGGACATTGGCGAAGAGGCCCAACTTCTTACGCATAGCGAGCAAGCCCTGCTCAGGACGAACCTTGGCTGTAGGGTTGTTGTCGAAACGTGGGTCACCAACGGCAGCGAAGAGCACTGCGTCAGCATCCATACAAGTCTTGAAGGTCTCCTCTGGGAATGGATCACCTACCTCGTCGATAGCGTGAGCGCCGCAGATAGCCTCGTTGTAAGTAAACTCGTGGTTGAACTTCTCTGCAATGGCCTGCATAACTGCTACGCCCTGCTTCATAATCTCTGGTCCGATACCATCACCGGCGAGAACTGCAATGTTTAATTTCATCTTATTTGATTTTTTAATTGTTTTATTGTTTATAACCTTCGGAGATAATTTCGTAACCTTCGGAGATATTTCTGTAATCTTCGGAGATAATATCGTAATCTTCGGAGATATTATTCCATATCCAGATTTCGAGGCGAAACAGCCTGTTCGTCGCTCTTATCAGCCTCGTACATATTAATCATCTTCAGCGTTGCCTTGATAGCTGCTTCTGTCTGGTCAGCATCCAAGCCTCGGGTGCGCCAGATACGGTCACCTTCACGCCAGGTGATGACGGTCTGAACGAGGGCATCGGTACGACCACCAGGTGGGATGGTTACCTGATAGTTGTCGAGCTTAGGGAAAGTCTTGCCGAGCTTCACCTTATAGATGTTGCGCAGGGCTTTCACGAAGGCATCATACTGACCATCACCTGAGCTTTGGTCTTCATACTCCTTGCCATCGATTTCTACCTTCACACTGGCTATAGGCTTCAAACCGTATGAGGTTGATACCATATAACTTACCAACTTTACCTTATCCTCTGGAGCACCATGCTTCAATACATCGCTCACGATGTATGGCAGGTCGTCCTGGGTTACAAGTTCCTTGCGGTCGCCGAGTTCTGTGATTCGCTTGGTCACCGCCTTGGTCTGCTCAGGCGTCAGTTCCAATCCCAGTTCATTGAGGTTCTGCACGATATTCGCCTTACCAGAGTTCTTACCCAACGCATACTCACGATGTCTGCCGAAACGCTCAGGTACCAGGTCGTTGCAATAAAGCTTGTCCTTGTTGTCACCATCGGCATGCACACCAGCTACCTGGGTAAAGACGTTGTCTCCTACTACCGGAGTATTCGGAGCCACGGCAATGCCACTATATCCTTCAACCAATCGGGAAATATCGTT
>OIYI01000116.1_pt1 | contig 13233 bp, 8 predicted proteins | sample 1588301 | NCBI WGS metagenome assembly OIYI01 (sample SAMN03283247) | human gut metagenome | biome: human-associated habitat; material: feces | host: Homo sapiens | place: Peru | collected 2012 | reverse complement strand
ATCTTTATCACCGATATGGTTGATACCGACATCCGTTCGCTTGATATGGAAGACAATATAGTCAGGATCACCCTTACACTTCCCGTTCCGATAAATAAAGTCTTCATCAGAAAATTCATCAAATACGATATCCGTCTCGCTGCGGCTGGCCATTCTGTTGAGGTCTTCCCTTACGACATCGAGTACCTGTTTTCTGAATTGCGAGAACTTAGGATATTTATTCATCACAGGTTCTCCCTTGTCGTCAAGCAGAATATTGCCATGTTCATCAAGTTCTACCAGACCCAGATACTGTTTCATCGGCAAGAACTCTACCTTTACATCCAGACACTTGTCAAGCCCCATCTGGCGAAGCAGATAAATATAGAGACGTGGCGTATTCACCTTCTTGGAATATTTAGCGATCATGGAGATATGGTGAATGTATCCCTGGCGCATGTCAAAAAGGCTCATGGTGAGCTTAGGATCTATCTCAAGTATTACTTCACCCTTGATGCGCTCTACCTTCTCTCCATCGCTCTTTGTATAGCCTTTCTGCGTTGTCGGAATCTCGATATTTGAGAATACATGCTGTATCTTCTCTGTATTGTTGTCCATCTTAACACGCACAGAGAGGTTGAGAATGTCATTTTTCAGCGTATCACGCAGATTCTTGTAATTATGAAACTCCGTTGATACCTGAAAATCCTTGATGTCTATTATGATAGGCGGTATCTCCATGACAGCATGCTCTATACCTTTCTCGAAAAGATAGTCGGAGCGAGAATCTCCAAGCACCCTCTTCTCAGTGAAGTACTCTTCTACATACTTCTGGAGATGGGTACTTGCAACCATCAATATGTTTTGCTGCAATAATGTATATTGCTTATCAAGTTTTGTCAGTGAAAAAGGTGTGTTAATCCACACCAGATTCTTGTTTACTTTTGAGTCACTCATATTAAAACCACATTTCTGTTTACCTAAAACCACCAAACTGTTTACCTAAAACCACAAAGTTGTTTACCTAAAACCACATTTCTGTTTACCTAAATGAAAATAACCGCATAATAGTCAAGAGGTTACAACTCCCGTAATATATAAGTATATTATAACCTATTATAATATATAATTTTTAATTATCATCTTTTGGTAAACAGAAATGTGGTTTTTGAAGGTGTTTATACCTTTTTTAAGACTTTGCGCCTTTTCAGGTAAACAGTTTTGTGGTTTTCACCTTTTAAAACCTACTCTTTTGTTTGTTTACTTTTTCAAGTAATCCATCAGAATGTTGTAGAGCAAGTTTTCCTGTGGAATATCATCTGCGAGGCATTTCATCTTCAAGAGAAGGAGTTCTTCCTTATTAAGATATGTTGCTACACTTGTTCTGGTGCGTCTTTCTTCTGCAGTCCAGTAACTTTTTCTCTTACGTCCACCTTTAAATGCGTTTTTTTCCTCTTCGCTCTTTGCAACTTCTGTATTTAACAAACTTGGTCGGTCGTTCTTTCCCATATTTTCAATCGACTCACCAATTTCCTCAATATTTCTCTTTGCTACAGCCATAATTATTATTGTTTATAATTTTGTCTTCTATTTTTTATCATTGCATGCTTAACCCTACCCTATTCTGAGTAGATTATATCTTTATGTTAAACATGTGCTTGATAGCTATTTCGTAATCGATACCTGTACTTGAGTAAGGTGCATATTCGAATATGCTTTGTCCGTGAGCCTGAGCTTCCAGGAACTTCACAGAGCGTCGGATGCGGCAAGGAAGAATTAAGTCGCCATGTTTTTCGCCTAAGAGTTTACTCAACTGCTTGGTAATCTTTGTTCGCTCATCTACCATAACTGGCAGGAGTCCTAGTAATTCCAGATTATCGTTCATGTGGAACTCCTTCACTTCATCCATAACGCTGAGCACTTCGCTTACTCCCTTGACAGATAAAGCTTCCATCTGGACTGGAATTAAAATCTTGCTCGCAGCAACCAGAGCATTGTAAGTGTTCTTGGAAAGAGCCGGAGGACAGTCGATAAAGATGTAGTCGAAATCATCGAATACGTTTTTAAGTCCTTCTCCCGTCATGTCATGGCAATCGTTGTCTTGCAGACAGCTCAGCAATACGGTGTAGCTCTTCATCTGTTCTCTCAGCGAAGGACCGCCTGGAAGGTGTTGCTCAATATTTTCCATCTGAGCAGATCCTGGAACAGCGTATACTCCATTCTTACATTTATAAACAGGAACACCACTCTGTTTACACATGGCGTTGTATATGTTGTCATATTCATTGTCTCTCACCCCGAAAAGCGAAGAAAGGTTGCATTGTGGGTCTAAGTCAATCACCAAAATACGGAGATTATGATTCAGTCGAACCATTCCTGATGCGAGAGACTGCACGGTGGCTGTCTTTCCTACTCCACCCTTGTTGTTCACTACTGCAACAATTTCCTGTAATTCATGTTTCATGTCTTATTCTTGTTACTTTTAGCTTCTTATTTTCGTTTAATCTTTTCTCCGAATATTAGAATTGCTGGCAATTAGAACAAACTAATAAACTTTTATTCTAACTTATGATAATTCTAAAAGTCTTATATTTGATTGATCTAATGTTCTTAAGTTCTAATATTTGCTGCAAAAATAGGTAAAATAGTTGATATAAAAGAATTTATTCTTTTTTATTTCTAAAGAAAACTAGTTTTTTATACTTTTCTAACAATCTACATGAATAATATTATAATTTTCTAATATTCTTATAATCTAAAATTAGAATATACTAATTGTCGGATAAATAGAATATACGGATAAACTAATAAACTGATAAACTAATAAAATAATTGCTGTCAATTAGAATAAACTAAAATATTGATATGAGTATGTAACCAATATAAGATTTGTTAAATATTAACATCAAAGTATACAACCTATAGATATTTTCAATAACTTTACAGAATTAAAAATAACTGATGTCAAACCTTTAAAACTATAACATCATGAAAATAGGTATTCCAAAAGAGATTAAGAATAATGAGAATCGTGTTGGAATGACACCGGCAGGTGTAGCAGAGTTCATTCGACATGGTCATGAAGTGATGGTTCAGCATACAGCTGGTGTAAACAGCGGATTTGCTGATGAAGCGTATGAAAAGGTAGGGGCCAGAATCTTACCCGACATCCAGAGTGTATATCGTGAGGCGGAAATGATTGTAAAAGTGAAAGAACCTATCGCCGAGGAATATCCACTTATCCATCAGGACCAGCTTGTATTCACTTATTTCCATTTTGCCTGTGACAAGGAACTTACCGATGCCATGCTCAAGAGTGGAGCCGTCTGTCTGGCTTACGAGACGGTAGAAACAGACAACCACCATTTGCCTTTACTCATTCCGATGAGTGAAGTAGCAGGAAGAATGGCCATTGTAAATGGTGCTTTTTATCTGCAGAAAACTAAGGGAGGAAAAGGAAAACTGATGAGTGGGGTGCCTGGTGTGAACCGCGTCAAGGTTTTGGTATTGGGAGGTGGAACCGTAGGAGAAGCTGCAGCAAGAATGGCTGCAGGAATGGGAGCTGATGTATGGATTACAGATATCAGTTTGCCTCGTCTTCGTCAGTTAGAGATGGAGCTGCCTGTCAATGTACACACGCTCTATTCCAACGAGCATAATATCCGTAGAGAATTGCATGATGTGGATATCGTTGTGGGTAGTGTGCTCGTACCAGGTGATAAGGCACCGCATCTTATTACGAAAGATATGTTGAAATTGATGGAGCCGGGAACTGTACTTGTTGATGTAGCAATTGATCAGGGCGGCTGTTTTGAAACATCGCATCCAACCACACACTCAGATCCGATATATATGGTCGATGGAATCGTGCATTATGCAGTAGCTAATATTCCTGGTGCTGTGCCAAATACCTCTACTACAGCCTTGACCAATGCTACGCTGAAATATGCATTGGCACTTGCTGACAAGGGTTGGCGAAAGGCATGTAAGGATGATAAAGCCTTGTATAGAGGTTTGAATATCGTAAATGGAAAGGTAGTATTCAAGGCCGTAGCGGATGTCTTCGGACTGGAATATGAAGAAATGAAGCTCTAAGTAGAGTAGGGGAGGATTCCATAACACAAAGCTATGGAATCCTCTTTATAATAATAATTAAGGAGAGCAGGATACACTTTGTTTGGTTAGAACGTTTACTGATAGCATTTTTTTCGAGAAAAAGACTTAAAAACAAGGAAAATGCAAGTAAAATAGCAGAAAAAGTAGGAATATGTGTGAAAAATAAGTTAATTGTATAGCATTATGCTACAGTTTTAGATATTTTTTATACTTTTGCGCAATAAACATGAAGTTTAACTAACATTCAGTTATTATGAAGAAGAAAAAAAGCTTGTTGCTTTTCTTGGCAGCAACTTCAGCCAGCTTTGTGCAGGCAGCCCTTCCAGTTCATACCAGTTTTGCGGCTGGTATTGAAAATGTGCAAGAAAAAGGTCATACCTTTATAAAAGGAAGAGTGATTGATTCCGATGGAAATCCTCTGGTAGGTGTCACGGTGCAGATCGAAGGCACAAGCTATGGTGTTATCACTGATGCTGATGGTAACTACATACTGGAATTTCCATCTATGGCGCATCCTAAAATTGTATTTTCCAGCATTGGTTACAAATCGAAGAGTATTGAATTTCGTGGCGTAAAAGAGCAAAACATGATGCTCGAGTTGGATCATGTAGCGCTGGATGATCTCGTAGTCATCGGATACGGAAGTAAGAGCCGCAAGGATGTGACCACAGCTATCTCTACCGTGAGTCAGGAACAGATAAGCAAGTTGGCTGCTACCACACCAACCCTCGATGGTCTTCTTCAGGGTACTGTAAAGGGCGTATTGGCTACTACCGCAAATGGTGAGCCTGGTTCATCTCTCAAGTTAAACATCCGCGGTATTACATCTCCTTATCCTAAATCGGGTAAGGGTAACAACAACCAGCCTCTTTATGTCATTGATGGCGTTCCTACCTTTATGGAGGATACCGGCATCAACCCGCTCATCAATATCTCACCAAACGATATTGAGAGTATCGATGTGCTGAAAGATGCCGCAGCTACTGCGATCTATGGATCACGTGGAGCCAATGGTGTCGTTATTGTCAAGACCAAGAACGGAAAGCGCAATGAGAAGACCAAGGTAGATTTCGGCTACACATTCTCGTTCAGTAATCCTATCAAAAACTATAAGCCATTGAACATTTCTGAATACAAGAATGTGCAGGACGAGATTCTGCGTAATACTGTAGACGGCATGAATGACGGCAGTTCAATGGTAGGTATGTATGGTTTTGATTATATTCTTAACCAGTATGGAAATGTTTCGCTCAATGAAGAAACGGGTCTTTATACCTATAATGGTCTTAATGAGAGTCTTTATGGCAAGGATAATGTCAACTGGGCAGATGAGGTAATCAACAAGAATGCACCTACACATCAGTATAATGTGGCTGTCAGAGGTGGAAGCAACAAAACCAACTATTCTTTCTCTTTCAACGGAATGAACCAGGAAGGTCTGTTACTCAATGACCGTATGGAGCGATATGGTGCAAGACTCTCTATAGATTCTGAAATCAACAAATACATCACCGTGGGAGGTGTGCTCGATTATACCTATTCTTCACGCAAGAGTGGAAGCAACGATCCTGCCTTGGGATATGATAATGACGGATGGATGACCCGTCCGGATTTGGCTGTACGCGATGCGGATGGCAATTTCCAGCGTGTAGATAAGTTCGGTCTTTATACCGATACCTATAATGATGCCAATGCGGTAGCTAAACTCCAGCGCAAGACGAAGTATGAAAATGATCAGTTCTCTGGCAATGCTTATATTGATATTAAGCCTGTCAAGGGATTGACCCTTCATGCTGATGCCAATATATCCAGATTCATCTTCAGCAACAGCTATTTCTCGCCAAAGATTACGCTCCCGGAACAGTTGGGTATGGAGCCAACATCAACCTTGGCTGAGAGCAACTATCGCAACACCAATACTTCTATCAATTTCCGTGCTGACTACAAGTTCACGCTTACCGAAGCTCATCGTTTTGACGTGATGGCTGGTTATAGTGCCGACAGGTATTGGAGCAAGGAACACGACCAGGCTTATAGTGGTTTCCCTAACGATGATGTATTGAACAATGCCAGTTCTGCAACCACCGTCAATAAACCAACCGAGACTTATTCCAAGAGTGGTCTTAATTCTATCTATGGTCGTTTGAGCTATGATTTCCTCTCACGTTATCTGCTTGATTTCAGTCTTCGTTCCGATGAGTCATCAAAATTTGGACCGGGTAACAAGCGCGGTACTTTCCCTGCAGTTTCTCTGGCCTGGCGCATCAATCAGGAGCCTTTCCTGGAATCTGTAAGAGATATTGATGATCTGAAGTTACGTTTGAGTTGGGGTAAGACTGGTTCCACCAACGTATCAGACTTTTCTTATATCCAGTATTTCAATGGTAATCTGTATGGCGGACAGAGCGGACTCACCCTTGCTTCTACTTATCCAAACAGGGACATCAAGTGGGAGATGACGACCGAGTATAATGCTGGTGTCGACTTTACTTTATTCAATGGTCGTCTGACTGGTAGCTTCGATATCTATCATCGTAAGACTGATGGTGCGCTTGCTCCTGCTCCTATCGCCCTGGAGTTTGGTATCGGCACCTATTACAGCAATATTCTTGATCTTACCAACAATGGTTTTGAATTCTCTATCGGTGGTGATGTAGTTCGTACCAAGGATTTCACCTATAACACTATGCTCAGTATCTCATCCAACAAGAATAAGATAACCAAGCTCAATGGTTCTACACTCGACATGATGCACCAGGATCTCTACATGGAAGGTCATGCCATGGGAACCGTGAAGGGATATAAAGTGGCAGGCATCTATCAGAGTCAGGATCAGATTCGTAAGTTGAATGAACAGGCTATAGCCAAGGGATATGATTTCTATCAGGATGGAGCTGCTGTAGGTGACTACATGTTTGCAGATACCAATGGTGATGGCTATATTTCAGAGGCCGACCGTACGGCGATTGCCAGCCCAGAGCCAAAGGTATTCGGTGGATGGTCAAATACCTTGTCATATAAGAACTTCACGCTCTCTATGCTCTTCCAGTATCAGTTAGGTGGTGATGCCTACTACAGCACGATGCAGGAATCTGCTAGTGGAGCCATCGGTATGAGTATCTTGCGCGAGATGTATGGCAACACCTGGACACCGGAACGCACCGATGCCAAGTATGCTAAGTTGATGTGGATGCCTAGTGCCTATACCAACACCCAGGCCAACGACCGCTATGTATATTCCAACTCATACTTCCGTTTGCGCAACATCACGCTCTCTTATACCTTTGAGCCAGCATGGTTAGAGCGCTTGCATGTGAGTGGTGCATCGGTGTTCTTTACCGCTACCAACCTCTTTACCATTACCGATTGGCCAGGTTTGGATCCAGATATGGCAGCCACAAATGCCTTTACCAAGACAACCGAGACAAAGGATGTATATCCAATGAGCCGTTCGTTCTCATTCGGTCTCAAATTGCAATTCTAATTCAAAGAAACGAAGATTATGAAACATATAAGATATCAATTTCTGGCGTTACTGTCAGTATCAGCGCTCACATTCACATCGTGCGACTTGATAGGCAGTATCGATGATATGGAACCAGACTATGTGGTAACCGATTTGAATTATATTACCGATGCCACATCTGCTCAGACTGCTCTCAATGGTGTTTACGCTTCCTGGCGCAGTACAGGTGTATCTTACTTGAGATATGGTATCGCCTCTATGGCGCATACCCAGACTCAGGCGATGGTGATGGGTGTAGATGAGTTTGCGGCAGAAAACATCCAGACCAACAACAGTAATGTGGAGACTGCCTATACAGCCTACTACAATGTCATCAATACCGCCAACACCTTCCTGGTTCACATCAATAAGCAGATACCAGGCATGACAGAAGAAAAACGTACCGAGATGATTGCAGAGGCTCGTTGCCAGCGTGCATTGGCTTATCTTACTCTCTTGAAATGTTTTGGAGAGTATTGGAAACAGGATTCCCAATACGGAGTCTGTCTCTTCAAGGATGAGTTGGTAAGAGATAACCAGGTTCGTCAGCGTTCTTCTGTAGCTGAAACTTACAAGCTGATTTCTGAAGATCTCGATTATGCCATCGCCCATTGCGAACAGCATCCGGCAGATCATTATCACATGAGTAGTCTTTTTGCCAAGGCTTTGAAGGCAAAGATGTATTTTGCTCAGGATAACTATCCGGAGGCAGCAAGATTATCTGAAGAAGTGATTAACGAGGCAGAAACTGCTGGCTATGAACTGGAAAGCGACTATGCTAATATTTTTACTGAACAGTTTAATTCCAAGGAGATGCTTTTCGCTCCTTATACCGCTAATCCTAATGAACTGATGGATGCTTCTTGGTTTGCCTTTTCTCCAGGTTCACTCCTCAAGAAGGTGGCAGATGATTTAGTTCCAGATGATGAAACAGGTGGAGATATTGTTATTCCAGACCCGGGAGAGGGTGGGGACGTTGTTGTTCCTAATCCAGGTGAAGGAGGTGATGTCGTGATTCCTGGTGGTGGTGGCAGCGAAGGCGGTGATGTCGTATTGCCTGGCGATGGAGATGATGGCGGTATCGTTATCCCTGGTGGTGATGGTGGCGATTTCCCATTCCCTCCAGGTGAAGATGATGCAGCTTCCTACGATCTTCTTTATACTTGGGCATACAAGGGTGAAGGCATGACAGGAATTGCCAAGTACAGCAAGTTGACTCCTGAGTTTATGTTCGAAGATTCCTATTATTTCATGCGCTTGGCAGAAGTCTATTATATCGCAGCCGAAGCAGAGGCTCGTCAGGGTGAGTATGAGAAGGCACGTACCTTACTGGCAACCGTCATCAGTCGTGCCGGTTATACAGAAGATGATGTCAATGCGATTTCCGACAGTGATCTTCTGGGTGAAATCCTCAAGCATAAGTTGTGTGATATGAGTAACGAAAATTTGGAAGAATGGTTCGATCTGTGCCGTTACAACCGTAAGGGTGGTTTCGAGAGTTGGACAGAAGATGAGAAAGCAGAACTTCCTAGTTTCCGCCGGTATCTTCTTCCTATACCAAAGGCATCTATGGGAGCCAACAGTCTTCTGGTTCAGAATCCTGAATATGTGAATCAATAAACATTATATAATAAATAATATCGAGAAAAAATGAATAAGATGAAAATGAAAACTTGCATGATGACACTTGCCGGTCTTGTACTTGCAATGGCTGCCAGTGCGCAGAATTTTGTGATGAAAGGTAAGGTTAAAGGTAACGTGGACGGCTGTTCTGTCATGTTGCAGAAGTATGGATTGGAAGGTGTTACCAATCTGGATAGCGTTACAATCAAGAATGGTGAGTTCACGCTCAAGGGGGTAGTTAACCAACCTGAGCAGTATCAGATGGTTATTGATATGAACAAGCCTGGTACAGCTGAGCCTGACTATCAGAAAATATTCTCAACAAGAGTCTATGTAGAGAATAAGCCGATGACCTACGATGTAGATCTTACCGGTTTTCCTGCAGAGCGTGATATGAGTATGATAGAGCCTGTTGTAAAGGGTTCTACCACTCAGGATATTTATCAGGCTTATCTTGAACTGATGTCACCTATTCAGGACAAGATGCACAAGATGGATGATAGTATCAACCAGACTACCGATTTGGCACAGCGTGTATCCCTTGCCAAGGAAGCCATCAAGTTGCAGGAGGAAATGCGCCATCAGACCAGTCTGTTTATTCAGCAGCATACCACTTCTCTGGTAGCCTTCGACTTGCTTCTCGAGAGTTTCTCTTCTTTACCAACCCCATATACCTCTCAGCAGATTGACGAGATGATGGGCTGGTTGAAGAACGACTGGAGTTCTTCTGCTCAATATCCGATGCTGCAGATGCAGGCAGAGATGGCAAAGCATACAGCTATCGGCAACCATTATATCGATGGTACCGTTGTCACTCCTGAAGGCAAGCAGGTGAAGCTTTCTTCACTTATCAAGAAGGGTGAATACACCATGTTGGAGTTCTGGGCTTCCTGGTGTCGTCCATGCCGTCAGGAGATTCCACATCTCAAGAAGGTACACGAGAAATACAAGGATTTCAACATCATCAGTATTTCCGTAGATGAGAGAGATGCCGACTGGAAAAAGGCAATGGCCAAGGAAGGAATGACCTGGACACAGGTTCGCAATCCTGAAGGTTTTGGCGGTATGGTGATGGGCGAGTATGGCATTAATGGTATTCCAGCCTGTCTCATCCTAGATAAGGATGGCAATTTCTATAAGACCAACATGCGTGGTGCTTATCTTGATGCTTTCCTGTACGATTACTATAAGAAATAAAATAGTTTAGTGCATAAAAATATTCCCCGATATGAATCCTCTGTATTCCTGCAGGATTCGTATCGGGGAATTTTGTTGATGTCTTGTATGAAGGATAGATTTTCGCGAAATGAAAATCCATCATTGTTATTTACCATGCCTCCAGTTTATCAGCAATCTCTGGCATCTTATTCTTTGTGAATACAGGATTCTTGCCTTCCTTCTTCTGTTGGCGATAGTCTTTCAACAGGAAGACGGCCTGGCTGGAAAGTAGGACGATGGCCACGAGATTGCAGAGGGTGAGAAGAGCCATCGTGATATCTGCAAAACTCCATGCAAAATCCAGAGATACTACCGCTCCAACCATCACCATTGCTGCTACTGCAAGACGATAGATAAATACACCCAGCTTGGAGTCCCTGATATATCTCACGTTGGTTTCTCCATAATAATAATTGCCGATGATGCTGCTAAAGGCAAACAGCCATATCATCACCGCAACAAACGGATTGCCGATGCTTCCGATTTCGTGGGTCAGGGCATCCTGGGTGAGTTGAATACCATTTGAAGCAGTAAGATCCACACCGCTCACCAGGATAATGAATGCAGTGCAGGAACATACCACCAGCGTATCTGTAAAAACGCCCAAAGCCTGTATCAATCCCTGTTTTACAGGATGACTGACTGTAGCTACCGCAGCTGCATTCGGTGCACTACCTTCACCTGCTTCATTACTGAACAGACCTCGCTTGATACCCTGTATCACTGTAACGCCAAGAACTCCGCCAGCAGCCTGATTGAATCCGAAAGCATTCTCTACAATGGTAAGCAGAACCGTTGGCAGGCTGGTGATATTCCAAATAACAACACCTACAGCTATCAGAAGATAAACGACAGCCATCACAGGAACCACGGTAGAAGAGAATTTAGCCACTCTATGGATGCCACCGAAGATGATGAGAAGGGTGAGCACAGTGAGGGCAATTCCCATGGTGGCAGGTTCTATGCCAAAAGCCTTCTGCCATGCCAGACAGATAGTATTGCTCTGCACAGAATTATAGGCAAAGCCGAAGGTAATGATCATCAGCACGGCAAAAAGAATACCCATCCATCCTTTTCCCAAACCATACTTCATATAATAGGCCGGTCCGCCATAGAAAGATGTTTTGCCTTTTCGCTTGTAAAGTTGGGCGAGAGTTGATTCTATGAAAGCTGATGCTGAGCCCAGCAAAGCCAGCATCCACATCCAGAATACGGCTCCCGGTCCACCGATGCTGACAGCAGTAGCCACACCGGCAAGGTTACCGGTGCCAATACGGCTAGCCAATGCTACCACAAATGCCTGGAAGGAAGAGATGTGTTTCATTTCTCCATCCACTTTCACCTCCATCGACAGTTCATCGTGTCCTATCTCTTCCGGCTGTACCTTGTCGGGATGAATCAGCAGCCTGATCATCTCTCTGATAAGGCGGAACTGGACGAAACGGGTACGCCAAGTGAAAAACAGGGCACAGCATATCAAGACGGTGATGATGATATACGACCAAAGAAAATCGCTAACCTGAACTAAAATGTTTTGTATTGAATCTATCATTTATCTATCAAAATCTGATTATTTCTTTATTTTTTGATAACCTTCAGAACCTGGTCAGCAATACTCTTCATTCCCTTGATAGTAGGGTGACCGTTTTTCTTGTCAATATCATGAAGGGCAATGACAGGAACCTGATAGGTCTTGCAGATTTTTTTTACCGACTCATTGATAACATCCTTGAGTTCAGAATTTAAGATGAAATATACCTCTACATTAGGATAATGCTGTCGTATATCTGAAAGCAGTTTGGCCATGGCTGGGCGGAAACAGTACAAATCTGCGCGCTTCCAGTCGCTATACTGATAGTTGCCGAGCGGGGCATCAGCCCAGTTGTCATTCGTAGCACCACAAATCAGGATGATATCAGGATTGCCAAGAAGAGAACTGCGGGTGATGAAAGAACGGTCGCTATAATCTGCATCATTATAGCCAGTGTTGCAGATGGTAGCACCAGAATAGGAATTGATATTTCCCATCTTATAGCCTCCTTCTTTGATTACTTGCCACCACCAGGTTTGCTCTACCTTGTTAACATCTGTAGTTTTTGCTGGAGTAGTAGGGGAGTACCAGGTTGCATAACCCTTAGGAATGAACCCCTCGAAAGTAGAATACGAGTCACCGAGAACGGCAACGGTCTGCTTCACCTGTGCCATGAGCGGCATGAAGGTGAGCATAATGAAAGAAATGATAATCGTAAATCTTTTCATGATGCTTGTTTTAATGATTCTTATGTAATTCTACTGCAAAAGTAATATAAATATGTGAAAAAACAAAAGCATCAGTACAAAAAATGCATAGTTTTACCATACATATCAGAAATATGAAGCTTGTTTCAATGCCCATCGTAAGTACTTTCGTAGGTCACACCTTATTATATTACGCATGCGCACACATCCGAGCGCGCGTACCTGGGCGCACGCATATATATAATAAGGTATACATCCAAAACTCGCTCGTTTAAATCTTTACAAGTGTTAAAAGAGTACTAAAAAAGCAACTTTTTTCGAGAAATATTTGGCTGTTTCGAAAATAGTTAGTACTTTTGCACTCGCTTTTGAGAAATGCACTTTCTCTTAGCGATTAAAGAAAGAGTTCTTTGAAAGATTTTACATAAACAGACAAGTAGTACAAGAAGCGGTTAACTTCTTAGAAATAAGAAAGTTGACTGGGTAAAAGAAACGAACCGTCAAGCAATTGACAAGTCAGGTTTACTAAGCTTCAATAAACGAAAAGGATATTC
>OIYI01000104.1_pt1 | contig 13947 bp, 10 predicted proteins | sample 1588301 | NCBI WGS metagenome assembly OIYI01 (sample SAMN03283247) | human gut metagenome | biome: human-associated habitat; material: feces | host: Homo sapiens | place: Peru | collected 2012 | reverse complement strand
CAACAAGAACGAGCTGCTCCACTTCAAGAAAGGCATCTACAAACTGAAGAGGAAACTCGTAGATAACATCCTTGCCATCGGCATTTCGCCTTTCCTGATGAACGTGTGCGCCTGCATCATCGTCATCTTCATCAACAACCAGCTGGTGAAATTCGGAGGCGACCTCTCCGTGGGTGCCTACGGAATAGCCAACGGTATTGCGATGGTGTTCGTGATGTTCGTGTTCGGCGTAAACCAGGGAATGCAGCCTATTGCCGGCTACAACTATGGCGCCCAGAAACTGGATAGATTGATGCGCGTATTGAACCTGAGCATCATTGCCGCCACCGCCATCATGGTGGCAGGATGGCTGATAGCAATGTTCCTGCCTTACTACTGCGCACGACTGTTTACTACGGATAAAACGCTGATAGACCTGGGCATCAAGGCAATCAGAGTGGTGATGTTCTGCTTCCCGGTCATCGGTTTCCAGATGGTCATCACCAACTTCTTCCAGTGCATCGGAAAGGTGAAGATCAGCATCTTCCTCTCGCTCTCGAGACAGTTGCTCATCCTCCTGCCGCTTCTGGCTTTCCTGCCGATGATATGGGATATTGATGGCGTATGGTACAGTATGCCTATCTCCGACTTCTCAGCCGCCGTCATCGCCGGAGTCGTGATGGTCTGGTACTATAAAAAGTTAAAAGAATGCACAGAGAAAATCTGCTGCAGCAGGAAATGACGGAAGGATAAAGCATCATCATACATTCATCAACTATAAAATAGAGAATTATGACTAAAATCATCATAAACGTAGGTCGCCAGATAGGAAGCGGTGGCCATATTATCGCAGAGAAGCTGGCAGAAGCCTTCGGTTGCAAGTGCTACGACCGTGAACTTCTCAATCTGGCAGCCAAGGAGAGTGGATTCTCAGAGAAATTCTTCGAGCAGAACGATGAGCAGAAGGGATTTTTCAAAGCACTCTTCCATACCCATCTCCCTTTCCTGAGCGACAGCAACTTCTATCACAATGATTTCTCACAGGAAGGTCTGTATAAATTTCAGAGCGACGCCATCAGAAAGGCTGCCGATGAGGGCAACTGCGTATTTGTAGGAAGAACAGCCGACTATGTGCTGCGCGACTATAAGAACGTGATCAATATTTTCATCACCGCCAATATCGACGACCGCATCAAGGCCGTTTGCAAGCGCAAGAACATCGACCGTGCCGCTGCCCGCAAATTCATCACCAACCATGAGGAAGAACGTGCTTCCTACTATGGCTACTATACCGGCAAGAAATGGGGACACAGCGAGAGTTACGATCTCTGCATCAACAGCAGTCTGCTGGGACTGGAAGAGACTGAGAAATTCATCGAAGAGTTTATCAGAAAAAAGTTCAAATTATAAGAAATCTGACTCAGAAAGAAATTCAACTGAATAAGAATTCAGACTCAGAAGAAAACTCATAAGAAATTCAATTCATAAGAAATTTAACTCACAATATAATGAAGAAGATTATGCTTTTGGGCTCAGGCGAACTGGGCAAAGAATTTACCATCGCCGCAAAGCGTGCTGGACAGTATGTCATCGCTTGCGACAAGTATGACAATGCTCCTGCCATGCAGGTTGCCGACGAGCGAGAAGTGTTCTCCATGCTCGATGGCGACGCCTTGAATGCTGTGGTAGAGAAACATCACCCAGACATCATCGTGCCTGAGATTGAAGCTATCCGTACAGAGCGTCTCTTCGACTTCGAGAAAGAGGGCATTCAGATTGTACCTTCTGCACGTGCCGTGAACTACACCATGAACCGCCGTGCCATCCGCGACCTCGCAGCCAAGGAACTGGGTCTGCGCACAGCCAAGTATTTCTACGCTAAGACCTTCGAGGAGTTCAAGAATGCAGCCGACGAAATCGGTTTCCCATGTGTAGTGAAGCCATTGATGAGTTCCAGCGGTCATGGACAGAGCTATGTACACAATGACGACGAACTCGTGGAGGCTTACAAGGAAGCTATGGAGGAAGGTCGTGGCGACGTGAAGGAAGTCATCATCGAGGAATTCATTAATTTCGACTCTGAGTTCACACTCCTCACCGTAACCCAGAAGGATGGTCCTACCCTCTTCTGCCCTCCTATCGGACACATTCAGAAAGGTGGCGACTACCGCGAGAGCTGGCAACCATTCCAGTTGCCAGAGGAAGCATTGAAGAAAGCACAGCATATTGCAGCAGAAGTGACCAAGGCTTTGACCGGTGCTGGTCTCTGGGGCGTAGAATTCTTCCTGAGCAAGCAGGGCGAAGTGATTTTCTCTGAGTTGAGTCCACGTCCACACGATACAGGTATGGTAACCCTCGGTCACACCACCAACCTGAGCGAGTTTGAGCTCCATTTCCGTGCTGTGATGGGCTTGCCAATAGCAGGCATTCATCTGGAGCACGCCGGATGCTCTGCCGTTATTCTCTCACCGGAAGAAAGCACCGAGCCGCTCAACTACAATTTCATGGATGCGCTGAAGGAAGACCATACCCGTATCCGCATTTTCGGAAAACCAGAGGCTCACGTAGGCCGCCGTATGGGCGTCGTTCTCTGCTACGGAGAAAAGGATGCTGACCTCAATCAGCTTCGCGACAAGGCAAAGCGCCTGGCAAAGACCGTTTTGGGCACCGATCCTTATATGAAGAAATAATTCTTAAAAGAATAAGACACATCTAACCCTACAAACATTAGATGGTATATAATTCATTTTTATTCATTTGGTTGTTCCCTATCATTTTTATGGTAGGGAACAATCTTACTGTTCCCTATCGCAAATATTTTTTCCTGATAGTCTCATACAGCATTTACATCTATTACAACAAATGGATGACCCTCACTCTTATCGCCGTGAGCCTCATCTCCTATTTCTTTGCCAAATATCTGGAAAGGAATCAGAACAAGTATCTGGAGAAAGACCAGGAGAAAGATTTAGAGAAAAACCTGAGAAAAGAGCAGGAGAAGAATCAAGAGAAGGACCTGAGAAAGAACCTGAGGAAAGACCAGGACAAGAAGAACTACGGGAAAGAAACTATCTGCGGAAAAGGAACAATCTGTGCAGGAGTCATTGCAACCATTCTTCCGCTTGTCGTTTTCAAATACGGACACTTCATCTCGGAAAATCTTAGTTCCTTCACGGATAGTTTCGGCTTCATCTCGGATGAAAACCAGTTCTCCATCATTGCCCCATTAGGCATTTCCTTCTTCACCTTCCAGGCTCTGAGCTATGTATTCGATGTTTACCGCAAGAAATATCCAGCCGAGCAAAATCTGTCGAACTATCTCACTTACATGGCTTTCTTCCCTTCCATGATAGCCGGTCCAATCAACAGATACGACCAACTGATGCCCCAGTTGAACACGGTACAGGGTTTCAACCGTCCACTGGCAGAAAAAGGATTGAAAATGATACTTTGGGGAATGTTTCTCAAGGTAGTGATTGCTGACAGATTGCAGCTCTATATCGACCCGGTTTTTGATGGTTTTCTCCAGGAAAGCGGTTCATCACTCCTGATGGCAGCCATTCTCTATTCCATCCAACTCTATACAGACTTCGCCGGCTATTCGCTCATGGCCATAGGCGCAGCAGCCACATTGGGCTACAATCTCAAACAGAATTTCCACAATCCCTACTTCTCCATCGGAATCACAGACTTCTGGCACAGATGGCACATTACCTTGGCACATTGGCTCAGAGACTACATCTACATTCCACTGGGAGGAAGCCGTTGCTCGAAAAAACGGAACTATGCCAATATCCTCATTACATTCACAGTAAGCGGAATCTGGCATGGAGCCAACTGGACCTTTATCGTATGGGGACTACTGCACGGACTGTTCCAGGTCATCGAAAAAATGCTCGGTTTACAAAAAAAGAAAGAATCCAAACTCTCTTCCACCGACATAGAATCCTCCGCCCTCAAGCCGAGATATTTCTCCATGAAAAACAAAAGCATCCGGTTGGCGAGAATCGTCCTTACGTTTTTCCTCATCACATTCCTGTGGATTTTCTTCCGCATGAATACGATAGAAGATGCATGGATCGTGATAGAAAAGATATTTACCAGTCAGGACATGCATTTCGGAATCTGCGAGAAGTTTATCTATATCTTTATCGCCATCGTATTCATCAAGGATCTGATAGACGAAATCCGTCCTTCCTGCAATCCGTTCTATCATTCAAAGACATGGGTGAGATGGGCCACCTATCTATTCATCTTTACAAGCATCCTACTCTTCGGAGTTTTCGATGCGGGTCAATTCATTTATGCCAGATTTTAAAGTCATGAGAAAGTTTTTTGGTAAAATATCGGTATTCGTCCTGTTGATGGCACTCATCTATGTAGCCCTCAGCACAGGCTTTTACTTCCTCGAATCACATGCCAAAGGGGAAAGTGGAAGACTGAAATACATCCATGACCAGTTGAAAGCAGATCATCTGATCATGGGTTCATCGCGCGCTCTTCACCATTATAATCCCCAATATCTTACACCTTATTATAATATAGGAGAAGACCGCATGGGAATCATTTTCAATTATGGCAGGCTGCAACTGGTAGAAGAAAGGAACAAGGTGAAATCCATTATCTACGACGTGGAACCAGACTACGACCTGCTGGAAGATGACAACACGACGTATCTCGGCAATCTGCGTCCTTACTATTGGCGTGATCATATCAGCTCTATCTTCCATGACGTGGATGCAACGGAACGCTTCAAAATGCTATTTCCGTTCTACCCTTTCAACTCGCGCCTGCTGAAACTTCTCGCAGATACAAGAGCAGAAGACCGTACAGACAAAAAGGGATTTGTGCCCTACGAGGGTTGCCAGGCCATCATACCGGAAAACCTGCCGCAAGACAAACATGACAAACTGAAATATGAATACCTGCAGAAACTCATCACGACCTGCCAGCAACAGCAGATCCAACTGATATTTGCCGCCTCTCCCCAACTCTCATACCAGAGCGACTCGGTGTTCATACCGCTGAAAAAGATCTGCAAAGCTCAGAAGATTCCTTTGCTGAATCATTTCTTCGACAAACGCTTCACAAAGCACAGAGAATGGTTTCACAATGCCAATCATCTCAATGAAACAGGAGCTGATATTTATTCTAAAATGATAGCAGAAGAGTTACAAAGAATCAACGGCAAACAATAAACTCGCCGATTATGCGTTCTTTCTATAAATGCGAGTATATTAAGTCATGAAAGAATTAGGAAGAATCATACAATTAAATAAAAAGGAGGAAGAAGGATACTGTTCCTGCACCGACAAGGATGCGGGTCTGCCGTTCGTGCCCAAACGCCTCTACTGGATATACGACGTGCCGGGAGGAGAAAGCCGCGGAGGACATGCTCACAAAAAGCTGAAGCAGATCATCATAGCCGCCAGCGGTTCCTTTACCGTTCATCTGGACGATGGACATGAGAAAAAGGACTACTTCCTGAACCGCCCTGACCAGGGACTTCTGCTCGATACGGAAATATGGCGAACCATTGATGATTTCTCATCAGGTGCCGTCTGTCTGGTCTTAGCCTCCAGACTGTATGAGCCGGAAGACTATCTCTATGAATATGAAGACTTCATCGATTACATCCAAGAAAGAGAAGCCGGGAAATAAAAACTTCAGCCAAAATGATAGAAATCAGAAGATAAAATGATAGAAATCAAAAGATATACACCCCAAGAGAAACAAGACTGGAATGACTTCGTGGCAAAATCCAGGCAAGGCACGTTTCTTTTTGACAGAAACTATATGGATTATCATCAGGACAGATTTCATGACCATTCCCTGATGATTTTCTATAACGGAAAACTCTGCGCTTTGCTGCCTGCAAATGAAGTTGTAGATAAAACCCTTGTTTCACATCAGGGACTCACATACGGCGGACTGCTGACCTGCAACAAAATGACGGCAGCCATCACCTGTCAGGTATTTGATGCTATCAATATCTATCTGAAAGAAAGAGGTTTTCAGAAGGTCATATACAAAGCAATACCTTGGATTTACCACAACATTCCATCGGAGGAAGATCTCTATGCCATCATGCAAACATGTAAGGCCCGGTTGTTGGCAAGAGAAATCTCCACCACCATTCCCCTGATGCATAAACTGCGTTTTTCCGAACAAAGAAGAAGAGGAATTCATAAGGCCAACCGCTGCAACTTGTCTATCCATGAAGCAAACATGAATGATATCTGGGAGTTCTGGAACATTCTCAATACGAATCTCCAGCACAAATATCATACTGCTCCGGTTCACACCTATGAGGAATTGAAACTTCTGATGACACGATTCCCAGAAAACATCAAGGGCTATGTGGTAAAGGATGCAGAAAACCACAACGTTCTCGCAGGAAGCCTCATCTACATCACTCCGCAAGTGACGCATACCCAATACATCGCAGCATCACCTCAAGGGAAAGAAGAGGGAGCACTCGACCTGCTCTTTGATGAGTTGATCAACCAAAAGCAATGGAATACGACCTATTTTGATTTTGGAAAATCAACCGAGCAGCAAGGTACTTATCTCAATGAGAATCTCATCCACCAGAAAGAAGGATTTGGAGGAAGAGGCGTCGTTTATGATACTTACGAATGGGAACTGTAGAAATTCTTCAAATACTTGAAAATAGAAACTTCAGAAAGAACAATATAAGAAAATCCCGGAAACATCTTGACTGAGTTTCCGGGATTTTCTTTATATATAGATTCTGCTAAATGAGCTGCAACAGTCAACAGTTAACAGTTGTTTTTTATATACCTATGACATTTTAGCAAAGCACGATTGTCACACCTCTGGCAGCCTGCGCTCCCATAACAAGAGCCTGTTCAATATCAGCAGTCTTGCTCGGTCCACTGATAAATATACCGAAATTATATTTCGGATCCATCTCGATGCGGGCATAAGCCTCATGCATATTGTTTACCACAGACTTCTCATCAAGGATAATAACCAAGTATTCCGAAATGAAAAGTTCAGCCTTCTCCTTCATGGTCTGAGGAATCCAGACACAACCATTTTCAGCTACGCCCAACTGTCCACGGACTACGCAGACATCCGTACCATTCAGTTCGTTGGCCTCAGCCACAGTATCCGGATTGCGCAAAACGACTTCATCCGTTCCCCCATCAGGAGTAAAAGCCTGCAATTTTTCCAACTGAATATCTGGCAGATTGCTGGCAAACACCTTCGCCTGAGGATAAGCCATTCTCACAATCTCGTTGAGCATATCGTCATCCTTGCTGGCTCTCATCACATGAGCACCCACAGACTGGCTCATGGCAACAAACTGCTGCAAAGTATCCTCATACTGAATGCCTTTGATTTCTACAGAAGGCTTATCGAATTGAACGTGCGTATTCTTACGCAACTTATTCAGGAAATCTTCTTTTTTCATTTTACTTTCCCCTCCTTCCATAATTGATGAAACGACTTCTTCGCAAACTCAGGCATAGCATGGCCCACGCCCCAAGCATTCAGATTACTGAAATGTGTGCAACATTCTGGAATCAGATTGGCAAGTGGAGCAAATTTCAAGGCTGTGGTATAAAGTGAAGGACGGTCGAAGAGATATTCCATACCGCTGGACATCGCCTTCTTGATAGGATCAGCCTTGCCCAATCTGTCAAGGCTCTGACGCCAGACATAAATCTGGGAACCCGGACCCACCTTGGAAGGACAGACATTATCACACGACAGACACAAGGTGCAGGCAGAAACATTATCCGCATATTTCTGAGGATTCTTCAGCATACCCAAATTCACACCCACAGGACCAGGAATGAAATAAGTATAACTGTATCCACCGGAACGACGATAGACAGGACAAGTATTCATGCAGGCGCCGCAACGCATACACTTCAAAGTCTGCCAATGGTCTTTATCTGCAAGAATATCACTCCTGCCATTATCCACCAGAACCACATGCATTTCTGCACCCGGACGAGCCTGACGGAAATGAGAAGTAAAAGCCGTAGTAGGCTGACCTGTACCGAAACGGCAAAGCAGACGCTGGAATACCGCCAAAGACTTGTAATCAGGAACCAACTTTTCAATACCCATCGCCACAATATGAAGTTTAGGCATGGAAGTCGTCATATCAGCATTACCTTCATTGGTACAAACCACGCAATCACCCGTTTCAGCCACTCCAAAATTACATCCAGTCATTCCTGCTCCAGCCTCCATAAACTGGTTGCGAAGATGATGGCGGGCACAGCGGGTGAGATAAGTTGGGTCATAATTACCTATTTCCTTAGAGATTCCTTTCTCCTCAAACATCTTGCCCACTTCTTCACGCTTGAGATGGATGGCAGGCATCACGATATGGCTCGGTTTCTGACCTAAGAGTTGGATAATACGCTCACCCAAGTCAGTTTCCACTACATCAATACCATGCTTTTCCAGGTAAGGATTCATCTCACACTCTTCGGTAAGCATAGACTTTGATTTCACCATTTTCTTCACATGATGATCATTCAGGATGCCGAGCACAATCTCATTAAATTCCTGCGCATCCTTTGCCCAATGCACCTTGACACCACGACTCTCCAGATTCTTGGAAAAAACATCAAGATAATCTGCCAGATGGGTAATCGTATGCATCTTAATTTCAGAAGCCAGTTCGCGAAGATCTTCCCATTCCGGAAGTTCATGCGCCATCTTATCTCTCTTTTGTCTTACAGACCAGAAGGTAGCATCATGCCAGGTGGTCTTTTCTACATCTGCCGTAAACTTAGCGGCTCTCTTGGAATGTTCTGTACTCATAGTCCTGCAGCTAAAATTTGTACAACATGAATGAATTGAATAGGCATTTTCTCCTTCTTGGCAATGCCTGCCATGTGCATCAGACAGGAAGAATCCGGACCGGTAACATATTCCGCTCCCGTTGCCATGTGGCGTCTGATCTTATCCTCACCCATACGGGTAGAAACAGCGGGCTCTTCGATAGAAAACATACCACCGAATCCACAGCATTCATCCTTACGTTCCGGTTCATGAATGGTAATTCCATCCACCATATTCAATAAATCAATAATCTTATTGAACGGCTGGACGTTTCTCTCTGAAGGTGATGACAACCCCAATTCCCTGACGCCATGGCAACTGTTGTGAACACTCACGGAATGAGGGAACTTGCCCGGCACATGATCTACTTTCAGCACATCATGCAGGAATTCCACTATATCCATTATCTTACCGGAAGATACACACTCATGCTTACCCTCCAGAATCTTAGGATAATACACTTTTACATAAGCTGCACACGAGGCTGAAGGAGCTACAATATAATCGTAGTCTCTAAAAAGATCATCAAAAGCCTCGATGACCTTCTCTGACTTGTTTTGGAAACCAGCATTCGCCATCGGTTGACCGCAACAAGTCTGTTTCTCTGGATAGTCCACATCCACACCGTAGTGTTTGAGCAACTTGTATGTAGCCACACCAGCTTCAGGGTATAAGGCATCTACATAACAAGGGACAAATAAACCGACTCTCATTATTATATTAAATCTTGTTCTATGTTAATTTCTTAAGCTACAATTTTGCATAGCGAGCGCAAAAGTAACAAAATTATCCGAAAAATAAGACATTATAAAAAAATAAAAAGTAATAATTGATATTATTTAACGAAGAACTGGCACAAGAAAAATTTGGTAAATTCAAATAAATGTCGTAACTTTGCAACCCAAAATAGTGTATTTGCCTTTTGTACCCAAATTGCAAAACTAAGCATAAGACATTTCAGATGATACTTATAGAATTTATTACTTATAGTTAGAATATACTTATAGTTATTAAATATGAAGAAACAGCTTAAGAAAGTCCTCGTTCTGGGTTCCGGTGCTTTGAAGATCGGCCAGGCAGGTGAATTTGACTATTCCGGTTCGCAAGCTCTCAAGGCTTTGCGTGAGGAAGGTATTAGTTCAGTCCTCATCAATCCAAACGTTGCTACAATTCAGACCAGTGAAGGTATTGCTGACAAGGTTTATTTCTTGCCGGTGACACCTTTTTTTGTGACTGAAATCATCAAGAAGGAACGCCCAGACGGCATCATGCTCGCTTGGGGTGGACAGACTGGTTTGAACGTTGGTACTGAACTTTACCTCAGCGGTGTGCTCAAGGAGTACGGTGTAGATGTGTTAGGTACCTCTGTAGAGGCTATCATGAATACTGAAGACCGTGATCTCTTCGTGAAGGAGCTCAACAAGGTTGACCTCAAGGTTCCTGTAAGCCATGCTTGCGAGAACATGGAAGAAGCTGTGACTGCTGCCCGCAATATCGGCTACCCTATCATGATCCGTTCTGCCTATGCTTTGGGTGGTCTCGGTTCTGGTGTCTGCAAGACTGAAGAGGAATTCAAGGAAATCGCTGAATCAGCCTTCACTTTTGCGCCTCAGGTTCTCGTTGAGGAGAGCTTAAAGGGATGGAAGGAGATTGAGTTTGAGTGCATCCGTGATGCCAACGACCGTTGCTTCACCGTTGCATCTATGGAAAACTTCGACCCATTAGGTATTCACACTGGTGAGTCTATCGTGGTGGCTCCTACCTGTTCTCTTACCGACGAGCAGGTGAAGATGTTGCAGGACATTGCTGTGAAGTGCGTTCGCCACCTCAACATCGTGGGTGAGTGCAACATCCAGTATGCTTTCAACGCTGAGACCAACGATTATCGTATCATCGAGATCAACGCTCGCTTGAGCCGTTCTTCTGCCCTCGCTTCTAAGGCTACAGGTTATCCGCTCGCTTTCGTTGCAGCTAAGATTGCCCTCGGTTATACACTCGACCAGATTGGCGAGATGGGTACTCCTAACTCAGCTTATGTGGCTCCATCACTCGACTATATGATCTGTAAGATTCCTCGTTGGGACCTTACCAAGTTTGCCGGTGTAAGCCGCAAGATTGGTTCTTCCATGAAGTCTGTAGGCGAAATCATGTCTATCGGCCGTTCATTCGAAGAGATGCTCCAGAAGGGTCTCCGTATGATTGGTCAGGGAATGCACGGTTTCGTAGGCAACGACCACACCAAGTTTGATAACCTGGATGAGGAGCTTTCTAATCCTACCGACCTCCGTATCTTCGCCATCGCCCAGGCTTTGGAGGAAGGTTACACCATCGAGCGCATCGAGGAGTTGACCAAGATTGACCCTTGGTTCATCGAGCGCATGAAGAATATCGTAGATTACAAGCACAAGCTTTCTGAATATAATACTCTGGAGGAGATTCCAGCCGAGGTATTGCGCGAGGCTAAGGTATTGGGCTTCTCTGACTTCCAGATTGGCCGCTTCGTATTGAAGACTCAGAACACCAATATGGAGAAGGAGGTGCTCGCAGTTCGTGCCCAGCGCAAGAAGCTGAACATTCTTCCTGCCGTAAAGCGCATCCCTACTGTGGCAAGCGAGCATCCTGACCTCACCAACTATCTCTACATGACATACGCTGTAGAGGGTTACGACATCAACTACTACAAGAACGAGAAGTCTGTCATCGTTCTCGGTTCGGGTGCTTACCGCATCGGTTCTTCTGTAGAGTTCGACTGGTGTTCAGTAAACGCCATCAACACAGCACGCAAGTTGGGTTACAAGTCAATCATGATCAACTACAACCCGGAGACCGTATCTACCGACTACGATATGTGCGACCGTCTCTACTTCGATGAGCTTTCATTCGAGCGTGTACTCGATGTCATCGACCTGGAGTCACCACGTGGTGTGATTGTTTCTGTAGGTGGTCAGATTCCAAACAACCTGGCTATGAAGCTCCATCGCCAGTCTGTGCCAATCCTGGGTACATCTCCTGTCAACATCGACCGTGCCGAGAACCGCGGTAAGTTCTCTGCCATGCTCGACAAGTTGGGCATCGACCAGCCTAAGTGGAGCGCCCTCACCTCTATGGAGGATGTTCAGAAGTTCATCGACGAGGTAGGCTATCCTGTTCTCGTTCGTCCATCATACGTCCTTTCTGGTGCAGCCATGAATGTTTGCCACAACGATGATGAGTTGCGTCGCTTCCTGGAGGCAGCTTCTGAGGTTTCCAAGGAGTACCCAGTGGTTATCTCTCAGTTCATGACAGAGACCAATGAAATCGAGTTCGATGGTGTGGCTCAGAACGGTGAGATTGTAGAGTATGGTATTTCAGAGCACGTAGAGTATGCAGGTGTTCACTCCGGTGACGCTACCATGACCTTCCCTGCTCAGCAGATTTCCTTCGCTACAGCCCGTCAGATCAAGAAGATTTCACGTGCCATCGCCAAGGAGCTCAACATCTCTGGTCCTTTCAATATCCAGTACCTGGCTAAGGGTCGCGATGTGAAGGTTATCGAGTGTAACCTCCGTGCATCCCGTTCATTCCCATTCGTGAGCAAGGTATTGAAGCGCAACTTCATCGAGACTGCTACCCGCATCATGCTCGACGCTCCATACCAGAAGCCAGACAAGTCTGCTTTCGATATCGACCGCATGGGTGTGAAGGCTTCACAGTTCTCATTCGCCCGTTTGCAGAACGCAGACCCAGTTCTCGGTGTAGATATGAGCTCTACCGGTGAGGTAGGTTGTATGGGTGATACTTTCGAGGAGGCATTGCTCAACTCATTGATTGCCACCGGCTACAAGATTCCTTCTAAGGATAAGGGCATCATGCTTTCAAGCGGTGGTGCAAAGGAAAAGGCTTCTCTGCTCGACGCTGCTCAGGCGCTGGTGAAGAATGGTTACACCATCTACGCTACAGCAGGTACAGCGAAGTTCCTGAACGAGAACAACGTGAAGGCTACAGCCGTAGGATGGCCTGATGAGGAGCACAAGGATATCCCTAACGTGATGCAGATGATTGCCGACCACAAGTTCGACCTCATCGTCAATATTCCTAAGAATCACACCAAGCGTGAGTTGACCAATGGTTACAGAATCCGTCGTGGCGCCATCGACCACAACATTCCTCTGATCACCAATGCCCGTCTGGCTTCCGCCTTCATCGAGGCATTCTGCACATTGAGCCAGGACCAGTTGCAGATTAAGAGCTGGCAGGAGTACGAGTAATCGCACGCGGGAATAATTTTTATTTCACGCGGGAATAATTTTTCTCACGCAGATTTCGCAGACTTATACGAATACGCCCTGAAAGGGCAGAAGCTCCTAGCCCAGGGCAGCGCCCTGGGTTAGATAACAATCAGCAAGGTCGCCCTGAAAGGGCAAAAGCTTTGAATGCAAGAAGCTTTTGCTCTTTCAGGGCGACCTTTTTTGTGGAATATTTTATTCCCCGCCATGAGAAAAAGAAGCTGAAATGATGGCTTTCTCATTATTTTATTGTACCTTTGCAAACAGAAAATAAGAATAAAGAATGATAGTTTGTATAGCAGAGAAACCGAGTGTGGCTAAGGATATCGCCCGAATCATCGGGGCTACCACGGCACGCGACGGTTATATGGAAGGTAATGGTTACCAAGTAACATGGACCTTCGGCCACCTTTGTGAGCTGAAGGAACCGGATGATTATACTCCGATGTGGAAACATTGGAGCCTTGCGGCGTTGCCGATGATTCCACAGCGTTTCGGTATCAAGCTCATCAACGATGAAGGCATCAAGAAGCAGTTTGCTACCATCGAGAAACTGATGCAGGCTGCCGACAGCATCATCAACTGCGGTGACGCCGGACAGGAAGGAGAGCTCATCCAGAGATGGGTGATGCAGAAGGCGCAGGCAAAATGCCCCGTCAAGAGACTGTGGATTTCATCCATGACCGATGAGGCCATCAAGCAAGGCTTCCAGGAACTGAAAGACCAGGGGGAATATCAGTCACTCTATCTTGCCGGACTTTCCCGTGCCATCGGCGACTGGATTCTTGGTATGAACGCCACCCGACTTTATACATTGAAATATGGTCAGAACCGACAGGTGCTCAGCATCGGCCGGGTGCAGACCCCTACC
>OIYI01000103.1_pt1 | contig 13975 bp, 8 predicted proteins | sample 1588301 | NCBI WGS metagenome assembly OIYI01 (sample SAMN03283247) | human gut metagenome | biome: human-associated habitat; material: feces | host: Homo sapiens | place: Peru | collected 2012 | reverse complement strand
CCAGGATTTCAGCCTTCTGCCTGCGTTCCTCCACCAGGCGCTCACGCACCAGATAGAATTTCATGATTCCCCAAGCCAATACAATAGCCAACAAAAGATAAACTAACTTTGCCCAAATGGAAAGATACCATGGTGGCAATATCGTAATATCAAGAGAATACACTTCGGCTCCTATATTACCCTCACCATCCACGACATGCACCTTCAGATGATAATTACCATATGGCAAACCATTATAGCTGATATCCAACCTTTTCTTATTCAGATAATGCCAGTCGTAATCACTACCTTCCAACCGATAAGCATAGACAGCAGAAGGATGGTCGGAGAACGGAAGATCTGTCAGCTGAAGGGTAAAGCTATTCTCATCACTTGCAAGTTCCAACTCCTTCATATTGCGAGGAGCTGCATCTTGCCATTGATTTCCATTGACCACAATACCTGCCAACATCAGTTTGGTCTGCAACCCTTTCTCCATCGGCATATCGGCACGCAGACAGATATAGCCATCGTTGCCACCCATCATTACCATGTGCTGAGCCTTAGAATAGAAAATGGCTAAAGGAGCAATAGAAGAAGGAATCTTGAAACGGGAACTCTTGCCATCCAAATCGATGATACAACATTCCTTACCGCATACCACCCAGGTCTTGCCATCTACATCACACATAGTAATCACTTTTCCGCCTATCTTCCATGTCTTCGTCTTCAGCTGCGAATGGTTGGCAGAAGGATTTATCACAAAGCATTTCACCTCTGTGTTTCCACCTGCCCAGACATTTCCCTTAGAATCAGCCATCAAATAGTTGATATCATCCTTGTGCTCAACAGGAACCACCTTCATGGTTTGCGGATTGATACGGTCCAAGCTACTGAAACTGGAAGCCCAAACCATACCTTGTGCATCCATCACCATCTGTCCTACATGCAAACCTGAGAGTGCATTCTTACCTTGATCGGAGAAATGATAATCAGCCACGATGGTAGTAGAAGCTGAAGAATGGGCCATCAAAGCCAGAAGTCTCTGCTTGCTGATGACAAAGATGCCGCCCATATAGGAAGCCATCCACATTCTGCCCTGTTTATCTTCCAGCACATCGTATGCCCAGGCTGTAGAATATTTGCCAGTCTTGTCGCAGACGATAAAGTTATGCATCTGTTTGGTCTGGCGATTGTAGAAGTTGACTCCATGATCTGTACAAACCCAGACATCCCCCTCACAATCTTCATAGATTTTACGAACACGATTATGACTCAGGGGATAAGACGAACTGTTCTGCTTATACCAGGCAACATTGCCATCCGACGCATTTTGACTGGCATTCATTCCAAAACGAATCAATCCATTGGTTCCACCCAACCACCATTCTCCATCTCTGGTCTGACAAATTTCATGCAGACAGTTACCCTCCCCCGAAAGAGTGATCTTATCAAGCGAGGTATATTGGAAATAAGTATGCGTGGAAAGACGGGACAGACCATTATCCGTTCCTATCCACACATTCTGCCACTTATCCACAAAACAAGACCAGACGATATTATTAGGAATGGAAGAAGCATCACGGGAGTCATGCTCGAAATGCAGGATGGAATTGTCCAAAGACAGACGATAGAGTCCATTATCTGTTCCGATATACAGATTGCCATTGGATTCTTCTGCCAGACACTTGACGGAATTGCCATTCAACTGAGAAATCCTGGTAAAATTCTTCAGTTGTAAATCAGCACAATACAGGGCACCTTCTGTACCTATCCAGTAACAACGGCGCTTGGCATCGTAAGCCAAGGCATTGACAAGGGGTTGCTGACTGTCGGGAAGCAGGATACGTAGCTTGTTCAACTTCGCCCAAGACTTCTTTCCGTTTAAAGTCTGCTTTTTTACTAAATACAAGCCCGAGAGAGTTCCCACGAGCAATCCCTTAGGTGTATCCAGCAAAGCATATACCTCGCTGCCAAAATCTATCTGTCTGTATTTCAGGAGAATCGCTCTCTGTTCCAAAGTGCTTTTCTTTTTATTATCCTTTATTGCATCAGCAGACGACTGTACATAAGAATTAGATTGCAGATTGAAGCACATCATACCCTTGCCTGTAGCGAGAAATAACTGTTCTCTATCTACAGCCATAGCATAAACGCGGGTATTAGAAAAAGTATGCTCTGTATATTGCTTATAACTATGATAACCGTCATAGCTGTAAAGTCCGTTCTCTGTACCAAGCCACATCAAGCCCTGACCGTCTTGCTGGATAGAAGAAACTGTCTGTGCCCCATCCAGAGACACATTAACAAAACGCTGTGCATTAAGAGCACAACTCAAAAAAAGCATGATAAAAAACATGCCAATATGCTTAAGAGTCAACTTCATAAGTGCAAAAATACACATTATTAAGCATACTCACAAACATATTGGCATAAAAAGAATTAAATACACTTCAAGACTATCGTCTTTTCTATATTTCTCTGGGTATCTTTCACCTTGAGCGTGATATCTCCCTTCTGTTTCTTACTCTGTACAACAACTACCAGTTTACCACTGAAAAGTTTCATCTGTGGCTGCGTAAATGACTCAAGCGAAGTTGCATCGCCATTACATGCAGCCTTAAAAGTACCGGCGCCTGTTACCTCAAAAGTCAGTTCATCATCGGCAAGCGGACACTCGTTGCCATCCTTATCCAAGAGGCTCACAGTGACAAAGGCAAGGTCATTGCCATCAGCATTCAGAAGCAGATTGTGTTCGTCTGTACAGCCCTCTACCATACAAGCGATAGGCTCATGGTCTGGAGTTTCCACACTGAACTTCATCTGGGTAGGCTCACCAGCTGTTCGCTTGACATCCTCACCCACTTTTTCACCATACTGATTGTAAGTAACCACACGAATCTCACCAGGTTCGTACTTCACATTGTTCCAACGGAGACGATAGCGGTCCAAACGACTTGACTTATCCTTGCGAACCCTACCCTGACTCTTGCCGTTTACGAAAAGCTCGCCTTCCACACCATCTGTATAGCAATAAACCGGAGTTACCTGTCCCTCACGACCTGTCCAATTCCAATGAGGAAGAAGATGGGTGGTATGCTGAGTTTCATTCCAGCGGGAACGATACATGTAATATCTATCCTTTGGAAGGCCAGCGAGGTCGCAGATGCCAAAGTAGCTGCTGCGGCTTGGCCAGTAGGTATCGTAAGGAGTAGGCTCGCCCAGATAGTCGTAACCCGTCCACACAAACTCTCCAATCACCCAACTGTAATCATCCTGCATCTTCCAATCATCATCTGGAAGATTACTCCAAGAACAATACTCTGTATCATAGCTGGAGCACTGACCATCCGGGTATGGGTTGTTGTCGCTGGCACGCACTTCAACCGGGAACTTATACACGCCACGAGAGCTGACTGTAGATGCCGTCTCGGAACCCAAAAGGAATCCCTGAGGCAACTGCTCTATATTCTTATAATATTTATGTACGCGATAGTTGAAACCGGGAACATCCATCACCTGAGCAAAGCCTGATTTCAAAGCAGCCTCAGCCTTATCCATACCCTGAGTGACAGGACGAGATGGGTCGTACTGATGACAGATATCCTGCAGATGCTTGGCTATCTCCATACCCTCCTTGCTCCACTGCTCAGGAATCTCGTTGCCGATGCTCCACATGATGATGCTTGGATGATTACGATGATGCTTCACCAAGTTGGTGATATCCTTATCGCTCCATTCCTTGAAGAACTTGGCATAACCATTCTTACATTTAGGATAAATCCACATATCGAAGCTCTCTGCCATCACCATCATACCGAGGGAGTCGCAGATTTCCATCTGCATGGTAGAAGGCATATTATGAGCAGTACGAATGGCATCGCAACCCATCGCCTTCATCATCTTGATCTGGCGAATGAGGGCAGCCTTGTTCTCTGCAGCTCCCAACGGACCGAGGTCGTGGTGCAGGCAGACGCCCTTGATCTTGCGGGTAATGCCATTGAGTTGGAAACCATTATTCTTGGATACCGAGATGGTACGAATACCGGTCTTCAAGGTCTGGACATCAGCCACCTTCTTTCCCTCATATCGGGTCAACTTCACCTGATAGAGATAAGGAGACTCTGGCGACCAGAGCTGAGGACTTGCCACCTTCAAGGTAGTCTTGATTTCTGGAGTAGCACCCTGGATGGTTTGCTCAGCTACCTTAGTACCTTTCTCATCAAGCAAGGCGATAACAGTTTTGCCAGATTTACCTATCTTTCCTTCCAGCAGGGCGTTCACTTCTACTTCGGCTTCCTGCTTATCAGCCTTCAGGGTACGGACGAAAGTATCCCAGGTAGAGAAGTTTTCATTGCCATAGAGTTCAACAGATACCGGACGGTAAAGGCCACCGCCTGGATACCATCGGCTACTCTCCTCTACATTATTAAGATGTACCTCTATCAGATTATTCTTGCCAAACTGCACGTAAGGTGTGATGTCGATGCGGAAGGCATTGTAGCCGTAAGCCCACTTGCCAGCCTCCTTGCCATTCACGCTCACCACAGGCTGACTCATCGCACCATCAAATACGAGGACGGCACGCTTGTAGCCCTTCGGCAACTGAAGATTCATCTTATACATACCCTCTCCAATCCAAGGGAGAGCTCCAGAGCGTCCCGACTTCTCGGTTTTCTCCTTTTCGCCATTCTGCTCGATAGCCACCATCTGCAGGTCCCATTTCTTATCGAAAGGACCCGCGATAGCCCAGTCGTGAGGCACGGCTACCTGAGACCACGATTTGCCATCGCGGGAGAAATCCCACGATGGCAAATGAATGACTTTTCTACTCTGTGCCTGACACATGGTAGAAAGCGCCAGGGCGAGAGACACGAAAGTAATGCTTCTCTTGATCATATCTTTTCTTCTTTAATATTCTTATTTATTCAAGTTTCGAAAGTTCAGTTATTTATATGCATCGAATACAGCAGTTGGTTTACCGGAGTTATCAAAAGCACCTTTTGTATAAGGATTCCAACCCAAAGAGTTATAGTTGGCAGGCTTCCAGTTGTTGTAAACCTCAGGTTCCCAATAGAAAATACCCTCGCAGGTAGAAATAGCCTTGCAGCCATCCACCATCTTCTTCATCATTGGTGCTGCCTGGTTAGACCCCCACCACATACCAATTTCTGAAACGATGACATTGCAGTTGTACTGTTCTGATAGTGTCTTGATATTCTTCAGGCAATTGGTGGTTAATTCCTGCCAATTGTTATCTTCCGGATAAAGTGACATACCGATGACATCCCATTTTCCACCCTTCTTCTTCAATTCGCCAAAGAGCCAGGTATAACGGCCGAGATTATTACCCTCATCCACGTGTACAATGACTTTAGCCTTAGGATAAACCGTCTTTACGGCATCATAACCAGCGTTGACATAAGCAGCAAAGTTGGCTGCATTCTCTGATACCTGACCGGTTATAGCCTTATCGCTGCTGAAGAGCATTCCGTCGCGGGTTTCATTACCCACCTGTACCCATTCCACGTTGGTAACCCCATTCTTTTTCAAAGCAGATAATACATCCTTGGTATGATCAGCTACCGCCTGCTTCATCTGCTCGAAATCATAGTTTTTCCATGCAGCAGGAATTTTCTGGTTGCCTGGGTCTGCCCAAGTATCAGAATAATGGAAATCAATCATCAGGCGATAGCCGAGAGCCTGGGCACGACGTGCCTTTTCTACCACATCATTCTTACCGCACCAACCACCTTCCGGATTTACCCACACGCGAAGGCGGATTGCATTTGTACCAAGGTCGCGAAGAAGCCACATGCACTCCTCTGCCTTACCATTCTGATTATAGAATTTCACACCATCATGTTCCATTTCTGTGAGCCAACTGACATCGGCTCCCTTAGCGAAGCCACTCATATCGTATTCCTTTTTCTGCTCAGGAACTGGAGCATCGTCGCTGCTGCAACTTGTTCCTGTAATAGAGAACAAGAGCGCTGTAGCCAGCAACATGGCTTTTCTAAATAATTTCTTCATTTTTTATGCAAAAATAATCAAATAATTGATTGGTTTATAATTAGGAGACTTACTCTTGGAAAACATTCTGTGCAATCGATTGCACCGGTTGCCGGAATTACCAGAAATACTACTTTATTCCAATGGTACACCATCGAGTACGATAAGAGGACATTACTTGCATTAAGCGAAGCACCTCCACGTACACGAATGGTACTACCAGCAGAAGCCGAACCGCTGTTCGACATGATTTGCACACCAGAAACCTTACCATTAATCAACTGTTCTGGTGATGATACTAATCCTTTATTGAAGTCTTTGGAGCTTACTATTGCAAAAGAATCCGTCATGTAACTCTTACGTGCAGTACCATAACCGATGAGCACAACATCCGTAAGAATCTGCCTATCGGATAATACCCCATGAGCAACAATGCCACGAGAGAAATACTTCTCTTAGATTTACTCAAGATTACATTCATTGTTAGTTTATTCTTTTAGGTTTGTTGTTTTAAATTGTTTCGCTTGCAAAAGTACTAAATCGCGTAAAAACAACAAGACATATATCAGACAAAGATAAATAAAAAACGGACAAAAGCCTGTATTTATCGAGCTTTTGTCCGTTTTATAATGAAACTGGCAAGAATATTTTATCAGATTCTGCACTTATTTCTCTTAGAAATTATTCGCTTGTCAGAAATAACTTTCTTGTTAGAGAATAACTTTCTTCACGCTTGCAATACCATCAGATTTTATCTTCTTTACTATATTGATTCCCTTCTGAGGAACTGTAAGGCGAGTTCCTGCCAAATCATAATACTCTATACGAGTTTCTCCTGTTTCTGATGCCTTTTCTGCAAGAGAGATGCCAGTAGTAGCACCAGTCATCTCCTTTCCTTCTGCATCATAGGTCTTGGCAGTGCTGTTGTTCTTGATGGCATGGTCGAACTCGGCTATATCTGTTGTAGGTAGTACATCGGTATAAGCCTTCCATATTTCCACTTTACCTGCACCAGAATATTTCTCACAGATGGCAGGAACATCCACCGTCTTGTCGAGATAATGCTGGGTGTAAGAGGCTACGGTCTGAGTAGGAACCCAATCGGTTTTGGTCACACCAAAACTTTTACTTATCTTAGCGCCATCAATATTGGTGTAACCCTCCATCAAGTTGTTACAACCCTTATAGATGCAGTCATAACCTTCAGCTTTAGAAATATTCAAGCTACCGCCTCTGTCTGAACGGATAGGCGACTTTGTATTCTCGAAATAGCATCCCTCTTCGTATGCCACAGCTCCCGTACGAATATCCCAACCATCCTCACAACCACGCATATAGTTATTATAATAATGTACATGACCACCACGTTGGAGAGGAAGACGAGAACCTTGGATATTATCAAAGAAATTGTGGTGGAAAGAGATGGTACGGCAGTTATCATAAACATCAGTATCACCCTTACCCCACAAGCAGCTCTTGTCATGGTCGTGGAAATAGTTATAGCTGAAAGTCATCCACTGCACATTGTTCTTACAGTCGAGCAAACCATCGTAGCGGTCTTTGTTGGCAGCATCACCATTGAAGAACTCACAGTGGTCAACCCAGATATGTCCACCCCAGTTGGTCTTGGCACTTACCTTATCAGCCTGGATTCCGATGCAGTCAGGGTCGCCCACTTCTACTTGTGCACCATTACGCCAAGCCACAATTTTATTCTCACCAGTTCTGAGTACAGGTACGCCCTTCATGGTGAAACGACAGTTACGGATGATGATGTTATCAACAGACTGCATCACGAAGGTGATATGAGAGAAGAGAGGAGCCTCGCCTGTTGTTGGGTTCACCACTCCTATCAAAGTCTTGTTAGGAGCTATCATAATACGCTCACCATAGACAGACTCCACGCCAGATTTTCCACTCTGGTCGTCAAGCAAACGACCAGTACTCAGATCATCCACATAGCACTTGATGCCTGTAGTAATATCATGATCTACGATAACGATATATGGGTCAGTTGCCTGGAGATAGGCCTGCAGTTGAGAGAAGTTGTCGGCCTTCACCACCTTGCCACCAGCGCCACCAGTAGTACCACCTGCACGATACCAGTTAGAACCAGGAACACCTTCGTAGGCAGCAAAGCCATCCATTGAGAAGTCACGACCATCCTGAATCTGTGCATTTGCCATCATTGAGAAGCCACAAAATAAAGCAGCAGCCAAGATGGTTTTACGGCAAGTTACCTTGAATGGTACTGAAAGAATAGGGTTTATATGTTTCATTGCAAAGTTTTGTTTGTTGTTTTGAGGAAAAAGGGCTGTCCTCATCAAGAAAAGACAGCCCTTAGTTGATTTCATTTCATATATTTTTCCCTCATTGGGGAAAACATGTGTTTATTATTCTGTTACAGGTACAAGTTTGATGAGAGCGATTGTAGTTGCATCACCCTTTGTAATCTTATGAGCACCTGCCTCAAGCACAACTGTTGTAGGAGCTCCAGTCTGCTTTACGCCATCTACCTTTACATTAGTGTTTGCACCAGAAAGACCATAATATACATACAGAGTCATCTTCTGAGATGTGGTGAAAGAAACTTCTGTTTTACTTTCCATCTTAAGACTTGCTGTATAAGTTGTACCATCAATAACTGTTTCTTCCTTTTTAACATTCTTAGCTTCACCTGTCAAAACAAATGCACTATTAGAAGGAACAGCCTCTTTTCCGTTCACAGTAAAGCTGCATGTTACAGTACCCTCAATAGGAGTTACTGTGCTACCACCTTCTGTACCACCAGTAGAGCCGCCAGTGCTACCACCTTCGCCAGAGCCACCTGTCTCGCCACCTTCTGTAGAACCACCTTCGCCAGAAGCATTGCTCTCACCGAGCACCTTAACAACACCAGAAGTATAAGCGTCAAGAATGCTTGCCAAAGCAGGCCATGGCTGCTGATGACCATTTGTTACGACTGTCTCATCAGGAATAACGAAATCAATATCGCCATGATTCAAACGACCTGCACCATAGAATCCTTCTACAATAGCAGGAACATCTGCAGCCTTATCAGCAGCGTATGCATACATGAGGCTTGAGTTGGTATCAAAGTTGTTGTAAGAAGTACCACCTACCAAAGTCTTTACACTTGTAGGAACCTGCTCACTTGGATCAGAAACCTCGTAGGCATCGAAGCTTGTATTGTTTTCTGAGTATGGGATATAGCTGAAGTTATCAGGCTTGTTGGCAAATACATTGCCGTATGCCTTAATCAAACCACCATCCTCACCAGAGAAAGTACCATCACCCTTGGCATCAGTACCCTGCAGAGAGCTCATGATAGGACGCTTGGTTGCATCAAAGTAGTTAGACTCCATGAACACACTTGAACCACTGGTTGCACCAATACCATAAACATCATTGTGCTGATAGTAGTTGTTGTACATGTGAACACTCATAGTACGAATACGAGCCATACGAGAGTCTGAATGGTCGAACCAGTTGTGATGATAAGTAATCCAGTTTTCACCAGTTTCACTCTTCATACCACACATAGAAGCCTTACCATTATCCCAGAAGCGGTTGTAAGCTACAGTAACATACTTAGAATCGCCCTTGATGTCTACAGTACCATCACCCTTGGCCTGGTCGGCAGCACTACCCTTCTTGCCATAGAAGAGATCCATGTTGTGAATCCATACATGAGAGTTATCAGTATCAAGAGACATAGCATCATCCAGGCAACGCATGATAGCAAAGTTACGGAACTCTACACTCTCAGCCTCTCTAAGCAAGAAGCCAAAGCCATATACGGTAGCATCATCACCGACACCCTCGAATGTCATATTCATCTTGGCACCCTTAATCTGCAATCCTTCAGCAGAGCTTGAAATGTGATCCAAGTCAGAAAGACTTATCTTACCGATAAAACGGAAGGCGATTGGGGTTTTATCCTTACCTTTTGAATATGCATCAATAATAGACTGAAGACCCGTAATCGTCTCTGGCTTGCCTGTATCAACTGTTGTAGAAACAGTCTTGGCCGTCTTGGCTGTAATATACAGAACCTTAGCACCAGCCTTCAAAGTACCATCATTATTATAAGCACCTACACCATCATACTTGAAATGAGCAAAGCCCTCACGATTGTAGCTCTTTACTACCAAGTTAGAAGCAGTATTGGCACCAGCAATCTCTGTACCTTCAGCATTGACAGGAACAACCTTTACAGAATAAGTACCAGCCTTCAAACCGAGAACATCAGCACGATAGTAAGAAGCATACTGACGAATCAGCTGAGCATCAATCTTCTTGTCATCTACATATACATTATAAGAAGAAGCGCCCTCGAATGGAGCCCACTTCAAGTAGGCAGACTCCTGCCAGCCCTTTGCCTCAGTAATCTGAATCACACCTGCAGGATTTTCAACATCACCACTTGCGCCCTGATCGGCCTTCTTAGCAAAACTGATGGCTTGAACAGAAGCATCATACTCATCATTCTCTGCACCAGACTTAGGAGTAATAATAGTCTTGTCACCTTCGAACTTAACACTTGTCAAGTCGGCAGTATTATAATACTTCACATCACCAGCATTGGTGGTAACATACATCTGATTGACCTTGCTGTTACGAGCAACGGCATTGGTAATTTTGTCGGTAGAACCAGGAGTAACGGTAGATCCGCCACCTACAGTCTCAACCTTGATGCTATAAATGTTCATACCACCACCATTGGTTTTCAACACGACATCACCATCAGCAGTTACAGTTCCAACGTTGGTAACCTGATCTTTTGTAGGAGTACCAAAAGAACCAGAAACCGAAGTCAAGTTAGCAGCATCTAAACAACGAGCAGTAGAAGTACTACCAGTCTTGCAGCTAACTGTTACTTTCTGACCAGCCTTCAGACTTGGAATAATCAAAGAAACACCATTTCCGTTCAATTCCAAGCGAGAAGAGCCATAGTTCAAGCGGACTTTTGCTTTTCCTTCGGATTTATCAGCAGGAGCACCAGCAGTAAACTTCAAGCCCTTAGTATAAGCCAATTCTGAGCCATTTGCAACAAGAGCCGCTTTCTCCAAAGCTAAGGTATAGCCGTAGCGATCAGTTCCCAATACCCAATTGGCATCAGCTGCACATAAAGCCTTATCAGCCTCGCTCATTGCACCAAATGTCCATGTCTGTGCCAAAGCTGCACTCAAACCCATCAGGAGGAGTGCCAAAGTAAATACCATTTTCTTCATTTTGCGTTCCTCCTTTTTTACTTGATGATTACTTTCTTACCATTAATAATATAAACACCCTTAGACAAACCCTGGAGGGAAGAACCTACATACTGGCCCTGAAGGTTATAAACCTTACCCTGCAATGCCTTCTTGATGCCTTCTACCTGACTGATGCCGGTAGTTTGATAAGTGAAAGAAAGGGTTACGAGCGACATGTCCCCTATATCAGATGTATTATCTGAATACTGAAGAACAACATTGTCGCCATCGAAGGTAATCTCTGAGATGGTCTTTTCTATGACCTGACCATCAATCTTTACCGTCTGTTTGCTGTCGGCGAATACTGCCGTAGACAACATCCCAGCCAACAATAATAAATAAGCTTTTTTCATTTTAACGAATGTTTGTTAGATTAATTTTTGGGTTTGTTGTTGAATTTTACAATGCAAAAGTAGTGAAAAAATATCTATTATAAAACATTCCGGCGCATTTTTCTTACGCAAACGTTTACACGAGTGTAAAATATACTCTTTCTGAACTTTCGCAAGTTTTGCCCACACGCCTTGTTTTGCCCACACGCCCTGAAAGGGCAGAAGCCCCTAGCCCAGGGCATCGCCCTGGGTAATTACGGACGCAAACCTGTCGCCCTGTAAGGGCAAAAGCTTTAAAACTCCAGACAAAACATAAAGCTTTTGCCCTTACAGGGCGTCTTGCTGATTGCCATCATACCCAGGGCGATGCCCTGGGCTAGGAGCTTCTGCCCTTTCAGGGCGTGCTGCTTCTGGAGCTTTTGGGCCTTCAGCCCGTACTTGAACCACATGCGAAAGTTCAGTTAGAGTCCTCGTGCCTTGTAGATGCGGTCTTTGGCGTCGTTGATTTCCTGGAATTTCTTCTCGGCTGCACGGCGCACATCTTCGCCTAGGGCTGCTACCTTGTCAGGATGATGCTTGAGCGCCATCTTGCGGTATGCGGCCTTCACCTCATCGTTTGAGGCGTCAGGACTGATGCCCAGAACACGGTAGGCATCATCCAGGCTGCCGGTTGAAGAAGCCCCGCTCTCCAGGTTCAGCATCTGGTCTACATCCTCGGCAGAAAGACCCATGTGGATGGCCATCTCCTTGAGTGCCTGAATCTCCTGAGAATTCACAACTCCATCGGCCTGGGCTATCATGACGAGGAAATTGAGCAACTGCAGGCGCTGCTCATACATCATGTTGGCACGTATCTGATGACAGCTGTCCTGTATCACCGAACGGTACTGCTGCATGCCCATCTGCTTCTGCTGTTCGAAGAGTTTGAGGAGGATTTCCTCGCCCTGCTGCTTGGCTGCCTCGCCGAAATTCTGACGCAGGAAGCGGCGCACCATCTCCATCTCGGAATGCATGATCTTGCCATCTGCATTGATGATGTAGGAGCTGAGCACCAGCAGCGAAAACATGAAGGAGTTTCGCTCTCCTTCATAGCTCTGCTGGCGGCTGTAGCCCTGGTTGCCGAAGCCCTGACGGCCGTTGTGCTGCTGGCCGCTGTAGGCATCGTAGGCGTTGTTGTAATGGTGGTCGCCGTCGCGGTTTACCGCATCCAGTCCGTGCTCAAAGAGGGAACCGAGGGCATAGCCTGCCAGGGCTCCCAGCGGACCGGCTGTGATGAAACCGAGCACACCACCAATCCATTTACCTGCTGCCATCTTTTAGTTGTTGAAATAGTAGAGGAAAGAAGCGATGCCTGAGAGGGCTGGCTTGCGCTGACCTTCTATTTCGATGTCAAACTTGATGCTGGTCTTGCAGATGCCACGGATGTTCTGGATGTCGTGGAGAGTGGCTACCAGGCGCACGCGTGAACCGGTGATGACTGGCTGGCCGAACTTCATCTTGTCCATGCCGTAGTTTACGAGCATCTTGAGGTTGTTTACCTCGATAATCTGCTGCCAGAGGTATGGGAGTACTGAGAGGGTGAGGTAACCGTGAGCGATGGTGCTGTGGTAAGGGCTCTCTACCTTGGCGCGCTCTACGTCTACGTGAATCCACTGTGGGTCGAGTGTAGCGTCTGCGAACTTGTTGATACGGTCCTGGTCAATCTGCAACCAGTCTGATTCTCCTAACTTCTCACCGAGGTGAGATGCAAATTCCTCGTAGGAATTGATTACTAATTTTGCCATTTCTTATCTATTTTGATGTTTATTATTTAATGTCTTATATTTAAATAGGCTTGCGCCTTATAAGCTGTTGAATTCTTCACTCTTCACTCTTCGTTCTTCACTCTCTTAGTCTCTTCTGAAAATATCGCGGGTGTAAACCTTCTCTTCCACATCATCCAGGCATTTGTCATACCGGTTGGCGATGATGGCCTGGCTCTGCTGCTTGAAGGCATCCAGGTTGTTTACGATGCGGCTTCCGAAGAAGGTGGTTCCGTCTTTCAGCGTAGGCTCGTAGATGATGACCTGCGCGCCCTTTGCCTTGATGCGCTTCATCACGCCCTGTATGCTGCTCTGGCGGAAGTTGTCGCTGTTGCTCTTCATCGTGAGGCGGTATACGCCGATGGTGCAAGGCTTCTCTTCCTCCTCGCTGAAGTTGTTCTGGTTGGCATAATCGTAGTAGCCGGCCATGTTCAGCACGCGGTCGGCGATGAAATCCTTGCGGGTGCGGTTGCTCTCGACAATGGCCTCGATGAGGTTTTCGGGCACGTCCTGGTAGTTGGCAAGCAGCTGCTTGGTGTCCTTGGGCAGGCAGTAGCCGCCGTAGCCAAACGAGGGATTGTTGTAGTGCGTGCCG
>OIYI01000099.1_pt1 | contig 14137 bp, 10 predicted proteins | sample 1588301 | NCBI WGS metagenome assembly OIYI01 (sample SAMN03283247) | human gut metagenome | biome: human-associated habitat; material: feces | host: Homo sapiens | place: Peru | collected 2012 | reverse complement strand
ACGGTCCTTTGAGTAAGATTTTAGAATATAAGGAAATTGAAAAGAGAAAACCTTATGATGCACCAAACTGGATTGATACTTCAAAAAAGGTAACCTTTGGCTCTCTTGCTACCTATGACGAACAATTAAGTTCACAGGGCTTTAAACCTATACCTATTAACTTAGAGCTGAACTTACCACCAGATCTGTACTTTGTGAATGGTTCAAGAATTGATATGAACCTTCTGTATAAGTACTCTAAGCCATCTCCTTTAGGAATGTCTCAGTTAAGATTCTTAGTTAATGATCATTTACTAAGATCATACCCATTAAAACCAGAAAATGAGTCTGATGTCATTACTGAGAATATGCCTCTTTTAGGCACATTAAACTTGTTTACCAAGTCAAAGGTTGAAACTTCATTCTTAAAACCAATGAACAAGTTAACTTTTGATTTTAATTACTCAATGCTCTACACCTCAAAGGTTAACGAGTGTACTACTCAGTTACCTATTCCAAATCGTGTAGAAATTGATCCTGCTTCAAACATAGATTTCTCAGGCTTATATCACTTTACTTTAATGCCAAATCTAGAGTTGTTCTGGAAGAGTGGTTACCCATTCTCAATCTATGCTGATTTACAGGAAACTGCAGCTGTAATCACCACTCCAGCTGATACTAGTGATTTATGCGCTCTATTCAATACATTAGGCAGAATTGGCGCTCAGTTAGGCTACAGTTCAACTAATATTGAAATTGTTACCGATATTTCAGAAAAAACTGAAGACAGACTTGCCCTTAAAGATATTTTAGTGATAGGTCAGGTGCCAGATTTCTTAAAGACTGATGATAATGCAACCTTAGTGTTAAACAAGACTCGTCAGGCAATTTCAACCTCATTTAACAATCAGATGCCTAACAGTTTTTCTAGTGAAAAGAGAGATGTTACCCAAAAGATGACTGCTCAAAGCTCTGAAGGTTTAGGTGCAATTATTTCATTCAGATCACCGCTTAACAAAGATAAGACTGTAGTTGCAATTCTCTCTGACAGTCCATCCGGTATGGAAATTGTAAATGAGAACCTTATTCTAAATGCCTCATCTAGTGAAGCTCGTGGATCTATTACCCTCTTTAAAGAAGACAGAAGCAGAAGCTTTGATGTTGGAGAAAGCTATTATGTAGGTGATTTACCTTGGTATCAGCGTGTGTACTACGTAATGCTTGATAATCCTTGGATGTTGATGATTTTGTCACTATTCAGCTCAGTAGTATTCTGTATAATCTGCTATAAGGTTTTAAAGAGAATTCAAAAGGCAAGATTATTAAAGAAGTCACAGAGAAAGGCCCAATAAGGACACAAGTTATGACAATTAAGAAAACTCTTTTATCTTTAATTCTCTGTACTTGTGTTGCAAGCGTTAATGCAGGCAATTTGTACAGTTATGATAAGTACCTGACTTACCATTATGGTCAGGGCAGAATCACTGAAAATGCCAAGGCAGAGGATACAATCTTTGCAAAATACCAAGCTTATAACCTGTTTTTTGCAATAGTTGACACAAACAAAGAATTGTTTTCAACCTTGTTGCACAATTTTGAGAGAATCCTATGCATGGGATCTGTGGATTTATATATTCCCAATAAAAGCTCAACATTAGGCCAAAACAGTGATACTTTCGATGTTGGTGCAGCCCTGTTTACAGCTTATTCTCTGTTAGAAGCTTCAGAAAAATTTTCTGAACCAGAATACAAGAGTAAAGCGCTGAAAATCATAAAATGCATTAAAACCAATTTTGTTGTAAAAAATGAAATCTTAGGTGAGCTTATAGTTTCAGCTTATGATAAAAATCAGAACCTTTTCATTAGACCATCTGATTTTCCTTTGTTTGTAGTGCAAAGATTATCTGAACTTGATCCTGATCTGAAAAAACTCTTACATAACTCATATGTAGCCATTGTAAAGGGTGCAGGAGACGGCTTTGTAGCAGACGAGCTCCAATTCAATGCCGATGGCAATCTTGTCATTAAGAAAAATACGATTGGCGCCGCTGATGCCCTGAAGTTTTATTTATTCTTAAACATTAGTTCAAAGGCTGATGCTAACTTTAGGTTATTAAAACCTTTATATGACAATATGGAGAAATCTTTAAATAAAGATTTAAAGGCTCCTTTAGAGTACAATTTTTTTGATAAAGTAGAAAGTGGTGATGGCTCAATTGCCTATACAGCCGCCTTAATGCCAGATGCTAAAGGAAAAATAAAAGATTATTTAAGAACAAAACTTAAAAGTTATGTATTTAAACCTCATGACTTTTATGCTCATACATTAGCTCTCTTCTCATTTGGCTATGACAGAAACTGTTTTTCATTAGCGCCTGATGGCAGGATTGTGGTTAAACATTAGTTCAGAATAGATTAGTGCTTTTATAAGTTTTATGAAATTTTTGCGATTACTTTTTTTAGCAAGCTCTCTAGCATGCTTAGCGTCATTTAGCGCTCAGGCAAGTGACGGCTTGTCTTTAAAAAAAGAAGATCTGCACATTAAGATGGAACAGCCAAATCTACCAGCAACTAAGAACTATGAGTATTTAGAACAGATTAAAAAGCTAAAAAAGAGTCAGGATTATGCTAAGAAAACTTATAATCCAACTCTTGAATTAAATGCTTTAGAAAAACTTGCCCTTATCTCAGGCCGTTCTTCAAAAGAATACCTGATTGCTTATGTTCGCTTTAAGGTAAATCAAGGTGGCAAAGCTAGAGAAGAAGCTAAAGAAGCAGTAGACAAATTGTGCAAAATGGGCAAATACACCTATGAATGTATTCAAGGTAAAGCCCTTTATGATATTTCATCGCCTCAGATGAAAATCAAGCTTCAATCTTTTAACATGCATGAAACCAACCGCGACTATGAAGCAGCGGTAAAAGACATGGATGAGCTTATGGGCATTCCTCTTGAGCATTCTTTGAGACGTCGTTACTTTGTAATGATGGGTAATATTGAAGGAAGAGAGAGGGAAGCCATCACTGGCTTGGAAGCTATCGTAAAAGAAGATCCTACTGACAGTACTTTCAAGTTTGAAGTAAAAAAAGACATCAATACTTTCAAAGCGCAATTGCTAGCTAATCAGGCTATAAAAGTAATTGATGATACAAAACAGTCTACAGTTGCCCAAAATAAGCTTAAAAAAGCAATCAGCATTGATCCTGACAACTCTAATGCTTCTTACTGGAAAGAAATTTTAAGTTACAGCACTTACTACAGAATGATTGAACAGGCTGACAAACTGCTTGAACAAAATAATGTAAAAGCAGCCTCAGCTCTATATCTAAAAGCTACAAACATCTTAAAAGACAGTCCTTATGCTTATGTAGGATTAACCAGATGTGCTGTTTTAGATAAAGATGTGCCTTCCTTTGAGAAATACTCAAATTTAGCGATTACAAATTCTAAAAAAGAATCAGATGCTGAAAGAAAGAGAATTGCCACTTCCATGGTCTCATTAAAAGGCAATCTCTATTCAAATATTGCAGATGACTATCAGCAAAAAGGTGATAGAGAAAATGCTGTTTTCTATTACATGAGAGCCTTAAAGATAGACAACACCTCTGTATGGAATGCTTATGCTTTATCTAACTTACTTTTAGATAAAGGTGATCGCTACACTGCCTTAAAGACTATTGATGAGGTATCACCTTCTGTTAAAAATACATCTGAATATGCTTTTGCTCATGCATTGATCTTAGATAAAACTGGAGACACAAAAAAAGCTTTTAAAGTCTTAAGCCCGTATAAACATACAAGTCAGAGTATCGATGAGAATATCGAACGTTTTGAGCAGACTTTAGCTTTAGAAAAAGCAAATAAACTTTATGCTTCAGGTGATCTTAATGGGGCTATAGAAGCTATTGAAAAATACAAAGTTCCTTATATTGAAACAACCAAAGCACAATACCAGTATGAAGCAGGTGATCTCAATCATGCTGTAGAATCTTTAAAAGATGCTATTGCTAAAGATAATACTCAAACCTATTCAAAATTACGTTTAGCTCAGATTTATCATGAATTAGGTGATGATGAGAACGCATCTGCTGTAGCTTTATCCTTAAAAGAAGAATCATCAAACTTGTCTTTGGATAATCAGAGAGCTTTAGGTGAGTTATTCTCAGATCTTAAAAGATTTGATGATGCCATTGCTGTATATGAAACAGGCTTAAAAAATAACAGCCTAGATGATAGCCATGAAGATTCAGCTTTAGTTTCAGATTTAGTAACCTCATCAAATAACAATAAAACAGATAATAACTTTAAGGCACAGGATCTTGAAGTGTCTGAAAGTGAAAAGCGTATGACCAAAGCCTGGATGCAAAGAAATATTGCGGTAATTGAAGGTGATCTTTATAAGAACGGAACCAAAGCTTTAGAAGACTACAGAAAAGCTCTGGCTATTTATGATGACAAGATTGGTCTTTACAGTGATGACAAGCTTTACACTAAAGCATTAAGAACTCCTGATGATCCACAGGATTGGCTGCGTCAATCAATTGCCTCTCGTGGTGCTGAATACTATCAGGAGCATAATACTGTAATTACTGATGCCATTAGATTTATTAGAGATTCAGGTCATGGCGGTTACTCTGATAACAAAGGCTTTATCAATGTCTTAAATATCTCTTTCCATATGTTAAGTGGCAGAGTAGCCTTCCAAACCGACAGAACTGTAACCGATGCTGGGACCTTAACAGGTGGAGCCTATAACGATATGTTCGGTTCATGCTTTGCTACAGGTTGTAATGATTCTTCAAAACACAAGAGAAGCATCAACACTTATGCCTTATCTTATGACAATGAAGTATTCCATATAGATGTCGGTACAGCTCCAAAGATTTCAGGCAACAAAGTTACCTCCAATGCTCTTGTAGGTGGCTTTAGAACCTATTTTGATTATAAAGACTGGTCATTTACTCCATATGTATACCACAGAGCTGTAGATAATTCTCTACTCTCATACTTTGGTGACAGAGATCCTGTAGATGGCAAGTTATGGGGCGCTGTTAAGAAGACAGGTGTTTCTCTTACAGTAAGTAACTATATCAATGAATATTCAGGTATCTGGCTAAAAGGCGGTATAGATGTCCTAAAAGGAACAGATGTAGCCTCAAACACCAAGTTCTCTTTCATGGGAGGATATTACTTCCATTTAATCCACAGACCTAATGAGAGATTAACCCTCTCCCCTAGTGCTATGTATATGCACTACAACAAAGATCTGTCAGGTTATACATTCTCACAGGGTGGTTACTATTCACCTCAGCAGTACTATTCAACCTCACTATCATTGGCTTATATGAGAAGATATGACGATTTTGCATATTCAGTTGAAGCTTCATTGTCATTAAGCCATGCTACAACCGATAGTATTGACCGCTATCCATTAAAATCAAAATATTATTTGGCAGAAGACTATGATGCTGTAACTACTAAAAGTTCATCTACTACTATAGGTGGCGGTATCACTGCAGTTGCTGAAAAGCGCTTTGGCAGCCACTTCGTATTAGGAGCTCAGTTAAAAGCAATCAAATCAGACGATTACTCTCCTTTAAACGGAACTTTATACTTTAGATATTACATGGATGCCTGGGAGGGAGATTTACCAATGCCTCCTTCAGGACCTACCCCTTATGTGGAGTGGTAAACAATGGATTTAGGCATTAATAATCTGATTTCCCAGCTTCAAGAGTTTCAGCAAAAAGGTTTCTATCTTTTAACCACTTCAGGTAAGCAGATAGCTGTAAATCTTGCATTAAACTGTTTATATCACAACAGTAACGAAGACTGTTTAAGATTTTTTATAACAGGTGGAATTGAACCTCAAAAGATGCTCTCATATCTAGAGAATAAAGATATGGCACCATCTATTAAAGCTCATGTTTATGAATATAATGAGAACACACTTGAGGTTACCAAGATTGTAAAAGATCTCTTGTTACAGAAAGTAAATGATGAAAAATCATTAGTTGTACTTTTGTTACAGGACAGTCTTTTAACTAAGCTCTCAAAAAGACAGCTGCAACATACCTTATTATCTTTAGAAGAGTTTGCTACTGAGTACTCTCTATCGGTTGTGCTCATTACCCATGGACTGTTTGAAAACGATCTTGTAAAAAGACTTTTAAGTGAAAGTAATCACTACTCAGGATTGGTTTCTTTTACAGACAGACCAAATGGTATTTTAATGAATACCCTCTTTTGGAGAGAAGCTGACGGTCATTTCATTCAGTCAAACAACCAAATCAAAATTGATGAAAATGGAATTGAGGTAGTAGTACCTGATACTAATCTTATTGCTTCAATAGATGAAAATACCTGTTACATTACTGATAACACATTCACTCCAGACAGTGCCGTTTACAGCAATGTAAAAAGATTTAACTCTAATCAGGAGCTTTTTGCTGATGCCATTGAAAATGCGACAGCAGCATCTGTATTCTTAACTGTTACCTCACGTGAAACCATTGATGAAACAGCTGAATATGTTTATAAGCTGAGAACTGCCAGAGGAAGCAACCTCAAGATCATCGTAATTGAAAAAGTAAGAGGCATTAGAGCTAATTCAGAACAGTTTTTAATTACCTGCGGCGCTAACTTTATCTTTGAAACTGATGCTAAAGGCACTTACATCAATGCGATGCTGCCTACTCTAAAAACACTAGTATTCCAAAAGAATATCAGTAAGAGCTTTAATGAAATTAAAGATAACTACCACTTGATTGATAATGAAGGTAAAGGCTTTTTGATGCCTCAGGACTTTATTTTAAAAGTGCAGAATTTAATTTCACATAATCTTGAAGGATCTAATTTAAGGGGCACTTTAGCAAAGCTTACTGTAAAAGACGGACTTACCGAAAAAATGTGTGTAAGTCAGTTCAAACCTAAGCGTGGTGGTGACTACTGTACCGTTATGCAAGGATTCATTATTCTTTACTTACCAAGTTGCCGTGAAGGTGAGCTTGCCATTACTCTAGAACATACTTTTAATACCACCCCAACTACGTTATTTAAGACTTGCTCTGCTGTATATACATATCAGGAAATCGTTTCAGAAATCAAAGATCTTGGATCAACTGAGTTTGATTCCTTTGAAGATGTAAACATCATGCACGAAATCATCATTAAACAAAGACAAGAAGAGTTGATGAAAAAGAAAGCAAAGAGTATCTATGACTTAGCAGATACTTCTCTTGTAACAGCAGTTCCTGTATCCATGAATGAATTGTGGAAGGAAGAACAAGATGATTGATACTCTACCATTAACAGATATCATAGAACTGGTTGCATTATGTGGAGTTATATTTATTCCATTAGGTTTCTTTTTGAGAAAAACTTTTGATAAATATCGCCTGATTTTCAGAATATCAACAAAATTTCGCTCAAAATTAAATGACAAAGGCACTTTTAAAGACTTCATTAAGAAATAAAAGTATGAAAACTGAGCTTAATGCGATACAGCCAAAAGTAGTATTTAGGGGATCTTTATTTTTCTCCTCTTTATACATTTTTAAAGTAGGTCTGTACTTAACTGGTTTTATTGATTTTTCCTTACTGCTAAACCTCTTTGGTTTTACAGCCGTTTGTCTTTATTTTAAGCATAAATACCTCAACAAGCTCTACAGAACAGTAACGGTTATCTTAACCTTTGCTCTGTTTTATCATGACAGCTATCTACCTTCTGTTGAACAGATGATTGCTCAAAGAAACAACCTAACTGATTTCTCTTTAGGATATATAGTCGAGTTTATTGAAGGCTTTATAAACTTAAAAATGATCTTTGCTTTTATACTTGCGATCATCATTTTGTATTTTTCCTCAAGATTTGTAAGAGTAATTACGGTTACTTATGTGCTTATTATGGCAACAGTAGTAACTCCTGACGATTTCTTTAAAAACATTATTGATAACGATGACAGTATTAAGGTTAACGAAAACTTTATCGCAACTAAAATCAATAAAGGTCTGGTCGAGCAAAGAGGTAATTTCACCAAAACCAATCTGCAACGTTATTTAGAGACTTTCTACGAAAAAGAAAGTGAAAGAAAGATTGATTTTCCGACACATTTAAGAAAAAACTTCAAACCATTTAATATTGTAGTTTTACAAGTAAATGGCATGTCTAACAAAGATCTCTATGTACATAATGCTAAAGAGCATGCTGTATTAAAAAGATTTGATATCTATTTAAGTGATTTTAATTCTGCTACTACAGACAAAAATGAGGCTACTTTACGTTTATTTGATGCTGTATGCGGTCAGAAATCTCGTGATGAGCTCTTAAAAGACAATAAAAACTGCTCACTGTTTAGAGCATTAGAAAAATTAGGCTATTCTGGACAGTATTTATTTGACAGAAAAGAAGACAACCTGAAAGTTGCTAAATTCTTACAAGAAAAAACTGTTTTTCCTCAAGCTAAGATTGAGACTAAAGAAAAGCAAAATCAGTTACTCTCAACCTTAAATCGTATTGATGTTATGTATGAGTACATTGAAGCTCAAAGATTAGAGCATAACAATCAGATGTTCTCATTTTTAAGGACAACACTTGCAGACAATGTACGTGGTGAAACTGAATACGATTTGATATTAAAGAACTTTTTATTAAATCTTGATAAATTTGTAGATTACTTATCAGGACTTCCTAACGATACCCTGTTTGTACTTATACCTGCAGATGGATCTGCACTGCAGGGTGATAGAACTCAGTTAAAAGGTGTAAAGGAGATCCCATCACATACTCTTACAAATGTGACCGCAATGGTTAAGTTTATAAGTCACAAACAGAGAGCTTCAGCTATCAATGTAACCTCTCCTACAAGCTACATGGGTATTGCTCATTTAATCAAGAGAGCTATTGATGGCAACATCTTCTATGAAGACAATGTGATGTCAAATTTAGCTTTAACTGAAGATCTGTCTCAGACCTCCCCTGTATCAGAAAACGAGCAAGCGGTATTTTTAAAGTTTAAAGATCGTTTCTTCTACAAGAGTGCATCTGAGGACTGGACTCAATATACAGAGTAGTTTATTACATATTCAAAAAACAAAACTTCTTTTAAAGAAGTAAACAAGACAACAATCAGCAAACATAAGTTAAATAAAACGAAGAGATTAGGCAGTATGTTTAAGGCTTTAAAGAAAATTCCTCAAAATAAGCTTTCATTTTCCTTAAGAATTGGAAGTTTAGCGGGAACTTATTTTCTATTTAAATTCGGACTCTACTTTATGGCCATGTCTGGATTTGATTTTGCCTTTAATTTTGTGCTCTTTTTACTATGTCTGTTTTCATTTAGACAAAAGACTTTAAATAAATTTTACAAGAGCTTTTTAATTATCTTTGGACTGCTATTGCTTTATCATGACAGCTACCTGCCTATGTTCACACCACAGGTTATTTATAAGGAAAAAGGCTTTACTGGAGTATTTGAGCTAGTATCTACATTTATCACAGAATACTTTGATTTTGCCTATTTTGGGCTATTTATAATACTGTTTATTGCAATATTCTTCCTAAATGACTTTTTAAAGATAACCTCTTTTGTAATGGTTGGATTTATTACAGTATCTGCGCTTAATATTTCAGCTTTGAGTGTATCTAAAGAAGCTAATTCTCAAGCTGTGCAGAATGTAGTAGCAGACAGCGCTGATATTCCTCCTCAGATAGGAACAGCCGACAGTCAGAGCATCGAGAATTACTTGCAGACATTTTTAGAGCTTGAAAGACAGCGTATTGTCACCTTGCCATCTGCCCTTCCAGAGCAATTTACACCGTTTGACATTGTGATTGTAAATATCTGTTCTATGGCAACAGATGATATTGAGGCATCTAACCTTTTAAAGCATTCTTTATTTAGAACTTTTGATTTTAGTTTTGAAACCTTTAATTCTGTATCCTCATATTCAACACCATCTTCATTAAGACTGTTACGATCTAACTGTGGTCAAATGACTGAATCTCAGATGTATAAAGAAAGAAGATCCGAATGTGAGCTTATTACCTCATTAGAACAGTTAGGCTATCAGAGTGAGGTCTATTTTGACCATAATGGTAAGTATGGCGACTATTTAAAGACCTTACATGATTTAGGTGGATTAAAAGAGAATATCCATGATCTTTCAAAGCTTGCTGTAAAATACAACGCTTTTGATGGTAGTGGAATTAGAAGCGATGCTGATTTATTTACAGCCTATATAAATAACGTTGCCAATAACGGTAGTGTCAATAACATTACATTTATGAATCTCTTATCCCTTCATGACGGTAACAGACTTGCTGGCGAAAAGAAATCTCAAAGCTATGCACCTCGTTTAAAACTCTTACTGGATGATCTTGAGGATTTTATTGAAAACATCAAAAAGTCTAAGAGAAATACTCTCTTTATCATGGTGCCAGAACATGGAGCTGCTATTCGTGGTGATAAAATGCAGATTGCTAAACTAAGAGAAATTCCTACAGATAAGATCACCAGAATTCCTGTAGGTGTAAGTTTCTTAGGTGCACAGCGAAATGCTGTAGGGGGGGGTATAGCTAAGGCTCACAAAACAAAGAGGATCAAAGGATTCTATAGCTATTTAGCAATATCTGAGATAGTAAAACGATCAATTGAAGATAATGTATTTGCACCTAATAAAAACGATGACACCAGTAAGACTGATAAAATAGCTGATGTATTTTATGATCTTCCACAGACAGCCTTTATCTCAGAATCAACTAATGCTTACTATATGAACTTCCAGCATCAGGATTTTTATAAGCTAAAAGGAGAACACTGGGAAAAATACATAAAGTAAGCTAATGGCTTTTATATCACCTTTGTAAACAGTTAAACGTATTGATGATTGTTTTATAAAAAAAACTTTACCAAAAAGTGTTGACAGCATTGCACTTTGTCTTTATAATCATCTGCGTTTTCACGGTGTTCCTCCTTAGTTCAGTCGGTAGAACGGCGGACTGTTAATCCGTATGTCGCAGGTTCAAGTCCCGCAGGAGGAGCCAAAATAATTCAGGCAACCATTTGGTTGCTTTTTTTATCCCCCTATCTCGCATTTTTTAAATCTTCTTATTGAATTTTCTAATGAAATTTATATGATCTTAAATATATTAGATAAGGAGATAACCATGTCAAAAGCTTTAATTGTATATACTCAGGGAACAGAAGACATTGAGTCTACTGCTGTATTAGACATCTTAAAAAGAGGCGGTGTAAATGTAGTGACAGCTTCTGTAAGTGCTGATGGTTCACGCTTGGTAAACTTGGCTCATGGCACTACAATTCTGTGCCAGCAGAACATTGAAGATGTTAATGAGGACTTCGATCTTATCGTTGTCCCTGGCGGTCCTGGTACTAAGAGTTATTCAGGCTGTCAAAAGCTAATTGACATGTTAAAGGCTCAAAAAGAAAAGAAAGGACTAATTGGAGCTATCTGTGCTGCTCCTGGATTCATTCTCTATTCATGCGGTATTTTAAAGAATACTGAAAAAGCATCAACCTACCCAGGCTGTGAGTGTGGAGCTAAATTCAGTGACAAGCCTGTAAGTGTAAATTCTGAAGAAAACATCATTACAGGTCGTGGTCCTAACTATGCAATTCCATTTGCTTTGGAGTTGTTAAAAGCTCTTGAGGGTGAAGCTAAGGCTAAAGAAGTGGCCGACGGAATTTTATTTAACGAATAAGCTTAATTGTCGTAAATCACGAAATTGTGAGCTTTAATAAAAAAGGGAGGCTTTAGCCTCCCTCTTAAAATCTATCAGTACTTACTACTTAAACCATTTGTTGTAGATCTTATCGTAAGTACCATCTTCTTTGATCTTTTTAAGACCTGCGTTAATCTTTTCCATTAAAGCTGTGTTTTTCTTATTGGTTACAATACCCAAGTCTGCAGCACGAACCACACTCTCTGGTACATGTACAAGCTCTTTATCGCCTGTCTGTACTAAATAGAACTGATTTACAGGTGTACCAGTGATAACAGCTTCACAGCCGTGCTTTTTAAGCTCCATATAAGCTTCGGTTACGGTATTAAAGTTTTTCACTTTAGCATCTTTAATGCCTTCAGCTACGATTGCACCAACAGAGCCTAACTGTACACAAACGCCTTTACCCTCTAAAGATTCCATATTCTTGTATTTACCTACAGAATCTTTTCTTACCATTAAATCCTGACCTGCTACATAGTAAGGATCTGAGAATAGAACCATCTTCTCGCGCTCAGGATTCTTAGTCATACCAGAGATAGCCGCATCAATTGAATTAGACAGAATTGATGGAATTAAACCATCGAACTGCATTGATTCAATAACAACCTTCATACCTTCAGCTTTGCCGATAGCATTGATAACATCGATATCAAAACCTACAATTTCTGAAGTTTTATCATCAACAAAACCAAATGGAGCAAAGGTAGGCTCTGTTCCTACATGGATGGTTTCCTGTGCATAAGAGCTAAATGAATACATAGAAACAATAGCGCCTAAAAGTGCGCCACATAAATTTGATTTTACTGACATGAGTTTTCTCCATAAAAGATAATGTCATTATTATGGAGCTTTAATGGTTAATTGTCCTAATTTTATGAAAATTGAACTATTTTGCATATAAAGAGTGCATTATAAAAATTTAATGCTCTGTTTTGTAACGGAATTTCAAGATCTCCCACAAAGTTGAAAGGTAAGCTTAATAAAGCGTAAGAGATAAAAAAATCAAGAGAGCCTTGATTAAGACTCTCTTTTCTAAGGTTAGCGGAAATGTCTATGATGGTGACCATGTGGACCACGTGGAGGTGGAGCAAAACCTCTTGGACCATTCCAAGGACCAGGACCGAACTTACGAGGAGGAGGTGGTGGAGCAAAACCTCTTGGACCATCCCAAGGACCAGGGCCGAACTCACGAGGAGGAGGTGGTGGAGGTGCGTAGTGAGGACCAGGAGCTGGGGGCAATACCACTACTGCAGGAGGAGGCGGAGGCGCATAATGATGTCCACGACCAGAACTTATTGAAAATGAAGTATCGTCATCATCAAAGTAGAAGCCCATACCAGCTTGCGCCTGAGAAATCAGGCCTAAAGTGATGAGGACTAATAAGACAATCTTTAACTTCATAAATAAACCTTTTGTCATTATCAAAGTTGTTTCAAAAGTATTTTTTAAACTTATATTTCTTGTCTAGAACTAAAGCAATTAGCCTAGATTTCATTTAATTCTGTCTTTTAATAATGCTCTACAAAACGAGGTCTTAAATCATGACCGAATCGGCGTGGAGGAGCAAAGCGATGCTCTGGGCCATCATGTTTTGGCTCAAAATGTGGAGCTGGAGCCACAGGAGCTGAATGAGCACCTGATTTACCTATAGAAATACTAGAATCTCCATCATCGTAAAAGAAACCATAGCTTCCATGTGCTGAAGCTACAGATACGCAGCCTAATAAACAAATTGCAGCTAAAAAGTTTCTAACTTTCATATGAACTCCTTTATGGTTATTCATTCTTTATGTCTTTAAGAATAATTAGTTATTCTTAGAAATAACTTAGCGTTAAGTATTATTTACAGATAGAGTCATCTCATAAATGAATCTTATGTTTTACAAATACGATAAATAAGCGCTCTTTAAAACGTAAAAATTCAGATTTGAAAATTGTGTAAGGTAAAATTTAACTTAGGATTCGAGTACAAAGTAAGGATAGAGTTGAGCCTGCTTTATTGTGTCTTGCAGGCTCAAAATAGATTAGATATTTGAAGGCTTGATAAGATTACTTACCACAAATGCCACCATGGTTTTGAGGCTTTAACCGCACTTAGATCATCTAAGCGGGTGCAGATCTTGCCACAGATAGACTCATTGTCATCAGGCTCTCCCCAATTAGTCTTCATCAGAACTTTAGAAGCGCCTGTTACATGTCCTACCACATAAATGTGGAAACGACCTTCTTTTACAGCTTTTACAACTGATGGACGGAGAACAAGCTGATGAATACATGAGTAAGGGATGATTACGCCCTGTGTTCCTGTAAGTCCATGTAAGCGGCAGATCTTAAAGAAACCTTCTATCTTTTCGTTAACACCACCTACAGGCTGTACGTCACCAAACTGATCGACTGCACCTGTTACAGCC
>OIYI01000092.1_pt1 | contig 14570 bp, 11 predicted proteins | sample 1588301 | NCBI WGS metagenome assembly OIYI01 (sample SAMN03283247) | human gut metagenome | biome: human-associated habitat; material: feces | host: Homo sapiens | place: Peru | collected 2012 | reverse complement strand
AGTACATGAAGAAGAATACTCAAGTGGCTCAGTCAGCCAGCTCAAGTGGTTCAGTCAAGCAATTCAAGTGGTTCAGTCAGCGAGTTCAGACGTCTCAGTTAGCTGATGCAGACGTTTCGATAAGCTTACAGATACGTCTCCGTTAGCCTACGCTGTCATATTCGTAACCCGATGCAGTCATATTCGTAACCCGATGCAGTCATATTCGTAACCCGATGCAGCCATATTCGTAACCCGATGCAGTCATATCCGTAACCCAGTGCAGCCATATTCGTGAATAAGTTTTAGATAATTATCTATCATCCATCACGATTTACATACACCACGCGCATTAATACACTAATATACAGATACTTAAATAGCGTGACAGATACTCCGAAAACGGGAATATCCATCACGCTATCCATCACGATTTGGGGTTATCCATCACGATTTTCTCACTACCAGATACCGCATTCCGTCGTTGAAACGCTTGCGATGGATGGTCGGCATCTGAGAAAGCTTGCGGCCGAAGGCTATGAGACTGTTCAACTTCAACGATGAACCGATGTGACTCTTCAGCTCCTGGAAAATCTCGGCTGCCGTAAGATACTCGCCCTGTTTGGCATCATCGGTCAGGTCGAAATAGAGATCGAAATACTGGTCTACCGGCGAAACCACCTCAAACTTCCTGTTGTTCGCCATGATCAGTCGGGTCTGCTCCGCATCAAAATAAGTCTTCTCGCCTGCCCGTAATGCAGAAAGCGCCTGCGCATAGAGCTGTTCATAATTCGGACGCTGGCTCACATCGATAGGACCCGTGAGCTCCACACCCAAAAACCGGCGATTACCGGAAGGATCGGAGAGGATATCCTCCATATTGCTCGTAGCGATAAAAGACGCCATTCTCGGAAATTCCTGAACATGACTGCCATAAGGAGGCTTTATCTTGACACTCGGCAACTGGATGATGTTCTTCAGGAATCCCTGCTGCACCTGAGGAGAAATCTGGTTGAACTCATCCAGGTTGATAACCAGCGACTGGCACATCGCCTGAAGCACCTGCCGTTTCTCTGACAATACGAGATTATCATTATACCCCCATTGCAACTCCGGCGGAACCAGAGACCGGCAGAAAGTACTCTTGTTGTAACCCTGCTTGGAGATGAGAAGTGGTGCCACAGAGTTGCCGTATTTGCGATGACTGTAAGCACGCCACTGGTCAACCATCGCCAGGAACCAGGTATAGAACCAATCCTCCCAATAAGGATTATCAGTAGGCACCGTGCGCGCCAAGGCACGGATATGATCCTTTCCATCCCACTTTCCCTCACACTTAAACAGGAAATTTTCTACAGGATTATAGGTAGAAAGAAGATCCGACTCCAGATAATTGCGCACATCCTTGATACTCACACGGATGTTGGCGAGCTGTACCTCCAGCGTCATACGCTTCTGCACACGGGCATCCACAGGCTGATAGCCCCAATAATCCTTTTCCTTCGGCCTATATTCTGTGCATTTCATTACCGAATTATAACGGAAATCATATTTCTTACACAGAAATCCGATCATACTCATGATATTGTCACTCAACTCCTTACTGTCGTTATCCACACCTCCGGAAGAGTGGTCAGCCTCCTTCTCATCAACGCTCTCCACAGGTTTTTCTGCGCCATGAAAGACTTCATTCAACGTCAGGGGCAAGGCATCTTCACGATAATAAGGAAAAGAATCTCTTGTCATCAGGAAATCGGAAAAGATAGAAGGCTCGGGCATCTGCATCTTTGCCTTTACTAGCGTCTGATAAAGCGGAGCAAAGGTCAGGAAGGCCTGCTTGTAAATCCTGTCGGCTGCAACCTCCTCATCAGGTAACGTCCCCTTTGCCAGCGCATATTTCGCCAGAACATGCAGACTGATGCCATCGGCTCCCACAAAGGCTGCAAGAGTAGAAGGCAGACTGGCTACTTTCTGCTTGATGGCATCCACACCTCCATCCTCATTTATATCAACAAACGTAAGCAGCAGAACGCCGTTGTTTTTCTTCATCTTCAGGAGTCCATTCTCCGATTTCTGAAATTCTGCCGCAGGGTGAACATGCATCCAGGTTGGCATATCCTTATACCCATCATAACCATTCATGAGATAAGGTACATATTCACGGAAGTTCTCCACGGTATTCCTGGCGTCATCGTTCACGATGCGCCCCAGGAAACGTTCCAGACTCTTGGTACTTACCAGGAGCTGGTTCTTTTTATTTCTATGTGTTATGGTAAATTTCATTGTCTGTCATTTAAAAGTTTATATTATGAAGAAACACTTTATTTCATACCATGAAACAGTTTGTTCCAAGCGGAGAAACGCTCCGTTTCACCCTGTGAACCAAACCGATACGTCGCATTCCCGCTTTCGATACATCGGCAAGGGATTCTGCTTTATTCGTAAATGAATCCGATTTCTTCTGCATAATGATCATAGGCAGGTTCCCCATAACCATATTCAGCAAAGACCTTCTTCACCTGCTCCTGCATTTCCGGCGTAAGATGTTTCTCCCCCCGATGCACACGATAATAGGTAGTACGGTTGCCCAAAACATCCATGACGCGGTACTTGATGGTCTGCATTTCGACATGTTTTACCTGGTCGTAGAGATGGGAAAATCCCCATGCTGCCTTGAACTGGTACACACGCATGAAATGAGAACAAGATGCATGGAGGTTAGCATCGGGATAAACAGCATTTCCGGCAGTAACATCATCGGGTTTGAACTTAGCCGAGATGAATCGGATGCATTCTGCTGCCCGAGGACAATCGGCATTGAAGCAGTACATCCAATGATAATCTACCAGGCTTTTGATAAACTCAGGATCATTAAGATTTAATTCCATGAAAAAATAAAATTTAAATTAAACATTAGGTTTCGCAGTGGTTAAAGCCATTGTGGAATCTGTGTTGTCAACTCTCCGCAAAGAAACACGGGGTATCTGTGGTATAAGCAACAGCCCCATATAACTTGGTTGCTGCAAAGATACAAAATTTTAAAGCCAAATGCAAGCTTTGTCCCAAAAACTTTCATCCTTGTCCCGAATCACGTGCATAAAAAAGCGTTTTCAGCAAGAAGATAAGCTGAAAAACGTGATGGATAAAGGCAATAAGTGATGGATAGCGTGATGGATTTCGTAAATATTTCGGATATCTATCACGATATATAGGAGAGACAACCACCTCATTATCAAACGATTAAAGATTAAAAAAGAGAAAACGTGAGGGATGTGAGGGATAAAAAGAGAAAAAAACTATTTCCGTTTTTGTTGTTCTCTTATTATCCTGAACGCCAAATCGGTAAACTTTTCTATTGCTACCTGAACCTGGCCTCGTCCGAAAGCCAAGAAAATGAGAGCGGCAGAGGTCGGTGCAGCATGTGTTCCTACATACTGGCGCATTTTGACTAATAAAACTGAAGCCACTTACTCTTCATTAACGACCGCTTGTGACCTTGATCCTCACCTCATAGAAACTGGAACCGTATCCCAGCCAATAACCCAAAGCACCCTGAACATTCGACTTCAAATTGGAGTTGACAGGCATCAGGGGAATTCGGGACAAGGCTGCCATATCTTCGAAACTGCGCCAAAAGGCATAACCTTCTTCACCTAATGAAGAGAACTTTACCCTTACTATTTCATTCTCCTTAAAAAAAGGAGTAAAATCTTTCTGCAAATTGTCTCTACCCCGTTTTACGGAAATCCGTCCCTCTTCTCCTATCATTCCATCGTCAAAAAGGCCTAATTCGGCAGAATACATTTCATTCTGACTTCCTACGGTCTGCGTAAAAAGTTTGCATTTTCCCCGATAAGACGTATAGGCATAAAGTTGGAAAAGACTATCTACATCAGTAGGTTCTACACGAAAGGAATCAATTTTTGCAGACACCGGAATACGGGTCTTTGCTTCTGCCACCTTGCCATCCGAAGCCTCAACCCGCAGGCTGTACTCCCTGCCCTCCACGCCACGCATATCATAAGTAGTATAGATAAAAGGTGGAAAATATCTTTTATCATACCTCCCCGCCAAGACCTCTGTTCTTTCACCATCAGAAATGGTAATTTTCGCCCATCTGTCCATATAGCGAGAAAGGCTGTCTAATGACAGTTCATCCTTACCCAAAGGAATCGTTTTAGTCAGTTTTACGATAGGAAAACCACCAGCATCAATCCACCCTTCAACTACCAATTGCGATTCATCTGACGTAGAAACATCCTGGCTACATCCTCCAAATATAAAGGATAAAGCCAAGACGATTATGACAAGACTATTGTGACTGATTTTCATAAGCAGATGTTTCAAAATTTACAATAATAATTGATAGAAGGCATAATGGGCATCAAGAACTTAAAAGCATTATATCTCACATGATTATCATACACCTTGATGCGATAGAACAAATCATTTCCGTGCATCGTAACATTATACAGCGAAAAATTGATTCCGCTACGAACTTTACCCTTCGTTGCAAAATCATAACTTACCGACAAATCAAGACGCATATAAGGTTTTACCCTATCTCCATTATGAGGTCCATATTCCGTTACAAGATTGCCCGACATTAAATAAGCATAATTCACTTTAGTATAAGGGGTTCCGGAAGCCAGCACATAGGTTGTGCCTAAACTGACACGGCGATTTATACGATAAGTAGCTACGGCATTCAGTTCGTAAATACGTTCATGCCCGGCAGGATACCATCCCTGATATTGTTCGCCATCAAACTTTCGCATGGCGCGCCCCAAGGAACCACTCAACCAACCCGTCAGTTTTCCCCTTCGCTTTTCAAGGAGAAGATTCAATCCATAATTGTAACCCTTGCCATGCAACAAGGAGCCATCAAAAGAATAAGAAGAGAAAAGGATATCAAACATATTGCTATTGTTCTCTATCTGATTCATCAACCATTTATAATAAGTTTCCACACTCAACCGGTATTCCTTTTCGGCAAACCAGAATTCACCTTGCAAGGCAGCATGATAGGCATATTGCGGACGATGATTCTGATCGGCAGCAAACCAGAATTCGGTGGGAAGTCCAGCCGAAGAAAAACCAGTCTGAAAAAGATACTGGTTACGGATGCCCAAATTGAGATTCAGTTTGGCTGATTGCGACAGGTCGTAATTAAACTTAAGATGAGGCATCACCCGATAAAAAGATTTCTGACAATGATAACCTGAGACTCTAGCACCCAGTTCCATCAAGAGATTTTCTCCCAAAGGTTGACAATACTGCAGATAAGCACTTGCCTCCATTGACTGCTGATGCTGCGTATCAGTCTGATAATTAGCCAAATTGCCAGAAATGCCAATATCTTGCGGCAAGAGCTGATGGCGAACCACCTCTGCTCCCATTCTCCATTTTCCACAAGAGAAATTTCCCTTATATCCTAAATCAAAGATGAAAGACCGCATTCCTACTTGAAAAGAATACTCATTTAAATTCAACCGGTTGGCATAACGGGAATAATACACCATCTGCTCCATCTGCCAGTTCTTTCTCCTCTCATTTTCACCATGCTTGGAGCGCGAATACCAATGGAGCGCTGCCATCGTATTGTTCCACTTGAGCTTTCCCTGCAAGCCATGACTGGCCTGTCCTATCTTCATTTTATCATAGCCCCAATAACCTTCAATTTTCAACACATTAGCATCATCCAACTGAGTGATATAAGACAGATTATAATCTGAGAAATCATACTTCACCTCATCACCATCTACCTCAAGCCATTTAGAGTATAACAGATTGAGATAGGCAGCACGAGCCGATAATAAAAGTAAGGAACGTTTGCCAACTGGCAAGCGTAAAGTGCCTTGAGAAGACATCGGACCTACAGACAGTTCTCCATGAACAGCACCAACCGAAAGACTATCGTCCGCCGCAAGCCAAGTAGGAGTCAACATATCTACCCTACCGCCCAATCTGTTTGGGAAAGAAGCAGAAACTGGAGATTTCTGCAGACTCATCTCTGTAAAATGTCCCGCATTGAATATTGAGAAGAAGCCCAGCAGATGAGCCGCATTATAAACAGGAGCACCACCAAGGGAAACATAATTGTGAGAATTGTCGCATCCCTGGATATGCAAGCCGGCATCATATTCGGAATTGGTTTGCACGCCAGGCAAAAGTTGGGCATAATGCAGAGGATCGGCATTGCCCAGAATATGAGGCATTTCATCCATGAGAGACATGCTGATAATGCTGGTCCCCTCTATTTCTCTCAATTGAGAACGAAGGCGCTTGCCCCGAATCTCCACATCCTGAAGTCCATAATGATTGAGCGTGTCGGTCATTTCTGCCGACACGCCTTTCAATATACTAAATACTACATAAATAAATATGCAGAAAACTCTTTTCACTATCTGATATTTCCTTTGATAATTCTACTGTATTGTGTTGACTTATATTAGTCAAACATATTAATGAAATCATCTACGATGCTCTGCACCTTATCAACTACAGTCTTAAACGACTTCTCGTTAAAGTAATCAGAGTAAGAATACTTCGAACCATCAGAGAATTCCAGCCACGGTTCAGCATCCCAATACTTATAGCTACCATAGCCATCCTCGATAGGTGCGAGATAAACCTTAGCACAACTCTTAGAGCTGTTATCGAGATAAAGCTTGGCATCAACAAGTTTATTGGCGTTATCAAGATACTGCTTGAACTGAGATTCATTTTCATCATTTTCATCTGCTTTATCAAGATTCTGAATCAGCATATCAACATCAGAGAATGTTGCAACAACCTTTGCCTTGCCCAAAATATCAACAGATGCAGAAACCTTGCCGTATGTACATTCCAGATTGTTGTCGATATTTCCAGTAGCACTAGCAGTAACCGTAATCAGCTTTTCGTTGTCCTTAGAGATTACAGCCTTTGCTTCTGCATTTTTGCCTGCCTTGAAAGCCGCTTTGTTTACCTCTACCTTATAAGCGCCAATCTGAGTTACGGAAGAGAGTTCCACCTCGTCTTTGGTCAGGTCTATTTCACCTGCGGTCTTCACCTCTGTATTAATCGTTGTCATGGCTCTCACCTCACCATTTCTGCTCAGCGTAAGTTCCATCTTCTTAGGCAAGATAAAACGGTATTCGTCTTTATACTCTTGCCACTTGTAGCCATCCCAATATCCACCTTCATCATCAAAGCAATCATGATGAATTTCCGTACCCTCTTTGCTAGCCTTCAAGGTAAGCACGCATTTGTTGCCCTGCTTGTCATTGAAGATGAATGAGAGATGGTCACCACCCTTCTGAGTCTGTTTCCACACTCCGTTCTGAAGCGTAAACTCCCCTACGAATTTAGAAGCCTTGATAAGATATTTCGTGCCTTCTTTGCTGTCTGAAACCGTGGAAGCATCGCCACATGCCTCGAACCATTTTGATACCTCACTACCATCTTCGTAGTCAACACCATCAATCATGGTCTTGAACTCCTGCAGATCATTCACATTCATCTTGCCCAGCAGCTCCTGTGCTGTAGCGTCTAATTTCTGTTTAGCTTGTGCAGCTGTCAATTCTGTGTTTCCGCCAGGATTATCATTTCCCCCACCAGGAGTCTCTGTGCCACCTCCGGGAATTTCCGGAATGTTTTCAGGATCATCACTACTACTGCTGCAAGACGCTACAGAAAAAGTCATCGCCATCGCTAAAAAAGATACCAACAGAAAATTCTTTCTTTTCATACTAGTTAGTTCTATACTTGCCTATCCTCAAGAGCAAGTTTTTAATGAATGAATAGTCAGGTGGTGAGGACATCATTCCACCTTTTTATATTTCTCCTCTTATTATTATGCAAAAATAAGCTTTTTCTGTGGAAAAAACAAGAAAAATCGCCTTTTTCTGATGTATCCAACATCAAAAAGCCTATAAGAATAAGCTTTACTTCCTCAGAAATGGTTTGCCAGCGTATTATGCTATCTTGGACCTCAGCATAGAGATTAACGCAAAAAACGTTAAAACCGACAAGATTCTCTGGGAAAAGCATAGCCTTATCCTAGGAAATGTGTAATTTTGCACCAACGGAGATCTAGGAAAGGTGTAAAATATAAGGTTACAAAACCTAGGAAACGTGTAAAATCCAACACTTTAAAAGCTAGGATACGTGTAACAATAAGTATATCAAGAAGTTATGAAACGTAAAATCTATAGTCAATTATTAGAATGGAAATCAGACGACAATGGGCAGAATGCATTGCTCATTGATGGGGCACGACGTGTCGGTAAAAGCTATATCGTAGAGGAATTTGCCAAGAACGAATACGAATCGTATATCTTGATAGACTTCAACAATACGATGCAGCAAGTATTAGATCTGTTTAGGGACTACCTATATGATCTTGATACTTTCTTTATGTACTTGCAACTCTACTTCAATGTAAAATTAACAGCGCGCAAGTCGCTCATCATCTTCGATGAAGTACAGGCTTTTCCTGAAGCGAGAGCCGCCATCAAGTATCTTGTCAAAGATGGACGATACGACTATATTGAAACAGGTTCACTTGTTTCCATCAACAAGAATGTAAAAAACATCATGATTCCATCCGAAGAAATCAGAATAAACATGTATCCAATGGATTTTGAAGAATTTCTTTGGGCAATGGACGAAGAGGCAATCATGCAACTCATCAAAAAACAATTTACCAAGCTTAAGCCTCTTGGTACCGACATGCATCGCAAGGCTATGACCTTATTCCGTCAATATATGATAGTAGGAGGCATGCCTAAGGCTGTAGATACCTATGTAAAGACTCGCGATTTTACAAAAGTTGATACAATAAAGCGTGCAATAATAAGCCTTTACAGAAACGACATTCAAAAATACGCAGAAGGCAACGAGGTAAGAGTAACGAGCATCTTTGATCTGATTCCAAGCCAGCTTCAGAAACACGAGAAGAAATTCCGCCTGTCTGAAATAAAGGCTGGTGCCAGAATGCGTGAGTACGAGGGGGCTTTCTTTTGGCTGAACGAAGCTATGGTTGCAAATATCTGTTACGGAGCAACAGAGCCAAACATCGGGCTTAATCTCAAGCTGGAAAACTCTAGTTTGAAATGTTACATGGCAGATACAGGTTTGCTAATCAGTATGGCTTTCGATGAGAATCGGATCATGCAGGAATCACTTTACAAGAAACTGATGATGGACAAGTTGGAAGTAAACGAAGGGATGCTTGTAGAGAATGTCGTGGCACAGATGTTGAGGGCAAAGGGGCATAAACTGTTTTTCTATTCCAACTATTCCCGTGAGGCTGAAGACAGAATGGAAATCGACTTTCTGATAGCGAAGTCTTCGATTACGAGCAAGCACAACATCTCGCCAATAGAGGTAAAGTCTACCAATCGTTATACCATTTCATCTTTGGAAAAGTGTGTCAGAAAGTACAAGAATTACCTATCGACTCCTTACGTCATTCACACCTCAGACTTAGCGGAAAAAGATGGGATAGTATATCTGCCACTCTATATGACACCCCTGCTATAAAACAGAGCTAGAAGAGGGCGTGCAAAGACTATATCTTGCACACCCTCTTTTTCCATATCCCTACAATATCTCCAGCTGATCCTTTACCGCTTTATAACAGCGACGGGAGATGAAGGCTTCCTCCTGGTCGAAAGGAGGCTTCCCTGAAGGACAACTTTTAGTAAAATAAGGCATTCTGAGCACCCTAAAACTTGTAAAATAAGGCATTCTAAGTACACCGAAACATGTAAAATAAGGCATTCTGCAGAGTTAAAAACTTGTAAAATAAGGCATTCTTCATGTTTTTTTCTTATCTTTGTCCTCGAAAAGTAAGAGCTATTATGTTAGATAAGAGAAACTTAGAGCAGATTCTTTCTGACCAACAGGAAGAATTGGAGATACGTAGGGGCGAAACTTTGTGTCATCGACCAGAAGAAGCGCTCATCGACTTGAGCAGTACACAGGCTCAAGTAGTGATTGGTGTGCGCCGCAGCGGTAAGTCAACTCTATGCTTCCAGGCATTGGAGAAGGCTGGTGTGAAATATGCCTATGTAGACTTTGACGATGAGCGGTTGGCTAAAATCCAGGCTGAAGATTTGAACGACATTCTGGAAGTATTGTATAAAATATATGGTGACTTCAATTATCTTTTCCTTGATGAAATACAGAACATCGAGGGCTGGCATCTCTTTGTGAACCGCATGCTTCGCAAGCGAATGCATGTTATCGTAACTGGCTCTAATGCCAAACTTCTGAGCAGCGACTTGGCTACTCATCTCTCAGGACGCAGCAAGGAAATACCTCTATATCCATTCTCCTTTTATGAGTATTGTATGATGAAGGAGGTGGATACGGAAGGAATGAGCACAAAAAAACAGGCGTTTAGGAGAGCTGCCTTTGATGATTATCTGAAGCTGGGTGGGTTTCCTGAGCTCCACATTATCGGCGAACACCAAACCTATGTAAAGAATCTGGTAAGCAATATCCTGCAAAGAGATATTGAACAGCGTTTCAAAATTACCTATCAAGCCACCTTCGAGCAGTTGGTTCATCATCTGCTCAATGTGGCTCCGGTCATCGTATCTTCTTCGGAACTATCAGCCACATTGGGGGTAAAATCGGAACATACCATCAGGAATTATATCGGATATTTGAAGCAGGCTTATCTGCTGATGGGGCTTCAGAAGTATTCTGCCAAGAGCAAGATGAGGATAACTCAAGAGAAGGTGTATCCAATAGATGTTTCTTTGATGGATCAGCGAGATAATGCACTAGCAGGAGAGAATCTGGGGTGGAGACTGGAAACCATCGTTTATCTGCAATTGGTAAGAACTTATAAACCTTTGGGGTATGATATCTATTACCTGAGCGACCGTTCTGGAGAATGCGATTTCGTGGTTTGCAAAAACAACCAGGTGAAACAAGCTATTCAGGTATCGTATGATATTTCTTCGCCCAAAACTCGCAAACGAGAGATAGATGGCTTACTCCTGGCTCATAAAAAGACGAAATGCACCAACCTGCTGTTGCTCACAGACCATGAGTATAGTCAAATTACAGAAAATAAGGTTGACATCAAGATACAACCGGTATATGATTGGGTATTGGAAATAGGAAAGAGAAAAGAGTAAATTGGTAGCGATTAAAGAAAGGCGTGCATAAACCCAAGTCCTGCACGCCACCTTTTTCTATATTATCTTTAATTTTCCATATCCCTACAATATCTCCAACTGATCCTTTACCGCTTTATAGCAGCGGCGGGAAACCGTGATTTCCTCATGGTCGAAAGGAGGAGAAAAGATGCAGCGGAGCGTATAATTCTCGATGCAGAGAAGATAATCGAGATTGATGATGCAATCCTGACGAACCTGAGCCAGAGAAGGCGACATGGAAAGGATGGTCTTTGCCGTGGCCTGCTTCTTCAATTTATAAACCTGACCATTCGACAACTTCAACTGCCAAAGATGAGTAGCCTCATCAAAAGTGCAACTGAACACATCATCGGGCTTCAACATCAATAAACCCGAAATGGTCTGAATGGCAAGACGCTTGGCTGCTGTTCCCAGCAACCCATTCATTTCCGAAAAATCCTGAGCCTTCTGAGAAGCCAAGGCTGATTCAGAAGAACAGGAAGAGGACTCAGGAACGGAAGAAGCATCTTCATCCACATCATCTCCATCTTTCATTTTCTGCCGGATTCGGTCTACCACCAGTTCAAACTCATCCTGCTGATAAGGTTTCAACAGAAAATCGAAGGCAGAGGCTCTGAGCGCATCAATCATATACTTATCGAAGGCGCTGTAAAATACTACGATAAGTTCCATCGGAATTTCATCTCTCAGAGATTGCAACACCTCAAAACCCGTCTGTCCAGGCATTTCAACATCGATGAACAGCACATCGGGCTGTATGCTCATCACCAGATTCTTTGCCGATACCGCCGAAGAGGATGTGGCAATCACCTCAAAATCTTCCAGAGTTGCCAAATCGTCCTGCAACCTGCGGATGCTCTGTGGTTCATCGTCCACAATCACAACCTTAATTCTATCTTGCATTGCTTGCATATTATTTCGTTTTAAATTCTTATGAAAAGTTTCTTACTTAAAGACATTATAATCGTAATTACATGGAACTCCGATACTTACACATATTCCTCTATTCCTGGTACCACCCTCCTCTTCTGATGCTCCTCTGTTGCTCTGCATCTTGAAGAACATCTTGCGTTCGTTGCTTGCATTAAGCATTTCGATGGTACTGTTCAGAATTCTCAGTCCGGTTCCCGTACTGGCAGCACAATTTTTCTTTTTCTTGCCAACGGTACCCGAAACTCCACATCCGTTGTCTGTAACATCTATGCGGAGCATATCGTCCTCAACCCAGATATTTACATCCAGCGAAGGCTTATCTTCCGTCTCTTCCATTCCCACAAAAGCATGTTTCAAGGCATTCTCTACAGGAATCTGGATAATCATAGACGGCAGCATGAGCTTCATATCCACATCCTTGGCAACATGGAACTGAGGCATCGGAAGGAACGGATTGGTTTCATGGCGAAGAGTAGAATAGCTCGTCACCATCTGCAGTTCCTCTTCCAAACTTACCGCCATCTTATCGCAAGAAAGCAAGTAGGCACGCAGTACCTGTATCAGGAGCTGAAGCGGTTTGACATCAACCCCCTTCGGAAGATTCGAGACGAAGATATTGAGCACATTAAATACGAAATGAGGCGAGAAACGATTGCGCACATTCTCCATCTTCAGAGCCATCATCCGGTTCATCTCCTCATGATGCTGATGCTTGTTGCGCAACCATTTGTAACGGAGGAAAGCGATGAGAGCCAACGCGCTCATTACCAGCAAGCCGATAATCAGGAGCAGGATGACTCTAAAGGATCTTACCTCTGCTTGCGTGGTGCTAAGGGATAAATCACGGCGAACGATGGCCGTATCCTGCTTGAATCTCAATTCATTCTCCTGAACATTCGAAACCATCGTGGCATTACGGAGCGAATCGTCGTACTGATTCATCAGTTTCTGATATTGCAGAGCCTTGGCATATTGTCCCTTGCGCTCACAAAGAGCCGCCAGTCCCTTATGATAAAGGTAAAGATAATTAGGAGACATCTTGGAGAGATCGTATGGCTTGTTCAAAATCTCAGTAGCCTTCGCCAGACTATCCTGCTTCAGAGCCAGAGATGCATTCAACCCATCCACATAGAACTGTACATCGCTCTGCATGGAGGGCTGGGCAAAGAAGAATTTCGTGGTAAGAGTCAGATATTTCTGTGCAGAATCCAACCGGTTGAGTTCCAGATAAGTCTGTCCGAGATTAGCATCAACAATAGCCGTCGCCAGGGGCTGTTCCATCTGCCGTGTAGCCTTTTGAGCCTTCAGGAAGCATTTCAGAGCCTCAGCCGGTTTTTCCTGACTGCTGTACACATTTCCCCAACTGTTGTAAAAGAAATGAACATCTTTCGGATTCTTTGGCGGATACAGGCGTTCAGCCTTCTGGAAATAATGATGCGCCAGCTGATAGTTCTGCAAATCATTATAAACCTGTCCCAGTCCTGAGAGAATACTGTTCTGGGCTTCATGCTGATTCAGAGAATCTGCCAGGAAATAGGCACGTCGGTACCAGGAAGAAGCATCCGCCAGCTTACCCATCTGTCTGGACGCATCGGCAATATTGATACATACATCAATCGCCTCGCCGCAACTGTCAAGGTTCATGATTTCATGATAAGCTTTCTCATAATAAATTAAAGCCTCCTTCCTCTTGCCGGAAACCAGCAAAAGTATGCCTTGCAGATTATCAGCATAAGAAAGAATTCTATTATCAGGAGTTTGTTTGCAATAAGCGTTAACCGAATCTATCAACGACTGGCATTGGGCATCAGCCCCCTTCATATAATAACATTTAGCTATTAATAATTTTTTCCATTGATCGCTTTTATCGGGATTACCTTCACATTTGAAATTTTTTATCAGCATGATCATCGAATCAGGATGACTCTGCATGAGAGATTGGTGACCGGACACAAATTCATCGATATCTTTATGCCACAACTCATCATCCTTCTGCCGATGAGAGCAAGCGGCAAAAGCCAGCATAAGAGCGAATACCCACAGAAGGCACAGTCCGTTCTTAATCTGCATCGTCATTATCTTTCTATATACACTTACCATGATAGACTATTTAAATGAATTTATGTTTCAGTTGCGAAAGTACGACAAAAATTCCAAACAAACAAAAAAAAGAACAGAAAAACTCATTTTTTCTATAAAAAAAGAACAGAAAAGCAATAAAAAGTGTACCTTTGTAGTATGGAAATGCAATTATTTAAAAATATCGACCCCCAAAATATACCTGAAAGGATGAACAATCCATTCAGCTACGAACCTCATCCGCTCTGCATCGAAGCATGCAGGGAGTTGCAGGCTGAACTCTCACAGCGAAACGACTGGCGAGAGGAAATAAGCCGTGGAAAGATGTTCGGCGTGCTTATTGTAGAAGACGGCAATGGCAAGATTGGCTATCTGAGAGCTTATAGCGGACAGATTGGCGGCAGAAGCGACTGGGAAGGT